>TARA_R110002073_G_scaffold65408_25_pt1 | contig 12220 bp, 9 predicted proteins | sample TARA_R110002073 | Tara Oceans TARA_R110002073 (sample SAMEA4397174) | marine metagenome | biome: Polar Biome; feature: [DCM] deep chlorophyll maximum layer (ENVO:01000326); material: water (ENVO:00002006), including particulate matter (ENVO:01000060) such as... | depth 40 m
GCCAGCCTGTCGAGCGAGACGGCGATCGGGATCAGCTACTTTGTCGGCGTGTCGGTCTGTATGTCGATCGCGACATTGTTGTTTGGCGTGATGAAGGTTCGAATTTGGAACCCGTCGCGTGACGTTCGCTTGAAAGCACCTGAACCGGAAACGTCCGAAGAACTACGCGAGTATTCTGAACCAGCAACCTGGAAAGTGCGTCAGGCGCGTCAGGTGTGGAAGAATCCAATTTTGTGGCGCGAGATCATGACCTGGGCTTACGGCCGCAAAGTGGTGGTGATCCGAGTCGCCTTTGTTGCATTGTTCTTGTTGGTTACCGGCGCCCTTTATTTTCAAATTGAAAGCGGAGTGGCGATGGAACCCGCTGGCCGAATCGGTCGCGCTCTGCCGGCGGCGACGTTGCCATTGGCGGCATTGGGCGTGATTAGTTTGGTGTTGGTGAACGCGTTGGCGGTCAATGCCGTTACGGGGGAGCGTGATGGATTGGCTCTGGACTTGTTGTTGGTGACCGATCTTTCGCCGAGTGAATTTGTGTTTGGCAAATTGCTGGGAGTGCTTTATGTTGCTAAAGAAATGATCCTGCTGCCGCTTGCGTTGGTCGTTTATTTGGCGGCCAACGGCGTCATGACGGTCGAGAATGCGACGTATATCTTTGTCGGTGCGATCACGTTGTATGTGTTTGTTTCGATGTTGGGCATCCACTCGGCCCTGAACTATGTGGCCGGACGGACCGCCACGCTGGCGAGTCTTGGGACGGTCTTTTTTCTTTGTGTTGGTATTGCGATTTGCATGACGATCATGGTCAGTTTCCGTGGCGCATTCCAGCTTCAATTGGCCCCCTTCTTGGTGATGATTCTCGGAGGTGGAGCGGCGCTTTTCGCTTCCCTTGGGTGGCGGAACCCGTCGTCGGCCATCTTTGCCGCTTCCTTCTTGTTGCCCTTGATCACGTTTTACGCGATCACTCAGTTCTTGTTGCAAACCGACCATCTGTTTGTCGTGTTTTCGTTGGTCGTCGGTTACGGATTTACAACCGCCGCGATGATGATTCCTGCATTGAGCGAGTTTGATGTGTCGCTTGACCGCGATCGCGGCGCCGGTGGAGATTCCGCTTGAGTTCCCTGTTAGCGGCTTGGGGATGGCTGCTGGTGATGGGAGTGTTGATCCTGCTAAGCGCACTCTTTAGCGGCAGCGAAGCCGCCTTTTTTTCGTTGCCTCATCGCGAGCGTTTGCGACTGAAACGCCGCGGCGTGACAGGACGAATGGCCGCATCCATGTTGGATGATTCGGATCGCTTGCTGTCTGCCATCTTGTTTTGGAATCTGTTGATCAACATGACGTACTTTGCGATCGCGTCGATCGTTGGTACCAAGTTGCAAGACGATCCGGCGGGCGGTTCGTCGCTAGCGGTCGGGTTCACCGCCGGAAGTTTGATGATGATCATCTTCTTTAGCGAGATGTTGCCCAAAAGCATTGCGGTGCTCGCTCCGGCGCGGTTGTGTTTGCTTGTCGCTCCGCCGCTGAACATCGCGGTCAAAATCGTTGGCCCCGTGTTGCCGCTGGTCAAAACCACCAACCTTGCGGTTAGCCGTTTGATTTGGCCGTCGTTTCGCCCCGAGCCTGAAATCGATCTTGCCGATATTGAACGCGCCATTGAATTGGGGACCGACGATGCGGCGCTGCTGCAACGCGAGCGAATCGTGCTGTCGGGGCTCGTCGAAATGGCGGAAATTCGCGTTGCGGAACTGATGCGGCTGCGGAGCAAATTGCAGTTGTATACCGTTGACGAAGTGCATCAGATTCTCAGCCAAGATCAACCGCTAAACGGTTACGTCTTGATCACCGATACCGATGGGCAATCAATCAACGCCGCCATCAGCGTCCGGTTGTTGCGACCCAGCCAGATCGATGACCTCGCCAATGCGATGGAACCGGTGATCTATGTCCCCTGGTCGGCGCGAGTGTCCCAAGTGCTCGACCAACTCAACGACGACGACCGCAGTGTGGCTGTGGTTGTGAACGAGTTTGGCGAAGTGATTGGGGCGGTCACGATTGACGATATTTTGCATTACGTTTTTGCTTCGCGGCACACGCACGAGATGGATACGATTGGCGAAGCGACCATCCAAATGCTCGAAGAAAATCACTACCGGGTCCACGGATCCGCCAGCGCGCGTGCGCTCGCTAAGCGATTGGGGATCGAAACGGTCGAAGAGGGAGTGACCACGGTGGCAGGGTTGATCCAGCGGCATAACGAACGGCTGCCGCGAGTCGGTGATCGTGCTCCGCTAGATCGCTACACGCTCGAAGTCGTCGAAGAAAAGGACGATGCCGTCTGGATCGATGTTCGCGTGGTGGATGAGCGTCTCGATTCGCCGGAGACACCATCATGATTATCGCGATCTTGATCTTTGTGGTGGGGCTGCTGCTGAGCGCGTTTTTTAGTGGTAGCGAAACAGGGCTGTACCGCGTATCACGAACCCGTTTGGTGCTCGATGGGCTCAGTGGTTCACGTATGGCGCGAGGCGTCGTGTGGCTGTTGAATCATCCTGCGATCTTTGTCGCGACGATGTTGGTCGGTAACAATATCGCCAACTATCTGGTCAGTCTTGCGATCGTGATGGCAGCACTGATTTTGTTTGGTGTCGATACCAGTGCCGAGCTGATCGGTCCGGTGCTGATGACGCCTGTCGTATTTGTACTCGGCGAACTGTTGCCGAAGTACTTGTTCTTTCACGCCCCCTATCGGTTGCTGCGGGCGACCCGCCCTGCCCTGCTGGTGGCCACCCTGCTGTTTGCCCCGGTCACGATCCTGTTGGGATTGCTTGGTAACGCGCTGCGATTGCTGACCGGCGAGACCCCGTTTCGCGTGCGATTGACCATGGCTCGCGGTGAATTGGATCAAGTTTTACGAGACGGTCACGAAGCCGGTATCCTTGCGGCCGGCCAGCGTGTGTTGGCACAAAACTTGTTCGAAGTCGGCAATCAGCCTGCCGTGTCGTTCGGAGTGCCGCCGCAACGATTGGCGATCGTGCAAGCTCCGGTCAATGTTTCCGAAGCGAAACAACAAGCTCGCCGCCGCAACCATCCCATCGTGCTGGTCCAGCGAGGCGGACGGATTATCGGGTTTTTGCGTTACGCCGATTTGTGTGTCGCCAATCCACGAGTCGATATCAAACCGGTCATTCGTGGACGCACCACCGATCGACATCTGCGGATTTTGTTGCGACTGTATGATGCCGCAAGTGATGTGGCGGTGTTATTCGATGATCACGGTGATATGCGATCGGTGGTCACTCGCCGGCAATTGCTGCAGCCGCTGATCAAGTAGTTTTGACGGCGCTCGGTCACTTGGAATAACCTAGCGTTCCAATCACCATCAACATCTCGTCACAGGTGATGTAACGGCGGTGATGTTCCAATTTGTACTGGTCGATGGCAACCGCGAGTTGACGTCCCTCTTCGGAGAGTCCGCTGTGCGAGCTGCCGAATTGACGGCGCTCTCCTCGTGGCTTGGATGCATCTTTGGCTCGACGATCGACAAAAGCATCGTGAGTGGACGCGGTTTGGCTCGACACCGAAAAGTTTTCCGGAGTTACCGCTGACAGATAGTTTGTAGGCACATTGGGTTGTTGCATCAGTTCACTCTTAACTGGATGAGCATGGTAATCCGTTAAAAGCCTACCTTGCAAAATAGCAGGACGCGGTGTTCGCGTCTCTTTTCGCGGAGGTTTCTCGTTTTCAGTGAACGAAGACACACCGTGGCGAGTGGAACAACCGGTACCATCGACATAACACGTCGCGGAAACCGGTTGCGACGGAGTGATTCGCAACCGCAATTGCGTTATCGCAGACTCGCGGGCGTGTTGATTCCATGTTCTTCGTTGGCCAGCCGCTCTTGTTGTTTTTTGACTTCGTTCGCCCAGTTCGCCTCGCCGCCTAGTGCGTTGGGGCCTACGAGGGTGGGGTTCAGTTTCAGGGCCATCGCGAGCGATTCTTTGGCGGCTTCGACGTTGCCTTGATCCAACAGCAGCGTGGCGAGTTCTAGACGCGCGGTCGAGTCGCTGGGATCTTTCTCGGTCGCACGCACGAAACACTTTTGAGCCTCGTCGCTGCGTCCAAGTTGTCGCATCGCAATCCCTTGTAGCACATCGGCGCGAGCCGGTGTCGCATCGGTTCCCATTCCGTCTTGCAACCGATCAAGCGTCGCTAGCAGGCGTCCATAGCGATGTTCTTGGTGGTAAATTTCTGCCGCCTGCAGTTGGACTTCGGGGAAATCGGGCTGCAGTGCCAACGCACGATGATACGCAGCCAGTGCGTCGGGCAGTTGGCCTGCCGCGAGCAAACAATCGCCTCGCAGCGCCCACACGTCCGCCGAGGTGCGGGCCGTTGCCAGTGCAGCAAGACTTTGCTGCTGAGCCTCTTGGTCGCGTCCCACTTCCAAGTACATGCGGCCAAGTCGCTGGACACGTTTGGGGTCGCTGGCGCTAAGCCGGACCGCTTGTTCCATGTGCTCAATCGCCGCGTCATGCTCGCCTCGTTGCCAAAGCGATTCCGCGAGTCCCCAATGGGCACGGTCATCGGCACGAGAAACATCCAAGGCGTCGCTGAAGAGCGTTTCGGCGACATCCCACTGGTTGTTGTGCATGGCCTTAAAACCCTGGCCCGACAACCGCCGAGCCGCAATCGATTGTCGACTTTCACCGATCCGCCGAATCGAGCGGCAGCCGGCTAACGCCAACACCGCTATCATCAGTATCATGAGGGCGAAATTCGATTTCATTTCAGGGCGATCGCGTTGGGAAAAGAACGTTCTTTGCTCCTTTTAGCAAGATTTCCCTGTTAAAAGCAATGTAAAGATCGCTGATCGGGGCCACTTCCGCAGCTCTTCTTGGCAATGTCCTTTTCCTGACCAATGTCCCTTCCACGGCGGGGTTCGTCATCGTCGATCCTCTCCGTCCATTACGCAAATTCAAAACGAGAAAATGCCAGCAACTTTTGACGAATTCGGACTTCGTTTCCTGTATCCCGATAACTGGACATCCGTGGTTGACGAGGAAGAAGGGGGCAACAGTGCGACCCTGCAGCTGCCCAGCGGTGGATTCTGTTCAATCGTCCGTGACCAGAGTCAGAATCTGGACGAGCAGCTTGTCGACGAGATCCGCGATGCCATCATTGTCGAATACAACGAGGTCGAATCAGAAATCCTGCCCATCGATTCCTTTTTTGACAACGGTTTGGCGGTCGATCTGAAATTCTACTATCTCGATCTGCTGATCATGCTGCGGACCATCGTGACCCGGATCGCTGGACAGCGGTTTGTGATCCAGATTCAAGCCGAGAGTCGCGACTTTGATGCCAACGAAATGGTCTTCGGCGCCATTTTGAAACAGCTCCGCGAATGCGATCCCAGCGACGACTAAATCGTTGATCGCTACACGGTCATCAACGTTGTTACGTTAGCCCTTTGGGCGCTAGCCCCGGTTGGCAGGCGACGAAACCGTGGCTAGCGCCAAAGCGGCCAACTAAATCAGCAGTCTGCTTCGTCGCTGGTAACTGGTCGCTGGTAACGGCAAGAGGGCGGATGAAAAACTCACCCCTAATACCGAATGTCAACCGCAAAGACTTAGTCGTTCAGGCTCGCGCCGCGAGCGTTACCAAAGAAGGCGGCGTTGGCGCCGCGCCGCACTGCCACGAAAAGCCACTCTGGACTAGACCAGGTCTTGCTTTCGCTTTTTGCGGCGGTTCTTGCTGCATTCGCGGCACACGCCGTGGATGATCATGCGGTGACCCGAGATGCGGAATCCATGCTCGACGCCGATTTCTTCCAGCAGCTTGGTGAGTGGTTCGCTCTGGAACTCGAACAGCTCGCGACAACGTGTGCAGTACAGATGGTCGTGCTGAGGGTAGCCGTAATCATGTTCGTAGACCGTGCGTCCCTCGAGCTGGAAGCTTTTCAGCAGCCCGGCGTCGACAAATTCACGCAGCGTACGATAGACCGTCGCGCTGCTGACATAGTTCTTGGCCCCTTTGCGAGGCAAGCGGTCAATCAGTTCGTCGGCATCAAAATGGTCGTGATGGCTAAAGACTTGATCCACCAACGTTTTCCGCTGGCTGGTTTGTCGAAGCCCACGCGTTTGCAAATACTCCTCAAAACGCTCTTGAGGGGTTAGCGAAACGTCAATCGGCTGAAGCGAAGGAGATGATGAGTCTGACACGTTGACAAGTATTGGCGGTAGCGTCGGTGCATTGCGGGGCGAATTTCGCCGTCCCAACAGAGGAAACAGCTCGCGGTGGTCCTCTTCAAAGAGTACACCAATTCTGCGAGCTGTTTGAATGCCCTAACACTGTCTTACCGCATATTTTCGACTTTGACCACGCCGAATCGGGGAAAACCGATTCGGGATCGCTCGTGCGAGTGTCACTGCACTATGCGAACTGGTCTAACATCCGCTCCAAAGCGGCGTCCATCTTCTCGGGTGTGTCGTAATTGCCGCTGGCAATTTGGCGACGAAGGTCGGCCACACGGTCGATGCGGATCTCTCCGCCACCGGCGATCGCACCCTCAAGTCGGTTGACGCCCGATGCCGCACTGCTGATGTCGAGTTGATCCACAGGAGCTGCGGATTTCTTCGGCGTCGCTAGATTGGGGGTCGGGGATTGGGTTCGTTGTGCCCCACCTGCGTTTTGCGAGGCGGACATACGAAAAGGGCCAAAAATTTGCATAATCTGATTGCTCCCGTTTGGGACTGGTGACTCCCATCAAACCACCCGTAACTCAGTGATGAGTCGCCGTGGGTTAGTTCGATGGATGCGAAAGCGCGTGAATTGACCGGGCCTATCCAGCAAAATCTTCCTTGAGATCACTTGATTTTGACCGTTTCCGCTTCGGTCGTCAGCGCCGCTATCCTTGTCCCAGGATGCAATCCGTCGTAGCGAAAAGAGACTTTCGTCAGCGCGAATCGGGCGGAAACATTTGTTTCATCGTCCATCGACCGCGACAACTTCAATCAATTTGATCACCGTGCGGTGCACAAATTGAATCCCAGGGACGCTGCGGAAGTTAGCAAACTCGTGAAACAACGGGCAATACCGGTTTTTCCGACTTCTTGAGCCAATCCAGAAAAGATCGAGAATTTTTTTTTCAAACCCTCAAGTTGCTTACCACAAATTCAGTACGCTGACCAAATTGTGGTGCTGATCGGTCCACAACGGCGCGTCGCGAAGTTGCTCTGCACTCGCTGGCTGAGCCGTATCCATCGCCGGGTGATCCCAGATCGGATTGTCCGCGTCCGCCAAAATGACCCAGCTGGAATTTCGCACGCTGATCGCATCGTCACCGATTCCGTAAACGACTCGGCTCTCCAGCGATGCGTGCTTCGCCAACCGGTGAACCAACGGAACCAGATCGAGATGGTTGTTAGACACATGCACGGCGAACACCCCTTCGGACGCCAACCGGGTGCGATAAAGGTCAAATGCTTCGGTGGTCAAAAGGTGCGCGGGAATCGCATCACTGCTGAAGGCATCCAGCACGATCAGGTCAAAACGATGGTCCTGCATCCGTTCCATCACCAACCGGCCATCCCCGAGATGATGCCGAATTGTCGACGGACAATCACTCATGAAGGTAAAATGTTCGCTCGCGATTCGCTGGATCGCAGGATTGATTTCGATCATGTCGAACTCGTCCTCCGCTCGGCCGTAGCTGGCGAGCACGCCGCAGCCCAGACCGATCACGCTGGTTTTGATCGACGGCGAACGTTCTTGCAGTACCGAGATCACGCGGCCAACACCACTGTCGTAATAGTAATAGGCGGTCGGTTCTGACGCCGCGTCCCCCGGTCGCTGCATGCCATGAATGGTGCGGCCATGGACCAAATGCGTCCCTTCCTCGTCGCGATGCACTCGCAGCACTCCAAAAAAGTTGCGGTCCGAAGCGATTGCCGAGGCGTGACCTTTCATCGACAAATCAATGATCGGCAACGCCATCACCACCATCACCACAATCTTGACTCTCCGCGCGGCGTTCCAGTCGTAGTCGGCCAGCTGCCAACCTCGACTGGCGAAAAAGATCACGACGGCTAACGCCGAAGCAAGCGACAACGCCAACGGCAGTTCGGTGAAATTGTTGAATAACAACGGACAAACTACCGCGACAATCAAACCGCCGATCGCACCGCCAGCGGAAAGTAACGCATAGTACTGGGTCAACCACTGTGGCGCCGGCTTCACGCGAGCGACCTCGCCATGACATAACAAACACACGCCCAACAGCAGCACCATGTAGCAACTGGCTTCGGTGAGCAGTTGAAACGAGAAGGGCAGCAAATATTTGTTTCGCAGCGCTGCGATCGCCAAGATACTGACTAACGCAATCCATTTTGGTTTGTACCACTGTGGCGAATCAAAGCAGATGATAAAGCTGAGCAGATACAAACTCAGTGGCAGCACCCACAGAAACGGGATCACCGCGACGTCTTGGCAGACGTGATTTGTCACAACAAGCAGCAGCGTTGATGCAAACGCGGGCAGCATGACCCACGCCATTCGGTGTTGCCAAGGGATGGATGTGGAGCTGTTGGAAGCGCGTGTGGATTCCGTCGGTTGCTTCTCGCTGCGATCGACAACGCGGAACAACCGAATCGCAACCACGCTTTGAATCAAGACGAAACCACAAAACATCAGCGACCACACTACCGATTGATGCGATACCGATAAAAACGGTTCGACCGCAAAGGGATAACTCAGCAGTGCTAACAGCGACCCAGCGTTCGAAAGTGCGTAGAGCCGATAGATTTTGTCACTCGAATCTTGGTAGCTAAGCCATGCTTGGATCAGCGGTCCGGTACTGGAGAGCACAAAATAGGGAAGCCCGACGTGACACAACAACATCCAAAGCAAATAGAGTGTTGGCGATTCCGCACCGCTTGGTTTCCAGACATCGGACGGTTCAATCGGCAAGCTTAATGCGGCCGCGCTCAGCAGCGACAAATGGATCGCGCCTTGAATGGCGGGTTTACAATAACTTTTAAGAACGTGCGCATATAAATAGCCTGCAAACAACAGCAGCTGGAAAAACAGCATGCAAGTGGTCCAGACCGCGGGCGTGCCACCAAACCACGGCAATACACACTTGCTGATCACCGGTTGGACTTGGAAAACCAAAAACGCGCCAAGCAGTGTGGTCGCGGCAAACCAAAGGGTCGACAATCCGGTTTGTTCCGGTTTTGCGGTCGGAGAGGGACAATGGCTCATGGATTCGTTTTCGCAGGCAACGGTTGAGGCAGGCAAATTACGTAAATGCGGACACGCGTTGGGAAAACCTAGGTTACGGTTCGCCTCCGTGGGGGGATGAATCCGGAAATTGCCCTGGTTCAATTGGGATCGATTAGCGGTACGATAAGCTTGAAAATGGACGTTCATCGAAAGCGTCAAACGTCCCCACCTCTGAGTTCTCGCCCTTGTCGATTACCCCACCTCGAGACGAAGCGACCATTGCGGTGCGTCAACGCGTTTACGTCGACGCGGGCCGCGCCGCGGTATGGGGATTGGGCGTCAATGTTGTCTTGGTCATCGCAAAGATGTCGGGCGGGATCGTGACCGGCTCCGCCGCGCTGATTGCCGACGCGGTCAATTCGATCGGAGATGTCGCCAGTGCTCTGGCCGTCCGCGGAGCACTCAGTGTCGCCCAGCGGGAAGAGGACGACGATCATCCCTATGGTCATACCAAAGCCGAATCGATCGCCGGTTTGTGTGTCGCTTTGCTTGTCGCTTTTAGTGCAGGATTGTTGGCGATAGAAACCGCAAAGCGATTCGGCGGCGAGTTGCGAGTTCCCGCCGTGTTGGCCGGTTGGATCGCAGCGGTCTGTGCATTGGTCAAAGAGGTGACGTATCGGTTCACCGCCCGCGTTGCCCAGCGGCTCGATTCATCGGCGCTGCGAGCGACCGCATGGGATCATCGCAGCGATGCATTGGGATCGGCCGCGGTTGCGATTTCGTTATTGGTGTCGCCGTATGTCGGTGCCTGGGGGCCGTACATCGACCCGATCGCCGCACTGTGTGTTTGTGCGATGTTAGTGATCACTGGGGTTCGGATTTTCACCAGCACTGCACGCGAGATGATGGATCAACAAGCGGACGAGGCGACTGTCGCACGAGCTCGCGCCGTCGCCGAAGCGGTCGCGGGTGTGTCGTATGTCGAGAAGTTGCGGATTCGCAAAAGTGGACTCGAATTTTTCGTCGAGATCCACGTGCAAGTCCCTGGCGAGATGTCGGTCCAAGAAGGCCACCGAATCGGCCACGACGTGAAAGACATGTTGTTGATCGAAATGCCGCGAGTCCGCGACGTCCACGTCCACATCGAACCCGACACCCACAGCGAAGCGTCCTAACGCCACGCTCTTTTTCAGACTCCGAGCCGGTAATGTACTCCACCGGGAAAGCTTTCCGCCCCATAAACAAACACTCTTAATCTTACTCCCAGCTGACCAACTGTGTTGGACGAGAACCGACCGCAGAAGACTAGGATTAAGAGTGCGATTGCGAATAAGAATCAAACAGGTGCAATCCTGTGAAACCGTTTTGTTCGCGAGAAACTGGATGTCGTCGCTTCTTAAAATCGTTGAATTCTTGCCAGCCGTCACGGCGGATCGATTCGTGGATTCCGCCGTTGCAATCTCGTGAGCAAGCGGCCACTTGCGAAAGTGAATCGCAACCATGCCCCCCAATCCGCTCGTATCGGCCCTCCCATCTTCTAACCTTCGATTTTTTAACCCTTTGTTTGTTTGGGTTCCAAAAAGCATTCGGCTAGAACACACGGCTTCACCAGACCGGAGTTAGGAAAGAAATGTGAAGCCACTACGATTTTAGCTTTACGTCGCGATTGTCCTTTTCGATGCTTGCCGCCCAACCTATTAGTCTGTCGCAACAAGTTTTCTGTCTTCCGTGAACGCTTCGAGTTAGGTTCATTTTTAAGACCAGTCAATCTGAGCAAATAGTTACGTCAGCTTTTTATATCGAGCTGCGTTGGTTTATCCGATGTAGCCGATACGGCCTTGCAAATGTTCGCGTTCAACCCCAAAACTCGTTGCCAGGTGGTTGTCGTTTACTTCACAGACCACACATTCGTTCGTTTGAAAATTTGGGTAACGAATTCTCATTACAGACGTGGAATACGCTAGGATATCCCGGTCGTGTCCCTCGTTTCGCTCGCGTGAAATCGGAAGAATGATGTTATCGCAATTGCCACTGTTTCGCATCGCGAGTTGTCTTTGGGGGTGCCTGAGTGCGGCGAGCTTATTTGCGGATCCACCTCGCATTATCACTTGCGGTTGGAATGCACCGACGACCACTCAGTTTGCTCGTGATGCGTCGCGGATGCAATCGTCTGGGTTTAGTGGAGCGGTGTTGGATATTCGCCCCGACGCCGGAATGCCGCATCCGTTTTGGTCTGCCCACAGTCGCGATGATTGGTCGTCGTTGACGTTTGGCGCTGGCGTCGATCCATTGCGAAATGCCGATGTCGGCAAATTGACCTCGGCTTATCTACTCGTCAAAGCGAACCCAGGCGACGTTGATTGGCTGGACGATGAGGGCTGGGCCGCGATTGTGGATCACTGGCGTATCGCCGCACGGATCGCCAAACGTGGAAATTTGAGAGGCTTGCTGTTTGATCCGGAACCTTACAGCGAACCGTTTCGCCAATTTCAATATTCGCGTCAGGAAGCTGCCATCGACCATTCGTTCGAAGCGTATCGTGCGGCGGCCCGAAAACGAGGCCGCGAAGTCATGACCGCGGTCATCGCCGAGTTTCCTGAAGCCGAATTGGTGAGCTACTTCCTGATGAGCTACCTGGTTCGTGATCATCGCTATCGCGGCCCCTCGCCAGTCGGCCGCTCGGATGAAGCGTGGTGTTTGGCGGGGCACTCGTATGGGTTGCTGCCGGCGTTCTTGGATGGTTGGCTCGATGTGTTGCCGCCCACCGTGACGCTCTTCGATGGGTGTGAGTATGCGTATTGGCACAAATCGGCGAATGACTTTGCCCAAGAGGCGGACGATGTTCGCCGCCGAGGTGTGCAGTTGGTGTCACCCGAGAATCGTGATAAGTATGCGAAGCAATTGAAAGTCGCTTTTCCTATCTACATGGATGCGATGCATCCGGATCTGGCAGGACGTTATACGCTCGAGCCCGAGAGCCCCGATCGATTGGCGTTACTCCGCC
>TARA_R110002073_G_scaffold18828_15_pt1 | contig 12216 bp, 10 predicted proteins | sample TARA_R110002073 | Tara Oceans TARA_R110002073 (sample SAMEA4397174) | marine metagenome | biome: Polar Biome; feature: [DCM] deep chlorophyll maximum layer (ENVO:01000326); material: water (ENVO:00002006), including particulate matter (ENVO:01000060) such as... | depth 40 m
GAACCACCGGATCTGGTCCAGGACCGCGCTCGCGGACTTCCAAGGTGTACCGAGGGCGGCCACCGTGTCCCACACGCCCAGCACGCGCACCTTGCACCAGATCGTGCGATGCTTGGCGACGAACTCGTCGGCAAGTCGCTTGCGCGTCTCCGAGTCGCGCTTCTTGTAGATCTTGTACGCCTTCTCGATGAGCTCGGGCCGCGCCTGGGGGAGGATGCCGAACAGGTGCAGGAAGCCGGAGAGGCTGCGCACCGTGGTCGCTCCGCGGCTGAACCCATAGAGGTAGATGCGATCCCCCGATTGGTAGTGATCGAACAGGAATCGATAGCAGTCGAGCAGGTTGCGTGAGATACCTGCACCGAACGCTTTCCCCGTGAGTCGACGCCAACCTGTGCCGAGTCCTCGGTCGTAATAGGCGATCTGCTCGGGATGCCGGTCCAAGAGCATCTGATAGAGCTTGTAGACGTTCGTCGGCGGCCCTTCGCCGCCTTCCTGGCCCGTTCCATCGGAAAGGATGACGATGTTCTTGGCCCTGGAATTCACAGAACTGCTCGTGCCCGGATCGTGGTCTTGGGGTGACATGAAGGTCGATGGGTTCAGCGGATGGGAGCGTGTTTCTTGATCGCGGCTTGGGCGGCGTTGCGCACCTCGCGAATCTCGTTGCTCTTGAGTTGTTCGAGACCGTCCAGGATCAACCGGCTCGGACGTTCCGGAAGTTTGGAGAGGGCTTGCGCGATGACCACTGGATCCTGCGGACTCCTCGTTTCAGTGGCCCAGCGAGAGCTCGGTGGAGTTCTTGTCAGCCGGTGTCGAGGACCGGTCATCGGGCTCCAAGTCGTTGCAAGAGTCCGATCAAGCTGGAGCCAAGGAACGTATAGGTCTCGCCGTTGTTCGCCATGAGGTCGTAGCCAATACCAGCCTGTAGGACGCCGTCCCAAAGGCTGACGGTCAGTCCGAGCCCGATCTCGACTTCCTTGTTCTGGTCGAAGCTGAGGAAGGTCGCATGGGGCCCGACCCCGAATCCTGTCGTCCGGGCGGCCTGGTCCCAAAAGCCCCGATCGTCGTCACCCGGTTGGTAGGCCCAGAGCCACGAAACCGCGGGTGCGAACCTGAACTCCGCGCTCCCAGCCAGTCCGTTCTTCGGCCTTGCCAAGACCACGGAAGGGTCCAGCCTGGCATGCCACCCCAGTGTCTTTATGTCGAGGTCGACGAGGAGCGGGTCGACCGCTGGTTGACCACCGCGAAGCACGGTCATGCGAAGCGAGAGGGTGTCTCCGTCGAGTCGTTGCGTTCGACGCAGGCGGAGGTTGGTCGGTGGAGCGGCGTCGAGATCCACGTCGATCGCCTCCGGCACCCGGAGGTTCGCCCGCAGAGGAGCGATGTCCCCATCGAGGTTCAGCAGATCCGTAAGGGCTTTCAGGGATGAGCGCACCCTTGTGAGAAGGTTCTCGAAGTACTCGAACTCCTCCTGGACGCCGGACTCCTGGAACGCGTTCAGGACATCGCCTTCCATGTCCCCAGCGACTTCTCGAGCGATCTCGCCGATGCCTCCGAGGTGTTCGACGATCCCCTCGATCCCAGAGCTCCAACTCTCACCGTCCGTGGCCAGGGTGTGGATCAGGTCGACGCCCGCGGCGATGGAGGCCGGGCTTGGGTTCTCGAGCAGCTCGCTCAGCGCACCGATGCGCTTCGCCAGGACACGGAGCTTGGCCGTGTTACCGCTTTCGATGTCGCCCAGAAGGGCAGAGAGTTCCTGGTCGAGTTCTCCCAACGCCTCCCGTCCGTCGGCCTGGATCACCTGGATCAGCGTCCTTGCGCTGGATTCGAGGGTCTTCAGGTGGTCGCCCGCTTCGCCCTCCTCGAACTCCTGAATGAGGCGGTCCACATCCTGGGCCAGCCGACCGAAGTCCGCCAAGATCGTCCCTGCAAACCCTTCGAACACTTCCGTGAGGTCCGCTTGCCCATCGAGGTACTGGTTGCCGAGATCCGACAAACGCTGGCTCTGTCGGGCGAGCTCCTCGAAGCGAGCACGCTCCGCGCCATCCAGCAAGAGGCCTTTTCGGTCGCGTCGCACCAATTCACCTTCGTCCAGGGAGTCGTACTTCGGTAGGTGGACCGCGGCAGGTTCCTTGCCCGGTGAGCGAAGGAACGCCTCCATCCTCAGTTCGAACGTGGACGCCTGGATCAGGTCTGCGCGTCGAGCTTCGAGATCGGCGAGTTCCCGGCTGACCAGGTCGACGACCAAGGCGAAGTCGCTCGCGGCCGCCTGGATCTCGGCTCGAGTGATCAGGATCGACGGGAGACCGCGCAGGTCCGCGATGATCAACCGTTCCATGGCCGCTGCGTTCGAGCGCGCCTGGGCGAAAGCACCACGTGACTCGGGGCCGGGTACGTCCAGTGCTCTGCGGTGAGCGCGCATGGTGAGGTCGCGCGCTTCGATGTATTCCGTGAGGGAGTCGACCAGGTCACCGAGACGCGTTGCTTGCGCCGTGACCTCGTCGAGCGAGGCCACACTGCCTTGTGTGGGAATCGACGCACGGATCCAGTCGGGGAGCGGCACCAGCTCGATCGTGCTGTCCAGATCCACCCGGCGGCCGTCCGCGGACCTGGTGACCGCGTTCAGGTCTCCCGAAGGATGCGTCAGGCCCCGCCGGCCACCTTGGCGCGTCCGCTCGTTGAGTGCGAGTCCCGCCTCGAGCCCTACGGGCGATAGGTCTTGAATGGACGGACCTGCACACCCCCACGATCCCACGCAGATCACCGTCATGGCCAAGCGACGAAGCATCACTGGATCTCCGTCATGGCGAAGCGGTCGCGGATCTCGAGGAGGTCTGGAAGTCCCTGCGGGTCCAGCAGGTCCTCGACCGAGCCCCAGTCTCGTGTCTCGTCCGTGAGGCAATTGTAGTAGGCGAACGTCTGCGGAGCGGAGACCCAGAGCTCCTGCTCCTCATGGGTGAGGACCGTTACGGAACGGAGAATGAACACCCTGCGATACGTGTGAACCAGAGTATTCGCAGCATCATGAACGGCCTGGGCCGGGGTCCCGGATGCACCAGCGAGGATCAGGACTACGTTCAGGTCGTCGTCGATCGCTTCGTCGAATCGAGTTCGCGTGGTTCGTACAATGGTCATGGTTCGAAGGGGTTGGTAGGTGAGATGGACGACCGTATCAATTCATGGGCTTCGAACAGCGGATCTGTCGTTCGGGCAGTTGTCGCTTGCCCTGCGAGTGGTTGGGGAATTCCAGAGGCCGGTGCTTCGGGCAAGCAGAGCATGTGATTCCCAAACACCGATTCACCGAATGGCGAGCGCGGGTTTCTCCAAGAACTTGGGCGTGAACCTGGAACCCCCGGTCCCTCCGGCGTGCAAGCGGGGCGAGGTCGTCATCGGCTCGTCGCCGGAATGGAGAGCCCTGGGCGGCCCCAGGTGCGGAGGAGAACCTGATCTGCGGCCAAGACGTGGCCTGCCACGGAGATGCGTTCGCATCCCGCCGCCCTGGTCGAGAACGGGCCGACAGGCGGATGCTTCGGACTCACGGATCGAGCTCCAGGGGCGCTCCATGTCGATTCGCAACTCGGGAACGCGTCGCGTCACGACGCCGAGGTTCAACATCGCGACCGAGGTGCTAACTTGGCCCCCGCTCAAACCCCGTGCTGGCTGATTCATCGCGCCCGCCGTTCCCACCCAACCTGCCAAGCACCCGATGTCCAAGATCAACCCACACGACTCGCGCGGCGGGACCAACCTCAGTCCGGGGGATTCGATCCTCGACTCGATCGCGCGTCGCACAGGCCGTGCCCAGAGCGTGAACCTGGACGACGCTGGCACCGGGGGCGAAGCGCCGATCATCGATCCGAAGGCGCACGAGCTTCAGAAGGAGCTGTCGGCCACGGACCAGGGCAAGTACCGCATTCTGGGTGAGATCGCGCGCGGCGGCATGGGCGTCGTGTTGCGCGGGCACGACGTCGAGCTCGGTCGCGACATCGCGATCAAGGTCACCGACGCCGAGCTCGCCAAGCGCCCCGAAGTCCTCGAGCGATTCATCGAAGAAGCGCAGATCGGCGGCCAGTTGCAACACCCGGGCATCGTGCCGGTCTACGAGCTGGGGCTGATGGCCGATCAGCGTCCGTTCTTCACGATGAAGCTGATCAAGGGGCGGACGCTCGCGGCGATGCTCTCGCGGCGCAAGACGGTCGAGGAGGATCGCGTGCGCTTCCTCCAGATCTGGGAGTCCGTTTGCCAGACGATGGCCTACGCCCACTCGAAGGGCGTCATTCACCGCGACCTGAAGCCCGCCAACATCATGGTTGGAGCGTTCGGCGAGGTGCAGGTCGTCGACTGGGGACTGTCCAAGGTCCTGCGTCGAGGCGGCGTCGCCGACGAGATCGAGGCGCGCGACACCGCGATGAGCGTGATCGAAACGGTGCGCAGTGGCCCGGGCTCGGACTCGGGCTCCATGGTCGGCAGCATCCTCGGCACGCCCGCGTACATGTCGCCCGAACAGGCCAAGGGCGAACCGGACAAGCTCGATGAGCGCACCGACGTCTTCGCGCTCGGCGCGCTCTTGTGCGAGATCCTGACCGGCTCGCCGCCGTACGTCGCGGAGGAGGGGAAGAACCTCGTCCAGATGGCGGCGTTCGCGGAGCTCGACGACGCGCGCGCGCGCATCGAAGCCAGCAACGCGCCGAAGGACCTGATCCGCCTCTGCCTCGCGTCGCTGATGACCGCGCGCGCGGCGCGACCGCGGGATGCCGAGGAACTGGCGACGGCGGTGCACGCGCACCTGGCGGGCCTCGAGACGCGTGCGCATGAAGCCCAGCTCTCGGCTGCTGAGGATCGGCTGCGTGCCGAACGTTCGCGACGTCGCTTGCAGTTGACGTTGCTGGTTGCCGTGGTGCTCGTGTTGGCGGGCGGCGGCTGGTGGTTCGTCGAGACCAATCGGCGCCAGCGGGTCGAAGAGCTGTCGACCAGCTTCGCCTCCGTCCAGGACGACGTCGTCGGGCTCCAACGCGCAGGCGACTTCGCGAGCTCGGTGGAAGTCGCGCGCGGTGGCTTGCGCTTGGTGAGTGCGGGCGATGCGAGCAGCGAACTGGTCCAGCGCGCGGAGCAACTCGTCGCTTCGGCCGAAGGTGAGCTCGAAGCGGAACAGGAACGCCTTGCGCAGCTCGCGCGAGAACAGTCGCTCTTCAATTTCTTGCTGGATGTCGAGATGCGCCAGGTGCGCACGGGCTTCGACGAGACGGACGAGGAGCTCGACGCGGAGTACTCGGCCGAGTTCCTCGCTTACGGGCTCGACCTGGAAGCGGAGGACCTGGGCGATCGGCTGGTCGAGTTGCGCGACACGGACCTCGGAATCCGACTGGCGCTGGGCTTCGACGGTTGGGCGCGCCTTCTGCGTCGCATGGGGGCGGAGCGCGACTTCAAGCTCGAACTCATGACCGGAGTCGGTATCGACCTCGACACGGATCCCCTGCGCACGACCGTGCGTTGGGCGCTCGTCGAACGTGACGGGGACCAGCTGCTCGCACTGTCCAAGGACCTCGATATCGATTCGACTCCGCCGGAGACCCTGGCGCTGCTGGCGTCCGGACTGTCCGAACGGAACGAGCTCGAAGCGGCCCGCTCGCTCTACGTGAGCGGGGCCAATCGTTACCCCGACAGCTTCCTGCTGAACTACGGCGCGGGACGGTTGCTCTACTGGATGGATCGCAGAGCCGAGAGCGATGTGTTCGAGGGCGCGCTGGGCTACTTGCAGGCGGCGCTCGCGCTGCGACCCGAGCAGATCGGATTGCGCGTCCTGATCGGCGATGTGTACATGGCACGAGGGCACGCCATCATGGCGGAGCATCACCTGTCGCGCGCTCTCGCGGTCTCTCCGACTCACGCCTGGAACCACGAGGTGATCGGCCTGATCAAGATGCAGTGCGGTCGATTCGAGGAGTCTCTCGAATGGTTCGAGCTGGCGATCGAGGCCAATCCGGCATCGTCGTGGCCCCAGTCCGCCGCACGCGCGTGCCAGGTGGCCTTGGGCCAGTTGACGATCGACGACTACCTCGCGTGGGGCGTGGCCCAGAAGCGGCAGGACGAGTGGGCCATCCTCGGGCCCGCGATGGCGCTGACCTTTCCCGGGTTCACCAGGACGGAGCCGGACCCCGAACGCGCACGTGCGCTGCTGGAGCCTCACCTCGTGGACCGTCTCGAGCACGGAATCACCGACGCCGTCTTCTGCAACTCCCTCTGCTGGGTGGGGTTGGCCCTCGGCGACCTTCCGCTGGCCATCGAAGCGATCGAATTGGGGCGGGAGTACGACGAGGGCGAGGTGAACCGTCGCAACATCGTGCAGGCGCTCTTGGCGGACTCCGCAGTGGCCCGGCTTCGCGGAGACGCGACGACCGCCCGGGTCCTCCTCGAGAAGGCGCGTCGCCTACGCGATGAGTTGATGGCCGGAATGGAGGACGAGTGGCGCAACACCAGTTTCCTCATCAACTTCGAGTACTGCGAGAGGATCGCGACCGGCGGTTGATGGGGGGGGCCGCGGGGACGCGGATCACGAACCTCGTCGTCCAGTTCGGCGGCTGGTCCGTGACCACGGCGCCATCTTGGGGAGCACGCGATGTGCCGTCCTCGCCGAGCACGACCTCTTGCGTGAATCGCAGGCGAACCGTTCGCAGCAGAAGGACGCCAGCCTCTCGGACTCACCCACGCGCGTCGTAGCTCGCGCCCCAGTCGTGCATGGCGAGCAGGATCGGCTCCAGGCTCTCGCCGAGCTCGGTCAGTCGATACTCGACCTTCGGCGGAACCTGTCGGTACACCTTGCGATGCACCACGCCGTCCGCCTCGAGTTCGCGTAGTTGCCGCGACAGCGTCCGGTTCGAGATCCCGGGGAGCTTCCGATCGAGTTCGTTGAACCGACGCACTCCGCCGAGCAACTCGTGCAGCACGAGCACCTTCCAACGTCCGCCGATGATTCCGAGGGTCGTCTCGACGGGACAAGAGATCGCCTTCTTGCTGGTCGGCTTGTCGGGGTCGGATCGGCTCAAGGGGTATCTCGGGTGTTACTAGGTGGCAGCGTTGTGCGTACTTGACCAACTGGCCGTAAGCAGACTACATCAGGATCACCGAGCGAGAACCCCTCACGGTCTCCCGCCCGTTCCTTCTCACGACACGCCTATCACCATGACCAAGATCACGTCCAAGAGGATCCACAGCGTCCACAGCAGTACCGAGTCCCATTGGGTCGGCGACGGCTTCCCGGTCCGCACGCTCTTCTCGTACCACGGGTTGGGCGAGCAGCTGAGTCCCTTCCTGCTGCTCGACTACGCCGGGCCGCGTGAGTTCGAGCCGACCGAGCGGCGCCTGGGCGTCGGTCAGCACCCGCACCGTGGCTTCGAGACGGTGACCATCGTCTACGAGGGCGAGGTCGAGCACCGTGACTCCTCGAGCGGAGGCGGCAAGATCGGCCGCGGCGACGTGCAGTGGATGACCGCCGGCTCGGGCATCATCCACGAGGAGTTCCACGGCCGCGACTTCGCCGAGCGAGGTGGCCTGTTCGAGATGGTGCAGTTGTGGGTCAACCTGCCCGCCAAGGACAAGATGACCAGCCCCCGCTATCAGGGCATCCTCGACGAGCAGATTCCCGCCGTCGACCTCGGCGAGGGACGCGGCGTCTTGCGTGTCATCGCGGGCGACCACGCTGGTTCAGCCGGGCCCGCGAAGACGTTCTCGCCTATTCACGTTTGGGACCTTCGTCTCGACAACGATAATTCCTTGGACCTCGCCGTCCCCGCTGGTTTCAACACGACCCTCGTCGTGCTGAAGGGTTCGGTGCGGGTCAACGAGGAGAGTGTTCTGGAACCCGCACAGCTTGCCGTGTTCGAGCGCGATGGCGATTCCATTCGGCTCGACCATGGTCGAGGTACGCGAGCACTGCTGTTGAGTGGCGAGCCGATCGACGAGCCCATCGTCGGACAAGGCCCGTTCGTCATGAACACGAGGCAAGAGATCCACCAAGCCGTCTCCGACTTTCAAAGCGGGCGGATGGGGAGGCTGTCGTGATTCTGTTGTAGGGATACGGAGTCATCGTGACCTGACTCCCCATCACCCTGAGGGTGTCCCCAAACCCAATCGGTTCGGGTCTGGGGACACCCTCGATACGGCTGTCTACGCTTAGCCTAATCTCCGCTCCTCTCAAGAACGGATGCGTCGTTGCGCAGACAGCGGCGGCAACTAGGTGCCAGTCTCTCCAATGTTCGTGACCTCGGACGTGGTCGTCCTCGAATCGAGGCGGACGAGGGATGAAAGGAGCATCTCGAGCACGCCTCGCCAGTAGGGGAGGGGTGGACACTTGAGGTCCACCGTGGTGGTTCGTAGCTGGAGCGGTCCTTGGTGGGGCAGGTCCCGGACCATGCACGACAGGGTCCCCGGGTGCTCGGCGTGCCTCGCGTGGTCGACCCGTTCACCTCCGTCGTGCTCCGTGCCAGGCTGCACCGAAAGCTCGCGCGGCAGGGTCTCGAGGATCACGCGCCGGGCACTCTCGGACGAGACTCCGGCCAGCTTGATGGCGATGGAGTGGGCCGTAGCGTTCGGAATGGTCATGGTCGTGATCCCCGTGTCTGAGGGAGGGGAGCCGCCTCTCTCCAGGCAGCTCCCCAAGTGCGTGAAGACGAAATCGGGACGCCAGGCCATAGCGACCTGTTTCTCCGGTTCCTCGAGTCGCGTCTCTTGCAACACTGGAATGGGGCGTGGCTCCGATACCGGAAACGGATTCCCCGGATTTCTCGAAGTTCCACCAAGGCCACTCACCCTGCGCACGTGCCCCACGGGGTGGCTAGGGCATCCGACCCGTGGCCAGAGCCACAGGCACGAACACGGGCCAGGCGAGGATGCTGATTCCGAGCGCCGTAGCGTGGACCCTGAGCCTCTTGGACAGCCTCGACGTTCGCACATCCCAAGGTTCACCTGACGCCGCCAGGACCAGGCCCCAGTGTGCAACGCCGCATAGTATGTAGATCTCCATCACATCGACCTCCTACCTATCGAATGGGTCGAAGGGCGCGAACCGGATTCCAAGATCCGCAAAGACTCTGTCAACGCGGAATGCGGAGGATGTTCTCGCCGACTTCGTAGATCGGTGAGTCGTCCAGGAACTCCCCGTGATCGCCAGGTTCGGGCCGACCCTTCGGAGCCCGGAACACGTGCACCTGGCCCGTCGGCACGGCCGCGAAGGTCGCGACACCGTCCTTCACGAGAGTGCTCGCCTCGAAGTGCCAGCCGGAAGCATCGTCGTGCCATGTGACGTTGAGCGTTGCCCCGTCGTGGCTCGGTGCCACGACCTCGAAGGGACGCAGCGTGGCTTCGAAATCGACCGAGGCCGCGGCATTCGAGTTCCCGAGGTCGTGCATCGAGAAGAATGCGAAGTTGCCCGTGCCCTGAGTCGGGCGCACCAGAAGCCTCCAGTTGCCGGACTGCACGACTGCCACACTGAACTGGCCCTCAGGGCCGATGGTCGCCGTGCCCGTGTCTGCCGTCTTCTGGTCCGAATACCATCCCTCGCGGAGCATGGCAGCCTCGAGCTCGACCTCGCCCAGTCCATGAAGTTGTAGCGCACCATGAACACGGTACGTCGCAGGCTCTCCAGCCATGTTCGAATGCTCTTTCGGTGCCGCGTCCGTCGTCAACTCTGGCTGGTGGTTCGCTCGCCCATCGAGCGGGATTCGGAGCCCATTCTCCGTCTGTTGATCCAAGGGAGTCGTACTCGGAACGGCGATGCTCTGATCCCTGGTGGAGTCGTCATGAGCCAGCGCGCTGCCGTCATCGCGACTCCCCGTGAAGTGCGAGACGCCCAAGATCGTGATCAGGGCGGCCGGAAGGACGACGGTGAGCAGCGGCAGCACCCAGGTGGTGGTCGCAGCAATGCCCTCACCCGGTTCCTTGGCGCGGTTCGGCCACGCCCAAGGAAGGAGGGCGGGCAACCAGGCCCACCACGAGCCGTGGAACTCCGTATGGACGTGCGGAGCGAGTTGGACCCGCATCTTCTCGTAGGCCCGCTCGAGGCGTGCACGAACGGTGCGCTCGTCCACGCCGAGTTCACGCGCAATGTCGGCCTGCTTGCGACCTTCCTTGAAGCGCAGCCAAACCGTCCGCTGGAGATCCTCATCGAGGCCGGAGGCGGCTGCCAGGATCAAGTCGACCAGTTCGAACTGGGCCACCTTTTCTTCAGGCCGCGAAGTCGGATCGACCTCGTGCATCGCGGCTTCGAGCGGAACCGCGCGACGGTCTCGACCACCTTGCACGATTCGGCGAGCCACGGTCGCCAACCAGGCTCTTGGAGTGCTGAGGTCCCTGGGCGGGTTGGTGACCATCGCCATGTACACGTCCTGGACGACGTCCCGGGCACTCGCGTCGTCCCGCACCAGCCGCTTGGCCATTCCATAGAGCCAGGGCTCCTCGTTGAGGAACACCTGTTGAGGATGGTTCGCGGGACGGGGGTCGTTCATCTCTTTCCTGCAGGGTGTTTCAACCTACCAGTCCCTAGCAGGGATGGGCGTCCAAAGACAATTCGTATCCCACGCAACTCTCGTTGGAGTCGCAATGGAACTTGACGACCTTGGATTCGCCGCAGGGCACCGTCATGGCCCCTGTGAAGGTCTTTCGGGGTTGGTTGGTACAGGCCGTTCGATTCACGGTCCAGTTGAAGGAGCAGCCTGAGCCACTGGTGGATGCGGTGACGTCGCAGGTGAATCTGCAGCCAGAGCACGCCTCCGAACATCCGGGCTGGACAACGACATGACCGTTGTGGGTACACATTGGGGGGAGCGGGCAGGGGTGTGGAGCATGGTGAAAGCCCAAGGGCCGCCCGTGGAATGTGTGTTCTGGAGAAGACCGGGTGTGGATTCGGGGAATTCCTGGCGTGGGGGAGGCTGGGAGTGGTTGAAGGTCGAATCCAGGGGGAGCTCCGGACTTCTTGCGGCGCGTTGTCAGGGTCTGGCTTCGACGTGTTGAGCGAGCGGGCGTATCCACCTTGATTGGCTTGGTTCTGGACCGTCGATCGGACCCTTGGGAACGCGATTCGCCTTCAAGAGTGTTCCTGAACCCAAGTCCTCGTGGACTGCATTCGGGGGCACCGACCGTGCAGGAAGTTCCGGGCGATCCGAGACTCGGATGCCAACATGAGTTGGCCTTCAACGAGTGGGTGAGCAGCGTTGATCGGCGCGGAATCTGCGCCCTACCGGAAAGTCCGGCCGGTCTACTGGGCGTTCATTGCGGGCACCGTTCTGCGACGGTTCCGGACTTCAGGTGTGACCTACGGAGGAGGCCCGGTCGGGACACCAGGAGGGCGCTGGGAGGCTTGCACGGAGGATTCGGGACCGATCCAGGCACACGTGCATTCAGTACCTCGACAGGCTCCTGATCGTCACCTAGTCTGCATCCCTGATTCCTGTCCCACTGTCCTCATCTCTGAGAAGCACACATGTTCCCCCTGATCTCGATCCGCAATGCGGTCGTACTCGCCCTCGCCGTGCCGCTGGTTGCGGCCTCGAGCGCGACGACACGCGACACCATCCAGGTAGGCAGCCAAGCGGCCTACGAATTCCGTGAGGCGCCGATCAACGCGATGGGCGTGAAGAGCCTGGCTGCCTTGAACGGCAAGCCGGTCCTCGTGGAGTTCTGGGGCACGAAATGAGGCCCTTGCGTTGGGGCGGCGGTGCCGTCCACCATCAAAATGGCCCGCGAGTTCGGTGACGACCTCGCAGTGATCTTCGTCGAATGCCAAGGAGCGTCCCGCGAGGGAACCGAGAGGTTCGCTTGGAATCAGAAGTGGATGGGGACCGGGGCCATGTGGACCTCGGAGCGCCCGTTCGACACGGGTGCCAAGGGCATCCCGAACTTCGCCCTCCTGTCCAGTACCGGCGAGGTGCTGTTGATGGGCAACCCGAACGCGATGCACGGCGCCATCAAGGACGCCATCGAGTCCGAGATCAAGGGTGCCCAGTCGGCCCCCGAGGACGCTCCCAAGTCCCTCAAGAAGGCCTGGAAGTCCTTCGCCAAGGGCGATTTCGGCAAGGCCATCGACGAGGCCCGCAAGGTGGAGTCGCGTGGCGATGAGGATGCAGGCCAGGCCACGGCCACTGCGACCGCCTTCCTCGCGAACATCGAGACCCAGTTCGCGCGCGTGGACTGGCTGCTCGAGAACGCCTACCTGGTCGAAGCGCAGGA
>TARA_R110002073_G_scaffold9448_11_pt1 | contig 12204 bp, 7 predicted proteins | sample TARA_R110002073 | Tara Oceans TARA_R110002073 (sample SAMEA4397174) | marine metagenome | biome: Polar Biome; feature: [DCM] deep chlorophyll maximum layer (ENVO:01000326); material: water (ENVO:00002006), including particulate matter (ENVO:01000060) such as... | depth 40 m
TTCCCGGGCATCCTGCCGGGTGCGGCAATCGGCGGCCACATCCCAGATTAGGGAGCGTTTGTCATGGGGAGCGATCAGTAAGGGATCACCAGGAAGGGTGGACATCATATCACCTTTAGTATCCAGCACCAGCAGGCCATCCCCGCGTGCGTACGCTTCCAATATATAGCGCAGCATGGTCTGGGTCTTGCCGCCGCCGACACTGCCCCAGATGAGATGATGCAGGGTTTCCCGGTCGCGGCTGAGATTAATGCCTGGCAGAAGTTCAATGCCGGTTCCGGAGATCCGGCATTCCTGCCCGCAGGTTTTTGACAGTTTTTTTAAGCTGTCGTGACTGGTAAGCAGCCGGGGCCCCCTGATGACTTTGGCAGCAGGTTTTTCAAATCGCAGAACCAGCGCAAACAAAAACAGAGATATCAATGCAAGACTTAAAACGGTGATAACTGAATATAGCCTGAGGTTTAAGCTATCCAGTGCCTGATATTTATCCAGTTGTTGCGCACAGCGATGCCAATATTGCTGGCCATAATCATCGCCCATAAGGCCGTAAAGGCGGCCCTGAAGGCAGGGCATTATCTGTTCAGCCGGGAGGGTGAATTGCCGACCGTCGGGATAGCTTCCGCTGGTGGGGAAGACATTGAGTGTCAGATGATAAAGACCTGCGGCTCCCATAAAGCCGAGAAGACTGATCAGAAACAGGATTAGTTTGAGCTTGCAGATCATGAGAGATCTCCTTCGCGAGTTGTTGTTAATGTGTTCAACAGAGCATCAAACATCACCAACAGGTTATCGGTGGGCTCTTTGATCTGCAGGAGCAGACTGTTACTTTCCTGTGTGGCTTGTTCCAGTGCCGCCATGCGCCGTTCCACCTGCATCATCCGCCGGCCAAGGGTCAGCTTATCTCCCTCATCAAGACAGGTGCGGATCATATGGCGGACGACAGCGGTAACAGTGGACGACAGCCCGTGGGCCCTTGCCTGCAACTGCTCGATCTCGCATATGGTCAGGCGGAGGGATAGGGGTTTGGTGGGAGACTTATGCATGGCTTAACCCTCCGCCTGATTGATGTGCTGCTGCTGCTGACTTGCCATCCAGTCAAACAGAGTACGCCGTTGATAGTGAACAATCTTGCCAGCAAGCTTTAAAAAGCCTGGCCCTTTATGGCGTGAGCGCCATGTGGTGAGGGTGTTGACAGGAATCTTAAGTAGCATACTGGCTTCTTGTGTCGTGATTGCTTCGTCAAGCCAGGCCGGGTTTGCCTCAAGCATATTTTTCAGGTCCGGGAAAGATGTGGGGATAGGGTGTTTCATGAGTGCCTCTTTTGTTGTGGGTGAGGTACTCAGTCAATCAAAGGGGATGCAGGCGTAAAAGCCCGATCATTTCGTCTAATGGTAACATCGTTCAGAGGCTCCCGTCACAGTCCCTCATTCTTCCTTGTTTTTCAGGATAATAGACATATTACGCACGATGGTATGAACAGACGGTAATTCATTTTCCGGAAATTCGCTGAGAGCCTGTGCATAGGCCTCATATGCCAGAACTTTCTTCAGTTTGCGGGAATCAGCTCTGTGAAGTTCACGAACTAGCTCTCCGATCCGGGTCCAGCCCGCCTTGCGCGGTCGCCCCCGGGGGTTTATCTCTTCAATTTTATCCTCAACCGGGATGACGTCATTATCATTGGCAACCGGATTGGGACGGACTAACCCCGGAAATCCGGTTGCCGCAAAATCCCTGTGGCCGTCAGGTTGCTCAATAACCGTCATCGGATCAGCGGACGGGGCCAACTTGAGGCGGGGTTTGCCAACTGGTTTCTGGTCGAGCGCCTGCAGGCTATGACAGATGGCATGATGGCGACTGTGCAGCCAGCGCTTGAGCCGAACCCGCGAGATGCGGATATCCCCGATCAGGTGGCGGCCATGTTCGGGATAGTCGGCGAAGGGGAACTGCGCCAGCCAGGGATAGATAATCTGCTGTCCATGCTGTGTTTGGCTCAGGTCGTAAAGGCCGTTCCAAGCCTTTGCCGGGCCCGGCAGAGCTTTCTCACATATGAGAACCGAAATGATTGAGACCAGATTCATGCCGTAATATTGCCGGGTCTCGACGGCTTTCGCGGCATTCCCCATGGCCCCTTCCGCCACTGCCCTTTCTCCGGGGGGCAGGTGATAGGGAATGTGAAGCCAGTTTTGTGGGTCGTCGCGGTCATCACAGGCGGTGCATTCGAAATCACCCTGGAACAGGGCATATTTAAAGGTGACCATCATGTCTTTGGCGCAGATGTCCGGATGGTCGCGGGCGATGACCTCGGCGGCGCGGGAAAATGAGATATAACTGTTATCAAGGGGAGAAATATAATCATTCATATAAAGATCCTTTCAATAATGAGACGGAAACAGATGAAACACGGGCGTTCAGGTGAAAAATGACGCAACCTGTAATTGATGTTCTAGAGAAAATCCGCGAATGTCCAGCGGTGTTTTTTCTGTAGGTCAGTATAGCGTTTCAGAGAGTAAAAGACTGCATTTAAAAGTGTCAGACTGCAGATTTAAATTTCTTCCTTGGACCATCGTTTCTCTTCATGTATGACAATTCCCAAGAACTTGAATGCAAGTGATTCGTGGGCTTGCGAGGCAATGCAGGATTCAACGATTTTTCAGAAAAAGACCAAAAGTGATTCGAAATCAGGGTGATGTCGCACCTGAATTGACGAGGCCCAGAGAATGGTTCATGAGAAACACCGACTTCGCAACTTATAGCTTTAGGGTGCATCCTGAACAGGGTGTAAGTTTTCCGAAAATATCATCATCTTTCCATTTGTTTATGCCGGAATCACTGATACGCCTTTCAGTTATAACGACTTTGAAAGAACACGGGAAAGGCTGATCACAGATGTCCACAATTCCGAAATGTTACGTGAATTGTATCTTTTGCATAAAAATAAGAGAACTAGTAAGTAACATCCTCAATGATTTAAGGACTATTATTGAGATCCGGTTTTTCAATCCAAAGTAGACGGGGAGGAAATTTCAATAGCAATATTGCACGCAATTCTAAGCTCATCGTCCGTAATATTCTCAAAATCATCTGCATTTGGGTTATTACTGCCATGGCTACTCTCAGACGTTATAATGCCGTTCACCGTCTCTAATTTCTCAAGATAATCTTCACAGATTCCTTCTTTGCGATATTTACCGATCATGCCGCCTAACGAAAGGCCAGAAAAGTCCTCTCTATATTGCCTTAATACTGTTTCTGCATATGGGCGAATAGACTTCATAACATCCATTCTTTTGACCGAATGAGGACTCATAAGATATGAGTTGATATTGTTGAAATGCTCATCATGTTTGATTGTACATATATCACTAAATTTGTCTCCAAACGCAACTGAGACACCTGATATTTGATCTTTTTGCAAATGGATAAATTTCCCTTTTTCCTTTGCAAATTTTTTAACAAATTGATCAGAGTGAGTTAGCACCATTACTTGCCGCGCTTCTTTTGCAAAACGGGATATGATCAAGCTGGTTCTCTGCTTACGAAAGAAATCTAGGCTCGTAATTGGGTCGTCGAAAATAAGAATTGTATTGCTAATGTCTTCATCTTTGTATTTGGCAACAAAGAATGCAAAGGCCAGTGTAGACTTGTCGCCGCTACTAAGGGTATTTACTAATTTGTATGGCGTTTCTTGCGAGCCATTAGGGTCAAATGATTTATTACATAAGCGAAGGTTGAAATGAACTGACTCAGTTCTGGTGCTATCAGATTTGCGTTTTACACCTTCAATTGAGAATTCTACGCCGAAGTTCGCCAATATCCCATTGATACTCTTCTCGTATTTTTGCAAGATGGCTTGAGAGGACATATCAATATCACTGCGCAATTTTTTGATGCGAATTTCCTTGTTTTTTTTATCAATACGCAGTTTTTTAAGTTGCCCAAAAACTGATTTTGTCAATTTTTCGTGAAATAGAACATCATTGCATTTTACAATCCTACGTTTTTTTTCATTTTCTTCTTTGAGTTCAGGCACATTTTTGGTTGCATCTTTGATGACCTGAATATTGCTGTTCAGACCATCAATATTTTCATTATAGTGTTTTATCGCATCCTTAAATTCATTTTCTAAAGCCAGCTCAAGATTATCTGTTTCAGAAGGCGCAATAGATTCCAAAAGGTTTTCTTTTTTTTGTTTTAGGATGGATTCGAGGGCGAGCTTAAATCGCACAACTTTTTCTTTAAAATTTAAACTAAGGGAAGCCGCCTCTGGTATATTTTTATCCAACTGATGCCAAAACGAAAGACGTTCATTATTAGTGTCAATCAGAGCTTCAATGCCATTTATTATTGCGTCGCTATATGCACGTTGCGTCGTTGTAAATTTATCTTCAACATCTTTAAGGTGGTTTTTATACTCAACTGAAAAAAATTCCTTATAGGCGGCAATTGCACTATTATCGTTGATATCTTGGAAACAAAATGGACATTTATCTGCATTTTCTTCTTTCACAATTAGAACACCACCCTCGATCCATCTATTATGCTGCTGTATATGAGTCTTATATTCAGCTACATGCGATAAACTTCCAAGGTTTTCCTGGATGGTGCTTTGATAGTCAACTACTTCAAGATCGGTAATTTTAGAGAGTTTTTTTTCACTAGATATTCTTTCTGAGTGTTTAATAATTTTGTCTTGAACTTCGATGTTTTTTCGGGTAGTAGCGAGTTCTGCATTACTAAGCTCAATTATCTTTTCAAGAATTTTGAAATCAAAAACGCCAGAGGCTTGTTTGAGGGTATTTTCAGCAGATTCAATTTGCGTCTTCAGGTCTCCTTTGATGAAGTTATCTAATTCTTGAACCTCTAAAATTTTTTCAACATTTTCTTCACCTAGAACCACATAATTAAAAAGTTCTCGGCGGTTTGTAGTATCGACCCCCGAGGGTGAGAATACATTCTTTGAAACAAATTCCTCATCAAAAAGGTCCATGGGAATTTCAGGAGTTTTATTCCATTTACCGTTTTCAAATGTATGTGGTTTTCCATCTACTCTGACGCTGATGGTGCTATCTTCTTCTGCCCCAATAGTTTTTCTTTCGATGATCCTCCAAGGTTCATTACGCCATAGCGATTTTAGAATGCTTGAAATTGTACTTTTGCCGGTACCATTATCCGCATAAATAAGATTGAATTTTTTAAAGCTTGGATCACTATCTTTGGTTCCGGCTGTCAAAACATTATAAAATCTGCCAACATTCTTAATGTGATTTATTCTTTCAAACATTGTTACCGTCCCACTATTTTTTGTTTTTCAGGATCATATTGATATTCAATAATTTCACCATTCAGCAGGAAGTGAATAGCCTGCTCAATGACCTCCAGAGGCGCGATGAACCATTCACGCGGAGTGTATCGTTTGCCGTTACTGTCAAAAATATCGACATTTAAGCAGGAAGAACCAAAAAACTGGTGCAATAGCTTTTCCAGTTTTTGAGGGTTCATGTTGAAGCAACGGAAGGAAGTGACAATAGATACTGGAGCCATCAGGTAAGTCGGTTCTTGCGCCGCATTTTTTATACGGTCTTCGACAGGAATGCGGGAAAAGCCAATTTTGTAGAGGTTTTCGATGCTCGTAATTTCAGAGTTATCACTTAAAGATTTCAGGATATAGATATAGCCCGTCTCCTCATCGTCTTCCGTTATATTACCGAAACCATCGAGAAGCTTATCACCACGTTCAGAAACACGCCTACCATCCTTATAAAGCTCTGCGGCCAGAGAGCGCAGGAGCATGTCAGACTCAGTGCCATTCTCGAAAATTACGCGTAAACGGGCGTTAGTCCTGCCATCAACTGTCTCTTTTTTGCCGACACTATCCACATAGAGAAGTATGCCCTTCAGGACAAAATACTGGCCTTTTTCAATCTGCGTACCCTTTGCGAAAGGCCGCAAAGAGCGTTCACCTGAAGAGAGGTCAGATTGACATTGAATGAATTTATCTTCATATGCATCAAAGTCATCGCAGGGTTTTCTGGATGCAATATAGTCCGGCATGTTAGTTTCTTTGGAGACATGTTTGAGCGTAAAAATACTTTCCGCGTCATCGTCAAAAATACCAATGTCATCATCTTCAAAAATATCTTCGAGAGAGGTTATTTTTTTAACCTTGGTTTTTAGTAAGCCATGAACATCTGCCCCAGCCAATGCTGAGGATGCCGCTGTATCACTACGCAGACTTTTCAATACATTATGCAACCGCCGTTCCTGAATATCGTGAGATAATTCAGGTTCACGGCCATGTTGGCTTATAAAATCATTTATTTCTTGAAATGACGTGGCAAGGCGTTCATCGGACGTAGCTGCGCTAGATGACTTGGGCTTCACCTTCAATATGCCCAGGTCATCATCGTCTATAAGTGAGAGCAGCTTGTCCTTATCCATGCCTATACCCCTTGTTTCCGGCGTTGTTCTTTGATGTAGATAAGGGCTTCAGCTAATCTGCGTTCTCGTAAATCAATCGCAGAAATATTCGGCTCTACACCACCGCTATTCTTCACGAAGGCTTTAATTTTCGGCCATAGTTCAAAAGCCTCTTCGGGCGACATTTGAATACGGGTTGCCTCAATAGCTTCCTGAATAACCTTAAATATCTTAGCGTTTACAGACTTGGAAAGTATCTCGTAGGCTTGTTGGAAAGGATTAATTTTATCAATCAGGTCAATTTCAAGATCATCAATATTAATGAATTTATTGGCTGTGCGGATAAAGCGTTTATCGCCACTTTGCTCGATAGAAGCACTTTTGATAACAGAATCTACCACTACATGCTGGCGGATTTCCTCTATTTCTTGGTCACTTAGATCAGGGTATTTGACTCTGATAATTTTGGGTATCATCACTTTATTAATGATTTCAGGATCAAAATCAATCGTCATAGTTTTCTTGATGTCATTGTCCTGAAGGATATTAACTTTTAAATCTTCCAGATCATCTTCAACAATTTGCTTTACGCGGTTAGAGCTAGGCTCTTTAAAACCACGAATTTTCATTTCACCGGCCTGCGCCTTGTCATCATCCGACAGCTTGGTTTTAAATTTAAAATTCGGTGCAAGCACCTGCTCCATTAGCAAGGAACAGGTAATTGCTTTCAGCATATTATTAACGGCAAATGTAACCTGATCATCTTCAGCATCTGGCTGGGCAATAAGATTGGTGAACTGAGCATGAGTTTTATTGTCACTGTCTCTGGTACAGCGACCAATAATCTGAATGACTTCGGTAAGAGAGCCACGATACCCCACTGTAAGAGCATGCTCACAGTACGGCCAGTCGAAGCCTTCTTTTGCCATGCCAAGCGCAATGATTACATCCATATCTTCTGGACTTTTAATCGTGCGCAAATAAGTCACGATACGATCTCGATTGGCAGAGTGGTCATCCACCAGATTGGCAACTTTAAGCATTTTGCCATCGCCATGGCGTTTGACCAGTATCACGCCTGTTTCCTGATCCTGCGATACGGTGTCACCAATTTGATCTAGGATCGTATCAACTTCCTGATATTTGTCTTTGGTGGATTCACCCGCGTTTACATTGGGAATATGCAGAATTGTCTTTTTGTCCGTGTCTAGTACCTCCATTAAAGCAGAAATTTCTTTATTCTTTGGAGGCAAATGGTATCTACCCTGATAAAAATGATAACCAATGCCCAGAGACTTCAGGTGCGTATAGCCATTAAGCTGCTCATAATAGTTATAGACGACCTTTGTAAACTTTGCTTCATCATCTGGCATTAGAACAGGCTTACTATCCCCACGGAAATAAGAGCCTGTCATGGCCACGATATGCGCACTCGATTTTTGCATGACTGAGCGTAGCAATTCACCCAGTTTGTTTTCACCATCCGCAGAAACATGGTGGAATTCATCAATCGCAATCAGCGTGTCATTCAGCTTTTCCTCTTCCAGCCCATTGAAAGCAAAGCGCAGCGTAGCATGGGTGCAAATCAATACCCGTTCATCACTATCGAGAAAGCGCAATAAAGTCTTTGTTTTGCTGGCATCACCACCAGCGGTACAGAGGTTATATTCAGGCTTCACATGCCAATCCGCGAAAAAGCCATGCTTGGTTAGTTCCGTATCAGAGAACGAACCACCAATAGATTTCTCCGGCACAGCTACAATCGCTTTCTTGACGCCTTGCTTATGCAGTTTATCCAGCGCGATGAACATCAAGGCGCGTGACTTACCAGATGCAGGCGGGGCTTTAAGCAGCAAATACTGTGCGTCCCGCGCTGAATAAGCGCGTTCCTGCATTTCCCGCATGCCCATGTCATTCGTGGTGGTGCTTTTGCCTGTCTGGGCATATGTAACATCAATTAGATTGGGCATTAGTATTCCTTATTGGTAAGCATTGTTTATCCACGAAAGCTTTACGATAAATCCCCAGCCTTCAAGGGTTGTCACTCTGTCTTCAAGAGCCATCTTCGAGAAGAATGTTAAGCGATTTACTCGTCTGTTATTTAAAATTACAAAGTGGACACACTTGCCGTTCTTCGGAGCAGCAAGATGATTCGCGCCTGTGGTAATATGGGCATTAACATTCTCGATGTATTTGTCTTCAAATTTCGCAAAAGATGAAGCGGAAACATATCCTTGATTAAACAGGTGACCCAGGGCATTTGCTCCAGAGTTGAATTTGACATGAATGAACTTTCCGTCTTGCGGCAGGAAAATATCGCAAACCTCGAACCGATCCTCATAAATTACGACTTGTTTTCTTATCTCATCAAAAAGTTCACCATTCATATCCTCACACCAAGCGGTATTAAAAATGCGTTCTTTATCTACTTTCTTAATAGCGGGATCGTCTATTGCCGCTTGAATTCGTTCTTGCGCCAATGTTTTCACGGTATCAGAAGCGTTCAAATTATTGGTAGTAATCGCCTCTATTTTTTGAGTTATTCTTTCGTATTTATCTGTGGCAACCTCAAACCATTCGCCGTGAGATAGAATATAATTTGTGCCATCGAACATCATTTCGCCATAGAGGCACTCAAAAATTGACCATTGTTTTATCTCAGTATCATCTTCGTCTATGATGCTGAGAGTATCTGAATTTAATTCCTCAACTGTTACAGCCGTCTTTAAGGCAGTATATTCCGAGAGCCTTAACTCTTCGCTTGTTGTGGTTTTACCATCAGTAGATATTTTAAAATGTGTGACAGAGCTAAAATCAAAGTCAATTTCAGGCTCGAATAAAAAGAAAGCCGTATCTTCTTTAAGAATTTCAGTAGGAAGTTGGCCGTTTAGAGCTTGCGCTGTTTGACTATCAACAGGGAATAGGCCTTTAAAAAGCTTCTTAATGTCTTCAGTGCTTACAGAGGCATAGATTTCTAACAACTTTTGAAGCTTTGCAGGAAGGGAAGCCAAAGCTGGCATTTCATCATCTTCAAAAGCAAACTGAACATTTAATGAGCTATATTTTCCAATCATCCTGAGAAAATCTAATGAGTCTGCTATGGCTATATTTAGCTCTTTAAAGGCCTCATTATCTTCCATTGAAAGCAAAATCTCATCACTTGAGATATGCTCACCGTATTGTCGTTCTTTATTTATGGGATTAGTCTGATTGACACGACTCTGGGCACTCTTTATTCGCGTTTCTGCATCGCTATTCAAAAGCTTGTTAGCAACATAAATCCCGAATTTTTTATCTATTTTTTCTTGCTTCGTATTAAAACGTCCGGACTGCCCCCAGTTTATAGCAAAAACCCTTTCCCCAACTTTGACATAGAGAGTGATGCCGTGACTTTGGTTTTTGGGAATTATATCCCGTAAATCAATGCCGCCTATTTTATTTACGAAAGACTTCACCCAAGAAGGATGGTCTATATTACCTCTTTTGTGATAGAGGATGGCTTCTACACCAGCCTTGTCAAAGTTGATTTCTTTATCGGAGCTGTAATCTTTGATGAAGCTGTCAGGATCAGTGAAATCAACATCATCAGAGAGGAGCATCACATTCAAGCGTAGTTTCTTCATGCAATCTTCTCCGCTTGTTCGTTGGCTGTCATCTCTTCGTAGAGCTTGAAGAGATATTCGAGGCGTTCTTCGTCTGAGGTGAAGGGCTTGGAGCGGTAGCAACGCTCTACGGCCAGATCGAGATCGTGGTGTGCTTCGCGCAGATCATCCGGCATTTTCTTAGGTTCATAAAGCTCTGCTATCGTCTTTTCAGGGTGAGCATCCCGCGCATCCAGCACATTAAAGGCATGCTGCGTCAGTGTCTCTTTTTGTTTCTGAGTTAGATCAGGAATTGGGAATGTGTTGTAGGATAATACATTCGAATACCTTATGCGCGTTTCCAATCCACCAGAGGTGGCTTTAACCCAAATCAAATGCATTTTTGAAGCAATAAGGCTAAACACATATGGTTCAGGGTCATAGACAGCAAAAGCAAGATTGCTTATTACAGCGGTTTGGTCAACAAAACCAACAGGTATGTACAGCCTTCGCTCTGATGAAACGCTTGGCACTATAAGCGCATTTTTGGGATCACTTTGGATTTGAATAAACTTGTGGTTTCCACCTTTGAAGTCGCGTGTAGAAGGAGCGTCACTCTCTGCTCTTACTTGCCCAACCAACCTTATCCTATTTTTAATGGGGGGTATGGAAACGGCTAGCTCAAGATCATTATCTTGTATCCACAAGCACCATCGCACTTGCCCTTTTATAAACTCTTGTGAGCCATAATATCTTTTAACTAGGGGTGCTGCTTGAGGGTATGAGTTACATAGGCTCTCTTTTTCTTCCGTGGTAAGTATAAAATTTCCACCATCTGTAGGTTGGTTTCCTTTCAGCATTTTTGGAAGGCCACTAACCGAGGACGACCTCCTAGAGAGAATCAAATCACTCCCAGAGGTCAAATAAGGAGAAATATTTTTTGCTTTATTGGCAATTGAATCCCTAAAAATGATCTTCTCTGAGTTTGATTTGTTCTGTAAGCCAATAATAACGACCGTAACACCCGCGTTACCTTTGGCATTATTTGTCCATTTAAAGGCTTGGTGGGCAAAGAAAATCTCCAAATTCTGATTTGATATATGTGGCCATAAAAGTGAAACCTGCTCACCTTGAGCAATAGAATTTGTGGAAACAAAAGCTAGCTTTGCTTGAAAGTTACTTATGTATGTTGCTCCCTTTAGAAACCAGCAAGCTATATAATCTAGGTTTTTGTAGCCCTTAATACCTTCAAAGACTTTTGCCATATCAGACTTTTGGTTCTTATCTTGCTGGCTTGAACCCAAATACGGCGGGTTGCCGAGGATATAAATCTCAGCACCTTCTGTTTTGGGACAGACATCTTCCCATGGGATGCGCGTGGCATTGCCCCATACAATTTTACCGCCTTCTTTTAGAGGGAGAGACGGTAGTTTTTTCTGGAAGGCCTCATTGAATTTTACATTCATCTGGTGTTCAGCCAGCCAGAGGGAGAGAATGGCGACTTCATGGGCAAAATCATCCAGCTCAATACCGTAAAATTGTGACAAGCTGATGCGGGACAGGAATGAGGGCATATAGGATGCTGCCAAGCTCAATTGCGCTTTGGGAATGAAAGAGATTTGAGGATCATCAAAATCTCGGGCAATATCGCTCAGTATTTTAAGTTGTTCCAGAATGCGGATTTCCAGCATGCGGAGTTCTTTATAGGCGATAATCAGAAAATTACCCGATCCACAGGCTGGATCAAATATTTTGAAGGTAGAAAGTCTAGCCAACAGCTTTTCTAAGCCTTTTGGGTTATGTTTATTTTTCTCAAAATCTTCCCGAAGTTCACTCAGGAATAGTGGTTCAATCACCTTCATAATATTCGGCACGGAGGTATAGTGCATACCCATACCGCCGCGCTGATCGGGATGTACCACGGCCTGAATCATTGAGCCAAAAATATCAGGGTTAATGTCTTTCCATTGCTGCTTGCCGCTCTCGATCATCATGTTACGTGACTTGCGGGAGAATTTTGGCGCGTCATAGCTATCGCCAAATAAGCCGCCATTCACGTAAGGAAAGTCTTTCAAGTGACTGGGAAGGTCATCGCGATTTTGTGTGTTCAGCACCTCAAACAGCTTGTTCAGATGTTGATCCAGATCACTACCATCTTCCTGCGTGTGGGAGCTGACGGAATTTGTGAACGCATTATCGGCGAAAA
>TARA_R110002073_G_scaffold252593_1_pt1 | contig 12203 bp, 6 predicted proteins | sample TARA_R110002073 | Tara Oceans TARA_R110002073 (sample SAMEA4397174) | marine metagenome | biome: Polar Biome; feature: [DCM] deep chlorophyll maximum layer (ENVO:01000326); material: water (ENVO:00002006), including particulate matter (ENVO:01000060) such as... | depth 40 m
TGCTTAGTTTACCAAGTTTATCTCTACGGTTTCTTCAGCATAGCTCATGATGATAATACGACAACGAAGTATTTAAAAACATCTCTTGATTGTGATAGATTCAGTGTAATGTATAAAAACCAAAGGCTATCACAAGGTACATTGAGTATCTTGTCTGTACTTGTTCCTATCAAGTTTACAGTTGAACTATTTGAATTGGTAGATAAGGATAAGATTTACCAAAACTATTCATTTGGCTTAGCATTCATTGATGGCTTGTACTGGCGTGACAATAACAACTTTGATTTCGGCAAGTGTAAGAACTATATAAATAGAGGTCTTTTAAGAAATGATGACCTGTTTGCTAAACTTATAGACTTGCATTACAAGGTAGCAGGTAAAGAAAACCATCCGTTAAATGCCAATAAACTACATGAGTGGTTATCGAGATACGCCTTAGCAGATAGAGATAGTTTTTGGACAATGCATATTAGTAGTGGTTATCTTAGTGAAGACTCTGCTATCTATACGCTTATCGACTGGGCAAAAAGACAAGGTTTTTCAGAGAGTTTAACCGATACTAGCAGATACCTAGTTGCCGTTGCCCTTAGTTGGATTTTTACCAGTACAAATATCAAGTTACGAGACAATGCCACAATAGCATTGACTCGCCTTCTACAAAATCACATTCATGTTGCGGTTCAATTATTATCAACCTTTCAAGAGGTAGATGATCCTTATGTGCTTGAGCGTGTTTTAACCTCAGTGTATGGTGCAATATTATCGTCACAGAGTTATGAAGCTATAGATGAGATATCAGGTTTTCTTCTTGATCAAATTTTTGCTAAAGAAGAGATTTATCCTAATGTTCTTGTAAGAGACTTTGCTCGAAATATTATTGAATATGCCAATAGTCATAATTTGGTGAGTTTTAGTGAAAGTGAGCTGGTATTGGCTAGGCCACCATATAAAAGTGATTTTCCTGAAAGTCTTCCTAGTAATAAAGATATTGATGCTAAATATTCGAATGACTATAGAAATGAAAATATTCCCAAATATCGTTTTGCTCAAGACAAAATTATAAGTTCAATGACAACAGAATATGGTAGGGGTAGGAGTCGTTACGGTGATTTTGGACGTTATATTTTCCAGTCTAAGTTTAGTAACTGGAGCAATATAAATATTGATAAGCTTAGCAATTATGCCGTAGAAATAATTTTTGATAAATTCGGTTATGATTCAGAAAAACATGGAGAATTTGACCGAAACACTCCCTATACAGGTCGTGGTGAAAACAGAGTTGAACGAATTGGTAAAAAGTATCAGTGGATGGCAATGTATGAAGTGGTAGCTAGAGTAGCGGATAACTTTGAAATGACAGACCCATCGACACGTTGGAAAGATGATAAGAAATATTTATGGTATAACGGTTCTGTAGAGCCTTCTTTTAGAGATATTGATCCTACTTTCATACCTCCCGATTCAACTAATATCCGTTTTGCGACTCTTCCTGAATATAATGGATGGAGTGATGATTTCGAAGAATGGGTTGTTTCGAAAGATAATTTAGTTGAGTCAAAAGAAGTCATTTTAAACAATTTTCAAAATGAAGAATGGTTATCTTTAGATAGGCATATTGAATTCGAACCTAATAAGAAACTAGGTGATGGTAATTACTCTGACTCATATCAACGTATGTGGTATATGGTTAACGCATATTTGGTTAAAGATGAAGACTTTGATTTGGTAGTAGCGAATATAAGAAATAAAAATTTTATGGGTCGATGGATGCCTCAGCCTATAGAGAGATATAACGATATACTTAACTTAGAGTATTATTGGTCACCTTTGTTAGAAGTTTATGAAAGTGAGTATTATGGTAATTATGGGTGGCAAAATATACGTGAACGCCGAGTTAGCTCAGAAGAAGTTAGTTTGGGTAAAGTTTATGTCTGTTCAGAAAGCCATATTTCAGAAGGGGTGAAAAATAGTGATCTTGGATATAACATCAGCGCACCTGCTCAGTTATTAGTTGATAGTTTAAGTTTAAAGAACGATAAGTTTTCAGGTTCTTGGGTCAATGAGAATGATGAGCTAGTAATGTTCGATGCTTCTTTTTACGGTAATGAATCTAGTAACAATCTAATGGTGAAAAAGGACGCATTAGAAGAACTGCAAAATAGTACTGGCTGTAAGGTGATTTGGACAATACTGTCTGAGAAGATTGCAATGTACGGAGGTACTGAATCAACTGAAAAAAGGTTGAATATTTCAGGTGTGTATTATCTGGCAGATGGTAATCTCGTTGGTGAAGACTTTTTCTTCATAAATTAATTTCTATAAGTACATATGCTATTAATTTCGAGAAATAGAACTATTACTCCTCATTTCGCCTAACTACTCTTATAAAAGTATTTAAGGTGTTTTGCGCCGCGCAATTTTGTCCATAAATGAAAACCCTAATTTAAACTAAGCACCTTCACTTTCTGATATCTACATGCTGAGCAGATCTTTTTTACCATTAGTCTTTACACATAGAGGAAGAATATGTGACTGACGATTTCTGCTTATCTTGATGAAATTTAACCGCAGTACAGTCCAAATAGACGATAGGGTAGATAGTAATCAAAGGCCGCTTAATATCCTCATGTTGTAGATACCTTTGATAGTATTGGTGATTTTAGTACTACTTTGATATTCTGCGTAAAATTAGGAACTATAATTACTAAGACAACTAATATGAGTTTGGTTCTTACTTACCGTATTCTTTATATCAGTTTGATTGGTTATTGAATTAAACGCAGTTATACGGAGTTCAGGAAATCCCTTAGTTTTAGATAATAATAGCATCACTTCAGAGCTTTGAAACTTTTAGTAAAATAAAGTTAAGCTAATCAACTATCGAGAGTTTATTAATTTTTTCATAGTTTGGAATCAAGTGTGGTGCAAGTAATATATCAACATCCACTTTACCCTTTAATTTTACTTCTTGAATAATATTCATTAGCATCTCAGTATTAGCATTCAGTAAACACTCTAATTCTTGAACACGCTTTTCAAGCCTTTTATTCTTCTCTAATAATGCTTTATTGCTTTTTCCAGTAATATAGATTTGCTTTTCTCTTTCAGTAAACCCGTTTGACTCAATTTGTTCAGTCATGTATTTGCTAATTAATTCTTTACGTGAGCTAAGAGTACTTACCTTACCCTTAATGTATCCATTACTTTTTAAACGATCATATAGGTTCTTGTGAGTTATCGGACTTATATCGTATCCTTCATCAAGCATTAGCTGCAATTCAGACTCAATAGCTTTATCTAATTCTTTACCTCTCAATATAGGCTTATCAATACTCTCTTGCAACATTAGAGTTCCTCCTTACTCTTAGATTTATCATATTCAATCGTAAATAACTCACTAATCATTTTTGGTAGCCTTTTAACACCTTTATCATCTTCATATATGCTAACTTTAGTTAGCCCTTGCTGTCGTTCAATCATCCTATCTTCTATAATTTGTAAATTTTCTAATTGAGTTTTGGTCTTTTTCAACATCTCCTTAGAATTCAGGTTACTACTGCGGTTGCCAATAAATTCATACTGTTCCATCAAGCTCTTTTTAACTTCTATCAGATTGCTTAATTCACCCAAGCGTCCTGTAATAGTAAAATCGCTACATGGACTCCCTGTTTGGCATGCTAAACGCTTGGGACACCCATTAGACCCTATATTACGTGTACAAGAACCAAAGGGTAGTGGGTATAAATAAGCATGTCTCTTTATTAGTTCATCAGCTAAAACTTCGCTATTAATAAGTTCATTCTGATAAGCTTGATCCAAACCTTCGATAAAATCATTGAATAAAACATCAGATGATGAAGGTTTGAAAAAATCAGCTATTTCATCTTTATTATCAAAAGTGTGCAAATTACTTCTAATATTATTTTCTAATGATCGATCAGCAGAAGTATATAGACTTAGGTCTTCCAGCAAGGTATCAATAGGAGTTTTAACAAGAGCTTCTTGACTTATTAGAGCGTTATTTTCTGGCAAAGCAACAGAATCTATCTCGCTCACAGCTATTTTAGAAGATACATCAGCTTTGAAGCTTTTTTGTCTCAAGCTAAGGTGCTGATAACTTTGATTTTGAGTAGGGTTTGTACGACCCATAAGCATTGCTTGTAAGTGTTCTGAAACTTCAGCAATCGCTAGAAAAGTGTTGATATTATGTCTGGGAATGTGACTTGTGATTTGAGAGTATTGGTTGTTTTTATCCATTAGGGCAAACTTTTGAAATACTGATATATTATTTGTAGCTCCTAAGAAACTATTAATAATAGTACCATTCAAAGGTATTACGTTAGTTTTGTTATAGAAATTTCTTTTTAAGTTAGTAGATCTATATTCATGTATAAAGAGAAGATCTTCAAAAGGTACAATTTCTTGTGTACCGTTATAATTAAAAATATAGTCTATAGGATTAGATTTATCATAGCTAGATAAGGATTTTATAAATTCATTAATAGTTCTTTTGGAGTAATATTTATGAGAAGCAGAGCCATTTGGCAACTCCTTATCTGGAACCACTCCAGCTGATTTGAAAGATTTCAAGGCCATGTCTCTCTTGCCTGCACGACCTAGATCACTTTCTTTCAAATGGAAAAGTATATTGATTAGATCGTCAAGCTCAATTAAATCTGAATCAATATTATCAATAGCTTCAGGTAAAAAATTAATCAAATTTTTGTTTCTTAAGTACTCTAGCGTATTTCTAGGCTTCTCTGTCAACTTAATAGTATTTAGAACTAATCTTTCTATTAAAGTAGATGAAGAGGGCTCAACCCAATGAATTCTTTCGCCAGCACCTTTAGCACCATAGTAGCGTATACCTAGTGAATATTGCTCCTTACCATTATGCTTTAAAGCATTACCAGTTGAAGGGTCAAGCAAAGGTTTTTTAATCAAACAATCTTTCTTCAGCAAAACTGCTTCAGTAGAGCGAAATCCAGTAACTATTAAAATAGTTAAAAGGTTTAACAATATCTTCTCAGCGTTTGTTTGACACAAACCCCTTAAGGATGCAATATTAATAAAAGTTTGAATCGATATAAGTTTTTTTGTATCAACTTCATCTTCATCTATGTTCAGTTTATCTATTAATTCTTTCGTCTTTCTTGCATTAGGTGTTCTATTCTCCTTACTGAGATAGCTGTAATCATTTTCAAATTCCAATCTTTTACTCATATACATATACTTGTTGATTAGTTCTTGAAGTCTTACATATGTACCAGCAATATCAGGTAGGCTTCTAGGATTGCTGTTTTTAACCTGAATTTCAAAAGCGTTAACCAATATTTCGGTACACAGACTTTGTGGAAAGTTATCGCCAGTTAAGGCAACCAAAGAATAATACCAACGTTTGAGAACCAATAGTTCAGCATGTAGTTTTTGTGGTGACGCTTTGGAGTTAGATTTTCTATAGCTAAGTATTAACATTGACTTAAGAAAATAATCAAAATTTTCTGAGATATCAAACGTAGGTAGGCCTTTTAATCTTTTACCTTCGTTAAATACTAAATTTACATCTTTACTTCTACAGTACAACCAACCAGATCCTTTCTCTCCACCTCGCCAATACGTATCATTCCACGTTTGGTTAAAGCCTAAGGCCAGATGTTGGTTAAAATAATCTTTCTGCTCATGTATAAAATTGAGATAAGCTATAGTTGGCATTATATATTCTCCATTAGATTACATCTTGCTATGACAGACTCAATTTCAAACTTAGTACTTTCGTGAACTAGTAACAAAGGGTTTCTCGAATATTGTGTAGAGTCGGCAATAATAATAATGTCATTAACTTCTGACTGAATACTATCTAGCACTTCTGAATGATCCTTATTTTTAAATGGGTGAAAATATAGGCATCCATAACAACTTCTGACTTGCTCGAATGGGCAGGTATCATCATATGCACAACCACCTATTTCATGATGAAAGTCTTTATGAACGAAGCCACTAACTTTTTTCCCTAACCATTCAGATCTTTTAACAATAGTACTTGTCATAAACATAGCAATCATTTGCTTATATGCAGCATTCCCCCCTAGTGCTTTAGCTCTAATAATCGCAGTTTCGGGTGATGAATATATATAATGCCTTGCAACAACAAGACTTGAATGACCTAGAATGTAAGCGATTTCTTCAGCACTAGCTCCCGACATTGCCATAGTGTGTCCAACGTGATGTCTAAATTGCGACATCGAGTATTTTATTTGGAGAATATCTCCATTTAAAACTTGTTTTCTATACTCGATAGGTGAAAACTTGAACATCTGACTGTTAATAGCTTTCGAGCATGTAACAGCAGATTTCTCTCCTAAATCAAATAGCTTATCTTCATCTGATAATTCTAATCGATGAATATAGGCCAGTATAATAAAAGCAATCTCTTCTGGTAACTTGATAGCCACTTTTTTGTGCATAAAGCGCGCTTGTTTCGCATAGGGTACTAAAAGGCTATATCGTGCTATACCTAGTGAATCTTCCGGTATATCTTTTTTTAAGTCACCAGCTGAAAGCTTTGACATTTGAACAGGACGCATACCAGTAGTGAATGCTAAAGCCAATATCGATGCATCCTTTAGCTCTGATTTGCTTATTAAATCTTTTTTCACCGAATTTAGTGTATTGTTGAACTCTATGAACCCTTTTTGTATTATATTAATAGTTGGCAAGTCTATATTATCTTCATATTCTTCGTAATAAAGACTACTTCTTGTAGAATTGGGTTTTTTTATTATTTCTAGACTATACTCGTCATCAAGAGAAAAACCTGGAAAACCTTCCAAGATAAAAATAGTTATTATAAATTTTACTGAAAAATAAAGTGAGACACTATCAACCGAAGCAACTAGTTTTTTTGTAGATTCTTTAAAATTAACTCTTCTTTTATAACTGTGGAAATATTTAAAGAATTTTTTTAGGTGTGCAAATTTATTTCCTAGATGAGAAGGAGAGTTCTTGTATATGTACTTAATCAATATAAACTTTATTATTTTTACATCTATATGATTCATGTCTTTAAATGAAATTTTTTCAGAATTTCCGGAGTATTTAAACTCCCAAATATTCTTTGAAGGATTCAAAAAGTCATCATCAAACTTATCTGCACGTATAAACCTTACAATTTTAGGCAGTTTTATTTCATCAATAAAATATAATTGCTCATTTGAGAATATTGATTTTTCATTTTTCATCTCATGCTTAGGGCTTGTTTGGATAGATAGGTTCATACGACGTTTCCATGTTTCATAATTCTACTAATATTTATAGTGTTAGCGCGCTCTGATAAATATCTATCAGCATATCTACTTACCATTAAGCTATTTGAACTCCAGCCTCCAGCTTTTTTCAAACCCTCTACTGCTTGACTCATTGCAACCTCCTGACTAGATGAATTATTCACAGAGATAATGTACGCGTATTTTAGGGTCAGCGTAGCCCAGGTATGACGACAGGTATGTGCACTCAGTTTGTCAATTGAATCAGTGTACTCAGAGTTATAATAATCTGGATGCAATTTTTTAAACTGTTTATCTAATATATTGAACATCTTATTTATAGATGAATAGCTCAATGGTGAGAATGGGTATTGTGAAGATAAGAACAATAAATCAGACTTTGCATTATTGGATCTATGATTATTAAGATAATAAGATATCAGCTTGTCATCATCGGGTGAAAGCTGAAGAGTTCTATTTGACTGCTCATTTTTAATATTAGGCTTAGGAGATCTACAATCTTTGGTATCTTGAGTATCACATATAACTAAATGTTTACCACTTGAATCTAGATTTGGTTTTATTGATTTTAAAGATAGTAGTAATAGCTCACTTGCTCTCAATCCATAATTTATAAGTAAACGAACGATAAGAAAATTACGAAATTGAACTGCATTATCTTTAAATACATTTTTAGGATTATTTTTGGTTGGAGTAGATGGCAGGATGATTTCATCAAAGCTAACTTTCATACGTTTAGTTAAGCTTTTAAATTGATTGATATTATTATTTCTAGAAGATATCTTGTTATATTGAACCGATTTGTTTTGAAGGATTGATAATACTTTTCTAACAGAGTTATGTTTCAAGATATCATCTTGAAACATAACTCTCCATGAAAAGTTATCAATTAAAAATATTAGATATTTTATAGTGTCTTGTATTTTTTTTGATATTGTAGTGTAGTTTATTTCTATCTGATTTTTTATTCTTATCAGACTATTATCATATTTCCCATTATTTTCAAGATATATAAAAAAACTATCAATTTCTTCAAAAAATATTCTAGCGTCATAATTACTTTTATAGAAAGATAAACAAAAATCTTCATTAAATTTCTCCCTCCAAAAATTATGCCAAAATTTTAATGAATTTAAATTACTCTGTTGAGTTGAAAGGCTTTTAAGTCTCAATTTTGACATGGTATACAGGAGAGGATAGAGGCATGGAGATTGTGTTTCTTCATTAATTAAAATATATCTTCGATTGTCAGATGGATTCGATAGTTTTACTAGACGAACTAAAAACATGTGGGCATATCCTTATTCGATATCTATTTAAGATAGTTAGGTAAAGTTCTTATATGAATTGAGGACGTCTGGTACAATTCGCTACACATCTTTTACTTCTAAACTTCTAAGGTTGTTATCGATAACTTTTGCAAGAATGCTGTTATGAAGTTATGATTAACTTGGAAAATTATTTAGAGCTTATAAGGTATAATACATCCCTATAAGTTAATCGTATAGTTAATTATTGTAATTAGGAAATTAATCAATTGGATAACATATTTTTAGCTGAAGAACGTATCCGGCTCGGATTTAAAGCAAAAGAAGTTGCTGATTTTGCTGGAGTCGCGGTACCAACTCAATCTAATTACGAGAAAGGCAAGCGAAGTCCTGACACAAAATATTTGTATGAAATATCAAAATTAGGTTTTGATATTCATTATGTAGTTACAGGGGAACGTAGTGTTGACAGAATATCCAAAACCGATAGGTATTTACTGGATTTATTTAAAAGCACGCCTAAAAGTATTCAAAGCTTCATAATTTCAGGTCTTCAAGTCCATGTAGATAAATCTTATCAGCAACAAACCATTAAAGAAGATAATATAATTAATACGTTTGAAAAAATTGAAAATCATTCCGACCAAAAGCTAATTAATAATGACTGAATTTATAGCTGAGTATAAATATATACCGATCCTAGTTTTGAGCTCAATGATTGCTCATTTGAAACGACCTCGAAGCTCATCTATATAATCTGCCCAATCTTGCATCATCTGTACCCTAGTATCGATCTCATCAAGCCTGTTGTAAGCCCCGCCATGTGTGTCTTTGATTCGATGACCTAGCTGTAATTCTGTGACGATATCTGAATAGCGTAGCTCAGGCTGTTCCATAAGCAAAGTTTTAGCGGATGCTCGAAATCCATGCGCACACTGCACATCTTTGTATCCAAGCCGGTGGAATATCTGCACCAACGTCGCTTTACTAATATAAGCATTGCTTGAACCACGCATCGACGCAAATACATATTCTTTATGGCCTGAGATGGACTGTATGTTTCTTAAACGTGCAATCACTTGTGTCGCCAATGGTACGACTAAATGCGAAACCATATCATCACGACCTTCGCCTTTAATAGGGGAGAATGACCATAAGTTGTTGTCCCAATCTATATCATCCCAACGCATAGATCGTAAATCGATACTACGTACAAATACATAAGGCAATAAGTTCATCGCCTCTAATGTGATGTTGCTTGCCCCTCTAAAATCAGACATATCTTTTAGAAGCGTCGCAAATTGGTCTGGCTTAGTAATAGCTGGCAAATGATTACCTGAGTTAGCAGGTGCAAGCTCACCACGTGTATCAATCGCCACATTTCTATCACACAGTCCTCGTGCGACAGCGAATGAAAACACTTTTTCAGTATACAGACGAGTGCTCGCACCAACAAAGGTGGCTTGATTTTCATTATTCTGAATCGACTCACACACACTCAGTATCATCTCGCTAGTGATATCGTTCATTCTTAAATCACCAATTTCTTGACACATATATCCTAGACATAAGTCCCAGAACTTGAGGGTTGACTCACTGTATGACGGTTTTTTAGATTTACTTTGAGTGCGACCTGCTGTTTTGTGTTCTCGCCATGCTTGAGCAATTTCAGAAAACGTGGAATTTTTTAGGTGAGTATATTTATTGGTTTGCTCTTTTTGCTGGATAGCTTTAGGATCAGAGCCTTTGGCGACCATATCAAGGATAGTATCTGCTTTATATTTAACTTCATACAGACTGATGTCTTCAACTTTACCCAACATCATCCTAGGTCGCTTACCATCGATGTGCGGATGAGAATATCGCAGGTAGTATTCTTTTTTACCATTTGGATAAATACGAAGACTTAGACCAGCTACGCCTGAGACACTAACCGAATAATCTTTATCTCGGCATTCTAGCTTGTTGATATCATTTGCATTGTTGATAGTCATGATGTGTATCCTTAATTTATCTAAGATAGATGAGTTATTATTATTGATCTGATATCTATATGCTTAGGTCCAGAGTAATCTTTTAGTAGGTCTTCCAAGTTAAGGAAAGCTGCAAGGAGTATTATTGGACACTGTCGTGGACACTGGTATCCGTTAGTATTGTTATTAAAGCCTTTTATATAATAGCTATTAAGACGTAATTATCCCCAAGTGAAGGTTGGGGATAATTATAGTATAGAGTAAATAGAGGGAGTAAGCCATGTGTTTATTGATATATATAGCGTTTGGGGTAATAGACCTAAAAGAGGCTAAAAGTAAAAACTCCGTTTGCTATGTTTGATAGAATTCTTCAATTTATTTACACAAAAAACCATGCTCCTGTACTCGCACAGAATATAAAAATCAGGGTCATAGTACTGTTCTGTGCAAATTTGGAGATGGCAACTTAGTGCTTCAGATAAAAACATCTTGCGAAGAGTGATAGATATCAGAAGACACTAATGAATGCTTTATTGATTTGAAATGCTCTGTGGGCGAATCAGGGAAGAAGATATTATGACTTGGTTAGTTATGACACTCCCAAGTATAAAATATATAGAAACCAGACTCATAGTCAAACTAAATAGGACTATCAGTATTAGAGTCTACATGCGCTCTTAGCAGTGATATAGGATAAGAAGCATCAAATAGGGTTTTAGTATTTAATGTCAGCTGTCAATCTATGAGTAACGGTATCCTATATATAGACAAGTGACTGTTGACTACATTCAATACGTTGCAAGAACATTGGCACCAAAGATCCAGTTGATTAAGTTACTAACAACCGAATGATGGGAGATTTGGCTTTTAGGTGACGATTAAGAATGAGGGACTGGATAAAGTGCTGATTGGATATTCTGACAGATGTAGCCAGTATGATGGTGACACGTAGAACAAACTCATCCAACAGTTTAGCTTTGAAGCTTCGATGAGTGATGAAGGTAACTGATCCTACAATTTGAAAGAGGTTGTTAGCTAAGTTGTGGAATGTACCGAGTTTGAGTACAAGCATACTAGATATCAAAAGGATTCCACGTATAGTTGATAAAACAGATTCAGTTAAGGTTTACCATAGTGATGATTGCAATGATTACTTAGACGTGGCATGTACATTATATTTAGACGGCTATTAACTAAACTGACTGTTATTTATGATATAAACATAATCCCATGAACTTATCATCGGGTACTGTCCGTTTAACATAATATACATTATGCGAAAACAAACCAACGGTTTTAGTAGTTAGACGAAAAACCATTTATACCATGACATTCTTATACTTTAGATCAGATTTAATATGAGTTTGAATTATAAACTTTTACTAACGACAAGTTTCAAGCAAATGCTGACGCAACATTTTGCCATCTTGATCTAAAACCATATCTGCGACTTGGCAAGTTTTATCACTGTCATCACATGACAACTCATAGTAAATATCGCTACCTTGCGCCAAGCTAACCTGAACCAATCCTTGAGCAATGATTGAAAACTTTTTGTCTTGCGTATAGTCAGGATCTTGCGAGTTCCAAAGTACATCGTAATCTATATTGCAGGACGTCTGAGTTTTATCAAAATATTCTTGCTCAAGTTGCATCGCTGCTTGCAAGTCAGCATCTGC
>TARA_R110002073_G_scaffold165063_13_pt1 | contig 12199 bp, 8 predicted proteins | sample TARA_R110002073 | Tara Oceans TARA_R110002073 (sample SAMEA4397174) | marine metagenome | biome: Polar Biome; feature: [DCM] deep chlorophyll maximum layer (ENVO:01000326); material: water (ENVO:00002006), including particulate matter (ENVO:01000060) such as... | depth 40 m
AGCCCGCCTCAGTCGCCGCCTGCCCAACCTCGGGTTTCCCTTTGCCCGGGATATTGCCCAGGATGTCCTCGTCGACCACCAGACCCGGCGCATGACGGTCACCTTCTCTCTGAAGACCGGCAATCGCCAGCGGTTTGGCGACACCCGCATCACGGGCCTGCGGAATGTCAAGAACAGCGTCATCACCCGCTTTATCACATGGTCCCCCGGCGACTTTTATGACGACCGGCAAATCAATGACCTGCGAGGTCGCTTGTCCAGCACCGGCCTGTTTGCCGGTATAAACATCAAACCCACCCCGCAGGAAGACCAGACCGCCGACATCACCGTGGCTCTGATCGAGGCCGAACATCGCACCATCGGGGCCGCCGCAGGTTATTCCACCGCCGAGGGCATCAGTGGCGAGCTCAGCTGGGAACATCGTAATTTCATGCAGGAAGGCAACCGGCTGAAACTGGTGGCCCGGGGCGCGGAACTGGAACAATCCTTTTCCAGCCGACTGGAAATTCCTCATTTCGCCAGACTTGATCAGACCCTGTCTTTCGAAGCCAGCTACCGGCGTCAGGATACCGATGCCTTCTTTGCCCATACGCTGAACAGCACCGTCGGGCTTGACCGCATGATCACCGACCATATTGGCGCCAGCGCCGCGGTCGAACTGGAATATAGTGATATCACCGATAGTGAAGGCAACCGTAATTTCTATATCGCCGCCCTGCCGATCGGCGGCCGCTGGGACAATACCGACAATCTGCTGGACCCGCAACATGGCTGGCGTCTGTCCCTGATCGCCGCCCCGACAATCGGCATGGACGGCAAGCAATTTACCTTCGTCAAAAGTGACCTGCGCGCCAGCGTCTACTATCCGCTCGCCACAGACCAGCTTACCCTGGCGCTCCGCACCCGTCTCGGGTCAATCACCGGAACCGACCGGGAAACCCTGCCGGCGACACGGCGTTTTTATGCCGGCGGCGGCGGATCGGTGCGCGGATACGGGTTTCAGCGAGTCGGTCCCGTAGATGCGGAGGATGTGCCTCTCGGCGGCCGGTCCGTGACAGAAGTCGCGGCCGAACTGCGCTGGAAATTTATGGATAACATCAGCCTCGTCCCCTTTATCGAAAGCGGCAATGTCTATGACAGCAGCCTGCCGAAACTGTCCGGATTAAGGTGGGGCGCGGGTCTGGGCGCAAGATATCATACGGATTTCGGGCCTGTCCGCCTGGATGTCGCCGTTCCGCTTGATCGCCGCACCGGTGAAAGCCGGGTCCAGATCTATATCAGTTTGGGGCAGGCCTTCTGATGAAATTTTCCCTAACAGACATGAAATCCCTTTCCGGTCGCCGCGTTGGCAAGATCATCGCCAAGGTGAGTGGCGGCGCTCTGGCGCTGCTGTTCATCCTCCTGATCGGCACAGCGCTTTATCTGGATACCCCATCAGGACATAAACGCCTGACCACCTGGATTGAAAACAGCCTGCGAACCCCGGACCAGACCGTGCGCTTGAGACCAATAGAAGGGTCTCTGTTTACCGGCTTTCGCCTCGCCGACATCACATTTTCCGACCGGGAAGGTCCCTGGCTTACCCTGACGGACGTTGATCTTGACTGGTCACCGTCGGCGCTCCTGCGTCAGAAAATCATGATTTCCCGCCTGCAGGTCGCCACCGCGCGGCTGGTCCGCCTGCCCGAAAGCGCCGACCACCCTCAACCCGCCACCGCCGCCCCGATGGACTTCACCCTGCCCCGGTTGCCGGTGGACGCGGAAATCGCCGATTTCGGCCTCAACCAGTTCCTGCTTGGTCAAAAAGTTGTTGGCATTCGCGCCACATTTACCGGTCAGGGGGCGCTCAAGCTCACCCGCCGGGATGGCATCCTGTTGCGGCTGGACCTGATCAATCAGGGAGCCAGCCAAGATGAGATATCCGCCCGCATCGCTTACCCTGGCCCAACAGAAAACCTGTCTATTGATGTCACCGCCCGCGCCCCCGAAGGCGGCATTTTCAGCCGAATGATCGGCACGACACCCACGCAGGATGTGGTTGCCCGTCTTACAGGGGATGGTCCGCTGGAAGACTGGCGCGGCAGTTTCCGTCTGCAGGTGGGGGAAACCACCATTGCCGATGCCAGCCTGCGCAATACGGATAAGGCCTTTGCCCTGCGCGGCACGCTGGATTCCGGGGACATGATCCCGGAATCCAGCGCCGCTCTTTTGGGCCGGACCGCCCGCCTGTCTGTGGATCTGACCCCGTCCCTGGCAGACACCCGCACGATCCTTGATCTGAAACTGGTCGCCGACACCCTGACCCTGACGGCCCAAGGCGCGGTCACCGGTGACGCCACAGCCTCTGTGCAGCCGGTCAGCTTCAGCCTTGACCTCACCAATCCCGCGCCGGTCAACAAGATGTTTGCCCCTATGCGGCTGATGCCTTTCACACTCAGCGGAAAAATCAGCGACATCACCGGCAATCCCAAATTGCAGCTGACCGCCCAAGGTCTGCGGGCGGGTTATGGCGCCGACATTTCGGGACGTCTTTCCGGCCAAATCCGGGCCGAAACAGAAGGCCAGCGCATCACCTTCAGCGCCAAGGGGAAACTGGACGAACTTTCCGGGACCCGGATCACGTCCTTCACCGCCCTGACAGCCCCCGGCCTCGACTGGAGCCTCAATGGACATGCAAATCAGGACAGCGGGACGCTTGCCCTGTCGCAGGCCCGCCTGAATAATGCTCGTTTCGATAGCGAAATGACTGCGATCTTTAACCGCAACAGCGGGGAACTGTCCGCCCGGATCACCACCGCCCTGTCCCGGCTTTCAGATCTGATCCCGTCTTTGAATGGCGGCCTCACCAGCGTCATAAAACTCTCCCGGGAAGACCCGGATGCCGCCCTGACCGCCGCAGTAACCGTCACGGCCCGCCAGCTTGATCTCGGGGATGCCACGGCCAGCGCGCTTTTCGGACCCGCCCCGGTATTTTCCGCCCATATCAGCCGCATGGCGGATGGCGCCATGACCCTGAAGCAGGCCCGCCTCAACGCCGCCCACCTCACGCTGACGGCCGACGCTCACGTGTCGCCGCAACAGGTTATCCGGCAAAGTAATTTCCACCTTGTCGTCATCGATCTCGCCGACCTGTCCGGTCAGGACGCCCTGCAGATGGACGGCGGCATTAAAGTGACCGGCCAACTGTCCGGGCCGGTGCGCGCCCCGGCCCTCACCCTGGAAACCGGCATCAAAGCCCTGACCCTGCAGGATGTCACCCTGCAAAATGTCACAGCGCGTCTGGAGGCGACAGATATCATTCAGCGTCCCGCCGGCAGCGCCACCTTGCACGGTGAAAGTGATTATGGCCCCTTGCAGGGCGGGGTCACCTTCACCAGCCCGACACAAGAACTGATCCGGCTCTCTGATCTCACGCTCACATTTGGCGCCCTTCGCGCTGCCGGGCAAATCGACCTGCCAAAAGGACGCCCCGCACTTGGCCGGATCAACCTCCTGACCGCCGGGACCGACCTCGCCGCCAACGCCATTAAAGGCACCTTGTCCGCAGAAGTCACGCTCGGGGAACAGGACGGCGCCCAACAGATCACCGTTCAGGGCCGCGCCAGTGAAATGGCGTTGCGCACCGGCCCCCGTGACCTGACAACCTTGAAGGAAGCCACCCTGTCCGGGGATATTCTCCTGATGGACAAGCAGCCGCGGATCAGCCTCACCGCCGATTTTACCGCCTTGTCTCATCCCCGCCTGCAGGCCAGTGAGGGGCATATCCGCATCACCCAGCAGGAGAAAGACAAGACCCTGGCCTACGATCTCGCCCTGCGGGGGAATGATATCATGCCCTATGACCTGACCCTGTCCGGCACGGCGCCCCAACCGACCGAAGCCGGCCGCGACATTACCTTAGGGTTCACCGGCACCATCGATCAAACTCCGGTCGCCCTGAAACAGCCGGTCACGCTCTCACTGAGACAAACAGGCTTCAGTCTGACACCTTTTAAAGTAGAACTCGGCAAAGGCTATATCAGCGGCCGTTTCACCCGCGCGGACAAGGCGCTTCAGACCAGCCTGACAGCGGACAATGCCGACCTCAGGCCACTCTTGGTATTTGCACCGGAACTGCCTCTGGTTGGCCTTCTCAACGGCACGGTCCGCCTGAACGCCACAGAAACCACCACCGACGGCGCCTTTGACTTACGCCTCACCCAGATCCCGACCCTCGTACAGGGCATGGCGTTTCAGGCGCAAGGCACGCTCGCCCCCACCGGCCTTGACCTGTCCGGCAGCGCCCGCCTGAACGACCAGTTCCAGGCCGATTTCACCGCCCGTCTGCCGTTGTTTTATGATGCCGCTGTTCCGACGTTCCACTTTCCCGCCGACCAGCCGTTATCAGGGCAGTTCAGTTGGCGCGGGGCGATTGACCCGTTATGGCCGGCCTTTTACCTGACCAGTCATGATCTCGGTGGTGACGTGACGCTTGACCTGATGCTTGGCGGAACAAAATCCAATCCGGATATCGATGGTCATCTGAGCCTCAAGAACGGCCGCTATGAAAACCTGAAGAGCGGCTTTGTCGCCACGGACCTGGATATGGCGGCGACCATCGCCGACCGCAAACTGACCCTTGACCATCTGACCGCCAAGGACGGCGGCACCGGCCAGCTGACCGCCAGCGCAGAAGTCCTGTTGAATGCCGACCTCAGTTATCAGGCGCGGGCCGACCTGAAAATCGACAAGGCCCGCCTGGTCCGGCAGCCGGAACTCGACGTCACCGCCTCTGCCGACCTTGCCTTCCTGAAAAGCCCGGGCGCCATGTATTTCAAAGGCGACATCACCGTCGACAAGGCCGATATTCGCGCCGTCAACGGCGGGGCCACTGCCGTGCCCGTGCTTCAGGTGCGGGAAATCAACCACCCGGACCAGGGACCGGATACAGAGCCTGAGCAAGGGCGCCATCTGGGCCCCTTTCCCCTGGGCCTGACAGTCAAGGTGCCCGGCCGGTTGTTCATCCGCAGTTATGGCATGGATTCCGAGTGGCGCGCCGACATGACCATTGGCGGCACCACTGAAAAACCCATCGTTACCGGCGGGGCGCAGTTGATCCGGGGCACCTTTGACTTCGCTGGCAAGACGTTTGATCTCACCCGTGGTTCCCTGACATTTCCCGACGACAAACGCAATGACCCGTTGCTTGATATTGTGGCGGAACTGGAAATGACTGACCTGACCGCACAGATCGCCATCACCGGGCGTGCCTCGGCCCCGAAACTCACCGTCAGCGCCAGTCCCGATCTGCCTCAGGATGAAGTCATGTCGCGAATTCTGTTTGGGACGTCTGCCACAGAACTCTCCGCGGTCGAGGCTCTACAGCTAGCCGCGGCGGTGCATTCCCTGTCCAATGGCGGCGGTCCCGGACTTCTGGGCAACGTCCGCAACGCGCTCGGCATTGACCGCCTGTCGATTGACAAATCGCCCGACCGTGATCAGGGAACAACCATCACCGGAGGGAAATACCTAACGAACAATATTTACATCGAAGTCAGCACCGCCCCGGCGACAGGAGAGACCGCGACGTCCGTGGAAGTCAGCCTGTCCCGCAGCCTGTCACTGATCACCCGTCAGACAATGAGCCATGACCGCAACCTTGCCCTGCGCTGGTCCTGGAAATACTAATATCTGTAAAAGACGGCAGAAGGACGCGGCCTAAAACCATTTCAGTTTTTTAAACAGCCAGACCTGCAAGGCGACGATGCTCACCAGCAGGCCGCAGAATATCCAGAAGGCGTCGGCATTGTCCGCCCCGGGAATGCCACCGACATTGATCCCCAACAGGCCGGTAAAAAAGCCCAACGGCAAAAAAATCGCCGCAATCACTGACAGGATATACATGTTCTTGTTCAGGCGATCGGCTATCATGTTGGCCAGTTCATCCTTGACGATCTGGGCCCGTTCACGGATCGCGTCCAGGTCTTCCACATACCGCATCACCCGGTCCTGACTTTCCTGAAGATGGCGTTTGTCCTTGGCGTCGAGCCAATCAAAATCACACAGGCGGAAATGCCCGATGGCGTCCTTCTGCGGCGCCATATAGCGGCGAAAGATAATCGCACGTTTGCGAATATTGATGGTGGTTTCCCGTAACGAGATATTCGGCTCCTCGAGAATATCTTCTTCCACCCGGTCGGTCATATCATCCAGACTGAGCAAGGCCGGCTCCATACGTTCAAACAACCGTGAAACCAGCTGGCTGACGAATTCTCCCGCATTTTCAGGCCCCTTGCCCTGAATGATTTTTTCCTCCATGTCCGTCACCGCCTTCAGTGGCCGACGTTGCAGGCTGATGATGCGTTCCTTGTCAATCCACAGCCGAATGGACACCATATCTTCGGGATCGGCATTTTCATTCAAATTAACGCCGCGCAGGATAATAAGGGCGCCGTCGCCAATCTCGGTCACCCGCGGCCGGGTTTCGTCCGCCAGCAGAGCATTAACAATATGTGGATCAAGGTAGGATATCTCCTTTTCAAGCCACGGCTTGGCCCCTTCTTCCTTCATGTCCAGATGCACCCAAGCCAGATGCTTATCCTTTAGCGCCGCCCCGACCTCATTCTCGATCAGCGCCCGGCCCCCGCCGACGCCATCGAATTCATAGGCCATCAAGATCGGATCGTTTTTGCCTGAAGGGGTCATGTAGGCGTCTCCTGATCGGTCAGCGCCTGAGGGGTCTTGATATGCAGGTCGCGTTGAGGAAAGGGGATTTCGATTTTGTTTTCCTTGAACTTGCGCCAGATCGAAAACAGGACGTCACTGCGCGGACGCTTGCGCCCGTCAATGATATTGTCGACCCAGAAATACAGGGTGAAGTCGACGGAACTTTCACCATAATCCACCAGGAAACACTCCGGTCCCGGAGACCGGCTGCAGCGAGGATGTTCCTGCGCCGCTTCCAGGATCAGGGCATATGCCGTGTCCAGGTCAGAACCATAGGAAACCCCGATACTGATATCGATGCGGCCCTGATTATTGCTGTAGGTCCAGTTGGTCACCCGGTTGGTGATGAAATCTTCGTTGGGAATCATAATCTCCCGGCCTTCGAAGGTTTCCACCAGAGTGTAACGGGCGCCGGTCTGACGCACAAACCCGACCGTGTTGCTGTCCAGTTCCACCAGGTCGCCTTCTTCCACCGATTTTTCAAACAGCAGGATCAACCCGCTCATGAAATTGGAGGTGATCTTCTGCAACCCGAAACCGACACCGATGCCGACGGCGCCGCTGAAAATGGCGAGACCAGTCAGGTCAATGCTCATCACATCCAGGGTAATCAGCAAGGCGATAAAATACACCAGAATCTGAAACACTTTGGTCAACAGGGCCCGGTTGCTGGCCTTGAGTTTCGTTAATTGCTTGATCCGTGTTTCACCAAATTCGGCGAAGATGCCCGCCAGCCAGAAGGCGATGATGATCGTCAGGACCGCCTTGAGCAAAAGATAAGCCGAGAAACGCACCTCCCCGACCGTGAAGGCCAGGGTGTTGGAATCAAGAAAATCCTGAAGCGGCTTCAGATATCCCAGAAACCCAAGAGACAGAAACGCCACGACCAAAAGCGCCAACAATACTTGCGCCACCCAGGCACGGGGCTTTAACAACACCGTCCAGATTTTCCTCATTCCCTGACCCTTTGTTTCTTCCTTGTCGCCATCGGTAACTTTATAACAGACTTGGCTTTTCTTTCATATTTTATTTTAAATCGGGTCCTTGGCGCACCTGAATCCGGCGGTTAAAATACAACGCGTCAACCAGTTGGCAATATTCTGTCAAACAGGACCGGGCCTCTTCCTCGCGACCACGCCAATGATCAACCGCCATCCGCCGCTGCAACTCTAAAAGCCGCTCTACGGATAAGGTTACGCCCCCCGCCTGTACATCCTGCGTCCCCCAGGTTTCCTTCTGTGCCATGGTTCTGTTCAACCTCCGTATCCTGTCCGTGAAGATTCCATCCGAGGCCGACAATATCTTCTTTTTTTACATTATAAAATCGAATATAATATAATAATGTTATTTAATTTTTAAATGTATAGAAAGTCGCTTTTCATGGATATCACCCAGGTCAGAACCTTTATCGCCGTGGCCGATACAGGCAGTTTTATCGCCGCCGCCGACCGGGTTCATGTCACCCAATCGACCGTCAGCATCCGAATCCGTAATCTGGAAGATCAGCTCGGCACTTATCTGTTTGAACGCAGCAAACAGGGCGCCAGCCTGACGATCGCCGGCAAACAATTTCTCAAGCACGCCATTGCCCTGACCAAAATATGGGATCAGGCCCGTCTGGATGTTGGCATCGGCGAAGAACATGAGACAATTTTGCGCATTGGCGGTCAGGTCAGTCTGTGGGACGGTTTCCTGATGAAGTTGCTGCCCTGGATGCGCGTGCATGCCCCCGAAATCGCCATCCGCACGGAAATGGGCTATTCCCCGGACCTGACGCAAAAACTGTCGGAGGGATCCATTGATATCGGCATCATGTACCGGCCGGAACACCGCCCCGGCTTCAAGATCAAACAGATTTTTGAAGATGAAATGATCCTTGTATCTTCACAGGCGGAAGACAAAGACATTTTTGAAAATGATTATATTTTTGTCAATTGGGGACCGGAATTTCTCAGTGACCATGCGTTGAATTTCCCCGATATGAAAACGCCGCGTGTCTCGCTTGACCTCGGCACCCTGGGGATTGAATATCTGCTGTTGTCCCCGGCCAGCGGGTATTTCCCGCGACGTATCGCCGAGCCCCTGATCCGGGAAGAACGGGTGCGGCTGGTCGACTGGGCGCCGAAATTCAATTATCCGGCCTATATATCCTATGCCGATGACATTGATAGTGATTTGATGAATATCATATTGAAAGGCATAAAAGTGATCTCCCGGGATGTGGGACAAAACCCCCTGTAGGCCAGATGGTTACGGAAACAGGCCGCTCAGAAATTCCTTTCATGACAAAAGGAATTAAAGAGCGGCGCGTCTCCCAGTTCGACCTCAACTGTTTCGGGAATTACAGGAAGTTCTCTGTAAAATCCTCTTTTCTTGATTTGGAACGGCGCGGGCGTTTGCGCCATTTTGACCCGAGTTTATCCTCAAGAAGGTCTTCGTAATAATCGTCATCTTCATAGCCTGAGAATTCATAGGCATCTACCATGTCAAAGAATTCTGCATTGCTGAGAAAATCCATTTTATTGTGTTTCATAAGCTTTCTCCGCCTGTTTACGCTCAAAATTCCTCCGAAGGATATCAAAATCAAAATATTTGAAAATCGAATTTATTACATGATTGTTATTCAATAAATAAATATTAGAGCTAAATAAAACGCGTAATTCTCATGACAAGAATGTTTATATTCAATTATCGAATGATACCCATGCAATTAAATCTCTTTATTCTGGGGTCATCCTTATGATAATTCCCCCACTTAATTTAAACTTCATCAGGACATGAGAAGATGAAAAACTATATGACACCCGCCTTATTCGCCGCCGCCTTTATTTCTGTCAGCACCGTTGCGCACGCCGCTGATCTGAAGAATATGGATGCGGTCAGCTACACCCTGTATGTGGAAACAGAAGAGGCGACAAAAACTGTCGTTATTGGCCCGAATGAAACGATTAAAGATATCTGTGTTGACTGTTATATCGCTATTGAAGACAACGACAGTGATATCTCCATCGCGACAGAGTCCAAACTCGTCATTAAAAATGGTCAACTGGTTATTGAGGAATAGGCAGGGCCTTTTCTTTTCATAAAAGCTCCCCCTTGCCCCTTGGGTATCTGTAAGGTTCAGCATATCTTTGTGGTTCAAGGGGGTTGCTTTTTTTGCATAGGATTTACACCAACATGTTCACCGATCCTTCTGAGCACCGCACAGATCATGCCGTCTGCGCCTTCACCCTTTCCGACAACCAGATCTCACCGGATGTCAGCGAGACACTTGATATCAGTCACGATATGACGGATCAGGACATCCGCGACCTGCGGCCGGCGCTGCCGGTGCCTTTGCTGATGCCTGATGTGGTGCAGCAAAAGACCGCAGATTTCGTTCGGCATTTCACCGGACACGTGATGTATGCGGTAAAATGCAATCCCGACCATGTTTTTCTCGACGCCATTTATCAGGCGGGCGTGCGCCATTTTGATGTGGCCTCTATCGGCGAAATCCGCCGAATCAGCGCCCGTTTCCCTGATGCTGTCCAATATTTCATGCATCCGATCAAAGCGCCGGAAGCCATTCGCGAAGCCTATATCAATCACGGGGTACGGGCGTATGTACTTGATTATGACGGTGAACTGGAAAAGATCCGCCATGAAACCAATGACGCCCCTGATCTGGAACTGATTGTCCGGCTGGCGATCCCGAAGAAAACAGAACAGCGTGATGTGGCCACCGACTTTTCCAGCAAGTTCGGGGCGCAATTTGATCAGGCTGTCAATCTTCTGAAAGCCTGCCGTCCTCATTGCGCCATTCTGGGCGTCAGCTTTCATGTCGGCACCCAGTGCCAGGACCCGGACCGTTACGCCCAGGCCGTCGCCTATGCCGCCCGGGTGATTGAGGAAAGCGGCGTTGTCGTCGAAACCCTTGATGTTGGTGGAGGTTTTCCGGCCGATCTGGAGAGCGCCACACCATTGCCCCCCGTACAGGCCTTTACCCAAAGCATCGCCGATGCCGTGTCGGCAAACGGCTTGAATCACATGCATCTGCTGTGTGAAGTTGGCCGCGGCCTTGTCGCCGGGGGCGGGGCCCTGATCGTGCGTGTCGAAGGCCGTAAAGAAGACCTGCTGTATTTGAACGACGGCACCTACGGCGGCCTTTTCGAAGCCGGTGGCGCCATCGGCCTGCCCTACCCCGCGCATTTGATACGCCGGGAAGAACGGGCATTTCAGGGACAAATCCGGGCCTTCCGGTTTGCCGGCCCCACCTGCGATTCCGTAGATATGATGCAGGGTCCTTTTATGTTGCCGGAAGATGTGCAGGTCGGTGACTGGATCAGGCTCGATCAGCTTGGGGCGTATGGTGAAGTCTCCCGCACTGATTTTAACGGTTTCGGCGCCGTCCAGAAAATCATTCTGCGGCCCCAAAACGCGGCACCGACAGAAGCCGACAAAACAGTGATCCACGCCTGACCCTAGTGTCCTTCCAGCGCGCCTGAAGAAATCTTCTGAAAAGCGCGCTGGATCGACAAAGCAGTTTTAGATTTAAATTGCACCTATTCTTAATCGGTTATTAGCAGATTCATACTAGAATTCTGACGATTCACAATATCGAATAAGAAGTGGTTATATCATATGGCGAACATCGTCCAAAAATACCTTTTGCAGCAGCTGGACCGATTAAAAAAATCGACTTCTGGCGCGGCGCTGGTTTACTTTGCGATCCTGGTTCCTTTAATCGCCGGATTTGCCGGCTTGGGATTTGATGCGACAATGTGGTTTATGCAAAAACGCCAAATGCAGACCGCAGCTGATTCCTCGGCTCTGGCCGCGGCCTACGCCTTATCTAAAGACCAGACCAATCAGGAGATTATCCTGGCAGCCACAAAAGACGCCGAAGCGAATAATTTCACCACTGGCAACGGCAACAGCCTGTCATTGACTACTCCGCCCGTCACCGGGGGATATGCCGGCCAGTCAAACTATGTCATGGTCAAGTTAAACCACCCTGCGGAACTGGTGTTCACCAAGATGCTCGATATAAAGGACATCGAGATCAGAACAACGGCCACGGCCGGTATTCTGAAAGTGGGCGAGCATTGCATTCTCGCACTGGATGAAACCATGGACAAGGCGCTGGAATTCTCCGGGACCTCTGACGTGGACATCAATTGTGGTGTTGCCTCCAATTCCAACAGCACTGAATCCATCTACCTTAATGGCACCGCCACATTATCCGCCAACCCTTCGGCCCAGGCCTACGGCGATATTTATCAGGGCGCGAACGCCACACTGAACACCCCGAACCCGATTCAGCCCCTGTCACAACGAGCCGTCGATCCTTATGGCCCGGAAGGACGCGACCTTGAGGTACCGACCTTGCCGTCCATCTGTATCAATACCGGAAACCTTCAGATCAAATTAGGTGACCCTGATCCGCTTCCTGGCCGTTATTGCGGTAATATGACCTTCAATGCCAATGCAGACACCACGCTGGCGCCCGGTG
>TARA_R110002073_G_scaffold65408_8_pt1 | contig 12196 bp, 10 predicted proteins | sample TARA_R110002073 | Tara Oceans TARA_R110002073 (sample SAMEA4397174) | marine metagenome | biome: Polar Biome; feature: [DCM] deep chlorophyll maximum layer (ENVO:01000326); material: water (ENVO:00002006), including particulate matter (ENVO:01000060) such as... | depth 40 m
ATTCAAGTCGCGGCACTTATGGCGGTCACTACGGCAGCCCCAGCACGTATGCGTCATCGTGTCCAACGTCGCGCTACGCATCGCCCGTGTACTCGCAACCCGCCCCTTCGCATGCCATCCCTTCGCAGCCGCAGCCGCAGCCGCAGTTCCAGCAAGCCCCAGCGCCGACGGGGACTCCTTCGAACTTGGCCGCGAACGGTGTTAGCCAAGGTCGTCCTTTGCAACCAACGCAAACCCAGCCTGTGAATTCGGCTGCCCCGGCTCCTGCTGCAGCAGCACCAACACAATCGACTCCGTCACGCAGCCAGCCGGCTTCGCAACCCACTTCGAAACCCCAATCGGCCGAAGCCTCGGCGCTTCAGATGCTGGCTTCGATCAACAATGTCGAGTCATCGCCCGCCGAAGAAACTCAACCACAAATGCCAGAGTTCACCGCAGCATCCTCCACGACCGCTGGTGCCCATGTCGGAAATTGGAAAGTCAATTTGCCAGGCAACCAATCGGTTGAGCTCGTTTTGGCCGACGATGGCAAATTCAGTTGGACCGCGACAAAAGAAGGCAAGTCGAACTCGTTTAGCGGCCAGTACCGATTAGAAAACGGCCAGCTCACGTTGGTGCGATCCAACGACCTGCAACAAATGTCGGGCCAATGGACTGGCAGCGAAGGAAACTTCACCTTCAAGCTTGACGGAGCGACAAACGGTGGCTTGAATTTCCAACGCAGCTAAATACGTAACTTGTGCAAGTTACCTCTCCCGAGCTTTAGCTTGGGAGGAGGTCGGACGGGCCCTTTAGGCCTCGTCCGGGTGAGGCCCGACCGCGTAGCCTAACTTGCACTCCGCCTCCACTTGTTCGAACGCCCTCACCCTGGCAATCGCTGAAGACTCTGCTCGACCTCTCTCTAACTGTGTTTGGAAGAGGTGACAGAGAGACGCTTCAACCCGCCCTGCCCTGCCCTTCTGGCAACTCGAATCCATTCGTAGCGGAAGTCGTCAAGACGCTTGTGAATCCCACCGGCGCATAAAAAAAGCGGCTCCTATGAACAAGGAGCCGCGATGGGGAGTTCGACGGCCGTGCATGGCCGCCGTGCTACGTCTGAATGCTTATGCACCGAATTCGATGCGGCGTGGTCCGAGTTGCTGTTGCAATCGGTTGACGATCGAAGTGTGCATCTGGCTGACTCGCGACTCCGATAGATCGAGCGTTGCACCGATCTCCTTCATCGTCAATTCTTCGTAGTAATAAAGAATGATGATCAATCGCTCGTTGCGGTTCAGGCCTTTGGTGACCAAACGCATCAAGTCATTCTTTTGCACACGGATCGTGGGGTCTTCACCCTTCTTGTCTTCAAGCACGTCGATTTCGCGAACGTCCTTGTAGCTATCCGTTTCGTACCACTTTTTGTTCAGCGAAACGACGCCGACTGCGTTGGCGTCGGATTGCATTTTTTCCAATTCAGCAACCGGAATCTCCATCTTCTCGGAAAGTTCCAAGTTGGTAGGAGCTCGGCCAAATTTGGTTTCGAGTTCTTTCTTGGCTGCGGCAAGCTTGCTGGCCTTGCTGCGAACCAAACGAGGAACCCAGTCCATGGTGCGAAGTTCGTCTAGCATGGCACCACGAATACGTGGCACACAATACGTTTCAAACTTGACGCCGCGTTCCATGTCATACGCGTCGATGGCATCCATCAAGCCGAAGATCCCGGCACTGATCAAGTCATCCAGTTCGACTCCGTCGGGAAGCCGTTGCCAAATACGTTCGCCGTTGTAGCGAACAAGCGGCATGTAGCGTTCGACCAACCGATTGCGTAAATCTTCGTATTCTGCTGCGTCCTTGGTGATTTTCTTGAAGTCTTGCCAGACTTGCAGAATCTCATCGTCGGTTGTGACTGTCGCTGCCATCCAATCCTCCGTGACCAAAAAATGTACTGACGGCTTCATGCCGTCCGCGTCTTGTAACAATGGACGTTCGTTGCTGCCGCAAACGCCAACAATCCAAGTCCATCGTTACTCATATAAATCCATGACGGCTTGGTGCACGTTTGCATCCATGCATTCGTAAACCAAACCCGCCGTGGCGCCCAACCGAAGCATCCATGTTGAACATCCGTGTTCAAGATTCTTCGGCGGAGTTGTCTTCTAAGAGTCCTGCGTCAATGATCCCTTGGCGATACCAATCGACTCGGCGTCGAAAATTGGCTTCCACGGAATCACGAACGACATACTCGATAATCCACCCTGCGCCCCATCCGATGCCACTAAATACCACCAGTGCAATGATCGCCTCGCTGGCGACGTGATCGGCGAACTCGCCGAATATTGCACCTCGTACGACAACTAAAGCCATTGCAAGTGCACCAAGGCATAATGCGAAGCTTCGTGTCACGGGTCTAAGTGTCCTTCGAAGAACAAGGTTTCCTGTGTTGTAATGGGAGCAACCAGATAATTTAAAAATTGGCTCAAGCCACTTTTGAAACGTCCAGTGTGCTACACCCTCTGTATCGGCACTGCCCCAGGTCAAACCTGAGTCTACTTTTTAAAAAAACTAAGCTGCGTCTAAATGTTGGCTCTGTAACGTCGTGGGCAGCAATCGTGACAACAATGTCTCGGCGCTCGCGACTTGAATATCATCGGGGACCTGTTGTCCGTTGGTCAGATAGCTCAGTGGGATCCCTGGCAACGAATCGGATGCGGAGAGCGCCGACAACACACCTGCGGTGTTCGTCGCTTCGTCCAGCTTCGTTAGAATCGCTGCAGTCGGTCGCGCCGGGGCAAATCCGCGAAGCACCGAACGGACCGTCGACACCGAACTGGTGGCCGCCATCACCAAATGAGTTTCATCCGGCTGCGCCATCCGCAATAGTTCGACGAGCTGGTCGATCCTCGCATCGCTCGATGGACTGCGACCCGCAGTATCAATGAGTACCAAGTCGACATCACCGAGTCGTTCGATCGCGGGCTGCATCTCCGCAGGCTTCTCGACCACCTCCATCGGCAAGTCCATGATTTCGGCGTAGGCCTCAAGCTGCTGGACCGCGGCGATCCGGAATGTATCGATGGTCACCAAGCCGATCCGCCGCCGCTCCTGGATACGGAATCCTGCGGCCAACTTGGCAATCGTGGTCGTTTTGCCCACGCCAGTCGGACCGACCAACGCGACAATGTGTTTTGAACCCGGTTGCGTACGGATCGGTCCGCCTAGCCGCAACTCGCGAGCGATCGATCGCTGCAGATGTTCCATCCACGGTTGGCCGTGAGATTCACCTAGTCCCGCAGCAAAACTTTCGGTCGCTCGTAACCAGCGGTCGGCGGTGATCGCAGCCACGCCCGAATCAATCAATTGTTCGCGGTACGCTTGCAAAGGACCTGCCAACATCGACGCCGAATGCATGAACACGCTTTGCCGCGGTGATGCGTCTTGCTCGTTGTCATCAACGTTTTCGTCGAGATCATCCGCTTCGAGTGACGGGGTTCCGTTTGCATCAATCGCATCACGCAATCCTGCGGTAACCTCGACATAAGTACGGCCCAGCCATCCCATCCATCCATCGCGGACTTGGCGAGTATGCAGCACCGAAGCATCGGGGCCCATCTGCTGGCGAATCTCTTCAAGGGCATCTTGAAGACTGGCGGCTCGGAAGGTGCGAATATGCATAGTGCGAATCACATCGCGAGGTGTTTCTTGGTGATCGGAAAACGGTCGACGATGACCGGTTTCAATAAGCTTGTTGATTTGGTTCGTTTCGGGGTGTTGGCTCAATCGGTTTACGTGTCACTGACAACTCCGTGGGATTCGATCTTCGTATCCTGAGTCACTTCGTTGTACGACAGGATTCTTAAACGTGGCATCGACGGCGATGTGATTTGGCGAAGCCCCGGACGAATGCGAGGACTGACCAATAAAATCGGCGGGTAGCCAGCGGTTATCAGTTTCTTAACGGCTTCTTGGATTCTTTCGCAAGTGAGGTCTACCGCTTGAGGACTCATTCTCACAAAAAGTCCTCGTTCGGAATGTTCGATCCCCGCCGCAATGCGGTCTTCCATCGCTGGATCCAATGCCAATACATGCAATTGATTGTGCTCGTCGCGATACCGCGTGCTGATGGTGCGTGCCAATCGATGACGCACGTATTCACATAACAACACGGGATCTTTGGTGCGAGAGGCAAAATCGCCAAGCGTTTCTAGAATGATGCTTAATTGACGAATCGGCACGTCTTCTCGCAGCAACAAGTGCAACACCTGCTGGACTTCGCTGACCTTCATCGCGCCAGGGATCAATTCGTCGACCACCGCCGGTGAAACCTCTTTGAGTTCATCGATCAGATGTTTCGTGGCATCACGCGAAAGCAGTTCATCGGCGTGACGACGGGCAACCTCTTGCAAATGAGTTGCTAGCACTGCACCTGGTTCCACGGTCGTGTAGCCATAAATCGCCGCCTGTTCGCGACGCATCGGATCGATCCAAACCGCAGGTTCGCCAAATGTCGGGTCGCGCGTCGGTTCGCCTTCGATCGTGCCCGTGGTTTGACCACTATCGATCGCTAGCAATTTGTCGGGGCGGACGGTCGCGCGAGCAATGGTGTTGCCAGCAATACGGATCTCGTATTCACTTTGCTCCAAGCTCATTTCGTCACGTACTCGCACTTTCGGCAGCACGATGCCGATGTCCGAGGCAATCGAGTTGCGGACGCCCGTGATTCGTTGCATCAAATCGCCGCCGCGTCCCGGGTCGGCCAAGCTCAATAGGCCAAGACCGATCGTCATTTCCATCGGGTCGATTGTTAAAAAGTCCTCGACTCGTTTTTCGGGCGGAGCCGCCGCAGCCGCTTTCTCGGCATTCTCGCGGACCTGTTTTTCATCAATCTCGCGAGTGTTATTGCGATTCATCACAATCGCTAGCCCGATACATCCGGCCCCCAGGGTTGCCATCGGGATCGTGGGCAGGCTGGTGACAATCAGCAGCAACAAAAAGCTGCCAGCCACCGTCAATGCCTTGGCGTTGCCAAAGAGTTGTTGCAGGAATTGAACCGGCAAGTTGACTTTCTGCGTGCTCCGTGTGACCAACAAACCAGCGGCAAGCGAGATCAATAGTGCCGGGACTTGGCTGACCAATCCGTCGCCGATCGTCAATTTGGTAAATAACGCTCCCGCTTCGCTGATCGTCATACCAGCGTGCATCACCCCGATATACAGTCCGCCAATCACGTTGACGACCGTAATCACAATGCCAGCAATTGCGTCACCACGTACAAACTTACTCGCACCATCCATCGCCCCGTAAAAATCGGCTTGCGAGCTCACCTCTTCACGTCGCCGCTGGGCTTCTTTTTCATCGATCAAGCCCGCATTCAAGTCGGCATCGATCGCCATTTGGCGACCAGGCATCCCGTCCAAGGCGAATCGGGCCGCGACTTCACTAATCCGAGTCGAGCCTTTGGTGATCACGATGAACTGAATCAATACGATGATCAAAAAGATAATAATGCCGACTTCGATGCGATCGCCGGCGACAAATTCACCAAAATTCTGGATCACACCTCCCGCCGCTTCCATTTTGAGCGTGTCCGCCCCGGTCAAAATCAACCGCGTCGTCGCCACGTTCAGCACCAAACGCGCAAGCGTGGTGGCCAACAATAATGACGGGAAAATACTGAACTCAAGTGGCGTGGCGACGTAAATGGTCGTCAGCAAAATGATCACGCCAACGGTGATGTTTAATGCTAGCAGTAGATCCATCAGGATCGCTGGCAGCGGGACGAGGATCACGACTAAGCAGCCGATGATGCCGACTGGCAACACTAAATCGCGATAACGAAGTAGAACTGACAGCACGAACGAATCCTTCTCAAAAGAAACGAAGCGACCCATTCGCTTCTCTTTAGCGAAACTACAAAAAAAGTGACAATCAGGTCCAGAGAAGAACGAAGCGGCCCAGAGAGGGTTTTTGACTTCGTCGTGGATTGTCACCCGGCAGCAAAGCAGTCCAGCGCCGGCCGCCCGGTCAAATCTTGCAAAGCCCCCTGCCCTGCCCCGCTTTGATCCTACACAGTTTTTTTTAGCCCCATCCCGATAGGGGTTTCAGCAATGAGCCGGTGGTTTGCGCGTAGCGAACACCACCGGAAAACCTGTGGACTCTGCAATCGGGCTCTGACGATCAGGGGTTGGTTTGAGCCCACTTGGAGGAGGTGGTTTGTCGCATTGCCAGGCTGGTGATTCAGCTTGCGGATCGAGGTGCTATCGACGATGCCAATTCAGAAAAAAAAATTGAGAATTTCATGGTGGGTTAAATGGCTGCAAGCAGCGAGTTAAGGGACAGAACGCTACCCGCCTTTTTCGCGACTACCCTCAGACCGCCTGCAATGGCGAAGTCGAGTCCCTTGGTCTATAGATTTTGAAAAGTCGAAAATTTTGTTCTCGATTCGGATCGGTGTACATTGCTGCCTACCTTGCTGGTGAAAAGGCGGTTCAACAGCGTTTGTTTTCAAATTCTTTGTAAAGATGGAATCGATGAATCGTAACACGAAGCCGAAGGCCCACGCTTTTACCCTGGTTGAGTTGCTGGTAGTGATTGCCATTATTGGCGTCTTGGTTGGTCTGCTACTTCCCGCTGTGCAAGCGGCACGCGAAGCCGCACGCCGGATGCAATGTTCCAATCATATGAAACAACTGGGACTGGCACTGCAGAATTACCATTCCTCCTACAATCAGTTTCCCGCCGGCGCGGTTGACTTTCATGGCTATTCCTTCGGAGCCAGTCGTTCGGTCAGCGCGGCGATGTTTATCATGCCGTTTATGGAGATGAATTCGCTTTACGAAGCGTTCGTCGAAGACGCCAAAGTTGCTGTTCCCGAGTCGGGTGCCTGGGAGAGCCCTGCTCTGCAAGCGGCAGGACCTCAATCATCGTTCCTTTGTCCATCGGCCGCTAATGCTGACGGCACCGCAGTGAACGGTGTGTCGAAGTGCCATTACGTGTTCAGTACCGGAGATGCGATGTGGCATAATGCTCGCAACGATTCGCAAGAATCAAGTTCGAATTCTCGCATCGACTCACGCAGCATGTTCATTCCACAGATTGACGGCGAGCGAAATTCGAAACGTCGCTTTCGAGATTTGCTTGACGGCACCAGCAATACGATTGCGATGAGCGAGGTTGCCGGAACGCCGCGAGACGTGGCCTTCGTCAAAGGGGACGTCGCTAGTTTTAATGGAATGTATGATGGCACCACCGCGCTGCCTGGTCCCTGTTTGACCGCTCCGCTGGATGTAAACAATCCTCGTCTGTATCAAACCGGTGCCGACTGCTGGCGTGGACTGATCCTCGGCGACGGACGAACGATCAACAACCGCTTCACCACGACGTTGCCTCCGAACTCTTATTCGTGCGCCTATGGCGGTGGTAATGACAGTTGGGGCACCTATTCGCCTTCGAGCGAACACCAAGGCGGCGTGCAAACGTTGATGTTCGATGGGGCGGTTCGCTTCATCACCGACTCCATTGACTCTGGCAATCTCAACGCTCGCCAAGTCACCAGCGGCCAAAGTCCCTATGGCGTTTGGGGAGCGATGGGAAGTCCTGCGGGGAGTGAAACAGAAACGTATTCAAACTAATTCTCAAGCGTGCTCTCCCTCTTTCGCATCAAGGCAACTTTTCACCGTTGCCTTGATCGCGATCAAGAGAGTGTCGATTTGCTAAACTTGAATCTTCGTCACAGCTTCCTCGAAGCCTCTTTTCTCTCGTTGAAGGAATCAGATGGTCATGCATGTCAATCAAGCAGTTGCACTCGCGGGCTTATGTCTGCTGGGGGTGTGTGGATGTTCCGGGCAATCGATTCCCGATGATTTGCCGGAATTGTATCCCACCACGCTGACGGTCCATCAGTCGGGGGCGCCTTTGGTCGGAGCGAGTGTGCAGTTGGTTGCAGCGGATCCGGCACTCCAAAAATGGGTTTCTGGCGGCAGTACCAATGAAAAGGGCGAAGTCGTGGTGATGACGCATGGCAAGTTTGAAGGTGCGCCGGTGGGCAAGTTCAAAGTCACGGTCAACAAGACGCTGACCGAAGGCCAATCGGCCGGCAACGATCCTGGTGTTTCAAATCCGGTGAAGATTTACGATTTGGTCGAAGCCAAATTTCGCAGCATCACCACCACTCCGGTCGAAGTCGAAATCATGGCCGGCGAAAACAATTTGGATGTCATCGACGTCGGTGTGGCGGTAAAGGATGCAGCGGCTGAGTTGTAGATGCGGCAATGTCGAACCGCCTGCAGCAAAGTCTATGGATTTGGATTTCGTGGGCGATTTCGCTGGCGTTGTTTTTTGTTTTTTCAGACGGTTGGCGAAACTGTATTTTACATTCGTTGTGTATAGAGTATCGGTTCTGGCTAATTGTGTATCACTCTGTTTTCGTGTTTCCGTTTTTTGGCGACTTGCAGCACACGAGTGATGGCAAGCGTGTTACTTTTGCAGATTCACGCAATTCTCTTCCCGTCAAACGCGAGCGTTGGTTCGCTAACCGCTTGGATGTTGGTTGGCATCTCCTGTGGGACTTTAGCGTGGCGGCAAGTGTTTGTGTTTTTGTAAGTGATTTTGCTGAAGCCAAATCATAAATACGTATTTTTTTCGATTCTCATATGAGGGTAGACAGATGAACCGGAATGCAAGGCGGAAGTTGACGGGTTTTACTTTGGTGGAATTGTTAGTGGTGATCGCCATTATTGGCGTATTAGTCGGGCTGCTTTTGCCTGCGGTCCAGGCGGCTCGCGAAGCAGCACGTCGCATGCAATGTTCTAATAACATGAAACAACTGGGGTTGGCGATCCAGAATTATCATTCTGCGAACAACCAATTCCCTGCCGGTGCGGTGGATTTCCATGGATTTTCACGAAACAGTCGGACTGTCAGTGCGGCTATCTTCTTGATGCCGTTTATGGAGATGAATTCGCTTCACGACGCGTTTGTCGAAGACGCCAAAAAGGCGACGCCGGGCTCCGGTCCCTGGCAAAGTGTGACGCTACAAGAGGCCGGACCCCAAGCTGCGTTCCTCTGCCCCTCAGCGCAAAATGCAGATGGGACGGCGATCAACGGCATCTCGAAGTGTCATTATGTCTTTAGTACCGGCGATGCAATGTGGCACAACGCTCGCAATGACTCGCAAGAGGCAAGTACCTACGCTCGCATCGATCCACGCGGCCCCTTTATTCCTCGGCTCAATGGCGAACGAAACTCGGTTCGCCGTTTTCGTGACCTGTTGGATGGAACCAGCAACACGATTGCGATGAGTGAAGTAGCAGCGACTCCTCGTGATCAAGCGTTTGTCAAAGGCGATGTCGCTAGTTTCAACGGAATGTATGACGGGACATCCGCACTTCCCGGGCCTTGTTTGACCGCACCGCTGGATCCAAATAATCGGCGTCAATATCAAAGTGGCGCCGACTGCTGGCGTGGTCTGATCCTTGGTGATGGGCGGACCGTCAACAATCGTTTCACCACCACGCTGCCGCCTAATTCGTACTCGTGTGCGTTCGGTGGTGGTAACGATAGCTGGGGCACCTATTCGCCCTCGAGCGAACATCAAGGTGGTGTGCAGACGCTGATGTTTGACGGTGCGGTCCGCTTTATCACCGACTCCATCGACTCGGGCAACCTCAACGCACGTCAAGTCACTTCCGGTGAAAGCCCGTATGGGGTTTGGGGCGCGATGGGGTCGATGGACGGAAAAGAAACCGTTTCCTATGACGGTTGATTTCGATTTGTCTCTTTTTCCTTCTCACCCCATCACCACGATCCGTGCTGATGCGGGTGTTTTATCTCATGTTGAACAGAACTAGGTGTTTGCAGATGTATCGAATTGCGTTTTTTTGCGTGTTGCTTGCAGTCGTTTCCGGGTGTGCCTCGGAAGAAAAGCCCGATGGGCTTCCGGTGCTCCATCCGGCCGAGATCACTGTGCATCAAGGAGGCGCTCCGCTGGTCGGCGCCAGCGTCCAGCTCATCTCGACTGACCCCACGCTTAGCAGGTGGGTTTCAGGAGGAAGCACGAACGAGAACGGCGAAGCCGTGGTCATGACCCACGGTAAGTACGTCGGTGTTCCGGCCGGCAAGTTTAAGGTGACCGTCAACAAGACCCAGATCGAAGGTGCTGCGGCAGGCAACGATCCAGGATCTTCGAACGAAGCTAAAATGTTCGATCTTGTTGAAGCCAAGTACCGAGCCGTGACGACCACACCGATCGAAGTCGAGATCTCTGCAGGTGATAACAAACTTGACGTGATCGAGGTCGGTGCGCCGGTCAAAGACGCAGCGGCTAAGCTGTAGATCATTGACGGCGTTACCGCCGAAAACACTCGGTATCAAAATCAACAGGGCAGAAGGACGATCATGGATCGTTCCCTGCCCTGTTTTCGTTTCCGCGACACCGCTCGATCGGCTCGAAACGTTAGCGGATTCAAGCACACCTACAAACGTTGAGCAGGATCAATGAACCGATCGGCGAAAGCACGTCGGGCTCGGAATGAAAAGCGGAAAACTCGACTCCATTCGCCAGCACCGGTTTCCGTCGGGATGTTTGTTGCGGTCGTTGAACTCGCGATGTCGCGTTCGTCTATTTTGTAAGCGACCACTTGATTGCGTTTACCAGCAATGCGGGAAGCACATCACCGGCGAAGTCGTCGCGATGACCGAGCGAGGTGTAGAACGATTTGCCGCCGTCGGCTCGAGTGAAGGTCCATGCAATCGGCTCACTCCCCTGCCCTTCCACTTTGCCGTCCATCAGCGCGACGGCGCCCTCGGCAAGCGGAGCGACCTTGTAAAGCGAGCCGCCAGCGACGAAGGGTTGCCTGCGAATGCCATCAAGAAGGAGCTTGGGGATCGCATCGTCGCTGCGAAACGTGACCTTTGCTTTGAGGTCATTTCCATAATGGTTGGTGTAACTGCCGCCAAACACGTCGGCGTCCCATTGGAGCCATTGGTCATGCCCGGCGGGCGATTCTTCGTTCCGCAGCAAGAACGCGTGGTTGGCGGTGCGGATACCAATCACCGGTTTGCCGTTGGCGATGTAATCACGGATCAAATCCAATTGGGATTTTGGCAGAGCCCGGCGGCGGACACTGATCAGCAACACGTCGGCGTCTTTGACCGCTTCGATTCCCGCCAGCGTATTTTTATCCTCAGGCTTGGCGTACACCAACGTGGTGCGGAAGTCATCCTGCAAATGTTCTTCGGCAAACTTCGGTAGCGTTTGATCGGTTTCGTATTCTCGCTCGGCGATCAGCATCACGACGTGTGGTTGCACGGCCAGCACGGGCGTGACGATACAGAAAGAAAGCAGTAACCCAAGCAGTGTGCGAAGACTCATCGGCGGAAATCCTAGTTCTAGGGGCGGGAAAGATTTTCTAGCATAACGGCTGCGGATAGGCTCGGAAACAACGACTATCCGCGGCTGCTGATCAGGATAATTGGGCAATCGGTTCGGTTGGCCAGTTCACAAATAAAATTGCCGAACAGTTTTTCCCGTCGGGCGACTCGCTGCACACCGAGGATCAAGACGTCGGCCTCGTTGGCTTGTTCGGCAATCGTTTCTAGCGGCTTGTTGCTCGTCACCACTTTGACGCTGGATTGTGAGCAAAGGTCATGCGCCAAGTGACGCAGGTCCCGTTTGGCGCGTCCAATGGAATCGTCGGCGGTGTCGTTGGGCATCACTCTCAGAAAGGTGATGTCACGCGGTGCAGACCGTTTCATGCTTCCCAATAACATCGCCAACAAATGTTCGTGGCCTCCGCGACCCGCAATCGGCACAAGCACTCGGCGTGCATCTTTGAAGTGCCAGTTTTCGCGTGATCTTAGAATGACCACGTTCGCATCAAGTTGCCCCAGCAGCGATTCGAGCTGAGCGGTTTGCCCGTCTTCGCTGATCTTGCTCAGCCCCAGCAGCACGGAATCGCAGCGATGCAGCCTCGCCACTCGATCGATCTCGGCCATCGGTTCGGCAGCGATCGTGGTCAGCGCTTCGACGCGAATTCCCGATTCGTTCGAGGCTCGCAGTAATTCGTGCATCACTTCTTGTGATCGTTGAATTGGTGAGTGGTCCGTGCTCGCGTCCCAATCGGCAGGCGGCACAACGATGGTTTGCGTCAACACGCGGCCAATCTCGGCGGGCACCAGCGCGTCGGCTAGCGAGATCATGGCTTCGGCATTGTTGGGG
>TARA_R110002073_G_scaffold77541_3_pt1 | contig 12193 bp, 7 predicted proteins | sample TARA_R110002073 | Tara Oceans TARA_R110002073 (sample SAMEA4397174) | marine metagenome | biome: Polar Biome; feature: [DCM] deep chlorophyll maximum layer (ENVO:01000326); material: water (ENVO:00002006), including particulate matter (ENVO:01000060) such as... | depth 40 m
CACGGCCTCGGCGCCCGAGTTGACCAGCAAGGCCTTGGTGCTCGTGCCGTGCGGCAGGAGTTCGACCAGCTTCTCGCACAGCGCGACGTACGGTTCGTAGGTCGCGACGTGGATGCACGTGTGGATGAGCTTGCGAGCTTGCTCGCAAATGGCCTCGACGACGCGTTCTTCGCAATGGCCGACGTTCATCACGCCGATGCCACCGGCGAGGTCGATCAACTCCCTGCCATCGGAATCGACGAGGAGAGCCCCCTTCGCGGAGACGGCGGTGACTCCTCCTGCGAACTGGCTGACACCTTGGGGAACCACGGCGCGGCGACGGGCGAGCAGAGTCTCGGACGATTGCAAAACGGACCTCTCCAGGTCGACGAAGTACAGAGGACCCAAGGAAACCGAAAGGCCTCCTTGGTGGCTGCGCATGGTAGAAGGGCCCCGTTCCGATAGCTAGATCCATCGAACGATGGACCCACGCCCGGCCCCCTCAGCCTCCCATGCCCACCCCCCTTCGAATCGGCGGCAAGCTCCGCGAATCCGCCCAGGTCGACACGATCACGAACCCCTTCGACGGCCAGGTCGTCGGGGAGGTCTTCGTCGGTTCGGACCGCGACATGGACGACGCCATCGGCGCCGCGACCCAAGCCTTCGAAACGACCCGAAAGATGCCGACCCACGAGCGCGCCGCGATCCTGAACGGGGTGGCCGCGGGACTGGAACGGCGCGCGCTCGAGGTGGCGACCCTGCTCACCCAGGAGAGCGGCAAGCCGATTCGTTACAGCCACGGCGAAGTGCAGCGCGCCATCGTCACGTTCCAGCTCGGCGCCGCCGAGGTCACGCGCCCGATCGGCGAGGTCCTGCCGATCGACCTCCAGGCCCACGCCGAGGGTCGGCTGTGCCTGCACAAGAGCGTGCCCCGTGGCCCGGTCGCGGCCATCTCGCCGTTCAACTTCCCGCTCAACCTGATCGCCCACAAGCTGAGCCCCGCCGTGGCGATCGGAACCACGACCGTCCTGAAGCCGCCGCCCCAATGCCCTCTGACCGGCTACCTCTTGGCCGAGATCATGGAGGAGGCTGGCCTGCCCGGCGCCGCCCTCTCCGTCCTACACTGCAGCCCCTCCACCGCCCAACGCATGGTCGAGGACGACCGCATGAAGGTCCTGTCCTTCACCGGCAGCGACGTCGTCGGTTGGAAGCTCAAGGCCATCGCCGGACGCAAGCAGGTCCTGTTGGAGCTCGGCGGCAACGCCCCGTGCATCGTCGACGAGGGCACTGACCTCGAGACCGCGCTGCCGTCCATCGTGGCCGGCGCCTGGGCCCACGCGGGCCAGGTGTGCATCAAGGTCCAGCGCGTGCTCGTGCACCGTTCGCTCTATGCCGAGTTCCTCGAGAAGTTCATCGCCCAGACCGAAGCGCTCGGTTGCGGCGACCCGATGGACGAGAACACCGTCGTCGGCCCGATGATCGAGAAGGTCCACGTCGAACGCGTCCTCGCCTGGATCGCCGAAGCCGTCGCATCCGGCGCCAAGCTCCACTGCGGCGGCCAAGCCGACGGCCAGGTCCTGCAACCGACCATCCTGACCGACGTGAACGAGGACCAACGCGTCTGCAAGGACGAGGTCTTCGGCCCGGTCACCGTCGTCGAACCCTTCGACACGTTCGACGCCGCCCTGGCCAAGTGCAACGCCAGCCGCTTCGGCCTGCAAGCCGGCATCTTCACGAACGACCTGACGCGCGCGATGCAGGCCTTCGAAGAGCTCGATTACGGCGGCGTGCTGATCAACGACGTCCCGACGTTCCGCGTCGACAACTTCCCTTATGGCGGCACGAAGGACTCCGGCTTCGGCCGCGAAGGCATCCGCTTCGCGATGGACGAGATGTCGGAGCCGAAGGTGCTGGTGATGCGCGGGTTGCCCAAGGGCTAGGACTGTGGGGCGTTGGCGAAGGCGGCTTCGGTGATTGCACACTGGCGGCTAGACCCAGCCCATGGTTCCATGACTTCCATGAACGAAAGCGACCCCAAGGTCGAAGCCTTCGTCCTTCGCGCCAAGACCTGGCAGGCCGAGATTCGAAAGCTGAGGTCGATCCTCCTGGACTCCGGACTCGACGAGGCCCTCAAGTGGGGCAAGCCCTGTTACATGATCGAGGCCAAGAACGTGGCCCTCATCCAGCCATTCAAGGAGCACTGCGCGCTCATGTTCTTCAAGGGCGTCCTGCTCGAGGACACGCACGGCGCGCTGCGCAGCCAGGGCGAGAACTCGCAATCCGCGCTGCGCCTGGAGTTCACGAGCGAGGCGGACATCAAGAAGACCGTGGTGAAGTCCTACGTGAAGCAGGCCATCGCCGTCGAGAAGGCCGGGCTCCAGGTCGACTTCAAGGCGAAGCGCGCATTGGTGTTACCGGAGGAGTTGACGCTGGCCATGAAGAAGGACCGCAAGCTCGCGCAGGCCTTCCACGCGTTGACGCCGGGACGCCAGCGCGCGTACGTCCTGCACTTCCAGGACGCGAAGCAATCGAAGACTCGCGTCGCGCGCATCGAAGCGTGCGCGCCCAAGATCCTGGCCGGCAAGGGCCGGAACGACCGCTAGGCTTCGCTCACCGAGTCCGTTCGGGGTGATCACCCTGGAACCGGGACTCGCCCGTGCGGCGCGCCAACCCATGACCCAAGACTCAGGAGACACCTGCTGGACCGTCGTTCGAGCCGCATCCGCTGGCGATGCGGAGGCGCGCAAGGAGTTCGCGCAGGCCTACGCTGCGACGATCCGCGGCTACCTCGACGCCCGCTGGCGAGGTCGCGTGTTGACCAGCGAGACCGAGGACGCGACCCAGGAGGTCTTCCTGGAGTGCCTGAAACCGGGCGGCGCGCTGGAACGGATGGACCGCACGCGCGGCGACTTCCGTGGCTTCCTCTTCGGCGTGACCCGCAACGTCGCGCGCCGATTCGAGGAGCGTGCCCTAGGTCGAGGTCGGTTGCGTGCCGAGGACAGCGCGTGGGTGCAGCACGTGGTCTCCGACGATCCGGGCCAGGCGACTCTCTTCGACCGCAGTTGGGCGCGCTCGCTGATCCAGGAAGCGAAGCACAGGCACCGCGAACTGGCTCTCGCCGATGGCGAAGCCGGAGGTCGACGCATCGAGTTGCTCGAACGGCGTTTCGGCAGCGACGAAGCGATTCGCGACATCGCGGTGCAATGGGGCGTGCCAGCCCAAGACGTGCACAACGCCTACCGCAAGGCCCGCACCGAGTTCTACGGCTGCCTGCGCCAGGTCGTCGCCTTCCATTCCATCGGCGAGATCGACCTGGAAGCCGAGTGCAGGCGATTGCTTGCCTCGCTCGCCTAGGAACTCGCCCCAGGCCTCATAGGCCTATCGCATCCGTCCCCATCGGGCATACGGTGTCCGTCACCTTCTGCCCGATGGGGACGGATGCCGTACTCCACTGAGGTCCATGTTCCGACTCCTACGCCAGCACCAGATTCCTGAGAAGGTCTGATGAGAACCGGCGTCGGGCGGAAGGAGGGTACTGCCCACCCCCTGACTGTCCTCGATCCGTCGCCCCATGTCCGAAGAACCCAGCAAGACTCCCGAAGAGATCGATGCGGGCTTGGCCTTCGCCTACGGGGAGGACTCCGCCCGTAAGACCTCGCCCAGCGTGGTCGGTCGTATCGGCGAGATCACCGGCTCGCGACCCAAAGTCCTGCTGCGCGACGACACCCCCGGGGACGCGCCGTTGCTCAAGCCTCTCGGCCCGGACGACCGTCTCGAAGCCGGCAAGTACGTCGTGCAAGGCGAACTGGGTCGCGGCGGCGTCGGAACCGTGAACCGGGGGCACGACCAGGACCTGGGTCGTGACGTCGCGATGAAGTTCCTGCACGACAAGTACAAGGACCATCCCGAAGTCCTGCACCGCTTCGTCGAAGAGGCGCAGATCGGCGGGCAACTGCAGCACCCCGGCATCGTGCCCGTCTACGACCTGGGCATGGTCGACGGCAGACCCTTCTTCGCGATGAAGCTGGTCAAAGGTCAGACGCTGGCGAAGAAGCTGACGGATCGCGAGTCCCCCACCGACGACGCGCGGACCTACCTCGCAATCTTCGAAGACGTGTGCCAGACGCTCGCATATGCGCATGCGCGCGGCGTCGTACACCGTGACCTGAAGCCCGCGAACATCATGATCGGTTCGTTCGGCGAGGTGCAGGTCGTCGATTGGGGCATGGGCAAGGTGATGCCGACGGGCGGCGTCGCCGACGAGAAGGTCGCCGCGGAGCGACACTCCAACGTCAGCATCATCGAAACCGTGCGTTCGGGCGGCCACGGCACGCAATCGCTCATGGGCTCGGTCATGGGCACGCCGGCCTACATGCCGCCCGAGCAGGCGCGCGGCGACGTGGACGCGATGGACGAGCGCAGCGACGTGTTCGCGCTCGGCGCGATCCTGTGCGAGATCCTGACCGGCAAGCCGCCTTATATCGGCCCGGTGGACGAGCAGATCGGCATGGCGGCGATGGCGAAACTCGACGCAGCCCATGCACGTCTCGAAGCGTGCGATGGCGAGCAAGAGATGATCGAACTCGCGATGCGCTGCCTGATGCCCGCGCCCGCAGCGCGCCCGAAGTCCGCAGGCATCGTGGCGAGAGCCGTACACGAGCATCTCGCTGCGGTGGAGTCGCGCGTACACCAAGCGCGTGTCGAAGCAGCCGAGGCCAAGGTGCGCGCTGAGGCCCTGAAACGCACGCAGAAGCTCGGTATCAGCCTGACGGCCGTGATTGCGTTGGGCCTGTTGGTCTCCCTGTGGCTCTGGCGCGCAGCCGACACCGCGGCCACGAACGAGATCCTCGCGCGCGAAGCAGCGGTGGCTTCGGCGAAGGAGGCCAAGCAGAAGGAACGTCTCGCGATCGAACAGACCGAGATCGCGGAACGCGAACTCGCACGCGCGGTGGAGATCAAGAACCTCATCACCGAGATGCTCCAGAGCGTCGACCCGGACCAAGCTCGAGGCGCGGACATCACGTTGCTCAAGGGCATCCTCGACACAGCCTCGAAGCGCCTCACGGATGGGGCCATCCAAGATGAACTGGTGGCCGCGGAACTGCACACACTCACCGGATGCGTCTACCGCTCGATCGGTCTCTACGCGGAAGCTGAATTGCACTTGCCCGTCGCGCTCGAGATCCGCGAGCGTGTCCTGGGAGCCGAGCACCCGGACGCGCTCCTCCTCCTGGACCATCTGGGGCTCCTGTACACGAAACAAGGCCGCTACCAGGAAGCCGAGGCGATCCACCTTCATTCGTTGGAGATCACCCGCCGCGTGCTGGGCGAGGAGCATGCGAACACGCTGATGATCCTGGGCCTGCTGGCGAGCCTGTACAGGGCTCAGGGCCGATTCGATGAAGGCGAGACCCTCTGCAGACCGGCGCTGAAAACCGCGCAACGCGCCATGGGCGAAGAGCACCCGCTCGCGCTGTACCTCATGGGCAATCTGGCGTCCATCTACACCGCACAAGGACGCTACTCCGAGGCCGAGTCGCTCTACCTTCAGGCGCGAGAGATCGAGGACAAGCTCTGGGGTGAGAACCACCCCAGCACGCTGCTGAGTGAAGCGAACCTCGCACTGGTGTACGCCCAGCAAGGTCTCTACGAGAAGGCCGAAGCGATCCACGTACACACGCTCGAAGTGTCCCGGCGCGTGCTCGGCGAAGAGCACCCGACCACCTTGGCGAGTCTCGGCAACTTGGCCGCGATCTATCGGCAACAAGGCCGCAACACCGAGGCGGAGCCGCTCCTCCTCGATGCGCTGGAGGTCCAGCAACGCGTCTTGGGTGAAGAGCACCTGCACACGCTCACCACCCGAGTGAACTTGGGGCGTCTCTACCGTTCCCAGACTCGCTTCGACGAGTCCGAAGCGATGTTCCTCGAGACGCTCGAGACCGCGGAGCACGTCCTGGGTGACGAACACCCGACCACCTTGATTCTCCTCACCAGTCTGGCGCAACTCCTTCGGGACCAAGGCCGCATGGACGAAGCCAGAACCCTGTTCCTGCAATCGCTGGAGACCGAAGAACGCGTGCTGGGCGAGGACCATCCCTACACGCTGACTACCGTGAAGGACCTGGCGAGTCTCGAATGGCAAGCGCGCCGCTACGCCCGTGCCGAGACGCTCTACCTTCTGGCGCTGGAACGCGAGAACCGTTCGTTGGGTGAGGACCACGCGCAAACGCTCGACACGGCTGTGGTGCTCAGCAGGCTCTACATCTCGACCGGGCGTTTCGAGGATGGGCTGGCACTGCTCGAGGACACGCTATCGCGCTCGCGTCGAGTCTTCGGGCGACAAGATCCGAGGACGGTGGCCATCTTGCGTGCTTTGGTCACCACTCATGAAGCACAAGGTCGAAGCGCGGACGCACTGCCGTTCCAGCGCGAGCTGTTCGACTTGCAAGTCGCGTCCGCCGATGCCGTCGACGCGAGCGACACCGTCCTCAATGCAGCCGCGTGGGACCTGTTGACCATCGAGAACGAGAGTCTGCGTGATCCCGAACGAGCTCTGGGAATGGCCCAACGCGCTTGCGCGCTGGCCGAGGAAGCGCGGTCCGATCAGCTTTGGGCCTACCTCGACACGCTCGCTCTCGCGCAACACAGGACGGGCGATCGCGCCGCGGCGTTCGAGACCCAAGAGCGCGCCGTCGCCCTGATGCCCCTGGGCGCAGCTCCCGAGGTGCTCGAGCGGCTGGTCGAGTACGAAGCCGCCTTGAAGGACCGTTGAGGATCACCCCAGACTCGAATCTCGTGCAGACTGCTCGGCTGAGAGTCAGGCGCGCCCCGGAGAGCTGATCGGCCCCAACCCTGAACCTGATGCAAGACGACGCCATCCCCGGTGGAACGAGCAAGGTCCCCGAAGACATCGATCGAGGACTGGCCCTCGCTTACGGCAAGGACTCGGTCCAGAGCGCTTCCCCCAGCGTGCTCGGGCGCATCGGCGAGATCACCGGCTCGAAACCCCGGTTGCTGCTGCGCGACGATCACAGTGGCGAGACTCCGATGCTGAAGCCACTCGGCCCCGACGAGACTCGAGAGGCGGGCAAGTACGTCGTGCAAGGCGAGCTCGGCCGCGGCGGGGTCGGCACAGTGCATCGCGGTCATGACCAGGACCTGGGTCGCGACGTCGCGATGAAGTTCCTGCACGAGAAGTACAAGAGCCACCCCGAGGTCCTGCAACGGTTCGTCGAAGAGGCGCAGATCGGCGGGCAGCTGCAGCACCCTGGCATCGTGCCCGTCTACGACCTGGGCATGGTCGACGGCCGACCGTTCTTCTCGATGAAGCTGGTCAAAGGACAGACCCTGGCGAAGAAGCTGACGGATCGCGAGTCCCCCACCGACGACGCGCGGACCTTCCTCGCGATCTTCGAAGACGTGTGTCAGACGCTCGCCTATGCCCACGCGCGCGGCGTCGTCCACCGCGACCTGAAGCCGGCCAACATCATGATCGGTTCGTTCGGCGAGGTGCAGGTCGTCGACTGGGGCATGGGCAAGGTGATGCAGACCGGCGGCGTGGCCGACGAGAAGCTCGCGGCCGAGCGTCAAGCGGAGCTCAGCGTCATCGAGACCGTGCGCTCCGCCGGTCACGGCACGCAGTCGATCATGGGCTCAGTGATGGGCACGCCGGCCTACATGCCGCCCGAGCAAGCACGCGGCGACGTCGAGCACATGGACGAGCGCAGCGATGTGTTCGCGCTCGGCGCGATCCTGTGCGAGATCCTCACCGGCAAGCCGCCCTACGTCGCCGAAGATGCCGGAGAGTTGATCGCGATGGCGGCGATGGCGAAGCTCGACGACGCACACGCTCGGCTCGAAGCCAGCGACAGCGAACCGGACATGGTCGATCTCGCGACGCGCTGCCTGATGCCGGCGCCCGCCGCGCGTCCCAAGTCGGCCGAGGTCGTGGCCAAGGCCGTGCACCAGCACCTGGCTGCCGTCGAGTCACGTGTGCACGAAGCGCGCGTCGAAGCGGCCGAGGCGAAGGTGCGCGCCGCCTCCCTCAAGCGCACCCAGAAATTGGGCATCAGCCTGACCGTCGTGATCGCTGCGGGCCTGATGGTCTCGCTCTGGCTCTGGCGCGTTGCCGACACCGCGGCCGTGAACGAGGGCATCGCACGGAGCGCAGCCGTGACCTCGGCGAGGGAAGCTCAGCAGAACGAGCAGCTCGCCGTCGATCAGACCAAGGTCGCCGAACGCGAACTCGCTCGCGCGGTGGAGATCAAGACGTTGATCACCGAGATGCTGCAGAGCGTCGACCCGATACTCGCCCAGGGCGCCGACAACGAGCTGCTGAAAGGCATCCTCGACACGGCCTCCCAGCGGCTCTCGGATGGCGCCATCGAAGACGAGCTCGTCGCTGCGGAACTGCACGCCCTGACCGGGAACGTCTACCAATCGATCGGGCTCTTCCCGGAAGCCGAACTGCACCTTTCCGCCGCGCTCGAACTCCGTACCCGTGAGCTGGGCGGCGAACATGCGGACACGTTGGGGAGCATGGCCGACCTGGCGACCATCTACGAGAATCAAGGCCGCTACGCCGAGGCCGAGACGCTCTACCGAGCAACGTTGGAGACCCAAGAACGCGTCCTGGGCGAGGAGCATCCACTCACGCTGTCGTGCTCGGGAAATCTGGCGGGCCTCTTCGCCCGTCAAGGACTCTATCCCGAAGCCGAGACGCGTTACCAAGACGTGCTGGAGGCGCAGAGTCGCGTTCTGGGCAAGGACCACCCGGATACGCTGAAAAGCATGGGCAACCTCGCGGGCCTCTTCGCCAGCCAGGGCCGCTACCCCGAGGCCGAGCAGCTTCGCCTGCAGACGTTGGAGATCCAGAAGCGCGTGTTGGGCGAAGAGCACCCGATCACGCTGTCGGACATGGGCAATCTGGCGACGCTCTATCAGAACCAGGGCCGCTACGACGACGCCCAAAGGCTCTACCTCCAGACACTGGAGATCCAAGAACGCGTGCTGGGCGTGGAACACCCGAGAACGCTGGCGAGCATGAGCAACCTCGCGATCCTCCACGCGCGTCAGGGTCGGTTCGTCGACGCCGAGACGCTGCTGCTCCGAACACTGGAGATCCGAACGCGCGTGGAGGGCGAGGAGCATCCGAACACGCTGATGAACATGGGCAATCTGGCGAGTCTCTACGAAGCGCAAGGCCGCTACGCCGAGGCGGAACCGCTCTACCTGCGGACCCTCGAGATCTTGCAGCGCGTGCTCGGCGACGAGCATCCGCAGACCCTCGCGAACATGGTCAACCTCGCCGGCTCCTACGCCCGCCTGGGCCGCAACACCGAGTCCGAATCGCTCTACCTCGAGGCGCTGGAGATCCAAGAACGCGTGCTGGGCGAGGAGCACCCGACGACGCTCATGAGCATGGCCAACCTGGCGTACTTCTACGATGGCCTGGCCCGTAACGACGAGGCGGAGTCGCTCTACTTGCAGACGCTGGAGATCCAGGAGCGCGTCCTGGGCCAGGATCACCCGAGCACGCTCATCAGCAGGACCAACCTGTCGAACCTGTACGCATCGATGGGTCGCTTCGACGAAGCCCTTGGGATGCAACGCGAGGCGCTGGACCGGCAGATCGCGCAAGCCGACGCCGCCGACGCGGATGTCGAAGTTCTCAACGAAGCCGCGTGGACGTTGTTGACGATCGAGAACGAGCAACTGCGCGACCCCCGGCGAGCCTTGGGCTTCGCCCAGCGCGCCAACACCCTGGCGCAGGGCACGAACTCCGAACGACTCTGGGCCATCCTCGACACGCTCGCGCTCGCGCAGCACATGACCGACGACACCGCCACGGCCATCGTGACGCAGAAGCGCGCGATCGCTCTGATGCCCGAAGGCGCGGACCCCGAAATGGCCAGGCGTCTCGCCGAGTTCGAGGCCGCCCAGAAGGATTGACCCAGAAGGATTGACCCTGAACGTCGCAATGGCCACGTCCGATCACCGCCGGGTGAAGTCCGCCAGGGCGCCAGGTGCACCGAAGAGACCCCGCACCACGGTCGAACCGACGCCGCGCCGGAGTCGAACCTCTCAGGTCGAGCGAAGTCGCAAGACCTTTTCGAAGCAGCCCAGGACCTCGGCCGCCTCCCGGGTCGCATCTTGGAGCGCTCGCTCCAAGCGTTCCCGGTCTCCGCTCTCGGGGACGGCCGGCAGGTTCCCGCGGGCGTTCTCGAGCGAGATGGCGATGCCCGCGGACACGAGCTCGGCAGCCGCGTTGCAGTCGGCGGTGAGGGATCGCTTCACGTGCTCGCGGAATGGCGCGAATGCGACCAGCGCTTGGGTCGCCACGTGGACAAGATCGAGAGGACTCTGGGTGGCCAGCACCCATTCCGCCCGCGCATCTTCACCGCGACGCTTCGCAGCCAGCACGGCGTCGAAGGCATCGCAATCCGCTTGAACGGCGCCCAGGGCTCGCAGCGAGAGCACCTCCAGGACGGCCTCGGTCCGCTTCCATTCCGGAGCCTCGAGCCCGGCCTGCGTGATGCGTCCCACCTTGAGGAACAGACCGATTCCGCAGGCCACAGCCGCTGCCGCCGCCGCGCCCCCGGCCGGGGTCGGGTTCTTGCCGCTGAGGGAGTGGACGAACTCCCCCATCAAGTGGCCCATGCCGTGCTCGGTCATCCGTGTTGAACCCCTTGCGATCCGAGTCCGCGTCGCATCCCCAGTCGCCAACTCGAGGTGACGTTCGGGGACTGATGTTGGAACAGCCGAAGCGGTGCGGACTCGCCACCGACCGTCGTCGTACGCGCGGCACCGTGGAGGCAGCGCATGTTGACTAGCTCGCGCCATGTGTGAGGGTCGTTCATCGTGAAAAGGTGGCGTGTTCGCCAGCGAATCGGTCGCTCGGATTGTAGGTCCAGGGGTCGCCCTCAACCGAATCGATGATCCAAACGATCGACCAACCCCGCGGTCCACCGGCCGGACGGAGCCTTCGCCACGCTCCGCCAGCCGGCACCGGAACCCTCGATGCCGTGGAGCGGAACGTGACTCGCTAAGCTGCTTCCCATGGAACACCGCGTGTTGATGGCCGATCCGAATTACTTCGACGTCGAGTACGTGATCAACCCGCACATGGCGGGCCACGTGGGCGGCGTGGATCGGGACCTGGCGCGGGCTCAGTGGACCCAGGTCAAGGCGACGTACGAGGACCTCGGCTTTCCCGTTGCGGTGATCGAGCCCGTGCCGGGCCTGCCGGACCTCGTCTTCACGGCGAACCAGTCCTTCCCGGGACGGCTCCCGGACGGTCGCGCGGCCGCGGTGCGCTCGCACATGCATGCGCCGCAGCGACGCCCCGAGGTCGACGTCGTCCTCGAGTGGCACGCCGCGCGCGGCACGTCGATCTTCGACCTCGCCGACGAACCGCTCGCGTTCGAAGGCATGGGCGACGCCATGTGGGTCCCGGGGCGCAGGCAGATCCTCGGAGGCCACGGGTTCCGCTCCGAACCGGGTGCGCTGACCGCACTCGCGCAACGCTTCGAGGCCGACCTGATCGCCGTGCGCCTGATCGACCCGCGCTGGTACCACCTGGACACCTGCCTGCAATTGCTGGATGCCGAGCGAGCGCTGATCGTCCGCGAGGCCTTCGACGCACCGTCGCTCGCACTGCTGGAACGCACCTTCCCCACGTTGGTCGACGTCCCCACGGACGAGGCCCTGCGTCTGGCCTGCAACGGTCATTCCCCGGACGGCCGACACTTCATCGTGCAGTCGGGCTGCCCCGTCACCGCGGATCGCGTCCGCGACCTGGGCCTCGACGTGATCGAGGTCGACACGTCCGAGTTCCTGAAGTCGGGTGGCAGCGTCTTCTGCATGAAGCTGATGCTGCCCTGAATTGCGCGCAGCCGCCGCTCCAGACGTTCGTATCGGCGTTCGTCCCGGCCAGGAGATCGACCGAGGCTCGCGCCGCGCCGGTGTCCGATCGAGATCGCTCCGGCGCGGCACGTCGCTGGCCTCAGGCCGCCTTGCGCGCGAACAGACCGCGCAGGACGACGTAGAAGACGGGCGTGAACACCAGACCGAAGAGGGTCACTCCGATCATCCCGGCGAAGACCGCCGTTCCGATCGATTGACGCATCTCGGCACCGGGTCCGGTGGCGAACACCAGCGGCACGACGCCGAGGATGAACGAGAAGGCGGTCATCAGGATCGGCCGCAGGCGCAG
>TARA_R110002073_G_scaffold26168_2_pt1 | contig 12190 bp, 10 predicted proteins | sample TARA_R110002073 | Tara Oceans TARA_R110002073 (sample SAMEA4397174) | marine metagenome | biome: Polar Biome; feature: [DCM] deep chlorophyll maximum layer (ENVO:01000326); material: water (ENVO:00002006), including particulate matter (ENVO:01000060) such as... | depth 40 m
CAGTTTCGCTACACCGTGGGACAAAAGCACTCAAACAACTGTAAGTCTTGTAGATTCAGAGATTCAGGGCTTATTCAAGCCCATGGGTGTTTAGCCCTCACAACTACTTAAGGATTCAGATGGAACAGTACGGCAACGCGACCCCACAGAGCGGGTCACCTCAACTTCGGGAGATCCGCGCCCACTACAACCGCATCAAGTCGCAGTTTGCTTCACGAGATGGGCGTATGCAGGACGTTCTTGCTGTCCGTCAGGGCCGAATGCGGGACGTTTACCCTGATCTTTTCCCTGATGGCCCCTTCGACAAGGGCATTGTTGCCAACATGGTGGACGTTGCGGCACGGGATCTAGCAGAAACGCTAGCCCCAATGCCATCATTCAACTGCACAAGCGCACGAATGGTCTCAGACACGGCACGTGAGTTCGCTGAGAAGCGCACACGTATCGTTAACGGCTACATTAACTTCAGCAACGTACAGACACAGATGTACACAGCCACAGATAGGTACTTCACGTACGGTTTCGTGCCTGCCATGATCGAAATTGACATGGATGAGCGCATGCCACGCATCACTTTCCTTGACAGCATAGGTGCATACCCCGTGTTTGACCGCTGGGGCAACACCAAAGCAGGGTATTTCTCGTTCTACAAGAACCGTGATGAACTTGTGGCCATGTACCCTGACAGCGAGAACGTTATAAAGCAGCAGTCAACAGGCATGGAAATGATTGAGGTAGTTCGCTACCACGACGCTAAGATAGACCTGATCTTCTGCCCGACCCGTGACGGTATTGTTCTTGAAAAGGTAAAGAACCCCATCGGAGAGTGCCTCCTAGAGTTTGTTCGCAGGCCCGGTGTTGACACTGAGACTCATGGACAGTTCGATGACGTGCTGGCTGTACAGGTCGCTAAGGCCCGATTTGCGCTACTCAGCCTTGAGGCTGCACAGAAGAGCGTTCAGGCCCCTATCGTTCTTCCTCCTGACGCGCAGGAACTAGCCCTTGGTTCGGACTCTGTTATCCGCACAGCCAATGGTGAGAAGGTTCGCCGGGTGCCTATTGAGGTTCCTTCAAGCGCGTTCGCTCAGCAGGGCGTGTTGGATCAGGAACTACGTCAAGGGTCACGTTACCCTGAGGTGCGTGGTGGGAACACAGATGCTTCCGTAGTCACAGGCAAGGGCGTACAGGCCCTCATGTCAGGCTTCGATACTCAGATCCGTACAGGTCAAGCCATGTTCGCCAAGGCCCTTGAAGGCATTGTCGGCAAAGCGTTCATGGTTGACGAGAAACTGTTCGGTGCTGAAACCAAGATCCTTCGCGGTAATACTGATGGTGCCCCATACGAAATAAAGTACCGACCAGACCGCGATATTAAGGGCGACTACTCTGTAGATGTCCAGTACGGCTTGCTGGCAGGACTTGATCCTAACCGCGCTCTTGTTTTTGGGCTGCAAGCCCGTGGCGATCAACTGATCTCCCGTGATTTTCTTCGCCGTCAAATGCCATTCGCACTAGATGCTAGCGAAGAATCAATGAAGGTAGACACCGAGAACCTGCGCGACTCCATGCTTCAGGCCGTATCTGGCTTGGCGCAAAGCATACCTGCTTTAGCCGCTCAGGGTCAAGATGTTTCCCAAGTGCTCAAGCAATTGAGCGTCGTTATTACGGCAAGGCAGAAAGGAACGCCAATTGAAAAAGCAATTGAGCAGGCGTTTATGCCGCCAGAACCAGAACCCGCCCCACCAGAACTAGCGGAAGAAGCAGGAATGGAAGCCAACGATATAGGCTCCCCTGATGAAATAATGCAGGCTGGTGGGGATGGGCCTCCCGGAGGTCTTCGTGACAGTGGTCGCATGAGGGATGTGGCACCGGGTCAGCAAGGCATGCCTGAAGGTGGCCGCCCTGACCTTATGAGTTTAATGGCTTCAATGGGAAGCAAAGGTAAACCAAACTTGCAGGCTGCTGTTCAGCGCAAGCAAGCAATCTAATAAGGAGTTATTATGTGCATGTCTTGCGGATGTTGGATGGACCCAACAAGCAAAATGGGCGGAGACGGTAATCACCCAGAGGATTCAAGTGTAATGCCCAACGTTAAAACTACTACTGCGGATAACGCTAACGAATGGCGGAAGTAATGGCTACACCGGCGAAGAAAAACAAAGACAAGGGCAAAAAGAAAGACGACAAGAAAAAAAATAAGGGTCCCTTTTCTTCTAGCACCCCTCAGGCTCGCGCCAACGCAAAGAAAGAAGCGGACCGCAAAGCCAAGATTAAGAAGATGGATAACGCTGGCAAAGAAAAAGCCGCTAAACCTGTTGACAAGGCAAAGCAGAAAGCCGAAGAAAAAGAACGAATTAGCAAGCGGACTAAGTACTAGAGATGCCGGGAAGCAAGGCTTTCTGGGACAAGCCAAACCCAAAGAAAAAGTCTACACCTTTAACTGGTGCTCAGAAGGCTGCTGCGAAGAAACGGGCTAAAGCCGCTGGCCGCCCGTATCCTAATCTTGTGGACAACGCAGCGGTAAAGAGAAAGAAGAAGTAATGCCTTCTAAGAAAGATCCTCGCCTTGAACGTGCTGGAGTTTCTGGTTATAACAAGTGCAAACGCACACCCAAGCATCCCACTAAGTCACATGTTGTTGTCGCAAAAGAAGGGGATAAGATTAAAACTATTCGCTTCGGTCAGCAGGGTGTGACTGGGGATAAGAAACCCACAGCAAGGCAGGCTTCTTTTAAGGCCCGTCACGCAAAGAACATATCCAAAGGTAAAATGTCAGCCGCCTATTGGGCGGATAAATGTAAATGGTAAGGAGTGGTTATGCCACAACCAAATAAAGGAACACATGGGAAGCCTAACGTATCGCAACCGATACAAGGTGCGCCCGGTTCAAAGGGTACCGACTGGGACAAGATTAAGTTCGGCGCTCCCGGTGGAAAAGGTACCAAAGGTTCAGGTACAGGAACAAAGTAATAAGCCAATCAAAGAAGACGATCAAGGGAGTTGCGGTAATGACACGAAATAACATAGGCATACACATCAACTTCCTTGATCTCTCTTTGGCTATTGTAGCAGACGGGGTTTCTTGGTCCCCCGATGTCGCTGACGACATGACGCGACGCATGAAGGGCCTACTTGACGATAGTGTTTCAACGCTAGTCCAGTATGGTTTCATGCAAGACGAGATTGAGCAAGGCGAAACTGAAGAAGATGAAGATGAGGAAGAGCCGGGTAACCGCCCCTCTAAGGAACTAATAGACCCTAACGTAATCTTTCTTATGGAGCAAGAGTTTGGAGAAGGCAATGGCTGAGCAACACGGAGGGAAACGAACACCAAGAAACCCTGCACCCGTTAGTGGTCCCGGTAAACTCAGTCGCAGAACTGACGGCGGACCTGCACAGGTGAACGCGCAGATGACTGGCATGGGCTACGGAGAAAACAAAGACTTTATGCAAATACAAGAAGGCGCGAATATGGCCGCTAGCCCAAAACCCCAGCGAGCAATGAAAACCCCTAAGGCTTCCCCTATGGCTGCAATGGGTGGCGGAAAAGCCGCACCCTTATTCAGTAACACACAACGCCCCGATGAGCCTGTTACTTCGGGGGCAAACTTTGGTCCGGGCGCTTCTGCTTCTAATCCCGTGAGCAACGCTAAAAAAAATCTTACTAACGTTTACAGCCGATTGGCTAGCGAAAACCCGACTCAAGAAAATCTTAACTACTTGGCTCTTGCTCAAAGAATGGGATACTAATTGGAGCCTTCTGAAGTTAGAGATAGTTTTAACACCAAGGCCTCAAAGTCTCGCAAGGCAAAAAATCCAAACCAGCCGGATCAGTTTGAAAGATCATACAAAAGCCCTGTTGAAAAACAAGAAGGTTTTTCTGGTTATGATCGTGAAAAAGATCCTATCATGGTGGATAAAACAGCCATGCCTTATTCATCTCCTGAATCCAGGGCTAGGCGCACTGAAGTAGAAGCTTCTTCTTTTATTTCTGATGAAGAAGAAGTAATGTATACAGACGAGGCCGTTAGCAAATCACGGGACCAGTCTATAAAAGCGGAAAGAACCAGAGCGCGCCTTACTGGTAGCCCTATTTCGTATGAAGAAGCCGCTGAAAGAGTTGCGATTAAGCAGGAGACAGGGCTGAGGGTAAACCCTCATACTGGTGCTGCAGTTGCTAATGGGGACTACCACTCCTTAACTCCTTTTACTAAAGACCAAATGGATGAACTTGCTGAAAGAAGATTCCCGATGCTTTCCGCACAAGCGGCTGCTTCTGGACTCACCAAGGAAGAGCAACGAGATGCGGTAAGCCTACCCTTAGCAGTAGATGCCGTTAAGAGAATGGCTGCTACTCAAAATGACGAGCGTAGAGAACAAATTTTTAAAACAATGGGGCCTGACATGCAGGCTCTTGTCTTTGATGTTTATGAAGCTTGGAGAGCAGAAGCAGAAAAAAAGCAAGCAATAAGAAAAGAACTTGGAGACCCAGACGAAAACCTTATCACTAAAATTATTGGTATAGCGTGGGACAATTCGTTAGGTCCTATTTTTGATGCTCTTTATGATGGCTTCAAGTTTGCAGAAAGAGTCGCGGTAACGGGATCAAACATAAACATTACTGATGCTTTTCGCCCAGATCGCTATCAAGAAGAGTGGGACAAAACAGAGGTTAACTCATTTGATCCTGAAATGGTTTCATTTGCCAAGAAAAAATATGGCGTTAAAACTATTGACATCATTCTAGAACTCTTTGAGATTGAAGAACTAGAAAATCCTGCAGCCGGAGTTGCTGAACTCATTGCTAAATACGCAGACGCTAACGATCTTGAAGCAATAAGCATTTTAGAACAAGCAATGAACAAGAGTGCTTACGACGAAAATACTTTAGATGCGATAACATACTTGCGAGCATCGAATACTTCCAGCCTTGGTAACCTTTACGCATGGGCAATGCACCTGCCTCTTAAAGGGTTTGGTCCTGACGATCAGATGAATTTGAAAGCAACTGAACTTGGCGCAACAAAAGCCCAAATGAAAAGTTTTACTGCAACACACAATTTAACAAATGTTGTTTCAATGTTTGTTATTGATCCATTTTTAATTGGCGGAAAAGCTAGATCAATTTATATTGCAGGTAAATACGGGATTGGTGCTGTAGCACAAAGTCGCAACGCAGTGCAGATGGTAGAAAAGGCTTTTAGCCAAAAAAACACTAGAAGGTTTTTTGACGAACTTGGCGATGCAATGCTTAAAGCGGATGCAATTTATGCTGTAGACCCAGTACGAGCAACTTCAATGATGAATTCAATAACTAAGCAGTACAAGAAGTATTTGTCTGCTGACGCAATTCAAATATTAAGAACGCAAGGCATACGAAACGCGGACGAAGCCAAAGAGTTTTTTGAGTCCGGAACGCAAATAGGTCTTATGGTTAGCGGTCAATCCGCTAGGCGAGGAAAGCAGTTGACTGTCCCTCACATGGTTCAGGCTACGGCTTTAGTCAAGAGAGCGTCGCTCCTCGCCCGTGGTAAAACTTATCAAGGAAACAGCGCAAAGTATATTGACGAAATTTTTGGCGCTGGAACTTCTGCGTTACTTCCCGAGGAAGCGATTCCTGTAATTATTGAAAAAATTAAAGCAAAAGATGGTGCTCGCTTTGTGGGCAGGATGCTTGGCGATTTTGTTTACCCAACTAATCTTAATGTGCAAACTTCCTTAGAAGCAAGAAGGACTTTTATCGGCAAGATAATGGATTCGGTTGTTCCGCGCAACAAGTCTAAAAAAGATTTTGTTCCTTCACGACAAATTACTTCTCGTTATGGTTGGAAACGAAAGAACGGTTTGCGTAGAATTGGTGAGCGTTGGGCTAGAAACTATTCTCACTTTCCAAACGTCCCCAAAGGTCTTGACATTTCTTCAGGAAAAGATGCAGACAAAATTAGAGACATAGTAATTTTTTCTGGCATGCCTAGGTTCTGGGCTGACTACAGCGCTGATTTGTGGAAAAACATGAACCCTGCTCAGCGACGTGAATTTGCTGTTGGTCTTTCTAGAACTAGCGGCAGCGCAATGGGTGTTGATTTAGTTAATCCTGTAGATGGCGTTAAGTTTGTGGATCAAGCTTCGGCTGGAATGAAACAGGGCGAGGCGTATGCTCCTCTTTTTACTGACATGGCAGCGTTAGCGCCAGCAATTCGTGCTGCGGAACTACCCATAAAAAGAATACAAAAGCAGGCTAGTGCAGAAGGAAGAGCATTAACTGCGCAAGAAAAAAAATTAATAATAAAAGCCGAAGAAGAAATAGATAAAATTAAAAACCAGAGCGTTAAAAACGCTCCGTCTCAAACAGAAGACGACAACAGGATCAGGCAAGCGGCAATTTACCAGTACCAAATGTCAGACACGGTTATGTTTCCTTCTTTAGAGCGAATGAACTCTATGTCCATGCGTCAAAGTTATTTAACGGCGCTTCTTGGTGACAACAGCTTTATGTCAACTGTAACAAACTGGTGGACTATTGGTACTATTGGTGGTCCACGTTTCTTTTTGCGGAACGGCTTAGAAGATGCGGGACTTTACGCCTTGACTGGAGGCTCCTGGTCTTCTTATCGTCAAGGGCAATTGTATTCACGAGCAATGCGCGAAGCGACAATAAGAAAAGGAATCCCAGAAAACAACAAGGTTCGGGGAGAAAAGTTAGGGGTTCTTTTAACCGCAAGCCGAAACATTGGAGATAAGCTTCCAGCGTTCATGGGCAACGTAATCCTTCCTAACTTATCTGCTGCGGAAATGAAAATTGCTAAGAAGATGGGGCGTGATGGTAACCGGGATGGCCTTGTCTCTTTAATTAAAAAAGCTTACTTGCGTAAAAACTACTCTTTCTTTTTTGGTGGCAAGCAACTCAAAGATGACACTGTTAAATATTTAGATGAGGGAGCAGACAGTATTTATTTTGCTCCAATAATGGATGACGTTTCTGAATCCGGAAGCAACATGGTTAACGGCTCAGCTCCGGGTGATCTTGTAAATCAAATGATTGTAAATGGTGAAGTTGTTGGTGTTGAAGGTGTAGAAATTACTCTTCCTTTTGTTAGCAAATTGGTTGACCCTACTGACATTACACATTACGAAGACTGGTTAATGAACATTCATCAAATTGTTCTAAACGATGGAATTTACGGTCCTCAAGCAATTCGTTTAGTGGAAAGATACATTAAAGCAAAAAGCCAAAACAACGGTGGACCTAAAGTAACTGCAATTATAAATGAGTATGCAGCTTTTCTAAAAAAGTTTGAATTTGACGGCATGACACGTTCTTCAATTTACGTTTCTGAAGGCGCTACCGGAATGGCTCGCAGAAAACTAGACGATGCTCAACGCATTTTTAGTGGAGTCGATGGAAAGTTTAACAAAAAACTTTACGACAAAATAAAAGATGGAACAATAAAAGAAAACGGCAAAGATGTAGATGCGTTTTCTTTGTTTGATGTTACAGGAAAAGGTGCTAACCAGAAAGTTGAATACAGGCTTACTGGAGAGTCCTTGCGTGATGAAATAAAAAATCCGCCAGAGTCCGTCCTCAGCACAAACCCAGTATTTCCAATCATGAACGATCCGGTAAAGTTTGGTACGCAGTGGGCATGGAACGCAATGGGAAGATCTCTTGCCAGACTTACTCGTGAACCAATTTTTATTTCTAACTATGTTGACGCTCGTAGGGCACTTCAACCAGTTCAAGACGTGCTTGAAAAAACGTACGGGAAACAATACGCTCAAAAGTGGGGCGTTGAGATGGGTGTTGAAAGAGCATACAAAACAACCATGGCTTTTGTTGACGATCCCAGTATCCGTTCAAACCTGGCTTGGAGCGTAAGAAACGTTGCGCGTTTTTACCGCGCTCAAGAAGACTTTTACCGTCGCATGATGCGAACAGCAACGAATCAACCAATGGCAATTCAAAGATTAAATCTTGCTTGGCATGCAATGGATGAAACTGGTTTTATACATTCAGACGAACGAGGAGATAAGTATTTTATTTGGCCAGGAAACAAAATAACCTCCAACGCGGTTAACTGGTTTACTCAACAAATAGGTGACGTAAACTTTTTAGAGGGTCTTGGCATGACTGAATTTACTTCTCAAGTAACAAGACTTTCTCCTTCTTCTGATCCTGAAGCACTTCCTCCAACCTTAGCCAGCCCTTATGCTGTGGCTTTGTTAGCGACACTCACAACGGCTTTTCCTGGGATTGCAGAAGCCCAAGCGGAGTTAATGGGAAATTATTCTGTTGGCAAAAATCCGTATGAGCAAGCTCTTCCAACAAACGCAAAAAGAGTTATTGATTTATTTGAGGCAACCTTTGGTGAAAACTCAGATTTAGATAGCGAGACTGCTGTTGCTGACGCAACAAAAACCGCTATTCAAATTTACACTTCTACTGGCCTCGTGGATGAAACAAAAGATTACACTGCGGCAGAAATTATTAAAATGCGTAATGACGTTTCAATCCTTGGGCAAGATATTGTTATAATTAAAAGCGTTCTTGGTCCGTTCTTTCCGGCTACCATAAAAGATAATCCTCAAACTGTCACCGACTTTGCTAAAAGTCTTGGAGTTTCTGGCATGCGCCCAGTTTACCTTGAAGTTTTGGATCAAGCAGATGGTGATCAAAACCTTGCTTTACAAAGGTGGGTAAAAGGCAACCCTGGCAGGTCTATATTTTCTGTTTCTGAAAATAAGAACGCTCCAGATTTTGGAAGCTTTGCTCAAACAGCAGAAACAGAAAAGTTTATTTTAGATAATATAGATTTCTTTGAGTACAACCCTAGGGGAGCGGCTTTTCTTGCTCCTTACGAAGGTAAGGCTAACCTACCTTCATGGTTGTTCCTTCAGGCAATGGACGCTAAGATTCCTAAAACTGTACAGAAATATTTTAACCAGATGATTACTGCCGAAGGTTACACTTACTATAGTCAACTTAGGGATGCTTACGAGTTGAGATTAGAAGAAATAGAATTGATGCCCGACTCGGATCAAAAAACAAAAGACAAAAAAGCATTAAACACTGGTCTTGCTTCTGCTAAAGTAAAAATGGAAGACTATTATCCAGAAATTAGTAAAAGAATTTCAGGTAGTATGTCTAATACGGTCATGCTTGACTGGACTGACAGGGCAGATTTTGTAAAAGGTATAAAGGATTCTGTAGAGTACTGGATGGCAAATAAAGAAAATCCAGATAAACGCGCAGAACTTAAGGCAAAAGACGCTTTGACTTTTATTGAAGCGTATGAAGCGTTTAAGGCCGAAAAGGATGTTTTGAAACAAAATCGCGTTGATCCAAATTACACTAAAGATAACAATGCGCTACGGGAAAGGTGGAAAAAGGTTTACACTAAGGCCTTTAACTACTATCCAGAAAAAGATACCCAGTGGAGAGCATTGGTAAAGAGCGCTTCGGGCGCGTTAGGATTTGTGATTGAATAATGTCTCACATAGAAATTGATTCTATCAAAGATTTATCAACAGAAAGATTAAACGAGTTAATCGAAGAGGGACGCTCGGCAGGAACTAGTACTCTTGGTCCCGCACATAAAAAATTGTATGATGCTATGGTAGATGAAGTAGAAAGTAGGGTTTCTGGAGGGTTGGAGTTACCAGCAGATGCTCTTACCACTGGAGTAGATGAAGCCGAAGATGCTACTGAGGAAAAAGAAATTACTGAAGCAGATCAGTGGGGTAGAGAACCGGTTCCTTTTGACAACAGTGGCCTTACTTATCAAGGCTCAGCGGATGCCGCTGAGAGGGGGGGGACATTAAGACCCTCTACTGGTGCGGACAAGTACATGTCTTTTTCTGATGCTTTTGACCAACTTAGTATTATTAGAACTGCCGGTCTCGTAGACCCTACCAAAGAAGATGAAGAAGCTTACAAAACTTTTGACAAAAACTTAAAGATTCTTTCGGGTAGTGATTACGAAAGTAGGGCTGGCCAAGAAGCCGCTTTTACTGGCTTGCTAGAAGATGCCGGTGAAAAAGGCAACGTCATGGAGTTGATGGAAAAACTTGCGGCAGCAGACCCTTATGGTAAGGCTGGCTCTAGTGGAAGCGGCAAGTACAAAGGCCCAGTAACAACTACTTCGTCTACCATTACCGACGAGATTAGTGCAAAAGCTTTGCTTAACAATTACGCTCGTGATCTTATTGGTAGGGACTTGAACGATAAAGAAGTCGACAAGTACGTTAAACAATTTAATAGGTTGGAGGCAGAAAACCCACAGGTTTCTGTTTCCACTCCTGGTGTTGGTCGCGCTTCTAGTGTCACTAACACGGCAGCAAGCAAGGAAGAACTTTTGCGTCAAGTTGTTTCTAGTAATCCTGATTACGCTAAGTTTCAAATTGACACTACCATCATGGACATGCTTCTTGATGACATTGAGAAAGGCAAGGCTGTAATCAATGGCTAAGGGCGATAAGAAAGACGAGAAGAAGACTTCTCCTAAAGAGTACCTTAATAACCTTGGTTACGCCATGGATCTTATTAACTCTGATCCTTCGTTGCAAGAGTGGATTATTCGTGTGCGTAAGTACATGAAGAAGAATGACAACCAGGTTCCTACTGCTTACGCCCTTAAGGGGTTGAAGGAGGGAATTAAATGGTTTGATGACTTTGACGCTTATCAAGAACAAGCACGAATGGAGCAGGCTGACCCTGCAAGAAAACTTGATTTTGAAAGAAACATAAAGTTAAAGAGTGATGAGATTAGAGCAGCGGCTCAGTCTCAGGGTGTCACTCTTGAAGATGATTTTGTAAACACTCTTGCTCTTGATGTTCGTTTGAATAACCTTAGTCAATCTGAAATTAATGAACGAATCAGGCCGTTTATTGTTGCTGCTGTAGATGAAGGAGCGGAACTTTCTAACGTTGCTGGGGAAGCAGAGCGTGAATTGCTTCAATGGTCTGAGGCGAATGGTTTGTCTTTGACTGGTTCTAGTATTAGTTCTTACGTTGCGGACATTGCTCAAGGTAAAATTAATTTAGATGACGTAAAATCTAGTCTACGTGATACTTACATGGCTGGTTCTTATCCTGCATGGAAAGATCAGATTGGTATTGGTCAAGATATTGCTGATATTGCTGCACCCTACAAGCAGCACATGGCTAACTTGCTGGAACTGGACGTAAATACTATTAACCTTACTGATGAAACATTGTTAAAGGGCTTGCAGGGTGTTGATGCTAATGGCAAGCCTAGCGTTATTCCTTTGTACGATTTTGATAGAATGATTCGCAAGGACCCTCGCTGGGATAAGACGGAGAACGCTTTGAAAACTTACACGGATGCTGGCGCTAATATTCTTCAGATGTTTGGGTTGAGGTGATCTGAGTGGCTAAGAGTTTAGAACAAGTTATTGCTGAGACTGATGCTGAGTATGCAAGACTTGAACAATATAGATACCAATTTGGTCCGGGCCAAAATCGTCAACGTACTAATATAGAAAAACAAATGCAACAACAAGTAGCAATACGCGATCAGGCTGTCGCAAACTCCCAAGGGGGAGGTGCTCCTACCGATACCACGGTTAAATCCGGTGAAGATATTTATTACGAAAACAAGGCAGCAAGTGAATTGCTAGAAAAGCGAACCTCTGCTAGGCAGTACCTAAAAACTCTGCTAACACAGTACAACATGGGTTCTTTGGCTGGGCAAATCGAAGGACTTATTCTTCAGTCTACTAATCAAGACTTCTTGGCTGAGAAAGTGCGAGAAACCAACGAGTACAAGGCTCGCTTTAAGGGCTTAGTTGCTTTGCAGGCTCGTGGGAACACGGACGTGCGCAATGAAGCAGAGTACTTGAACCTGGAGACTCAGTACCGAAGTGCTTTTAATCAAGCAGGCTTAAGGGACTACCTTGGTGCCGACGGCAGCCAGGGCGAGTACGATTCTATTGCTGAACTTGTTGGTGATTATAGTGTGTCTGTTGAGGAAGTGAAGAGCCGTATTGGTGATGCTCAGCGTGTTGTTGCTGACACTCCCCAAGAAGTGCGTGATTCTTTACAACGATTCTATAACATTGACGCTACATCTTTAGTTGAGTACGCTCTTGATCCTGTTCGTGCTCAAAACAAAATTAACACTTTGGCAAACGCTGCTATTGTTGGTGGCTATGGAGAAATGGCTGACCTTGAT
>TARA_R110002073_G_scaffold27566_7_pt1 | contig 12186 bp, 10 predicted proteins | sample TARA_R110002073 | Tara Oceans TARA_R110002073 (sample SAMEA4397174) | marine metagenome | biome: Polar Biome; feature: [DCM] deep chlorophyll maximum layer (ENVO:01000326); material: water (ENVO:00002006), including particulate matter (ENVO:01000060) such as... | depth 40 m
GGAAACGAGCGTCGACCAGTGGGTCCGATCCCATGGCATCGGGCCCACACAGTCGGGCACGCATTCAGGGTTCAGTCCCGGGTCCGACTTCGGCCGCAGCCGTCACCGATTCCGAAGGGATGAGGAGGAACGGAGGTCCCCACCTGGAAACTGTCCCCGGTCCCCCGGGTGGTTTCCTCACGTTCCAGGAGAGAGACGCTTGCTGGCGCCCTGGGTCGCGCTTGGCGTGAGAAAAAGTTCGGGGGAGCGCGGTGGCGTGCGAACTAGCCTGCAACCCATGGATGTCAGGTCGACAAGGCCGTTCGGCACGCCGAGTGCCACGCGCCGAACGCACTGCGCCTGAATCACCGCGCCTGAATCACCGCGCCGGCAAGACTGTGCCGGCAACACTGCGCCTGCATCAGCTCGGCGACGTCAACGAGTAGTGATTGCTCGCACCCTCGAACTCGGCGGCCGCGATCTCCTGGACCTTCGCCAGCACGGCGGGATCGTTCGAGTCCGCGAAGACGTAGAACTTCCACAGGTCCCGATACGAACGCTCCAGGTCCTTGAGACGCGGCACGCGCTCCGAGAACGCTGACAACGGCCGCACGCCCTCCTCGCCGGGCCAGCGCACGTGGATGCGCGCCTCCTTCAGCTGCATCTTCTGGGCCGGGCAGTACACGATCACGCGTACCTCCTTGCCGGTGGCGAAACGCAGGAGGTCCTCGATGCGCGCCTCGACCTCGTTGCGGTGCTTGGCGCCGCCGCCCGAGAAGAAGCTGTCGACCAACTTCTCCTGGACGTCCTCGTTCTTGTAGCGCGGGAAGACGCAGGCGCGTTTGTACAAGCGACGCTCGCGCAGGCGCTGGACCAAGTCCCGCACTCGGGATCGCGTTGTCGGATCCGCGCCGTCCGCCTTCGCGTCCAGGACGTTCAGGATCGAGTCGTCCGTGCAGTCGTACAGGTCTTCCTCGGTGACGAGGTCAGCACGCATCAGGATCTCGACCGCGCGCGCCACGAGCGCACCGGCCGCGACCTTGGCGTGGTGATAATAGACGCGCTCCGAGAAGTAGTAGCGCGCCTCGAGCATCCGCACGATCTCGGACAGGATGTCCTCGCGCAGCAACTCGTGCTTGGCCAGGTCGATGTAGAGGTTGCCGGAGGCGCGATCGATCTTGAAGTAACTGGTGACGCGCTCGTCGACCTGCAGTCGCAAGCCGGTGAAGTAGGCGTCGCGCGCGAGGTAGTCGAGGATGTCCGCCGCGATCGTGCCGGACACGACCTGGCGCCAGTACGCCGGCACCTCACGGCCACCGGACTTGTTGCCGGCCATCACCGTCATCACGTCCTCGGCGAGCCCCAGGTCGTGCAGCACCTTGCCGAGCGGGCGGCTCTTGTCGAACACGCGCTCGTAGCGATACGCGGAGTCGTGGCGCTCGAACAGACCGTCCTGGTCCTCGATGCCATGGCCGTAGGGAATGTGCGTGACGTCGTGGAGCAGGGCCGAGACGCGAATCACGCGCGCTTCCTCCTCGCTGATCGCCAGCGTCGCGCGCGGGTCCAGCTCGAACGACAGGTTGACCGAATCGATCAACTTCTGCGTCACGTGCACCGTTCCGATCGAGTGGTCGAAGCGCGTGTGCAGCGCGCCCGGGAACACGAGATAGGCCGTACCCAGCTGCTTCACGCCACGCAGGCGCTGGAACTCGGGCGTGTCGAGGAGCCGCAGCTCTTCGTGGGTCAAGTACACGTCCCCGTGAACGGGGTCGCGCATCACGCTGTAGCGTTTGCGTCCGGCCAATGGATTCGTCTCGCGCACGGGAGTCGCAAGCGGAGTCTTGCGCTGGGCCCATGGTCCTGCGATCGGCTCAGTGTATCGCGCTCGGTACGGTCCGTGGCGAGCCGACCGAACGCAGTGCGTCATAGGAGCCAGTCGTCGCGACTCAGCTGCGAAGTCCATCTGGAACCGATCGCACCGCCCTCGAACAACTCCCGCTGAGACGGGGAACGCCCAACCGCATTGGCATCCAGTCGACGCCACCCGAGGACGGCGCAAGCACGGCTGAGCTCCATGCGTTCAGCCAACACCACACCTCCATCTGAGCAGAGCACCTTCGACCCGGGATCCGGGCGAACAGGCGAGGACCTACGCCTCGGGTCGGCGCAGCACGGCGCTGATGTGGTTCACGAAGAACTCGCGGACGCCGGGGATCGATCCGATCAGCGGCAGGTTCAGCACGCTCGTGTACTTGCGGTGCTGCAATTCCAATCCGCACTCACGTACGAGGCTCTCGAACTGCTTCACGAGCATCTTGTTCAAACCAGCTTCTGCGTACGTGCGATATCCGTCATCGCGGTACGACTGACGCACGGTCATCACCGCCTTCTCGGGGAAGAGCAGGTGCGAGTACGGCAAACGGCAGAAGAAGTACATGTGACTTCCGTAGGGCGCGCGCCAGGGCGGACCGAAGCTGAGCACGACGTGGCCACCCGGCTTGATCATGTCGCGCATCTGCTGCAACACGGCCTTGGCGTCGTCGAAGTGCTCGAACGCGTTCTGACTGAGCACCAGGTCGAACGGCTCGCCTTCGATCTGGTCGGGATGCGTGACGAACTGGATCTTGTCGGCGACGCCCTCGCGCTCGATCAACGCACGCGCGTCGCTGAGCGCTGCTTCGTTGATGTCGATGCCCACCACCTCGGTCGCGCCCTCGTTCAACAGCGTCAACGACTGATCCCCGGTGTTGCAACCGAAGTCGACGACGCGCTTGCCGCGCACATACTCTGCGAGGAAGCCCGGCACCTCGTCCTTGACGAGCTGCAACGGGTCCGTCGGATCCCAGGGATCGTTCGGGTTGTCGTCCGCATCGGGCGAACGACTGATCATGCGCAGGAGGCGCGTCGACAAGCCCTCGCTCATCCAACTCGCTCCCTGCTCGCTGCCGTCGTTCGAAGACGGAGGTGTCTCTTGCCCTGCGGATCCATCGTGCTTCCCGTTCGGGAGGGACGGATCATACGCATCACCGGCAGCGCCCCGGAGGGCGAGGAGGGACTTCCCTTGGTCTCGAGTGGTTTCGCTCATTGGATAGACCCAGTGGTCAGGGTCTCGAACCCGAAGTCGTCCAGGGAGAGGGGGGTTCTTGAGCCGTCGTCGATGGAGTAGAGCTGGAAGCCCTCGTGGGGGTCGTCGTAGTCGACCTGGAGCAGGAACTGGTCTACGCCGACCTCGCACTGGATCGTCCCTGCACCTATCACATCGTGATATTCGCCGAGCACGTCGAGCCATCCATGCCACGTGAAGTAGCGCCGACCTGGCTGATCGGACCATCCGACGACGGGGACATGGGACGGTGGCCTGGCGACGACTTCAAGAGTCTGAGAATCGAACACGAGCATCTCGTGAGTCTCCTTAAGGGCAACCCAGAACCATCGTCCACACGGAGAGACTCGGGGTCGCGACCAACACATCACGTTGTCGTGCAGGGCGACCTTCTCTCCTGACTCCAAGTCCAGCCGCTTGAGCAGGCCTTCCTCGAACACTGCGAACCAACCAGGGGTCTTCAATGGCGCCCCTCGAAACACACCGAGCTGCTCGGTGGCCTGCCCATTGTAGACGTAGTGCACGCCTTTGGCAGATCGACTCACGTTGAACCAAGTGTTGAACTCACGCGACGCCTGACTCTGCAACGACTCGTAGCCCCCACTCTCGAGAACCGCATCCAGTTGAGCCACGGTGTACGTCTGCGACTCCAAGTCGTTCCGATACAGGACCGCGTCCTCATCCATGGTCAGGAGATTCCCCTCCGAATCCCACCAAGGCGTGATCCAGGAACCGAGCATCACCGAACCGGGGTGAATGCCTGCCGGTAAGGCCTGACTGCGACCAGTCTCGAGATCCAGCACGCGACACTCGTGATTCGACTCATGAGAGAGCTTGATGAGTCCGTGATAGAACCGCCTGCCCTGGTAGCGGATGGCGACCAAAAAGCGCCCATCGGGCGAGCAACCGAATGTCAGGTCATTGCTGACCTTCTCGTGCAGCACGTCATTCTTCAGGACGTGATGCCCCCATGCGGTCCCTGAAAGCGCGACCAGTGTGAACGAGACCACTCCCGGAGCCACGCGACGGAATCGGAAACTGCGATCACTTCCTGGGCGGTAGGCGATGAAACAGCTCACCAGGATCCCGGCTAAGAGGAACAATGCGATTTGGGGTTGGATCAAGACCTCAAGAATAGGTGCGTACCAATCTCCCAGGATCACACCGCCGAGAGTCCAAAGCGGGCACGTGATCATCAATGCGCCCAGCCACGCCAAGAGCGGCTGGCGCGTCAAGCCTGTAAACCAGGCGGACAAGCCAACGGCCAAGAATGCGGTGACGATCGCCTCCGGCGCGGGAGAGAGCTCCATGTAGAGGCCCCAACTGAGCCCTGTCCAATGGAGCACTTTGTAGGACAACAGGATCCAAGCAAGGAACCCGCTACTCGCGACAGCCAAGTAAGTCACTTTGGCGAACCAAAGTGCCGGTGCAGCTACGGGAAGACACGCAAGGTGGTCGCCGAATCTGTTCTGCTCGTCACGGCTGAAGATGTCGGCAGCCAAGCCCATGGCGAAGAGCCCGACCATGGTCGGCAAGACCCAGCTCGTGCTCAGCAAGTAGCTCTCGACACTTGGGATCCCGGCGATCGCCTGGAAGCCAATGATCAGGGCCGGCCCGAGCAGCACCCAGAGGATCAAGAAGCCTTTGCGGCCGAGGAACTCGCTTCGGTGGATGGCACCGATCGATCGACGCCATGTGTGAAACCCGTGCGTAGTATGGGAAGCGACACTCACGGGTATACCTCCGCCAGGTCGCGCAGAGTCTTGACTTCATTCGTGCGTCGATCCCAAACCTGAAGGACTGTCGACTCGCATCGACCTGGATAGTCCTCGCCAGGACACAGAATCAACCGGTGTTCGTCGAGCCATACCATTGGGACGCCGGGAGGATCAAAGGTGTGCTCCTCCCAATCAGAGGTCAGCCAATACCGTCGTTTGGGTGTGTCGCAGGGGATACCGCCCTCACCGAACCAGCCTCGATAGTGCTCGACTTCGAGGATTCTCCCAGGGATCTTCGACCACTGGGCCCAACCGGTCACCATCGCAACAACATCACCAGAGTGCGCATCGAAAATCAGCACCTGCCTGTTTGGCCCTTCCAACTTCAACCACTGGCCATCGGGAGATGCGGACGGACGTCGAAATCTCTCTGGTAATGGGACGGACCAGGTCGTGCAGCCGGATAGGAGGTCACGGCGCTCCAACATGCTGTTCTCATTCACAAATACGGTTCCACGTTCAGGACTGAGCCCAACGATGACATCGCGTGTGTGCAAGACCTTCCATCGATCTCCCAACTGGTCGGCCACATCAACTTCGGCTGCGATCCAAACGGACTCGCCATCGCGCGGTAGTACCGAGTAATTGAGAACACCCCAACGGGTGCCTCTATTCCGCCACCGCGCGGTCTTCCACTCGTCTTCATCCAAGTGCCTGACGATCTCAGGACTGGTGAGATCGAATTCGAATCGTCCGGACCTGATCGGGACCTCTCTATACGAAGGCAGGTAGAGTAGGAGTTTCTCGTCCGAAGTCCACTGCTGGCGACTGCTCGAGAATGCAAACCAGGACATGTCCGGAAGGTCGATCAAGTGGCCGCTGAACGTGTCCAAGACTCCGAATCGCCCCTCATGCTCCGGCAAGCCAAACAGGGCGGTCGTGGCTCTAGTTTCCGAAAGAACCACATAACGCCCAGAAGGGGACGGACTCCAACACCCGATCTGCCCAGGCACTGGCCAATCCACACAAGAGACAAAACCCATCGCAGGAAGAACGGGGCCCAGGAACACGGAGGCAGCAATGAAGGACCTGCGCCAGACGCCCCGCGACGAGCCGGGGCGATAAACCACAAGGCAGGCGACCAGTGCAAGAACAACGCTCACGCCGAACACGAGGCCTGGTGAATAGGAGAGCAACGCAGGAACCAGTCCCACGATCTTCCCCTGACCGATTGCTGCAGCCGCCCACGCGATTCCGAACATCAAGAAACCGGTAGCCAAGACGCTCATCAGCGCCTGGCGAAAGACGAGCGAGAAGAGCACGCACGCAAGGCAACCGGAACCGAGCAGGAACAGCTCTTGCAGGACTGGTGGGTGCCAGACAGCCTCAACTCGAGGCCCCCCCATCCATCCACGAACTCGATCCGCAATCAGCATCCAGCTAGTCAGCAAAGCGATGGAGACAACGACGTAGAACGACTTGGCGAGCAACAGCTTGGGACTTCGAACGGGAAGGGATCCCAATGTCGCTCCGACCTTGGAGCGTTCATCGCGAGCGAAACACTCGGTGATCAGGACGATGGCGCTCAACGTCACGAGCCAGGACCAAACCCAACCGTCCGTGGGCCCGTACTCCATCTCTTCGCGGTAGAAACGCTGGAGCAGGTCGAGCAACAACGGACCCGCGCAGGCCAGGACCAGCCACAGGCCGCGCGTGTCGCGCCACTCCTTGTGAACCAATGCGACGAAGCCGCGGCCGGGGATGCGAGACGCACTCATCACGCGGCCTCTCCACGCGAGTCCACCGCGACCAACAGGTCTTCCAGGTCGCGGGGCAGTTGTTCGACTTGCTGGACGCGATCGTCGGAACGCAACGCGGCGTCGATCTGATCGCTCCAATCGAGGTACACGAGGACCTTATCGCCCTCCGACTCTTCGATCATCGGGTTGCCAGGTGCACTCCATTCATCGACGTCGCCATCGAGTTGAACACGCACACGAGCGAACTGACTCTGCAGCGTCTCGAGGTCATCCACATGCGTGATCCGGCCCCTATCCATGAACGCCAGGCGATCGGCGCAGCGTTCGACGTCCACCAACGAGTGGCTGACCATCAACGCACTGCTGCCCGCATCGCGCAGGTGCTCCAGGACGCCTCCGAACACGCGCCGACGGGCGATCGCGTCGAGGCCCGAGAACGGTTCGTCCAACAGCAAGAGCTTGGGGTGATGCGCGAGCGCGGCGACCAGGTTCTCGAGCGCCTTCTGGCCCTTGGACAGTTCGCTGTAGCGCTGCGCCTCGTCCAGGTCGAACAGCTTGAGCATCTCAGCTGCGTGTTGCTCGTCCCAGGTCGGGTACATCGGCTCGAGCAGCTTGAAGTGATCCCGGACCCGCATCCACGGGGGCAGATCCGTGCGGTCCGCGACGTAACCCACCGCACGGCGCACCTTGATCTTCTTGCGGCGCGGGTTCAGGCCCAAGACTTCGATGGCGTCCGCCTTGCACGGATGCGCGCCGATCAGGGCACGCAACAGAGTCGACTTGCCCGCTCCGTTCGCGCCAACCAATGCGGTGACGCTGCCGGCGGGCAGGTCGAGGTCGAGACCATCGAGTACACGGCGTCGGCCATAACGGGCCGACAGACCACGGATATGAAGGACAGGGTTCATGCGGATTTCCTCTGCTCTGGGGCGAGGTCCGTGGCGCAGGCGGCGCGGACCAGGGTTTCGATCTCGTCTCTCGTGAGGCCCGCTGCGCAGGCCTCCAGTACAGCGCGTTCCAGGCGCTCGGCCACGACGCGCGCGGCGGCCTTGCGACACACCGACAACGCCTTCGGGGCGACGAACATGCCGTCCCCGCGACGCGACTCGAGCACGCCCTCGCGCTCGAGCTCACGCCAGGCGCGGCTGACGGTGTTCGGATTGACGCGGACCAGGGCGGCCAGCGCACGCACACTCGGCAAACGGTCCCCGGGCGCCATCCGCTCCGCCGCCACGGCGAAACGGACCTGATCCGCCAGCTGTTCGCTGGGCGGCGTGGGAGCCCTGGGATCGAGTTCGAAGTGCACGGGTGTCCTATCGGGGTAGGACACCCATGCACTTGAGCGGAAGGCTGCCCGAATCGAGTGGAACGCCTTCTTGCACGTCTGAAGGCCTGTCCGGGGGCCAGACTTGATTGGGGCAGCCTTTCCGTGGAGCGCAGGCCGAGGGCTCCGGCACGGTGGGCAACCAGCTGACCTGGAGATCCACGTGTGGCCTCTCCACTTGAATGGGGCAGCCTTTCGGTGGAGCGAAGACCGAGGTCTCTCGCGGGGTGGGCAAAGGCTGGCCTGAAGGCCCACCCGTGGTGTCTCCACTTGATTGGGGCAACCTTCCGGCCGAAGCGTGTGCAGCTAGACTCATCGCATGCCCGCACCTCTCTCCATCCTCGCGCTCGAGCCTTGGTTGGGAGGGAGCCATGAGCAGTTCCTGCTGCAGTGGCAAGCGAGCTCGGAGCACGAGGTGCGCATCGTCGGCCTGCCTGCGCGTCATTGGAAGTGGCGCATGGCTTCGGGTGGCTGGCGGCTCGCCGAGAAGGTCATTCGCGAGGACGTTCCGCGGCCCGACGTGATCTTCGTGTCGTCGCTCTGTGAACTCGCGCAGCTGTATGGGTTCCTCCCGAACGGCTGGGGCGACGTGCCCAGCGTCCTCTACTTCCACGAGAACCAACTGACGTATCCGCTGCAGGACGGTGAGGAGCGCGAGCTCGCGCATGGTTGGCAGAACCTGCTGTCGTGTGCGCGTGCGACGCGCGTGGTGTTCAACTCGGCTTGGCATCGTGACGAATTGCGCCAGGCTGGCGGTGACTTGCTCGCCAAGTTGCCTGCGCCCAAACCGCGTGCGCGCATCGAACAAGCGCTCGAACAAGCCGATGTCATTTGGCCCGGAATCGATTGTGGTGGATTTCCATTAGGCGCGGGTGCACCGGAAAGTGCTCCGCTGCGCGTCGGATTCAACCACCGCATGGAGCACGACAAGGATCCGATCGCATTCCTCGACGCATGCATCGAGGCTCGGAAACGCGGCGCCGACCTCGAAGTCGTCCTGATGGGCGCCAAGTTCGACAAGGCGCCCGAAGGTGTAAGCGCACGACTCGAACAGCTTGGCGATGCGGCGCTCTTCGCCGGGTTCGACGACGACCGAGCGACCTACGCGGCTCGACTCGGAACGTGTGACGTCGTCGTCTCGACCGCACTCCACGAGTTCTACGGCATGGCCATGCTCGAAGCGCTGACGACGGGCTGCGCGTTGCTCGCCCCAGACCGACTGGCGTATCGCGAGGTCCTCCCGACTTCCGTAGAGGGTGTCGAACTCTTCGCGGATTCGGAACTGGCCGTGCGCCTGACGCAACACGCGAGGGAATGCCCGCGCCTACGAGACACCCAGGCACGAGCCAGGCGCAGAACGGCTGCCCTGCCACACGACTCCGCCGCCTCCGCCAAGGCCCTGGACCGCTTGGCCCGAGAAATCACGTAATCACCAGATCGCGGCCCGGGCCTTACCACAGACTCGACTTTAGGCCCCGGCCACCCAAGAGAGAACCGCTCCATGGACTTCCACGATCGCCTCGAAGTGACATAACGTCATGGCCCCGGTGTCATCCTCTTCGTGCTCGCCGACCATGGCATCGCCATCACGAACAGGAAGACCGCAAAGGAAGTACGCGCCGATCGGGCGGCCTCCCGACCGTAGAGTTTCATTCCCCCCATTCACTCCCAAGGAAAGATCCATGACCCCCCGTCAAAGCCTCGGCGTGCTCGTGCGCGCACTCGGCATCTACATCGTCTTCACGACGCTTCAGCAGTTCCTGTCCGTCATGACGACGAACCTCACCTTCAAGATGTTCTTCTTCCGATTCCTGGGATCGTTCGCCATCGGGGCGTTCTTGTTCTTCAAGGCGTCGATCTTCGAGGAATTGGCATTCCCCAATTCAGGGCAACCGCGCGTCGATGAAGGTCATGGTCCTGATTCCAAGGTTGAGTCCTGATGATCCGCTCCTTGGACGGGCGCCACTTGTTCGGTGTCGTCGTTCGCACGTTCGGGCTCTTCTTCCTCGTCAGCGCCATCCTGACGATGGGCGAGCAGATGGCCAGGAATCCGGACAACCTGTTCCGATCCGATAGGGTGGTGATCGAGTTCGTCTCTCACCTAGCACTTGGCCTTTTGCTGTTCATGGTCGCGGACCCGATCGTCAATCTCGCCTATCGCAAGACGCTCGAAGAACGCGTCGAGATCGAGAAGGATCGACTCATCGCGGAGGCGCAACGCATGCGCGACCGCGAGCGAGACCAGTAGCCGGGCAAGCCAACGAGCCCAACGCAAAGGAGCTCGCTCCCCATCGGGGAACGAGCTCCTTTCGTCTCTAACGTAACGGCCTCAGACCGAAGCGCCGACCTTGCGCAGGGCCGCGGCGACCATGTCACCGACCTCGTTGGTCGGGTGCGCGCCGGTGGAGACGCCTTTGATCTGGCCGGTCTTGAACAGGTCCACGACGGTCGACTCGATCGCGGCGGACGCGGTCGACTCGCCGACGTAGTCCAGCATCATGCTGGCCGCCAGGATCGCCGCGACGGGTGACGCGACGTTCTTGCCGGCGTGCTTCGGCGCCGAACCGTGGATCGGCTCGAACAGGCTGACCTGACCGGGGTGCAGGTTGCCGGAGGCCGCGATGCCCATGCCGCCCTGCACCATCGCACCGAGGTCGGTGATGATGTCGCCGAACAGGTTCGGGGTGACCGCGACGTCGAACCACTCGGGGTTCTTGACCATCCACATGCACGCGGCGTCGATGTAAGCGTGGTCCGTTTTGATGTCTTCGTACTCGGCGGCGACGATGGCGAAGACGCGGGTCCAGATGTCCTGGGCGCGCACGGCGTTGGCCTTGTCGATCAGCGTGACCTGCTTGCGCTTGTTGCGCTTGCGAGCCAGCTCGAAGGCATAACGGATCGCGCGCTCGACGCCCTCGCGGGTGTAGACCATCGTCTGGGTCGCCACCTCGTGGTGCTGGCCCTTGTGGCAGAAGCCGTGCATGCCCGCGTAGGCATCCTCGGTGTTCTCACGGATGATGACCATGTCCACGTCGTCCGGGCCCTTGCCCTTCAACGGGCACAGGCGCTCGTCGTAGAGCTTGATCGGGCGCAGATTGATGTAGAGGTCGAGCTCGAAGCGCGCCTTGGCGATGATGCCGTACTCGATCTTGCCGACCTCGAGACGCGGATCACCGATGGCGCCCAGGAAGAGCGCCTTCATCTGCTTGGTCTCTTCGAACTGCGCGTCGGGCCAGATCTCGCCGGTGTCCAGGAAGTGCTGGCTGCCGAAGGGGTACTCAGTCTTCTTCAGCGAGAAGCCGAAGACCTCGGCCGCCGCGTCGGCGACCTTCATCGCTTCGCGCGTGACCTCGGGACCGATGCCGTCGCCGCCGATGATTGCAATGTCGTGCTGTGCCATGTGAATTCCCCTTCGTTGGATTAAGCGTGAGTGACGCTCTCGACCTCGGCGAACATGCCGGGGCGATAGGCCACGATCCGGCCGGCGACTGCGGATGCAGCGACGGTCAGAGGTGAGGCCAGGTACAAGCGGCCGGGGCCGCTGCGACCTTGGAAGTTGCGGTTGATCGCGCTGACGGTGACCTGGTCGCTGTCCTCGCTGACGCCCGGGCCGCAGCCGATGCACGCACCGCAGCCTGGTTGGATGACTTCGACGCCGGCCTTGCGGAAGACCTGGTCGTAGCCCTTGGACTGCGCGTAGTCGCGCACGCCTTCGGAGCCGTACTGCACGTACATCTTGACGCCGTCCTTGACCTTGCGGCCGGCGTCGAGCGCCTCTTGCAGCACGCGCGCGTAGCTGTCGAAGTCGAAGTCCTTGCCCGCCGTGCACGAACCGCCGTAGGCGATGTCGATGGCGACGTCCTCGAGGTCCTCGATGTTCTTGCCGTACGTCGGGTCGCCGGGTTCGGCGACCATCGGACGGATCGAGGACAGGTCGATCGTGTGGCGACCGCCCGCGTACTCGGCGTCCGGGTCGGGAGCGATGAAGGACGCCTCGATCTGTTCGACGGTCTGGCCCGGACGACGCGGCGCGAGCCATTCGGCCAGCTGGCGGTCGCCTTCGCAGATGCCCGAACGCGCGGAGCACTCGGTCGCCATGTTGCACAAGGTCGCGCGCTCGTCGGGGTTCAAGGAGGCCAGTCCCGGCCCGCCGAACTCCATGACGCGGTTCAACGTGTCCTCGCGCTTGGCGAACGTGTCCAGGATGAACAGCATCAGATCCTTGGCGGTGCAGCCCGGATCGAGCTCACCTTCCAGGTCGAAGCGAATCGCCTCGGGGATCTTCACGAACGTGAAGCCGCT
>TARA_R110002073_G_scaffold253083_4_pt1 | contig 12162 bp, 8 predicted proteins | sample TARA_R110002073 | Tara Oceans TARA_R110002073 (sample SAMEA4397174) | marine metagenome | biome: Polar Biome; feature: [DCM] deep chlorophyll maximum layer (ENVO:01000326); material: water (ENVO:00002006), including particulate matter (ENVO:01000060) such as... | depth 40 m
TACGCGTCAACAAGAATTTTTTCAATGGCCGCCACCAACTCGGCGGTGTTATTGGCTACGGCAAACTTGCCTTTGCCACTCGCGGCAACATCTTTGAGCCAGGGAGTGCCCGCTTCAAAATCGAAACCGATGGTATGCGTAATAACGCTCTGATTGAATTTGAGGTTTGACATATCTTCATTTGCCATGTGCCCGACAAGTTCACGCACACACTTGCCGCCGTCTTCGGGGTCCTCATTCTCTACTTCACAGGAGCTAATGCCCACGAAGTCTTCTATGAGATCATCAGAGTGATCCCGGTTGGGGAAACCATCAGTTAGTAAGACGATATGGCTGGTTTTCTGGCAGTAATTAGTGATCGGGCTTGCATAGGTCGCCTCGCCACCTATGGTCTGATCTTCACAGTCGTTGTCACCCAGATCGTCTTCACTGCAACCATCGGGGTAGTTAATCTGGAAAGAACCGGGGGCCATAGAGCGTTCGTGTGAGACTCGCGTGTAAGCGTGCGGGCCACCGCCATTTGGCCCGCCCCGCTTGGCACCGTACAGTACACGGCCGCCAGTGTAATAGCGCGCAGCTTCATAAAGCGTATCCTGCACTGGCGTCCAACCATTGTGATTCAGGTTATCGACAATAGTCAGCAACTCATCACGGACTTTGCGCGTTGTACTGCCAACACCATTGCTTTGATACTCTATAACGAGCCTCGGCGCCTCACCGGGACTGTCGTCGAAGGACTTTACCCTGCGGCGATCTCTTCTACCTCCCGACGTCTCCAGCTTCAAGACGATAGCATTGCCGGCTGACCAATCCGCACTTGAAACGGCAGCAGAAACCAGCGACGAGATATCAGGAGAGGTGTAACTACTGTCATCGTACCAATCATCCCGCACTTCCCAGTCAACCGGTGTGCCAACATAGCTGCGGTCCGAAAGGTCATCATCGTTACTGCCAAATGCATTGTTCGCGCCGGACCCGGACTCCACAGAAATTTCGATATCTATATCCTCGTCGTCATCTCTTCTCGCGGTCAGCGCGAGATAGGCGTTGCTTATCTGCGCGCCGGCAGGCACGTTGATGCCATCAAACCGCAGGCCTACGAGATGATCACGATCAAAATTGAGTTCGTAATCTCCGCGACGAATATCCCCATTGTTCTTTTCCTCTATATCATCATTATCCGTGGCGATAGTGCGGCTGACGGTGCCCTGCAGGCAGGACGTACCATCAGGAATGGAATTGTAATCGTACTTGACTACCAGATTAGCGGCATTAGTGGGCGACCCATCATTTGACCAGGCTGTGCGTAATCCCTCGGTGCCGGTGATAACAAACCCCATATCATCGCCACCACACCAGTCACCACGGGCAGACACCGCCTGCACTAGCGTCGATAGGTCGGGAGTGCGAAAAGTCTGATCTGCTGACATTGCCTCACTGCCAGCCCAGTCGATTGACGTAGCAACGGTAGCGCGACCACTGATGTTGCCATTGGTGTCCGTATAAGCGGCAGGCGCCGAGGAATCTTCCACAGTAATGTCGAAGTCGTAATTGCCGGTACTGTCCCTGTCTGCGGTAAATTCGATATAGGCTTCTGTAATCGTTACACCACGGGGAATTGCCAGGTCAGTAAAACGCAATCCTGTAGTGGTTTGTTGCTCTTGCTCAACCGATCCAAGGGTGTAATCAAGATACAGGGTTGGACGAAAATTCACGCCGCTGGCCCCATCGCGGCTATAAAACCGTATTCTGCCGTCATCATTATTACCATTTCCCCCGATACTGTCGAAGATGAACACCGCGTCATCATTTTCAGCATCGGGCGCACCCCAGGCACTGTCTGCAATTATTTCCAGAATGATGGCCGAGAGATCGGGCGTGAGGAGTTTGTCGCCATTATTGTAATCACCCGCGTCAAAGGCCCAGGACGCAGACGCAGATGTTTTATTACGGCCTTCAATATCGTCAACGCTAAAATCGCCGCTGTCTCGGTCTTCACCAAATATGCTCAGAGTAATATCGCCGTTAGTTGGTACATCTTTTACCGTGAATGCTATTTGCGCGCGAGTAATCAGCAGGCTCGGATCATCCGGAATCTCCAGTCCGGTAAATCTCACACCAACAAATTTGCGCTGATTAGCAAGGCCTCTAACGTCCAATTGGTTATTGCTAATTCTAACAGGGTAACCCTGGCGTTGATGTGCATCGTCATCACCATCCCCAACGTAATAGACGAAGCTCCCCTCTGACCCCGAGCCGGATGGCGTGAGGGTAGTTAAATACAGGTAGTCTTCCTCCAGTAACACCTGGCCCGACTCAAGCTCCTGGGCATCGTCATTGTCGTCACTGACGCGCGCAATCACTTCTGTGATGACTTGCTCTATATCGCTGATGTTGGCATCAATGTAAGAAACCGGATATAAGATGGGCCCGCCTGGATTGGAAAAACGCATCACCCCCACGTTGACATTGGACAGCTGGTTGAGGAGTGTGCGAAAGCCCGACTGTACCTGTTCCAAGCGATCTTCACCCGTGTTACCTACCTCTTCCCCCATGGATCCAGAGGTATCGATGATGAAGAGAATGTTGGGGTAGATCTGTTCCCCGCCTGTATCAGCGAAAAAGATTTCGGTGTCATCCGCCCAGACCGGTGTGAGCACCAGGGCGGAGGCAGCCAACGCTGTGGCAAATGTCCGAAAATGCTTTACGATTCGTCTGGTATTCATGCGTGTCTCTCCCGGCATCTAGTTCAGTCGAGGTGCTTCAACGAACACACCCTGAACATGGGTACTGTTGATATTGTCATTGGAAGTCTGGCCAACCGATTCGGCCTCGTAGTAATAGGTGTCTATGCCCGAGGAGCCCTTGCGGATTGAATAGCCCAAGGTGGAGGCAGTACCCAAAAAGCGGACCGTGCTTTCACCGCCCGCCTGTACGTTGCGACTGCCGGCGGAGTCGTAGCCAGGATAAGCATAGCCAGTATCGTTCGGCCAGCTGGGATCGTTCGGATCAGCAAGATAAGCATTCAGCGATTGGCCCAGTATGTTGACCGCCGCTGGTTCGGTGAGTATCTCGTCAATAATTGCTTCCGCGGCCTGGTAGGAAACAGCTTTGAGCTCCTTGGTGCTGGCCATCTTGACTTCGAGGTTGCTGGTCGCCATCACTGAGAAGCCAACGAGCGTGATCACCAGCAGAATCAACAGGGACACCAGCAATACAACGCCAGACTGTTTATTTCTTGAGTACATCTAGCATTGCTCCATCACAGGTCGTAGGGGGTGTTGCGCAAGGCCAGCGTGGTGTTGAAGACCTTGCGCAGTGCCCTGCCGCCGCCGTGGGCGATAGTCGTGGCCGCGCCGATTGTCTCGTCCAGCATTACGTAGTTGTTGGTGTCATCCTCGGTGCGAGCCAACTCATAGCTCTGGATGAGCAGGGATACGCGGACTGCCACCACGTTCTGCCAATCACTGACATTCGGTGCGCTTACAAACCGGGTGGTGCGCAGCACACCGGTGCCGGATCGCTCCCCGTACAGTACCTGCATGTATTCCACACCCTCGATCATTTCCTCACGGAATGACGATGACACGCCAAGATCGAGCCGGTACAGAGCCCATACGTTGTAACCGTTCTTGACCCGGCCGGTATCGGCGACGTACCAGGCAACGTTTTCAACGGTCATTAATTCCGTCTGGGCCGTGTAGCGGTAGCCGGGTTCGACCCCGCTGTCCACATTGCCAGAGGTCTCGAACTTGACCTCAGCAGCGCCGCTGGTCGCCGGTGAATTGGTCACGCGTAGCAGGTGAGAGGTAAGGCAGTTGGACAGGATGATCAGGTCATTCTGCTGAATTACACCACTGGTGTTATCGCTTATGTCGAAGGATCTATCAGTGGGGGCGATATCTGTCGTAAGCTCGTCATGCCCCATAGAAACGCCTGTCTGGAGAATGATGACATCGCTCCCATTCCGTGCTGTCGAGTATGGATCAAGGCCTATTAGAACCGGGGCATCCGGACTCCAACCGGCACCACTGCGTTCGTGGCCGCGCAAATCCTCGAAGGCGGCATCCTTTGCCAATTCGGTGACGATGCCGCGCACGCTGTTACAGCCGGTATAACCTGAGCGGAGGATATCCTGAGACATAAGATCAAGTGCGAAGCGGCCATTCTCCTGCACTCTAGCCAGGGCGGTCTCTATCTGCGCAGATGACCTGGTCGCCAGGAACATACTGACCAGCCCCAGCATTAGGAAACCGCCCAGGGCAAGCGAAATCATGAGTTCGAGCAAGGACAGGCCCCGCTGGCGCGCGTCCTGCTCTGTTGTCGTACCTCTGTTCCATCGTGAGGTCATTTAATAATTGTCCTCAGCTCGACCGAGCGCAGCGCGGTGCCGTCTCGAGCCACAGCGCCACCGGTCCCGGCCCAGAATTTCTCCGTCCAGAACACGGTGACGGTGTACTCATCAAAGCCTGTGCTGTCTTCGCGTGACACCGTCGCAAAACCGTTTGGCAGTACCGGCGGCGTGGTAGTGAACTGCGCGGCTAGCTCTGCGATGTCATTTCTTGCCACCTGTCTTCCTGAACATCCAGCTGATGAGGCGATATCGCATTCCGGGTCGGTAACACTGTTTGTATTCACACCATCATAGGCAGATTCACTGCGACCCGCCGGATTGGCGCGCATGCGATCGAGAAAGTCAGACGCCATAAAGGTGGCCTGGGAGCGAAAGTACGCGCCCTGGTTATTCTGGAAACTGACAATCTGGATGCCCGCGACACCCAACAGGCCAACCAGCAGCACCAGTACGGCGATCATCACTTCAATAAGCGTAAAACCGTCTTGCCTATGGGCTATCGGCCTAGGGTGCCCGCCGTTCCTAAAAATGTTCGCTAATCGCATGTGATATCACCCGCACCATCATTAGCCGTACCGTTGTTGTCCTCATCCAGCGCAATCCGCAACTGACCAGACACATTCATCACAATAGCTGACGCGCTGGCCGGCCCGTTACGGTCACAGATCTGGATGGTGCCGCCCAGCTCGGCCCCGCCATCTTCGTCAAAGACAATCGCTGAGTCGCTCGATGTCACGGGATCGGGGCCATACAGATCGATGCCACTACCAAAACCTGCAGCTACCCTGATCAATTCTTCATCCCCACTCAGCACTCCGTCACTCTCAGTACCCGAGCCGCTACCATCGTCTGCAAAGGCTATGATGCCGGGTGTCCAAACATTTGATCCCGCAATGCACGTTTGCTGATCGGCACTGGGGCACACATGTACTGGCGCGCTCCGCGCGACCGCTTCGCTCCGCGCATGGGTCAGCAGCGACAGCGTATCTTCCATAGCAAACAGCCGCCGATTACGTTCAATCGACTCCGTGAATGACGGCCCGGCCAGGGTCGCGAGCACGGCAACGATAATGAGCACAATCATTAGCTCAACCAGGGTAAAACCGTCCTGACGCTTTGATTTTACATAGCCATTAACAGACACATTGCAACCCACATCTATAATATAAGCCACGCGCACAGACCGCCGCGTTGATATTAATCTTGCTCATGCTCTCTCCTGAAACTGATTGTGACTGCTACGTTGATGTGGGGGTCGCCACCCCTGATCAACAAGTAGACCGTTACGCACATGTGCAGTAAAGGAAAGAAAAAACTATCAAAAAGTAAATGTATTTAGTGTGCTCTCTTTAACTCCGCAAGTAATGCATAAAAATAACTCGTAAAGTGTAACTTATTCCCTAAGGTTATGACCTGTTATTCCCATTGCATCGACTTAACGGGTATCACATTTTGAGGGACAGCTGTTTGCACGGGTATAAAAGTATAGAAGTATAGAATCGGCAGTCCACAGGAAGGTACTGACAAGTTAACTTGTCAGTACTGTCTAGCCTGCTAATTGCACGATGTCGTTTCGTCTGCCTTCATACACATCTGCCGGTGTCACGTTGTCTAATGACTCGTGATATCGCGCATGGTTGTAATGATCGACCTACTCGGCAATGGCCTTTTCCCGTTCCCACGGATAGTAGAAATGTTCCAGCTTAACCACGTTCTTCATTGAACGGTGATAGCGTTCAGTCTTGCTCTGGGTCTGCGGGTGATACGGTGCGCCGCGAGTGTGTTCTATATTTTGTGTTTTGAGCCGTCATTGCGCAGGCCCAATTCGGCAACCGCCTGCTTTAGATCGCCATTCTTGCGCTTGAGGCCGGTGACTTCATCAGTGTTGGCGTCGCGCGCCGTAGCGCCCGACAGGTGCTTCTTTCCGGCCTCAAGGGAGTCCTTGCTCCAGCGGTAATACAAGGTTGGGGTTGATATCCTCCCGGCGACAGAGTTCAGCGATTGAACTCTCGCCTCGTAGACCCTCCGGGACGATGCGTCTTTTCTCCTCGGTGGAGCACTTACGACGGGTGTTACGAGGGGTGTTGCGAGGGGTGTTGACAGGGATATCCTTGACCGTCTTTTCGGTGTTTGACATGCTCATAGTGAAACGCCTCTACCTCAGTTTGAAAGTAGCAGGCGCGCGGTAGCAGAAGTCTCTCTTGGTGGATCAGGTCATTTGGTACCATGGTGGCTGCCGCCACACGCCCGAGCAATAGCTGATACTGTTCGGGCAGTCATTGCTCTGCTGTTTGGTCTTTAGGGGAAATAGGATTGCTAATGGAATACAGGCTAGCCCGATGCAGCCGAATGGGAGACTGAGGTGAGCGATTATCTTGAAGACTTAAGGCGTTTAAAGGCCGAAGTGAGCTTAGTCGCTACAGGGCAACTTGAGAATGGGGTTCAGCACCTGCCCAAGCCAGAGCTTGAGTATGTCCGAAAAAACCCTATTCGTAGGAACTTACCTCGTTGGCTGGAAGGTCGGGAAAGCTTCCTCAAGGGCCACTACCGGTTAACGCTGCAAAGTGGGCAACTGGAGTCCGATTTAGATACAGATGGTTTTGCGTGCGAGAGACTTGAATGCCATTACAAGACCGCGCTGAGCACCGTCTATCTTGCTGAGGATGGGTGGAACCATCGGGAGCAAAATAGGCCGGGAACTGAGCTGGAACTGGCATTAAAGGAGCTGGTGCATGTCCGGGTGGAAGCTTATCTGCGAGATTATCTGCGGCATTTCCGATACAGAAAGCCAAAGGGCGAATTGGTAAAGGCCGTTCTGGCAAGCTATCCACACGTACAGAAAGCGCTTGTGGAAAAAGAGATCAGTCACGTCGTGGCTGCCGCGTTTATTCTTGAAAGGAGCGGCATCAGCGTTAGCGAAAATACAATCTCCTACACATTAGGTGAGCTTAAAGCCGTTGAAAAATGAGAGCATACACAAAAGCTGCTCAGGTAACGCGCAGTGGTGATAGAGAGCTGAAGGCGCTATCGGGTAGGCCGTGTTGATTTTGCTAAGTGGTAATATCTGTTAAGCGTTTTTAACGCATTATCGTCGTGCTTTTTTCAGTGGTGTAAGTGTGCAAAGATGTCGCGAAACCGTCATGGACTTGCCGGGCTCTTAAGCCCTTTCAGGAATGTCTGGGTACTGCTTTCCAGTAACCGATAAATATCCACATCCGGTAAAAATTTTTCCAGTTGGTGATTCATCGCCAGACAAGCCAGACCGTGCGCAGTCGCCCAGAGTTTTACTGCCAATTCCGGGGCGTCATAGTTGCTCAGATTTATCGCGTCGCACCAGCACTGAACTGCCTCAACCAGAGTATAAAACCCCAATGTTTTTAAGTCGCCATCGAGCGATCCGATTGCGCGCAAGCCCATGTCTCCCCACATTAAGTCATAGAACTGGGGGTGGGCGGTTACAAACTGTATGTAGCCTTTTCCCAGAGCAATAATGCATGCTTCCGTTCCCGGCGGGAACTGTTGCGCGATGGCTTGTGTGGACTCTGTCAATCCCAGGAACGCAAGACGACTCACTGCCTCCAACAATGCATCTTTGTCCTTGAAATGTCGGTAGGGGGCGGCGCTGCTGACGCCAGCACGGCGGGCGGCATCGATCATAGCAAAGTCAACTGAGGCGTTCTCTTCTATCAATTGCGCGGCGGCAATGATGAGTGCATCGTGCAGATCGCCATGGTGGTAACGTTTGTTCGTGGACGCTGATTTTTTTATTTTTGTAGTCACGGTGCAGACTCCTGCGTGCGGGGGAGCTTGGCATTGCCAGCGGCCACACTCTCATGTAACGCTTTCTTCCCAAGCGGATTTAGCAGAAGGAATAGTGGAGGAACCAGAAAGAAGGAAATAATAGTGGAAAGTAATACGCCGCCCGCGATCGCCATCGCAAAGGGAGGCCAGAACTGACTGCCCTCCAGAATTAGAGGAAGAAAACCGCCGAAGGTCGTGAGTGTGGTGGAGATAATATGTCTGCTGGAATCCATCACTACCGAGCGGATGGCAAAGAGATCACCGCGGGCAGCTTTTTCGTCTGCCTGCAGGGCTGTAAGGATAATGATCGCCGCATTAATGGAGACACCTACCGAGCCGATTACCCCAATCATGGCTTGAATGCCGAAAGGGTAGCGAAATATCGCCAGCGCAAGCAGTGATAACCCAAGAGAGCAAACGCACACGAGCACGGTTATGGCAGAAAGTCGCCATGAATTAAAGGTCATTACAATTGTGGCCAGTAGGGCCGACAAAATTAGCCCCATTGGCGCCATAAGTTGGTCTACAACACTGGCACGTTCTTCCGTATCACCGCCGTACTCCAGTGTATAGCCGTCAGGCAATGTGATGGGGTTTTGCATAAGGTCCAGCTGCAGCAGTTTCAGTGCTTCCTCTGGTAAGACACCACGGACGAGATGCCCGCTGATTTGATTCATTCGTCTGCCGTTATATCGGGAGATGGGGCTTTGTGAGGGTACAAGTTTCGCGTCGCCCAGTGCGTTTAGGGGAATGCCGGCTATCGATGTTCCCATGTTGTCTGCGTTTGGCGCTGTGGGTATCAGAATATTGGCGATACTATCTGCAGCGCCCCAATCTTTTTCTGGCAATCGTACCCGCACGGGCAAACGCTCAGTGCCTTCCAGAACTTCTCCTCCCACGCGGCCCTGGAGACTGTCGTTCAATGCCGTTGCCACATCGGCTAATTGCCGCTGAGCCAGGCGAAGTTTCTCCTCTTGAACCTGAAACTCGAGTTTGGGTGCACCGCCAGTCAGGCCTACCGTGGTGTGGGTTACGTAGGGGATTGCATCCATGCGTTGCCGAAACGTTTTCCCCAGTGCTTGCAGTACCGCCAGATTCGGCCCGTAGATTTCGACCTCCAGTGGCGCCGTAACCGGTGGCCCCTGGTCTATTCCGCGCACGATTATCTGTGCGCTGGGGTACTCTCTGTCCAGTTGGGTTTGCAGTTGTCGAATGAGTTCGTCGGTCTGGTTTTGATCCCGCGTGAGCACTAGCGCTTCCGCCCAGGAGGGGATGCCCTCTTTGAAGCGGTACATATTGTAGTAAAAAGCGGGAGGGCTTTCGCCCAACGTCCAGTCAACCCGACGAATGAGTTCATGACTGCGCAACTTAGCGTCGATTCGCTGGACGAGTCGCGATGTATCGTAGATGGAACGCCCGTCGGCTAGTTTTACCTGAACATACAATTGATCCCGGTCTGTGCCGGGGAAAAACTGGGCGGTGAGTGTAGGAAAGGTTAGAAAACCTGTGATCGGCAGAGCTATCGCCAGGGCAGTGGCAGCGAGAGGGTGCCGCATACTCCAATCGAGGGCGCGCACAAGAGTGTCGCCCGCCTTGCCGCTATTGATGCCACCGACGTACCATTGTCCTGCCGTGGCGGGTTCTCTTGGCAGCAGCCAGGTCGCTAAAACGGGCGTTATGACCAGTGCAAGTAGTGTTGAGGCTGTAAGCATAATGATTACAGCCCTGGCGATCGCGCCAACAAAATCGCCACCGGGCCCGGGTAAAATCGCCATGGGCATGAAGGCGAGCACCGTCGTCAGGGCCGATGCTATTAGCGGTACGCGCAGGCGATCGACAGATCCGCTGATCGCTTCGAGAGAACTGCGCCCCTGTAAGAGACGTTTGCGCACTTCATCCGTCATGACAATGGAGCCGTCGACCAGTAGACCCAGGGCGACAATAAGCCCGGTTATCGACATCTGGTCCAGGGCCATGCCTATACTGTTCATTACCGTGATTGAGATAAGTCCGCAGAGAGGGAGGATGCAGGCAACCACCACCGCGGCCCGCCAGCCAAGGGTAATGAGTAAGACCAACACCACCAGAACAATCCCGATCCCCAAATTTTTGGCGACTCCTCCCAGCCGTGTTTCAGCGTAACTGCTTTGGTCGTAGGTAATTTCCAATTTAAGACCGACAGGTGCATCGAGACGGAACTGTTCTACCAGCGCTCGAAAATTTGCACTCCAGATATCGACCTGGTGCCCAGTCTCCATGACGGCCCCCACCAGGATGGCGGGACGCCCCTGTGCCAAAGCCATCGCCGGGGGAGGGCTTACGGCCGATTTGTAAACGCGTGCGATATCCGATACTCGGGTGGCGCTACCGCCAGTTGAGGTGTTTACGATGACATTGCGAATGCGTTCCAGGGAGCTGAAATCGCCGGTCAGTTCTATAACAACGTCTGTGCCCGCTCCGGAGGCGCGTCCTGATGCGATTTTTGCATCGGCTGCCTGCAGTGCCGCAGCGACCTGCTGCAGGGTAAGGCCGCGTGAGATCAGAGCAGTCTCGTTGATTTCGGCGCGAATCTCCTCCACGGGCTCACCGAATACCTCCACGAGTTTGGTCTCTGGTAAATTTTTTGCCCTGTCTACAAAGTCCTGGGTCAGGCGGTTCAGTACAGAGAGTGACATGTCCTGCGATGTACTGGATGACAAAGCCACGATAGCCGTGAAGGATTTTAGTCTATCATTATCGAAAACAGGTTTAGCAACGCCGGTGGGGAACAGTGGAGATGCATCTGATATGGCGTCGCGCACTTCCGTCCAGGCGCGTTCACGGCCTTCATTGGTGAGGTTGTCCTTGAGGCGCATATTGACAAAGGAAACCCCGCCGCCGGAAGCAGTTCGCAGCCATTCAATCTCTGAGATCTGGCGCAGTTCATCTTCCAGTGGCCGGGTGACCAGCGCTTCCACGCGGTCTGGTGTAGCACTAGGGTAGAACGTTGTAATGGTGCCTACGAAGTTCTGGAGTGTCGGGTCTTCCTGCCGCGCAATAGAATTGAAACTGGTTATACCGACGGCGATGATACAAATCACGACCAAGGTGACGTAGCGAGAATGTTTGTAAAGATAACGGGCGAACATGTCAGTTCACGTCCGCCACGGAAACGGGGGAACCGGGGCTGAGGCGATGCACGCCAGAGGCAACTATCAAAACATTACCGGGCAGCGTGCCGCGAACGTAGGCCTTGTCACCGCGAACAGCCAGCACTTCCACAGCTTCTCTGACGGTACGCGCGGTATTTCCCTCGTGTGTAATTCTCAGTACGGTCCACACGCCGTGACTACCCTCCAGCAGGGCGGAGATCGGAAGCCAGCCGCCAGATTCACGTACGGTTTGCTCTAATTCCAAGGTGATCGGTTCCCCATCAAGTGCATCCAAATCGCGAGGAAGAGCAAAAATCGCTGTCGCGGTTCGCGTTACAGGGTCTATATCTGGGCGGACGGAGAGCAGCTTTGCTTCGACGGTATTGTCACGAAGTCGTAAAGAGTACACATCGCCAGGTTTGAGTTCACGCGCCATTGTTGCAGGTACGCCGACGTGTGATTCCTGATCGGCGGTTCCCACCAGCCTTACCACGGGTGTGCCGGCACTGATCACCGTACCCTGATGTACATAGCGGTCGCCAATGATGCCGTCATAAGGGGCTATGAGCTGAGACTTCAGCAGTTCGTCGTCGATACTGGCCAATCTTGCCGCTATTGCGTCCACTCGAGATTGACGGGCCAGCGCCCGCAGGCGGGTTTCGTCGGACAACTCCTTCGACACTGCTCCGGTGGCCACTAGTTGTTGCTGCCGCGTGGCCTTTAGCTGTGCGAGGTCAAGTTCAATGGTTGCTTGCTCGAGGTCTGCGGCAGTTGCCTTCCTTTTCAGTATCAATGCTGTTTTGTCCAGGCTAGCAATGGTCTCACCGCGTTTCACCGGCGTTCCTCCACGCGGGGGTGGGGTGGCGATGAGGCCAG
>TARA_R110002073_G_scaffold172563_1_pt1 | contig 12155 bp, 7 predicted proteins | sample TARA_R110002073 | Tara Oceans TARA_R110002073 (sample SAMEA4397174) | marine metagenome | biome: Polar Biome; feature: [DCM] deep chlorophyll maximum layer (ENVO:01000326); material: water (ENVO:00002006), including particulate matter (ENVO:01000060) such as... | depth 40 m
CAGCATCATTCGAGGTTTGGTCGCAAATTGCAGTTGCGAAGATCACTGAACGTTGGGCCGGTGCTTCCAACCGTTGATCCGGCAGATTGCTTTCATCGGATCAGTCGGCGTGTTAATCACTAATGCGACTAAACCAATGCGACTAAGCCTATCGAGTCAGTTTCTTGCCAGAAAACGTTTCGTGCGAGGCCCCGCCCCAATCATTCAACCGCCAAATGCCATCATGAGCCATTTATATCTGTACGAAAGAAGACAGCGGCGGACCGCCATGCTGCTTTTCATCAATATGGGTGTGCTGTTCACTATGTATGTAGCAGCTCGTAAGTTGATTCAGCCGACCGATGCGGCCGAGCAATTGTTTTACTGGATGAATATTGCCTTGCCGGTGGTTGAACTCGGTCTATTCGTTGTTGCTGTTCTCTTCTGGGTTCAAAATAAAACGTTCAGGATAGCGGTGGACGCCGACCAGTTTGAAATTATCGATCCGCTTTCAAAGAATGCTTCGTTCTCTGTCCCGGTCAGCGAAATTGTTGAGATCAGTCAAACTTACGAGAAGCATGTCGGGTTCAGTAAGATCACGATGCAGATGAAGTCGGGCGAACGGATTCAGATCTTACAAAACTACAACTACAACCGAGGCAAGCTGTACGCAGCATTAGCGAAAGCAAATCCCACCATCCGTTTGCCGGAACATGCATTTCGATTCAAGCAAGTGTGACGAAAATAAGAGAATTAAAAATCGGCACTGAAAATCGGCACTGTAAATTGGTGCCCCCCACCGATCTCTGCGTTCTACGCTGCAGGCGATGGATGAGGGGTGCTGATGGTTGAGATTCGTGAGAGAGTCGGGAAATGGTTGCCCGCGAATCCGCGTGAATCGCTTTGCTGTAGCGGTTTGAATTGCGTTTGTTCGTATGATTCGCGGGCGAGAAAACGCTAAGTGACACTGATGGATTGCGTCCTGCCTGCTTACGCGTTGTCGGGATCGGCCAAGGCGTGCATCAGGATTGCGGTGGCGACGGCGACGTTCAGACTGTCGGTTCCGAGCTGCATCGGGATGGTGACTCGGTCAGATGCAAAGTTTTGAATGGCCAACTCAATGCCGCTCGCTTCGTTGCCGACGATCAGCAGGGCGGGTGTGTCATTGACGCGAACGTCTTTCACCCGTGTAGCAGGTGATTGCAATGTCGAGGCGATCGTACGAATGGTGGTGGCCGTGGTCAAACGCTGCAAGTCAGCCAGTGGATCGTCCAAGCGAAACAGATGATGTTTGAACACCGCGGCCATGCTGACCCGAATCACCCGTCGGTGGAAAGGATCAATCGTTTTTCGATCGACAAAAATATGATCGATGCCCAAGGCGGCAGCACTGCGAAAAATACTGCCGACGTTCTCCGGCTCCGAAACACCCAGCAGCGCGACGCTGAGTTTCGGGATCGTGGGCAGTGCAATGAAGTCGTCGATCGTAGGAATCTCCGGCCGAACGCCACACGCCAACACGCCACGATGAAACTCGAACCCGATCAATTGGGAGATGTCGGCATCGGACAGCGTGTAGATCGGCACATTCGCGGGGACGATTTCGGCGTATTCGTCGCTGCGGTGCTGCTGTACCAAGATCGATTCGATTTTGTAATCGCTTTCGATCAAACGGCGAACCACCCAATTACCTTCGACAACAAAATGGCTGCCGTCCTTCGATAATTCACGATGACGCAAGTCGCGATATTTGGCGATCCGGGGATCGTCGATTCCGGTCGCCTGGATCACTCGGGATGGGTTCATCGATAGAGGGTGGAGGATACGGGAAGGAGAATGAGGGTGGATGGCGGAAGAGTGGTGACAGATGACAGGCGGGAAGTCTATCCCACATTGGGGGAAGTCTATTCGACGTGTTGTGCTTTGGGGTACGAACCTAGCACGTCGAGTCGCTTGGTTTGCTTGGAAAGGGTGGCGATCGCATCGGCGACCGATTCGTCGTCGCGGTGGCCGGTCAACTCGACGAAGAACAAGTATTCGTTGCGAGTTTCAGGACAGGGGAACGATTCGATCCATGTCATGTTCAATTGATTGGTTTTGAAAATCGTCATCACGTCGGCAAGCGTGCCGGGTTGATGATTGATTTGAAACAGCAACGATGTTTTGTCGTCACCGGTCCGTTGCGGTCGGTCTTTGCCCAGCACGGCAAAGCGGGTGACGTTGTTAGGATTGTCTTCGATGCTGGCCCCGAGCACTTCCAAGTCGTATTGCCGTCCCGCTTCGAGACTGGCGACGGCGGCGACACCGGGCTGTTCCGAAGCCAATTTGGCTGCGGCCGTGGTGCTGGTCGTTTCCACCAAACGCGCACCTGGAAAGTGGGTCGCTAGGTAGCCGCGGCATTGCGACAGCGCTTGCGGCTTACTGTGTATCTCGGTGATTGTTTCTCGCGGCGAGGCGGACAACAGATTGTGATGGATGGGCAGCACGACTTCGCCACAAATCTGCATTTGCAATCGTACAAACATCCCAAGCGTATCGACGATCCCGCCATCGGTACTGTTTTCAATCGGGACGACTCCCGTCGCCAAGTCGCCTCGCGAAACGGCTTCAAAAACAGCCGGGATGGAGTTCAGCGGGGCAAAGTCGGCCCCTTGGCCAAAGTATTTGAGCGACGCGAGGTGGCTGTAGCTGTATTCGGGGCCGAGAAAGGCGACGCGAATCGGCCGGACCGAGGCGAGGCAAACGCTGGCGATGTGGCGTAGGATATCACGCTTGGATTCAGCCGATGTGGTGTTTGCGATGTCCGCCGCTGCCGCATTGCCGAGCGCAGCGATCAAGCGATCGATGTGCCGACTCGACAACGCCATCGGCCCGGTGCTGGACGCTTGCTCGCTGGGATCACTCGATTTCGCATCCTCGATCACCAACGCAGCCCGCTGGTCCACCAGGGTCAGGATGTCGCGGTCGATCGCATCGATCTTGTCTTGGTTCGAATTTGGCATGGAAAGTGAGGATTGAGAGTGAGGATTGAGACTGAGAGATGGGGTGTAAAGGTTTCTTGGGAGGAGCAGGGCAATCGCATGGCAGCAAATCGAATACTGTCATTTTGACACCGCCCTGAAAACTCGATGAAGTCCTTCGGGACGCGTCTGCCAGAAATTACCCGGTCGGAGTCAATGTCGTCGACGGGAAAAACGAGTTTCGCGAGAAAAACCGGGCTTTTCTTGGCTGCCAGGAAAAAACTGGGGCGTCAGACGCCAGTTCGGCACAGGCTTTGCCAATCTACAGATCGTCTCGCCTCAAGCTGACGAATCGACAACCAGTCCAGTGGGGCAATGACCCAACCTATCCAATTGAAACTTGTCACCTAAACCTAAACGTTTAACGCGACAAACGAACGAATCGAGAGACAGGAGAATTTAGTAATGGCTCAAGGCGAAAAAATTATCGGGATCGACCTCGGCACCACGAACAGTGTGGTCGCGGTTATGGAAGGTAGCGAACCTAAGGTGATTCCGAACCCTGAAGGAAACCGCTTGACCCCCAGTGTTGTCGCGTTTACGGACAAAGAAGACACCATTGTGGGCGAACCCGCACGTCGCCAAGCGGTCACCAACCCCAAACGCACCGTGTACTCGGCCAAGCGTTTCATGGGCCGCCGTCACAACGAAGTGGAATCCGAAGAGAAGATGGTTCCTTATGGCGTGACCGGTGCCGCATCGGAATACGTCAAAATCAAAGTGGGCGATAAAGAATACACGCCACAAGAAATCTCGGCCAAGGTTCTTCGTAAGTTGAAAGAATCGGCAGAGTCCTATTTGGGCCACAAGGTCAACAAGGCGGTAATTACCGTTCCGGCCTACTTTAACGATGCTCAACGTCAAGCCACCAAAGACGCGGGCCAGATCGCGGGTTTGGAAGTCGCGCGAATTATCAACGAGCCGACTGCCGCTGCGTTGGCTTACGGTTTGGACAAAAAGAAAGACGAAAAGATCATCGTCTTTGACCTCGGGGGCGGTACGTTTGACGTTTCGGTTTTGGAAGTCGCCGACAGTGGTGATGAAGACCAAGAGAGCCGCGTCTTCCAAGTGATCAGCACCTCGGGTAACACCCATCTCGGTGGTGACGACTTTGACGAAACCTTGATCAACTACGTTGCCGAGCAGTTCAAGAAGGACAACGCAATCGATTTGCGTAACGATCCGATGGCATTGCAGCGGTTGCAAGAGGCATGTGAAAAGGCCAAGAAAGAGCTCAGCTCGCTGCCTGAAACCGATATCAATTTGCCCTTTATCACGATGGATCAGTCAGGTCCCAAGCACTTGACGATGAAGATCACTCGTAGCAAGTTCGAAGAGTTGATCGATCCCTTGGTCGAGCAATGCAAGAAGCCTGTATTGCAGGCGCTTGAAGACGCTGGCATGAAACCGAGCGACATCGACGAAATCGTTTTGGTCGGCGGTAGCACCCGTGTGCCTAAGGTTCGTCAAATCGTCAAAGAGATCTTTGGCAAAGAGCCTCATCAAGGCGTTAACCCTGATGAAGTGGTTGCCGTGGGTGCCGCGATCCAAGGTAGCGTTTTGGCGGGCGAACGTACCGACGTGTTGCTGTTGGATGTGAACCCATTGACGCTGGGTATCGAAACCGAAGGTGGCGTGATGACCGCGCTTGTCGAGCGTAACACCACGATCCCTGTGGAAAAGAAGAACGTCTTCAGCACCGCGGCAGACAACCAAACCGCAGTCACCGTCCGCGTGTTCCAAGGGGAACGCAAGATGGCTGCAAGCAACCGTTTGCTCGGCGAGTTCAATCTTGAAGGTATTCCACCACAACCACGTGGGGTTCCTCAGATCGAAGTCAAATTTGACATTGACCAGAACGGTATCCTTGCGGTTTCCGCCAAGGAACTAAAAACAGGCAAAGAGGCTTCGGTACAAATCAAAGAAGCAGGCGCTCTCGGCGAAGACGAGATCGAGCAAATGCGGAAGGATGCCGAAACCAACGCCGAAGAGGACAAGCGTCAATTCGAATTGGTCGAAGCGAAGAACAAGGCTCACCAACAGGTCTATCAGCTTGAAAAACTGATGACCGAGAACAAGGACAAGCTGAGTGATTCGGACACTGAACCGATGAACAAGGCGATCGAAAAGGTCAAGACGGCTGCCGAAGGTTCGGATACGGCTGCGATCAAGCAGGCTACCGAAGAGTTGGATGCCGCTTCGCAAGCGTTCAGCAAGGTGCTGTATGAAAAAACCGAAGCTGCGGGACCTGCGGCCGGTGACGCTGGCGCTGCTGCAGCATCCGGTGCAGCGGCTGCGTCAAGCGAAGATGACGACGCGATCGACGCCGATTTCGAAGTCAAAGACTAATTGATGTCGCTGAGTTTGACTCAGCGAATGATCCGAGACTTAGCGGGTGACGCCTATCCCGGCCTCACCCGCTAAGCTGGCCAAATTATCGATCGGACTCCGATCCGATCTCCGTGAGCCGCAGCCATCTACATCATCAGCGCTCGCGGCGCGAGTCCTCCGGTTGCAGCGTATCACAACGTCTAAAAACACAATGGGACTCTACGCCCGACGAGATCGGCTACGGCAGTGATAAACCGCTCGTTTGAACCGCTCGTTGCTTAGCACGCTTTCATTCTTTGGGGGGATGCGTGTTGGGATCCGTCCCCCGACCACAACCTGCGATCCACGCTAGGTCGAGATGTGGTGCTGCTTTTTCAGTAAAGGAGTTTTCTGTCATGGCGTTTCGATTTGATAAGCTCACCACCAAGGCCCAATCGCTTGTTGCGGAAGCCCAATCCCAGGCCGCGTCGTCGGGAAACCCTGAGATCTTGCCGTTGCATCTGCTGGCAGCAATGCTCGACGAGACCGATGGCATCACGCGACCGATGCTGAAGAAAATGAATGCCGACGCTGGCAAACTGAAAGAGCTGGTCGCGAGCGAGTTGGCGAAAGTGCCATCGGTTTCCGGCGGCCGCCAACCGGGGATCGCGCCGACACTGCAACGCACCTTTGACGCCGCAGCCGATGTCGCTGCAAAACTAAAAGACGAATACGTCAGCACCGAGCATCTCTTGCTGGGGATTTCCAAGGTCGAAAGCAAAGCCAACAACTTGTTGAAGTTGATGGGAGTCAAGGACGCGGATGTGCTCAAGGCAATGAGCGAAGTGCGCGGCTCGGCGCGCGTCACCGATCAAAACGCCGAAGACACTTACCAGGCCCTGGAAAAGTACGGGATCGATCTGACGCAATTGGCGGCCAAAGGGACGCTCGATCCGGTGATCGGCCGTGACAACGAAATTCGGCGTGTGATTCAAGTTTTGTCGCGGCGTACGAAAAACAATCCTGTTCTGATTGGTCAACCCGGAGTCGGCAAAACGGCGATTGCCGAAGGTTTGGCGCTGCGTATTTTTGAGGGCGACGTTCCGCAAAGTTTGAAAGACAAACGAGTCATTTCGCTCGACATGGGAGCACTTGTCGCCGGAGCCAAATTCCGAGGCGATTTCGAAGAACGACTCAAAGCGGTGCTCCGCGAGGTCAAAGATGCTAACGGACAGGTGATCCTGTTTATCGACGAATTGCATCTTGTCGTCGGTGCCGGGAAAGCAGAAGGGTCGCCCGACGCGGCGAACCTGCTAAAACCGGAGCTCGCACGTGGAGTGCTTCGTTGTATCGGAGCGACAACGCTAGACGAGTATCGTCAGAACATTGAAAAGGATGCGGCACTCGAGCGTCGTTTCCAACCGGTCTACGTAGGCGAACCCACGGTCGACGATACGATCGCGATTTTGCGGGGTCTGAAATCTCGCTACGAATCGCATCACGGTGTCCGCATCACCGACAGCGCGTTGGTGGCCGCTGCGAACCTTTCAAACCGTTACATCGCCGACCGTTTCTTGCCGGACAAAGCAATTGATTTGGTCGACGAAGCGGCCAGCCGATTGGCCATGGAAAAAGAAAGTGTGCCCGAGCCGATCGATCGAATTCAGCGTCGCTTACGTCAACTCGAACTTGCCCATCGGCAACTTGTCGATGAAACCGAAGAGTCGGCGGTGGAAAAACGCGAGGAAGTTGAAGGCGAGATGGAGTCGCTGAACCATGAACTCGCGAGTCTTCGTGAGCAGTGGGATGCGGAAAAGATGGGACTTGACGATGTCCAATCGGTGCGTCAGGAAGTCGAGCGGCTCGAGCACCGATTTACAACACTCGATTCCGAAGCCAAACAAAAACAACTGCGTGGCGAAAGCCCCGAAGACGTCTATCGCGAGATGCTCGAAGTCCGCGCTCGTTTGACCGAACTACAAGCCAAACTTGATGACGCCGAACAGCGCGACGCAGCCCCCAAAGAGGATGCCGAGAGCCACGAGGATCGACGGCGGTTACTGCGTCATGACGTGACCGAAGAAGAGATCGCCGAAGTCGTCAGTGCATGGACCGGAGTCCCGTTGAGCCGAATGCTCGAAACCGAGCGGGCGAAATTGTTGGTCATGGAAGAACGGCTCCATCAACGTGTGATCGGTCAAGACGAAGCGGTCCAGTCGGTTTCCGACGCCGTACGGCGTAGTCGTAGTGGACTGCAAGATCCGAATCGTCCGATTGGTTCGTTCCTGTTCCTCGGCCCCACCGGAGTCGGCAAAACGGAGTTATGTAAAGCGCTCGCCGAAGTGATGTTTGATGACGAGCAAGCGATGGTGCGGATCGACATGAGCGAGTTTATGGAACGGCACAGCGTCGCTCGTTTGATCGGTGCCCCTCCGGGATACGTGGGTTACGAAGAAGGGGGCAAGTTGACCGAAGCCGTTCGGCGACGCCCCTATGGCGTAATCCTGCTTGACGAAATGGAAAAAGCCCATCCCGATGTCTTTAACATCCTGTTACAAGTCCTTGACGATGGCCGGTTGACCGATGGTCATGGACGTACCGTCGACTTCTCGAATTCGGTCATCGTGATGACCAGCAATGCGGGCAGCCAAGTGATTCAACAGGTCACCGAACAAGGGGGCGATGAGCAAGAGATGCACGAAGCGGTTCAAGAATCGTTGCGAGCACGTTTTTTGCCAGAGTTTTTGAATCGGATCGATGATATTGTCATCTTCAAACCACTCAATCGCAAAGAGATTCGCCAGATTGTCAAGTTGCAACTCGCCTCACTTGGCAGCCGACTAGAACAAAATGGTTTGCGATTGGATGTGTCCGAGGCTGCTATCGATGAAATCGCATCGACGGGTTACGATCCGGTGTACGGCGCACGACCGCTGAAGCGAGTGATTCAGAACGAGGTTCAGAATCGCTTGGCCAGTGCACTGCTGAAAAGCTCGTATCCTGAAGGGACAACCGTGCGAGTTGATTTCCAGGAAGGCGAATACATATTCTCGGGAAGCTAGGGGCAGGCGACGTTTCAGAACGTTTCAGGGCGTTTCGGCAATGAACCGGTGGTCGAGCTCTGCGAACACCACCGGAACGCCTTGTAGCGTGACAAAATTTCATCCCAGCCCACCCCTGGATGACACACGGGAATCCTGTCGCGGCTAGAATCTCCCGCATAATACGAACAGCACCCCCAATCCGTGTGGTTCGTACAAGCCGTCCCGTTTCGCTAATTATTGAACTCCAGCGGGGCGATTCGGCGAATCGTTGGCGACACCGCTTGGGTTCTAAGCTATCCCTTCATCAGCGTCTCTTACTCTGCTGATGTTGGTTGATGAATACTGATTCGAATCGAGCTGGCCTGTGCCGATCGCGACCTCGTCGAGGTCTAGCGATGATCCATGTGATCCTGCTTCTGGTGGTCACCGTGGTGTTTTTCGCCGTTGGATTTGCGGTCCATTCGCGTGCGGTCGAGCAATCGCGAGTCGCCAATGCGTTTGATTATCTCGAGGATATTCAATTTTCGCAGCACCTTCATTTTGTGCGAACGGGCAAATACGCGAACCGGCTTGCAGATCTCGACTTGTCGATTCCTTCGCCCGCCTATTTTGCGGTGGGCGAGATCAAGATATCGAGACACGATGGAGTGTTTCCCGGATGGGAATTGCAGTTACATCGCGCTGGCGCGGCGCCGCTGTTTGGCCCTTATGCGATCACCTTTAATGGTGCCGGGTTCGACGCCAGTCAATCGTCGGTCGAGGCGTCGATCCTACCTTACGATCCGGGGCACGTACGAATCAATCGCGTGTCGACGCTTGCCATTTTGCGTTAAACCCTTCGCTACTTTCCTTGCTGGTTGAACATTTTCCATGTCTGCACCGATGTCTGCACCGATTAATGTTGTGGGTCCCGTCGAATTGTTGATGGACGGTCCCATGGAACTCGCTGATTTTTCAGGGCTCGCCGACGATGTGGAAGTCCAGCGCCGCGACGTCACTACCGAACTGGCTCAGCAATATGCGAAATACTACGCACTTCCATTTTTTGATCCTCCCGAAGATGCGCCGCTGCCGATCGATCCCGGCATTGCCGAAAGACTGCCAAGCCAATGGTGTTTTCGTAACCAGGTAGCCCCGCTGAGCGACGATGGGAAGATTGTCGAAGTTGCGGTGATCGAACCTGACAGCTTGCTGCTGGCTGACGAAATCCGGCGTTTGACCGGCCGCCAAATGCAGCCGCTATTCGCCACTGCGACCGTGATGGATCGCTTGATTAAAACGCTGTACGGCGACGAATTGACGGCATTGGTGGTTCCCAAAAAGTCGACGATGATGTCGGCGAGCCAAACCGCGTCACAACCGCCCGCGTTGCCGTTGCCAGTATCGCCCGAAGATTCGGGAAAGGCGATTGCGACAAAAAATCCGTTGCCTCACATTTTGCGTCCGCTGGTTCAAGAAGTGGTCACGCAGATTGTCATCGAGCCTCATCAGCACGCGTTTCGAGTGCGAGCGCGTGGTCCCAAGGGAATGTATGTGCTGCAGGGACTCAGCCGAGTCGAGGGGAACGAGATCCTAGCCCAAGTTGCATCGCGTATGCATTTGCGTGATAGCGACCGAGCGAGTCTGCAGTCGACATCGGCATCCGGTGAATTTCGCGTTCGTTTGGGAGCAAAACGCGTCTCGATCTTTGCCTCGTTTTGTCCAGCGACTTCGGGCACGATGCTAAATTTGACTCGCACGATTTCCCAGTCAATCCCCGTGAGCATCGATCAGCTCGGGTTTCAGCGAGCGCAGCTTGAAGTCGTTCAAAGCGTGCTTCGTAAACGAAGTGGCTTGATTGTCTTGGCGGGCCCACGTCAAAGCGGCAAAACAACGACACTGTACTCGATGTTGGCTGAATTGAATGATCCGAGTCTGCTGATTTGCGCATTAGAAGATTCAATGTCGATGCCCTGCGAAGGGATCAATCAACTTTCGCTCTGCAAGCACGCGGAAATGGACAAAGTGGCTGCGATGGAATCGCTGGCCAGACAATCGCCCGATGTGATTGCGATCGACAAGCTAGACAACCGTGACGTCGCTCGCGCTGCCATGCACGAAGCAGCGATGGGACGTTTGGTGATCGCAACGATCGAAAGTGCAGATCCGTCGATGACGCCAGTCCGACTGAAACAGCTCGGTTTGGAAGAGGGCGAATTGGACAAGGTTTTGTCCGCCATCGTTTCGCATCAAAAACTAAATCGTTTGTGTCGCAAATGTTGCCTGTCGCGTCCGATTCATCCCGAGGAAGCGGAGCAATTCGGAGTGGACATCGACACGATGGTATCGTGTCCGAGTGGCTGTGCCGCATGCCGTGATTCAGGCTATGACGGAAACATCGTCGCATTTGAGGTGCGGCAAAGCGAGCCGGAGTCGAAAACCCGGATCGTCGACGTCGTAGCATCCCACGTTCTGGCAGGCTCCGTCGCCACCGACTCGCTCCGATAATCTCGTTGACACTCCGCGATCAAAACGCGAATGGCGTCGAGAGCTTGCCCCACACCGTTCGCGATGACTCGCAGCTTCACCGCGTCTATGGGGTTGCCCAGCGAATGTCTTCTTTGCGTTGGCGAGCTTCCCATTTCTTGATCGCCTGACCACGTCGAGCTGCATTTTCTTGTTCGGGGCGGAAACTGAGTGTCACGCCGGTGATCTTACGCAAATTTTCCAAAGCGAGTGCTCGGACCGACATCGATGGTGAATCGAGACTGCGGACAAGCATTTCGTCGCCCCCCTCTTGAAGTTGTTTTTGCGAGAAGCCAACCAGCAACTGAAACAAGGTTCTGGCGTTGCCCTGGTCCATCCGCTCGATCGCGTCTTTGACCCTTTCTGCTGTTTCGACATCGCGGTCAACCGCATTTAGCAGGGCGGTGTAATGATCACTCCAGTACGAACGTTGGTCCGCTTGGCTGAGCATCCCGTCGCCTCCGAAAAATACGTCGGGCCGTCCCAGAGACAACAAAGTCCGCGCCGCTAACGCCCCCGCTTCGCTACGGCGGAACATGGTGGCTTCGCGAAGTGAGATCTCGACCGGTTGATCGGGGATCATCAAGCCCAACAGTGCTTCACGCGCCGACGACTCGAGCGATTGATCGTTCGGATCCGGTGGGGTGATCCACGCGAGTGGCGTCTTCGATTCGGACGCAGCGCCCGGTTCCGCACCGCGTCGCACCCAGCGTTGACCTGTCGCCAGATCAATCTGGTTCTCACTATCCGACAGCCCGATTTTGCCTTGAGCGACAAACACGCCAACCGTATTGATGTGGTTTTCTTTCTTCAGCGGATCAAAACCGGGAGCGCGGAAATGGGCCATCGTCATGGCAACAAGCGATTCGATGTCGGGAAAATCTAACGTCAGTGACTTGTTGTCGATGACCACATCGATTGATGCACCGGGCTTGAGAGCCTCGAGCATGATGCGACCATAATCCACATTCAACACCGGTTTCTCTTCACCGCCTCTGGTCCAGCGAACCTTCGATGGGCCGACCAATGTCACCGCCATATCATCGACCGTGTCTAGCCGAACACGATAGGTTGGCGCACAAACGACCGTCTGCTCGGTACCAATTACCGCATCCTTGCTGATTTGAACCGGGGTTCCATCATCGCCAATCGCAAAAACGAGTGCAGAATCGCTTGTCACTTTGGCCACAGCAACTCTGGGAAGCTTCGCCGTGTCCGCAGCGGCTTTGGGATCCGTGACTTCTTTGATTGTCGGAGGAGCGCCCGCGTCGTCACCGGTCGTCGTCATCTCGGCTTT
>TARA_R110002073_G_scaffold65408_3_pt1 | contig 12145 bp, 7 predicted proteins | sample TARA_R110002073 | Tara Oceans TARA_R110002073 (sample SAMEA4397174) | marine metagenome | biome: Polar Biome; feature: [DCM] deep chlorophyll maximum layer (ENVO:01000326); material: water (ENVO:00002006), including particulate matter (ENVO:01000060) such as... | depth 40 m
ACGTTTCGTTTTTCGTCTTTGATGCTCCGCCGCCACGACGTGTTGTCTTGGTTAGCGATGACCGAGCTGCGACGAAGGCGCTGGAGATCGCCGCCTCGGTTTCACCCGAGCCCAATGTTGCGGCAAACGTCGAGGTGTTTACCTCCGAATCGGTCGAGACACTCGACCTCGAGGATGCGGCACTGGTTCTGTGGTGTGTCGAGTTGCCTGCCGGAGATGCTGCTGAAAAGGTTACTGACTATGTCGGCCGAGGTGGCCAAGTGATGTTCTTTCCACCGCCGAGCTTGGTATCCGGAGGTGGCGTTTTCGCCGAACGTGAGTTCCAGGGCGTTCAGTGGGGGCAATGGAAGGGCGAGGGCGAGAAAGTCCTGGTCGAAAACTGGCGGTCTGATCAAGACCTGCTTGCTGCGACCAATAGCGGTGCCGGATTGCCGGTGGGGCAGTTGCAAGTCTTGGGGCACGCCGAGATCGAGGGTGACGTGACATCGCTAGCCACAGTGACCGGCGGCGATCCATTGCTGGCACGGGTGATGACTGACAACGGAGGCGTCTATTTTTGTGCGGCTTCACCTTCGCTTGATCGATCGTCGCTGGCCGACAATGGGGTCGTGTTGTACGCGATCGTTCAACGTGCAATCGATCAAGGACTGCAGTCGCTTACACGCACACGCGACCAAGTCGCCGGTCAAGTCGATTTACCGACCGAGACTTGGAAGCAACTCGAAGGTGACTCTCGCGGACTTTCTAGCGAATATGCCTCCAGCGCGGGCGTTTACCGCAGCGGGGCAGGGCAGGGCGGTCGGCTGATCGCGGTGAATCGGGCGGTGGTCGAAGACCAAATCGACACCGTGGATGCCGCCCAGGTCGAGGCGTTGTTCGAGGGAGTCAGTTTTTCGCGTCTCGACGAAAGCGTGGACGACGCCAGTGGGATTGCCCGCGAAATCTGGCGGTTGTTCTTGCTCGGAATGATTGTCGCGATGTTGCTCGAAGCGGTGCTCTGTTTGCCTCGCCGTAGTACCAAAGTTGCAAACCAAGGGGGACCCGCTTGATGGATTCGGGGTTCTCGTTTCAGTGGAATTCGTTGTTTTTCGCGGTTTCGATCATCGCTCTGATTGTCACCTGTGGACTCGCCTGGATCGCATCCGCGCGAAGCCGGTTTCGCTCGTCGGTGGTTTGGCTCGAGGGGGTTCGTGTCCTGCTGGTCGCGCTCGCGGTGGTGCTGCTGAACCAGCCCGAGGTGATCTACCAAATTGATCCCACGCGTCGTCCCACGGTGGTGATTTTGGGCGACGATTCGCTCAGCATGGAAACCGCCGATGTGGACGACGCGTCCGAACCCACGCGGACGCGTCGTGATTCGATCCGTCATTTGATGGACAAACAAACTTGGGCCGCAGTCGAGCAGGAAGCGGATGTGGTCGTTGTGCCGTTTGCCCGCGGCAATGAAAACGACCGCACCAATATCGATGCAGCACTTGGCTCGGCGATCGATGGCTATCCCAATTTGCGTGCGGTGGTGCTGGCGTCCGATGGGGACTGGAACGCGGGCGCGGCGCCGGTCCAGCAGGCGACGCAATTTCGCATGCAACAAGTTCCCATCTTTACCATCCCGGTGGGCAGCACTCAGCGACTTCCCGACGTCGAATTGCTCAGCTTTGAAGTGCCCGCATTGGGCGTCGCCAACAAAACGCTGAGGATTCCCTTTTCGGTCGAAAGCTCGTTAGCTCAGGATCATCGTGCCGTCGCCAAGCTGACCGCTTCCGATGGCACCGAGGTGACTCACGAGTTCACCATCCATGCGATGGGGCAAACCGTGGATGCCATTTTGTGGAAGCCCGAGCAGACCGGCGAATTCCAATTGACGTTGACGATCCCACCGCACTCAGGCGAACGCATCACGAGCAATAACGAGCTTTCGATGCCGATCTCGATTCCCGAAGAGCAATTGAAAGTGCTGGTCATCGAGTCGCGACCGCGTTGGGAATACCGCTACCTCCGTAATGCACTGTCGCGAGACCCCGGGATCGAAGTTTCGTGTTTATTGTTTCATCCTGGTTTAAGTAAGACCGGTGGCGGCAATCGAGACTACATCGCATCCTTTCCGGACGACTTGGCCGAGCTTTCGCAATACGACGTGGTGTTTCTCGGCGATGTCGGAGTCGGCGAAGGTCAGTTGACTGAAGATCAGTGTCGTTTGCTAAAGGGGCTGGTCGAACAGCAAGCGAGCGGGCTGGTCCTGATTCCGGGAATCGCGGGGCATGAGATGTCGCTTGTCGATTCTCCACTTGGCGATCTGTTTCCGGTGACGCTGGATGAATCGCAGCCGAACGGTTGGGGATCCAGAGCGGCGAGCCACTTTGCCCTGACCGAACTCGGACGCCATAGTTTGCTGACGAAGCTTGCTGATAACGATGATGCCAACGCACGCGTCTGGGCAGGGTTGCCGGGGTTTCAGTGGTACGCTCCGGTCGTGCGTGCGACGGCGGGGGCCGAGGTTTTGGCGGTTCATGAAGACGCATCCAATCAATACGGTCGAACCCCGTTGATCGTCACTCGTTCGGCCGGTGCGGGCAAGGTGTTATTCATGGGAACCGACGGCGCATGGCGTTGGCGACGCGGCGTCGAAGACTTGTACCACTATCGATTTTGGGGACAAGTCGTACGCTGGATGGCGTATCAACATCGGATGTCCAAGGGGCTGTTCTACTCGCCCGAGCAGCCTCGCGTGAACCAACGCGTCACGCTCAATGCGAATCGCTTGGACGACGATGGGAATCCGTTGGTCGCCGGCGAGGTGTCGGTGCGGATCGTCGCTCCGTCTGGGAAAATCCAAACCGTTGTTCTGGAAAATGTGGACGATACCTGGGGTGCTTACGCCGGGGCGTTCACCCCAAGCGAAGCGGGCGACTATCAATTGACGATGTCCTTGGGGGGCAGTGGCATTCCGTATGAAACGTCGATCCACGTCCAGCACGCCCAGTTGGAGCGGATCGGCAAACCCGCACGCCCCGAGGTATTAGCGGAAATCGCCAAGGTTTCGCGAGGGGATGTGTTTTCGCTGGATCAAACCGACGCGGTGCTCGGCGCAGTGCAAACCATTTCGATTCCGGCGGCGCAAACACGCCGAGTGCAATTGTGGAGCCATCCGCTGATCGCCATCCTGCTAGTTGGGCTGCTCGGTTTGTTTTGGATCGCTCGAAAGCGAGTCGGTTTGATGTAGTCGCAAGTCCGCTTTGGCATGGATCGTCACCGAGTAGAATGACGAATTGTAGTTAGCAACACTATCGAGGTAACAAGCGAACCCTTGAGCGTCTCCTTTCCCAACGACCGTAACACCCGTTTGATGGTTCCGCACTCGCTGCGCGAACAACTGGTGGCATTTCGTAATCGCGTTTGGACTGCGAAGGTTGCCGAATCGATCTCGATCGTGCTGGTCGCTGTGGTGGTTTCGCTATTGCTTGTCATCGCACTTGATCGGTTTTGGGATACACCGAGCTTGCTGCGGTTGTTGATCTTGCTATTGATTATTGCGGTCGGACTGGTCGTCCCTTGGGCGTTGTACCGATGGGTATGGAAGTGCCGAAGTTTGGACCAAATCGCCCGCTTGTTGCGAGTCCGAGAGCCCGGTATCGGCGGCCAATTGTTGGGCGTCATCGAGTTGGCCGAAAGCGACCGAGAGCAATCGCGTTCCCCGGCGTTGTGCCAAGCGGCGATGGTGCAAGTGGCCGAGATCGTCAAGCAGCGAAATCTTGGCGAAGCGGTTCCGCCCACCTCGCTGCGTATGCTCGCCGCTGTACTTGTAGTCACGCTCGCGTTGCTCGGGGCACTTGCTGTGGTTGCCACGCCGGTGCTTCGCAGCGGTTGGGATCGCTTGATGATGCCTTGGCGGGCGACTCCCCGATTTACGTTCGTGGAACTTGAGCCGATTGCAAAACGCTTGATCGTGCCGCACGGAGAGTCACTGCAGTGGCAGGTGAGTTTGAAGCCCGAAAGTCGCTGGCGTCCTCGGGCGGCCACGCTTCATTTGGATGGTTTGTCGCCCATCGTCACCACCCGCGAAAGCAATGCGTATGTTTTTGCGTTGCCACCACGCAACGAAGTCAGCGAAATGCAGTTGCAGGTGGGCGACGCGAAGCAATCCGTTTTGCTTGTCCCAAAGCTGCGACCTGCACTCACCTCGATCATCGCCGAAATGCATTTGCCCGACTATTTGCAACGCCCTGATCCGATTGCAATGGACGTCCGAGGCGGAACGCTTAGCGCGGTCGAGGGCAGTTACGGCAATGTCTCGGTGACGGCGTCGAGTCCGCTTCGTACTGCGTCGGTCAATGATTTGCCGGTGCAGGTTTGGAACGACTCCTTTGCAACGACAAAAATCACGGTTGGAAACGAAACGCCATCGCTGCGATTTGATTGGCGTGACGAACATGGACTCGCTGGATTGTCGCCGTTTGAGTTGCATGTCGAAGCGATTCCTGATACGGCCCCCACCGTTGCGGCCCAGAATCTCGCTCGCGAAAGTGTCTTGCTCGAGACGGACCAAGTCAATTTTCAACTACTGTCGCTGGACGATTTTGGGATCAAACGTGTCGGTTTCGAGTGGAGTCGAAACGAGGACGCAGTGACCGCGAATTCCCACGGCGAGAAAGTTTTGGCCAGCGGCCAGGCTCATGAATCGTCGCTGCAAGTCGATGCGGTCTTTTCCGCACAAACACTGGGGATCGAACCGGGGATCGTCGAGCTGCGTTTGTGGGCCGAGGATTATTTGCCGGGCCGCGAGCGTCAATTTTCGACACCTTACACGTTCTACGTGATGACGGCTCCGCAGCATGCCCAGTGGATCGCAAACCAAATGGAAAAGTGGCACGGTGCGTCACTGGATGTTCGTGATCGTGAGCGAGGGCTGCACGAGCGGAATAAACAGCTTCGGGCGATGCAGCAGGATACGCTGTCCAGCGATGAAGTGCGGAACGAACTAAGGAAGCAAGTCACCGCGGAAAACGCGAACGCCCGCCAATTGGCCGAACTGACCAAGCAAGGTGAGTCGTTGTTGCGACAAGCGTCACGCAATACCGAGATCGAAGCGGAACAAGTCCAACAGTGGGCCGAGATGCTGCAAACGCTCGATGATATTTCTGAGAATCGAATGCCCTCGGTCGCGGAGCTGCTACAGAAAGCATCGACTGAGAAAGCGGTCAGTAAAAGTGAAGCTGCCGAATCTGCGAAAAACTCAAAGATGCAATCGAGCGAACAGCAGAGCAGCACGCCATCGAGTGACGCTGACACTTCTGATTCGGAGTCATCGGAAACGCCCAACTTGGTCGATCAAGAATCGTCACAACAGCCCACCGGTCCGACCGAACCAGACAAGGAAGGGCCGGGCAAGGAAGAACCCGCGGATGATTCCAATTCGCGACTGGACAAGGCGGTGACGATCGTCACCGGTCCCGTAAAAGAGTCCACGCAAGAATCCGAGGCAAACGAATCGGAGCCCCCGGGGGCGGAATCAAATTTGGATGCCGCGATCGATGAACAGGCAAAATTGTTAGCCGAATTTGAAAAGGTTTCGGACGATCTGGATACCGTGATGGCGAATCTCGAAGGCAGCACGCTGGTCAAGCGTTTGAAGGCCGCGTCGCGTCAACAGGCTCAGGTGGCTGATGAGCTCGCCGCTCGCATCGAAGGATTGTTCGGCGTTGCGAATTCGATCTCGGCGGACGATCGAGTGTTGCTCAAGCGATTGGCAATGACGGAAGTTGACAGTGCTCGAACGCTTGCTGCGATCATGTCGGATGTCGACGGCTATTATCGACGCCGGAATTTGATGCGATTTAAATTGGTGCTCGAAGAAATGAAGCAACTTGATATGCTTTCGTCGCTGACAAAACTCAGTCGCCAAGTCGCCGAGGATCAAGGCTTGGTGATGGCTCAAGCGGAGTTTTGGTCCGATACGCTAGATCGTTGGGCGGATGATTTGATCGAGACCGGTGACGGCGAGAGTGAATCGGATGACAAGAAGCTTGCGTCACTGCCGCCCGAGGCGGTTTTGGAGATGTTGCGAATTCTCGAAAGCGAAGTCGATCTTCGCGAGGCGACGCGTGTGGCCGAGCAATCCAAAGCAAGTGTCAGCGATGAAGAATATCTGCAAGATGCGATTGCACTGAGTGATCGCCAAACGAAGCTTCGCCAGCGATGCGAACGGTTGGCGGGTGAATTGGAATCGCTGCCCGATGGCTTGGTGCACTTTGAAAGCGATATTAATTTGCTGTTGATGGCCAGCCAAACGATGAACGAAGCGGCCAGCTTGTTGCGTTCGCCGAGCACCGGCACCGAAACGATTGCGGCGCAAACCGAAGTGATCGAGATGTTGCTAAGGTCCAAGCGGATCAATCCGCAAGGAGGCGGCGACGGCGGTGCGAGTCCCGAAGGGGGAGGGCAGGGCGAAACTGACGAAGAGGCTTTGGCGCTACTGGGCGCGGGGCTAAATGCGAAAGAAAAGCTGCGGGAAAGCGAGGTTCGTCAAATGACGGGCGAATCGGGACGTTCTCTGCCCGAAGAATTTCGCAGCGGACTCGGAGAATATTTCCGGCGTTTGGAGGAGAGTCGATGAGTAAGCTAATTTGCCAAGTCACCGTGATCCTGCTGCTTGTCGGTGCACTGTTTTCGTCGAGGGCGAATGCTCAGTCGCCTGCAGTTGTTGTGGCACCCGTAGCCACAGGCGACGACAACGATCCCGTTTCACGCGAGGTGCGTGAAATGTACGATGCTGGGTTGGCCTATTTGCTGCAGACCCAGACTGAAAATGGAACTTGGGCGACCGGTGGCGAAGCGGGCGCTGGCACCACGGCGCTGGGGTTGTTGGCTTTTTTAGCGTCAGGGGACGATCCTAACTTTGGGCTTTACCGCAGCGCCATTCGCAAGTCGCTTCGCAACATCATTCGCAACCAATCGAGTGATACTGGATACATGGGGCCGAGTATGTATCACCACGGGTTTGCGATGCTGGCGCTGGCCGAGGCGTACGGTGCCGTGGATGAAACGGATTTGTGGAATAGCGATTCGATTTATGTTGCGGATAGCGAAAATCAACGCAGCATCGGACAAGCATTGGAGCTGGCGGTGCGGTCGGCATTGACGTCTCAGAAGAACAATCCACTCGGAGCGTGGCGGTATTCACCCGGCGCGAAAGACGCCGATACCTCGGTCAGCGGCGCGGTGATGATGGGCTTATTAGCCGCTCGCAATGCCGGAATTGAAGTTTCCGATGAATCGATCGATCGTGCACTCGACTATTTTTCAAGCATGACATCCGAGACCGGCGCGGTCGGCTACGCGGGAGGTCTGAGCGGATTCGGAGAATCGATTGCACGTTCGTCGATCGTGTGTTTGGTCTATGCCATTGCTCGGCGAAAAGATCTGCCTCAGTATGCGGCGACCGAAAGCTACCTGCGAAAAAATCTGAATGAACGAACCGGATGGATCGAGTATGCGTGGTACTACCAATCACAAGCTCTGTTCCAAGCGGATGTCGAGCTGTGGGGAAAATGGAATGAATCGCTGGTACGAAAATTGAAATCGCGTCAGAGTCCCGATGGCAGCTTTTCGGGTGACTTGGGGGCCGCGAATTCGACCTCGATGTCTCTGTTGGCTTTGGCCTTGAACTTTCGATTCCTGCCAATTTACGAGCGATGAATACGATGCGAATTGGCTTTGCTGTTTTATTAGGAACGTTCATCGCGGCGCAATCGCTGTTTGCCTCAGGGCCTCGGATGCGAGTCTGGCTTGTCGATGGAGGCTACGTCGACGGGAATCTCAGTTGCGATGCAACCACGGGGCACATCATCTGCAACAGCCCAATGTTTGCGGCGCCGCTACAGTTTGATGCCGGCGTGGTGCAGAGCATCACCAAAAAGAACACGATCTTTGGTCGACGTTACAAACTGCGTCTTCCGGAATCCAAGCAAAATGAATTCGGAAGTCCGATTCGTGCCTTAATTCCGCGATCATTCGTGGCTGATTGGCGTCGATCTCTCGCGTCGCCCTCGCTTGCGATGCAGTTCGACTGCGAAGGTGTCCGGCTAGCAGGATGGCTTGTCGATCGTCCATCAAAGCAGACCGGTCGATTGGTGTGGCAGACCGCATTGTCGCGAAATGCGTCGGCGATCGCCCAACACTCGCAAGGGGAAATCACGATCGGTTCGCCACGTCGCGAAGATGTTTCGGCGGAATCCGAGGGGGCATTGCCGATCGTTTTTCGCAGTGGTGATGCTGTCAACGCAAACATCGAGAGCATGGATGCGGGTGGCGTTACGGCGAGATGGTCTGGTCAAGGCGAAGTGAGGGTCAACGGAGCGGATCTCCAATCGGTGACGCTGACCAAAGTCACCAAGCCACTTGATGTTGATCCGCGAGACCTGCAGCGAATGCTCGTCGTGCCGCGGGCTCAGCAGGATTCGCCGCCGTCGCATTTGGTTGTCTCGGTAACGGGGGATTTGCTGCGATGTAATGTTTTAGAGCTAAAGTCCGAAGGGTTGGTCGTCGAAGTGCGGTCCAGGACGATTGAGCTTCCGCGTGACCGTATCGCCAAAATTGTTTGGCTTCATCAGCAATCCGAGTCACAGTCCACGTCGGACGAATTTCTCGTGCACGCGGTGCTTGTTGATAAACGCGAAGTCACGCTACGGGATTTTGCAATTGAAAATCAGAAGTTGACGGGGCAGAGCAGGGCGTTTGCCGAATTCGAGGTTCCGCTGAGCGACATCAAATCCATTCATTTTGGTCGTGATCCAGCGGCCCAGGCATCGGACCGCATCGAGCGTGATTGGGTAATCGAATCGGCGACGGTACCGATGGCCTATCGCGACGAACCGCCACATAAAGCACCGGCGTTAGGTGTTGCCTCGCCGTTGATTGGCAAAGCGGCACCCGATTTCGACTTGAAAACGATCGAGGGGGAATCGTTTGACTTGGCGTCGCTGAAAGGGCGTGTTGTCGTGCTCGACTTTTGGGCCAGTTGGAGTGCGCCGAGCCTGCAAGGCTTGTCCGATTTCTCGCAAGCGATCCTGGAGGTGGGCGGCAATGACGTCGCGTGGGTGGCAATCAATTTGGAGGAGTCTGGTGTGAGTGCATCGCGAGCGATCGAGCGAGTCAGCGTGGACGCGGCGGTGTTAATGGATGTCGACGGCGACGCGGCTTATCTTTACCAGGCCAAGTCGCTACCGCACACCGTCATCCTCGATCGCCGCGGAGTTGTGGTGACCGTGATCGACAGCAGCACCTCCAAACGCCTAGAAGTTTTTCGTCAAGCACTACAGCAAGTGTTCACCGAGCCGAAGTAATTGCACGCCTTCGTTTCGCTCCAGAAACACCGTTCTAATTCGATGCGCAGTGACCTGTTTGCATTGTGGCGATTAAACAGTTGTAAGTTCAGGAATAGGCGAGAACTCTGGGCCCGAGCAAGGCTTGAAATTAGCTGGCCAGCAACCATGGAGTCGGCATAGCAGTCGTTGCTGGAACGGTGCTTTGGGATTGACTCGATGTACAAACAGGTTGACTGAACCGCTTGGGCATTCCCGCAATAATCGAGTCAAATCATAGGCAAGGTAACGAGGAGCGTAGCCAATCGGAGTTTTACCTGCATCGATCGCCACCGCCACCGGGTCGACCGGATTGGTGGGTTCACAACGAAGTTGCAAACGGTCCCCCGCGTGTAACTCCGATACCGCCGCGATTGCTTCGTTGGTCCGCAGGTGAAAACGCATCCCGTGAACGAAGAAATAGTTAAGGTAACATCCCTGATTGTCCGGAACCGGACAGGGGAAGACCTCAATGGCGTCGGTCTTCTTGATTCCTTCACTGCGTTGCAGCAGCAGCAGTGGTTCCGGAGGGTCGGCGGGATCGAAGCCATTCCAACGCAAAAAGTCGGCGTATTCGGGACGCGACTTAGGAAGCAATCGGTTGACCAGCATCGGGAAAAGTTCAGCGGAATGGTAGACGGCTTCCAAATCGGGCATCCCGTCAAAAGGGCGAAACCCCTCGGTGGACTTGGCACCCTGGGTGTAACAAAACCGATAGAACGTTTTCCCTCGCTCGTTTCGTAATGCATCCACACGCCCCACCGGACCCCATTGGGGCATCGGTTGTTCCGTGTGCCAAGCGACAAAAAGTGAGTGAATGGGGTTCAAGGGGGCGATGATCCATGACGAAGAAGACGATCTTGATTAATCGTTAATAGTTCCAGGGTAAATTCTTTTGCCAGCGGTGTCATCCTCGACGCAGGAACTCTATCGATGATACGCTCAAAATCATACGCAGAGATCCCGTTTAAACGCTCTAGCCAATGATCCGCAGCCATCGGTCGAATTGCTTGCCAAGCATGAAAACAAGCCAAGCTTCGTAGTGTTTTACGGTCCGATACGGATCCGTAGAACCCCGATGCCGCACGTCTCGCAAATGCGGACATCTCAGCGCTCCGGTTCGCGGATCGCAGGCGACGGGCTCGTTTCTCGTCAGGTTCGTTGCGTGCTAAACCAGCTCCATGATCAAAGGTGGGCGCCAGCCAAGTTGTTTCGTGCCGCAAAGCTCCCCAGTTTTGGTGGTGTCGGTCTTGGTTGGCAATCAACGTATCAAGCAATACGTAGCCAACGAAGACATCCACCGCCGTATGACATTTGAGAGTCGGTTGCCAGCACAAATCCGGCGGCGGAGGGGCCAATTTCTTCACCACTTCAGCGACTGCGTTAACTGTATGCTCTCGGACACCATAATTTTGTTCTGTGTTCGCGGGATAGGTTGAGTCGGCCTCGAGCATTAATTGGTTTCCTAAGACAAGCGTTAGCGGCTTGGCGGCAAGGTTAACGCAGATCACCCCCGGTAAATCATTCTGTGTTTCGTGAGCTAACTGATAACTCACGTGGGGTAGGCCAATCGCATCGCAAATTTCGCCGGCGATGATCTCCGCCCAATCTTCCCCCGTACCACGATTCTCTGCCTTGAACAAGGTTCGTTGCTTGTTATGACGGAACCAAAACTTGGGTTTTGTGCCTAGTTGCTCAAGGTCCTCCGACTGCTCGGCGCTGATGTGAACGATTGAAAATAGGCCTTGCTCAGGATCTTGCATCGCGTTTTCTCAATCCAGGTTCGTGTCGAACAATAGTTGTCCTTATTGTTACAGCACAGTTTATGTCAGTATCTTCGATTGCCGTTGTCGACTGTCTTCACAATTTGATCTTGATCGAACCCGAGCGTCTTTAGTTGTTTATCTGGCGGCGGTGGAGCGTGCATCTAATCTAACATCAGTCATCAGCTTGAATTACTTGCAGCAATTTTTTTGCATTTTCACTATCGCGATCGTGATGTTGTGATGCCGACGATCAGGCCGCTGATGCCGCCGAATAGATGGCCGTCCCAGGAGATGACGGAGCTCCATCGCGGTAGCATTCCCGTCAGCAGGGTACCGCCAAACAGGATGCCGACAACCAGGGCGATGGCGATCGACGTGAGTTGTTTTTCGCGGATCCCGACGGTGATCAAGTAGGCGATCAAGCCGAACACTAGCCCGCTGGCGCCGATGTGGTTAGCACTGCGGCCAAACACCCATAACAGGACTCCATTGCCGATCACGATCGCCGCAATGATCGGCCAAGCACGATGTCGCGATGCAACCGTTAGCCCCAACAGGATTGCCAGCGGAATCGTGTTGGAAATCAAGTGCCCGAAATTGGCATGTAGAAACGGCATCATGCCAATGCCCACCAGCCCTCGTGGCGTTCGTGGTAGCAATCCAAACTGGTTCAAGTCGATCGGAATCACGAAATCGACGATCCGCACCAACCACATCGCTAACAACAAAATCAGGACCGGGTAGGCTTGCTTTTTCAATGAAGTGCTCATGGCGATGTCCCGCGTCGCTACTCGGCTACCGTTTGCAGATTCCCTACACGCTCGGGTCGGTCATGGCGTTTTCAGCAAAGCCTTTGTTTCGCAGTAAACACGCATCGCAGTGTCCACAGGGCGTGCCCCCTTCGCCTGGATCGTAGCACGACAATGTCTGTGAGTAATCGACGCCTAGCGATATGCCTTTCGCGATAATTTGAGCTTTGGTTAGATCCAGTAGCGGCGTATGGATCCGCAGTGGCTCGGCCCC
>TARA_R110002073_G_scaffold323906_1_pt1 | contig 12143 bp, 7 predicted proteins | sample TARA_R110002073 | Tara Oceans TARA_R110002073 (sample SAMEA4397174) | marine metagenome | biome: Polar Biome; feature: [DCM] deep chlorophyll maximum layer (ENVO:01000326); material: water (ENVO:00002006), including particulate matter (ENVO:01000060) such as... | depth 40 m
ATCGTCCGATATACGACTCTATGGCGTGTGTGAGTGCGTCCATGCCCGTTGCAGCGGTAATATGTGGGGGCAGGCCGCGCATCACTTCCGGATCGAGCGCGGCAGCTTTTGGTATCAGGCTGGCGTCTATCACAGCGCCTTTTGCATGTGTTTCATTATTGGAAATTACAGCGATAAACGTCGCTTCTGAACCTGTTCCGGCGGTTGTAGGTACGGCAAAGAACGGCGCGGCCGGCAGTTTGCATTGCCCGATGCCGATGCAGTCAGCCGAGTTGCAATCGTTCGCCGCTCCCAAAGCAATAACTTTCGCTGCATCGATAGAGGAGCCTCCGCCAAAGGCGAGCACAGAGTCACAGCGCTCCTGTCTGTAACAGGCAATACCAGCGTCCACTACCTGCTCGGTGGGGTCTGGTAGTACGCCGTCAAAAACCGCAGTCTCCACGCCGGCCTTGTGTAGAGCATTCAAGGTAGTGTCCAGTACGCCAAGATCGCGCAGCGGTTTATCAGTTACGACAAGAATTTTCTTGAAACCAAATCGGGCGATGGCCTGGCTCAGCTGAATTGTGGATCCTGAGCCCAGGTATATCATCGGCTTGGGCTGTGGCTTTAGGAACACAGTAGTGGCCAGGGCCTGGCGCAGTCGGTAGTAAAATTTCTTGTGTATTGCCGTCACGGTTATTTCCTCTGCTTGTTGCACGCAATGCACGATACCGTAAAAATGGATGAATACCCAAGTTGTGTCATAGGTAGTTTAATCGGTGTGCTCCATAACGTTAAGACGTGTCGGTCATTTCTACCAAAGCCCTCTGATATGCCGCTTTCTGCTGGTTATCCGGCCAGGGAAGGTTGCTCCTGTGCTGGAAGCGGTTGCTGACCGCGTCGGGTAAAGGGCAAATAAAATACCGGGATGACAAATAGTGTAAACAAGGTACCTACCAACATACCCGCAGTAATCATAAGCCCGATGCTAAAGCGACTGTTCGCCCCCGGTCCGCTGGCGATCACCAGTGGCCACACGCCCAACACTGTGGCGAATGTCGTCATCAGGATTGGCCGCAGCCGCATTGACGCTGCCTCCAGCACAGCATCGTGGCGGGTTTTCCCTTGCAACAGGAGCTTATTGGAAAATTCCACGATTAGAATGCCGTGTTTGGTGATAAGTCCGATTAGCGTCAGCAGGCCAATCTGCGTGTAGATATTCAGCGTGGCGAATCCCAGTGCTATTGGGACCGCGGCGCCAAAGATTGAGAGCGGCACACTGAGCAACACCACGAAGGGATCGCGGAAGCTATTGAACTGTGCGGCTAGTACAAGAAAGATCAGCACAATGGAGAGTGCAAATAGCAGTGGAAATGAGGCCGTTTCCTGCATGAAGCGTTGGGAAGCGCCGGTGTAGCCCTCCTTGAAATCTTTAGGTGCGATTTTTTGCAGCGTATCGCGCAAAAATTCCAGTCCTGCGCCCAGGCCGTTGGGCGGCATCATGATTCCCTGAATCGTCGTGCTATTGAGTTGCTGATACTGGGTCAACTCGTTGGGTTCCACTTCCAATGTGAGCGAAATCACCGCGGAAAGGGGCACCAGCTCGCCGCCGGTCGTGCGCAGGTAGTATTTTTCCAGCTCTTGCTTGGTCAGGCGAAAACCACTTCCGGCCTGAGGAATAACCTTGTATGAACGCCCTTGCAGGCTGAAACGATTAACTTCAGTCTCGCCCAGCATAATGGCTAGAGTTTCTCCGATATCACGCATGGAAATACCCAAACGGGCTGCGAGTTCCCGATCGATATTAACCTTTACCTCTGGCCGATCAAACTTCAGATTTTGGGTAATAAAAATAAAGAGGCCAGACTCGCGGGCTGCCTTTACCAATTCGTCTCCTACACGCATTACTTCACGATAATCTGCAGTCGAGGCGGCGACAAAGCTCACAGGCAATCCGGCATCGAATCCGGGTAGCGGCGGCGTACCAAAAGCGAACATCTGCATTCCGGCCACGCCACCGAGTTTCTTCTGAAATTCCGCATGTACTTCCTGTTGTGTTCGCTTTCGCTCGGACCAGGGATGCAGAGTGATACCACCGAAATTGTTGCTGGGAAACATTACTTGCCATGAGTGGCTGAACTCAGGAATGCCTTTCCATATTTGCACCACCTCGTCCATGAAATAATCAATGTATTCGATGTTAGCGTAGCGCGGAGCAATACCCGTCACGTAAAGTCCACCGGTATCTTCTTCCGGGGCCAGTTCCTCCTGTGCTAGCGTAAATAGCACCGGCAAGCTGGCGAGGATGACGGTGGCAAATAGAATGACTGCCCCTCGATTACCAAGGCAAATCGACAGTAGGCGCCGATATTGTCCGTTTAGTTGATCAAAGCGCGCGTCGAGCCAGGTCGAAAAACGCCCCTGGTGTTCTTTGTCCTTGAGGACCCGAGAGCACATCATCGGGCTCAGAGTGAGGGCGACAATGCCGGACACTATTACCGCCCCCGCCAGCGTTAGGGCGAACTCGCTGAACAGCGCTCCAGTCAGGCCACCGATAAAACTGATGGGTGCGTAAACGGCGGCCAGTGTTAAGGTCATTGCTATCACCGGCAAGGCGACTTCGCGAGCACCTGCCAGAGCAGCCTCTCGGGGAGAGGCGCCGAGCTCGATATGTCGGTGCACATTTTCCACGACAACTATCGCATCATCTACCACCAGGCCGATCGCAATGACCATGGCAAGTAAGGTCAGCAGATTGAGGGAAAAACCCATTGCCAACATCAGAAAAACAACGCCAATCAGTGACAGGGGTATGGCCACCAAAGGGATCAGCACCACCCTGAAAGAACCGAGAAACAGGTAAATCACGAGGATGACAATTAAGGCTGCCTCAAACAGCGTAGAAACGACTTCTTTGAGCGCTTCATCGATGACGATACTGCCATCCCAGTCCAAAAATAGCTCCATATCAGCCGGCAAGTTGTCTCTGATGCCTGGTATTGCCTCGTGCACGCGACGAGAAACGTCCAATGGGTTTGCGTCGGGTGTTTGCAGCACCGACATAAACACCGCATCGCGTCCACTGGACAGCGTTCTGAACTCAGTAGTTTCCGCGGAGAGTTCCACATCGGCGACATCCCCCAGCCGTACTCGCTTCTCATCGACCTGGCGAACCACCAGTTTCTCGAAATCCTCTGGCTTTTTCATGTCGGTGCGTGCATCGACCGTCGCACGCACTAGATTGCCTATTGTGGAGCCTGAACTGGCGATGTAGTTGTCGCGCTTAATGGCTTCGCTGATATCGGTCGCCGTTACGCCGAAGGCCGCCATGCGTACCGGGTCCAGCCAGATACGCATCGCCAGGAAACGACCAAAAATATTGGCTTTTCCTACGCCTTCCAAAGTGGCCAACTCCGGTTGAACATTGCGTACCAGATAGTCGGTGATTTGGTATGGAGTCATTTGCTTGCTGTAAAACGCCAGATACATCATGGCGTCGCCGCCCGAAGTGGTGGAGACCACCGGGTCTTCAATTTCTCGGGGAAGATCACCGCGGGCTTCGTTGACCTTGGCGATGACCTCAGACAATACGTCGCTGCTGTTTTCACCCAGGCGTACATGCACCTGAATTTCGGACAGGCCCGGATTGCTGCTGGAGGACATGTATTCGATGCCTCTGGCCCCGGCGATACTCAGTTGTAATGGGGTGGTGACAAAGCCCTGAACCGTGCGGGCGCTGGCGCCTCGATAGAAGGTCTCGACATTGATGACGCTGCGCTCAATCTCAGGAAATTCGCGTATATTGACGCGCGAAATCGCGGTGCCCCCCAGCAGCAGCAGTAAACTGCTGACGACAATAGCCAGTACCGGGCGTTGTATGAAGTGATCGGTGAAGGCCATTTAGGGAGAGAGATCCACGGAGTCATCGACGATCACGCGAGCGTCCCGATATAATTTGTTCTGACCGACCGTCACCACCCATTCGCCGCTGAGAAGACCATCAAGGACTTCGATTTCACCGTCGTGTGTGTCGCCTGTCTGCACCACACGTGGTCGCGCTGTCGTTTCCCCCTTGCCTTGTGTCAGGACGTAAACCGTATTGCCATGCAGCGAATAGGTGACTGCAGTTTCGGGGACTGTAACGACGCGAACGGGTTGGTCCAAGTCGACAATCAGGCGGGCGAACATGCCAGGGAGGAGGCCCATACTATTTTCCAGCCTGGCGCGCAGCAGCAAATTTCGGGTGCCCGTGTCTACACTGGCATCCAATGCAGCCAAACTCGCTTTAAATACCTTATCTGGGAAGGCCGAAGTGAGTACATCGATGTTCAGTCCCGGCCGTAAAGTGGGGAAGTACCTGTCGGGAACAGAGAAGTCGATTTCCAGTTCACTGAGGTCCTGTAAGTTGGTGATAGGTGTTCCCGACTCGATATAGTCGCCCACTTTGACCTTCATGATGCCAGTGGTGCCGGCAAATGGCGCCACGATGCGCTTGTTGGCCAGTCGGGCATCCGTTTCTGCGAGCTGTGCGATGGCGCTGTCCAGATTGGCCTGAGAGTTGTCGTATTGGCTCTGGGGTATGGATTTGTTTTTGACCAGACTTGCGTCGCGTTCGAACAGCAGGCGGGCGAGTGTTAAATTTGCTTCCTGTCGACGCAGGCTGGCGCGTTCCACGCTGTCGTTGAGCGTGAGGATGGCTTGTCCGACGGCCACCTGTTCACCGGAACGCACCTCGATGGCAATAATCTCGCCGCTGGTTTCTGCGCTTAATTCTACGCCGCGGGTTGCGCGGATGGTGCCTACAGCTTCGAGTCGCGAGGGCCAGACCGCAGATTGTGCGGTTGCGGCTGCGATAGTGATCGGGGGTGGCGTAAAATCCATGCCGTCGAGCGTGGAGAATTTGTTGTACAGATAGCCCGCCACACTGCCAAATATAAGCAATAACAGTAGGACAACAAAAGTATATGCGCGCAAAGGCTTTCCTCTCGTGCGTATTTGAATTACGTTGAGCCGCAATATCATCAAAACATCGAGCATTCTATGTGCTTTGCGTCCTGCGTGCACCTACAGTGACTAAATCGAGCCAAAAGTGGACCCTCCAAGCGTTGAAATGAATGTAGTCCTGCGCTTGACAGGAGCGGTTTGTAGGCCTGTTAAGTGACGATGCAGTGCTAGGCGTCGTGCACCGTTTGGCTTATCCTAGGTACTCTGCGCAAGCAGCGGGTAAACAGTACTGACAGGAGAGATACACCCTTGAAAAACGCGCGTAAATTGAAATCTTTGCAGAAACACATGGACCAGGCTTTGGGCTATGAATCGTGGAGCGACGCTGCCAAAGAGCATGATCGACTGTCGGGCCAAAAGCGCTGGCGCGAGGTGGACCAGACCAGCCAGTATGACTACGCACAGATTCGACTGCGACTGGATACATTACGAAGATTGCGCGCGCGCCACGACTATCAGGGACTGTTATTCACGCTCAATGAGGGTATTCACGGCAACATGGGGGGTATGGGTCGCCACAGCCTCTACAGTCGCGCGAAATTTGGCACGAAAACCCTGATCGAGCAATATATCGACGAGGTAGACGACTCACTGCGTTTTCTCGCGGAGCTGGATACGGATGAAATAGACGTGCAGCAGAAACTCGATTTTTTCTATCGGGCTAATATTTGTTTTGGCCGCTCTGCTCTCATGTTAAGTGGAGGTGGCGTACTTGGGTTCTACCACCTGGGTGTCGTCAAAAACCTGCTGGATCAGGATTTGCTGCCGCGGGTCATTTCTGGATCAAGTGCCGGTTCCCTGGTTGCGGGAACCTTGGGAACACATAACGACAAGGAATTGCAGCGATTTTACGATCCCGCGAATGTGCTCTCTGAGGTCGAGCGGGAAGGGAGTCTTTTTACTCTAATGTTGTTTGGGGCGAATCCACAGATTGATGTGGCTGATCTGGAGAAGCTTATTGCCCGAATGATTCCCGATTTGACCTTCCAGGAAGCGTACGAGAAAACAGGTAGACAGATTAGTATATCGATTGCACCGGCGGAGTTGCATCAGCGATCGAGGTTGCTCAATGCCATCACGTCACCCAATGTCTACGTACGGGCTGCGGTAATGGCATCCTGCGCTGTGCCTGGTGTGTTTCCGCCAGTGATGTTGATGGCTAAAAATCAGCACGGAGAGCCTCAGCCCTATCTTCCCACGCGTAAATGGGTGGACGGTTCTATTGCGGATGACCTTCCTGCCAAGCGTCTTCAGCGTCTTTACTCCACCAATCATTATATCGTGAGCATGGTAAACCCTATTGCTATACCGTTCCTCAAGAGCGATGGGGAGCGTAATGCGCTGAATGCTGCACTGGGTACTTTGGGCATTGGCGTTGGACGCGAAGTGTTGAATTTCTATCGGGGCATGGTGCAAAAACGTAGCGAGACCTGGCCTCGATTCAATATGCTGATGAGCAGCATTCACGGGCTGATGGATCAGGAGTACAGCGGCGACATTAATATTGTCCCCAATTTTAGCTGGTATAATCCGGCCAAGCTCCTCTCCCACCTGTCGGAAACAGATTTGATTGCATTGATGGAAGGCGGCGAGCGCTCCACCTACCCAGTGGTAGAGGCCATTCGTACCTGTACCAAGATAAGCCGCACCATGGAGGAAATCCTGCATCGTTTTGAGCAGGGTGATTTGCGTCCAGAGGAATCTGAATATCATCGGCCGCGTACTTCGCGGCGCCGTCCTACACCTACCCGCGCTGATCGGGAGGCACTACGTGAACACCGGGTGCATTCGGATCAGGTGAAGAAACCTGTGAAAAAGAAATCGGCCACGAAGCGAAAGAAGAGTACCTCGCAGGCAAAACCGGCGGCAGGTGGTAAACCCTCGTCGAAGGACCGTGAGGGCACTAAACGGGCGGCCTAGAGCTGTTCAGCTATAGCGTCGTGGCTTGCGTGAATTCTAATTGCGTGGCACAGAATGAGACGCGCCCATCGATAAGTACCCGTCCCATTTTCTTTTCATAGAAACATTTCGTATGCAACCTGCGCCGGTACTTGAGGGCGAGGCGATAGGCGCTGGGGACAGAATTTAGTTTGCTGCGGAAGGCGTGGCGGCAGGGTCTTGGGCGTCGCCCTGTTCGGGCTTCCACCCCGGCGGTTTAGTCCACAGTTGTCTTACCAACCCTATCGATCTGGCTCGTCCGGTATCGCGCAATAATTTATACCATTCGGTGAAAGCAATTTTCAGTGGATGGTAAGTGTGGATGTTATTGATCAGACCATAACGTACCGGCGCAACCTCCGGCTCAAAGGTGCCAAATAGTCGATCCCAGATTATCAGCAGGTTGGCGTAGTTCTTGTCGATGTACTCCGGGTTCGAACCATGGTGCGCGCGGTGATGGGAGGGAGTGACAAACACCCATTCCAGCGGCCGCCACAATTTGCGTACGGTTTCGGTGTGGGTCCAGAAACCATAAATGGTTGCCACGGCGCCGGCGCTGGCAATGACCAGCGGGTGGAAGCCTAACAGCGGAAGCGGCCAGTAAAACATTACGATGGTGAGCGGCCCGGTGGGAGACTGCCGCAGTGCGGTGCCGAAGTTCATGTGTTCGCTGGAATGGTGTACCACATGCGCACACCACAGGAAGCGAACACGGTGAGACGCGCGGTGATACCAGTAGAAGAAAAAGTCCAGCACCACCAGCGTAAACAACCATTGGAGGGGGCTGCTCTCCATATCAAACAGCCGAAACTGGTAGAGGAAAAAATACAGGCCAATTACCAGACCGTCTACGCCCAGTTTTACGAGGATATTCATACCCAGCTGCGACATGGAGCCGCCGAAGTCACGCCCGATGTAGGCATTCTGTCCGCGAGTAGCAGTGATGACGGCTTCTGCGAGTATCAGTAGGGCAAAGATTGGGAGGGCGAGTGCTTTTAGGTCCATAGTCGGATACTAACAAATGCGTTGTGTAAAATCAGGAGTCGGCGTAACGGTTAATCACCTGTTTCCCCAAGGCCATCTGATGCACCTGGTCGGGGCCGTCTGCCTGGCGACACCAGCGCGCGTAGTTGAACGCTTCAGCCATGCAGTAGTCTGCTGTGAGCCCGCCGGCGCCGTGCATTTGCATACAGCGATCGATAATGTTCTGCACCAGTAAGGGTACCGTGGTTTTGCTGGCTGCGATCATATCCAATGCCGCCTTGGCGCCGACCTCGTCCATTTTTTTGCAGGTTTTGAGGACCAGTAATCGCGCCATTTCTATTTCTGAAAAACTGCGAGCGATATCTTCGCGAACCGACTGATGCTGGCTCAGAGTGCGGCCGAAGGTGGTGCGCGAGGCCACGCGTTTGCAAGCCAGTTCCAGCGAGCGTTGTGCCGCCCCAATCAGACGCATGCAGTGGTGGATTCTGCCTGGCCCCAGTCGCCCCTGAGCGATTTCAAAGCCTCTGCCTGCGCCTAGCAATACGTTTTCCAGTGGCACGCGTACATTCTTAAACACCATCTCGGCGTGACCGATAGGGGCGTCGTCATAACCCAGTGTTGTGAGCGGCCGAATCAATTGCAGGCCTGGCGTATCTTTCGGAACCAGTACCTGTGTCTGCTGCTGGTGGCGATTGGGGTTATCCGGGTCCGATTTTCCCATTACGATAAAGATGCGGGTGCGCTCGTACAGCGCGCCGGTGATAAACCATTTGCGACCGTTTAATACCCATTCATCACCATCTTGCACAATGCCAAGTTCAATATTAGTGGCATCCGAGGAGGCGACCTGCGGCTCTGTCATGGCGTAAGAGGAACGAATATCGCCTTCTAATAGTGGCGCAAGCCATTGCTCTTGTTGTGCCGCCGTGGCGTACTTCATGAAAACTTCCATATTGCCGGTGTCCGGCGCATTGCAATTGAACACCTCCGGCGACCACAGCACCCGGCCCATTGTTTCAGCAAGGGGAGCGTACTCGAAATTCGTCAGACCGCCGTGATCGCTGAACTCTGCCAGGGAGGGCGGTATGAACAGGTTCCACAGACCAGCTGCTTTTGCCTTGGTCTTTAGTTCATCCATGATAGGAAGGTAGCTATAGCGGTTTGCTGCCGAATGTAATTGCGCGGTGTATTCACCTTCCCGAGTATAAATGTGCTCCGCCATAAAGGCCGTAAGTTGTTCCTGATAGCGTAGGGATGTTTCACTGAACTCAAACACACGGAACTCCGGGAAGGTGGGGATGTGAGGAAGTGCATGGCGATGATTAATCGCCATGCATGGGCGAGGTTTTAAAGTCGTTCGATAATAATTGCCGGGGCCATGCCGCCGGCAGCGCACATGGTCACCAGACCCAATTGCTGATCACGACGCTCAAGTTCATCCAAAATCGTACCAATCAGCAGTGCTCCGGTCGCCCCGATAGGGTGTCCCAGTGCCATGGCGCCGCCGTTGACATTGACTTTATTGCGGTCCAGATCCAGATCGCGGATAAACTTTTCCGCTACCACGGAAAACGCTTCATTGATTTCGAACAAATCGATGTCGCCGATAGTCAGCCCGGCTTTCTCCAGCACTTTTTTCGCAGCCGGTACCGGCGCGTTTAGCATCAGGGTAGGGCAGTCGCCCATATTGCACATGGCGCGGATGCGCGCACGGGGTTTCATGCCATTCGCTTTAGCGTACTCAGGTGATGTCAGCAGCACGGCACCCGCGCCATCAACAACCCCTGAGGAGTTTCCGGCATGATGCATATGGGTAATTTCCAGGCCGGGATACTTTTGCAGAATCATATTGCGGAAGGTGATACCGCTATCATCCAGCGGGTAATCGGCCATGGGTGCAAAAGAGGCTTTCAGTTCAGCCAGACCTTCCAGACTGGTCTGAGGGCGAGGAAACTCTTCCTTGTCCAATGCCAGTGTCCCGTCCAGTGAGTAAACCGGCACCAGGCTCTTGTCAAAGTAGCCGTTGTTGATGGCGTTGGCTGCGTTTTGCTGTGACACAAAGGCCAGTGCGTCCAGTGCTTCCCGGTCGATGCCTTCCATACTGGCGATAGCGTCTGCACAGACCCCCTGGTGTGGTTGGGGATGGAGTTCCCGCAGCGCCAGGTTGCCGTTGTCCAAAAATGGACTCATGGGAGCACCTTCTTCGCCGTAGATAGACATCATTTCCGCACCGCCGCCGATGACCATGTCCTCTGAGCCCGACATAATATTCATGGCGGCCAGGTTCACCGAGGTGATGCCCGAACCGCAGAAGCGGTCCAGTGTCATGCCACTGGAGCGGATGTCATAGCCGGCTTCCAGTGCGGCCATGCGTGCGAGGTCGCCACTCTGGCGTCCGCGCTGGGAACTGGTACCAAAGATAACGTCGCCGACTTCAGCCGTATTGATATCATTGCGCTCTGCGAGTGCCTTCAACACCGTAGCACCCAGGTGTTGCGGATGCTGGTCGGCCAATGAACCTTTGCCTTTTTTGCCAATGCCGCGAGGGGTGCGACAGGTATCAATAATCCATGCGTCTGACATTGTATTGTCTCCTTATTTGCCTTTCCAGTTGGGGGCGCGTTTCTCAGCAAAGGCGACAGAGCCTTCGATGGCATCTTCGCTGGAAAATACGGGTGTGGTTATTTCATTTTGCTTCGTCCACATTTCTTCGGCAGACCACTCGGCAGATTCCAGTACCACCTGCTTACTGATGGCGACTGCCAGCGGGCCGTTTGCAACGATGCGCGCGGCCAGGGCCTTGGCAGCTTCCAGTGCAGTGCCTGCGGGCACTATCTCATTCACCAGGCCGAGTTCGTAAGCGCGCTGCGCGCTGATGAAATCGCCCGTCAGCGCCAGTTCCATCGCTATGCGCGAAGGAATCTGCCGCGGCAGCTTCATTAGTCCACCAGCGGCGGCAGCGAGGCCGCGCTTCACTTCGGGGATGCCGAACTTGGCGTTGTCAGCAGTCACGATCAGGTCACAGGATATGGCCATTTCCAGGCCGCCGGCTAAAGCATATCCCTCGACTGCAGCGATGAGTGGTTTACGGGGTGAGCGCTCGGTTAAACCTGCGAACCCTCGGCCTTCTACGAAGGGGACTTCGCCGGTGACGAATGCCTTCAAGTCCATGCCTGAGCAAAATGTTCCGCCGGCACCAGTGATAATGGCGACACAGATGTCGTCATCACTATCCAGTTTGTCCAAGGCGGCAGCCACGCCTTCGGCGAGCGCTTTGTTGGCGGCGTTTTTTGCCTTTGGGCGGTTCAGGGTTACTGTCATGATGCCGTCAGTAACGTCTACCAATACTTCATCTGCCATTGTTATAGTCCTCGTCTGTAAGTGAACAATAAAAGTGTCCGGTCTGTATCTGCCGGTGTGTGAATCAGTCTGTCAACATCATCGCCAAATCGGATAGTTGTCCAACGGCGTCGCCCTGAGAATCTGCCTCGGCACTGGAAGCTGTGCCGATTTGCGCACGCTTGACGATTCCTTGCAAAATGGCTGCCAGGCGGAACAGGGAAAACACCAGGTAAAAATTCCAGTTCTCGATGCCATCGCGACCGGTACGTTCACAGTAACGGGCGATATACTCTTCGTCTGTAGGAATGCCCAGTGAAGCGCGGTCAACACCGCCTAAACCCTTGACGCGTCCCTCACGGGGCAGCATCCAGGCCATACATTGATTGGCCAGATCCGCCAGCGGATGACCCAGAGTGGACAGTTCCCAGTCGAGCAGCGCGATAACCCTGGGCTCGGTGGGGTGGAACATCATGTTGTCCAGCCGGTAGTCACCGTGAACCAGGGTGACAGTGCCATCATCCTGAGGCATTTTGGCCGCCAGCCAGACCATCAGGGAGTCCATGGAAGGAATGGAGCGAGTTTCAGAGGAGTGATACTGCTTACTCCAGCGATCCAATTGCCGTTGGAAGTAATTTCCCGGCCGGCCAAAGTCCTGAAGCCCCACCGCGTCAATATCGACGTTGTGCAGGGCGGCCATGGTCTGGTTCATCGCATCGTAGATAGCGGCGCGCTCGGTGTTGTCAGCGGCCTCCGGGAGTAGGGGGTCCCACAGAATTCGGCCCTCCTTGTATTCCATCACGTAGAACATGGAGCCAATGATACTCTCGTCTTCGCACAATACATGGGTGTTCGGAACGGGCACGTCTGTATCGCGCAGGGCACTGATAACACGAAAC
>TARA_R110002073_G_scaffold78164_1_pt1 | contig 12143 bp, 20 predicted proteins | sample TARA_R110002073 | Tara Oceans TARA_R110002073 (sample SAMEA4397174) | marine metagenome | biome: Polar Biome; feature: [DCM] deep chlorophyll maximum layer (ENVO:01000326); material: water (ENVO:00002006), including particulate matter (ENVO:01000060) such as... | depth 40 m
AGACACCTCATCGACCAAGGAAGTTTATCAGAGGACGGCACAATAACTCACGAGTTTCTTCCGTTCTAACTATAGAACCATTAATCAAATCAAAAATCAAATCAAAATGTTTAGTCACCTACCAACCAGACCGACACCAAAGCCTTTGTCTAGTACAGAGAAGCAAGACTTAATGCGTAAGTCCCTACGCAGACAGGGAAATTCATGCGCTCGAACAGAGCGAATCATATTTAGAGGAGGAAAGCTATGAAACGTATTGACATGGAGCATAAAACGCTCGCTCAGCGACATGCGCTGATACAAGAATTCATGGGACATAAGACTCCTAAAGAGTATCACACATCATGGGATTGGCTGATGCCCGTGGTAGAAAAGATAAATCTTGAGACTGACGAATGGGGAAATACCAATGAATTTACAATCGGTAACAGATTTGTATGGGTAGACCCACACATCGGAGATAGAATCTTTTTCAGCGGGAACAATCCTGAAGACAAGGCAGAACGAATGATATATAAAGTGTATCGTGGGGTTGTGAGTTACATAGAACATATAAATTCAAAGTCATGAGCTACGAATCATTCAGAAACAAGCAGACTTGGTTGCTAAATGTATGGGGATACATTGATGAGATTGCCAGCGTCTGGGAAGACACCGATGGAGAGCACAACGCAAACGTCACAGACATAACGACAAATTACTGCCGCGACGTGTTCGATATGCTTACCGAAAGTACCTACGAAACCATCCCCAACGGAGTCCTTAAGGATTTCATAGACCACAGCCTACAATCAATTGATTGGAACGAAGTGTTAACGCACGTTAAGGACACAATAATTGAGAATCGACAGCGTTAATAGAGTATAACCCATTTAATTTAATTACCATGAGCATGTTTGAAAAGAAAGAACGAGCATTCGAATTAACAGGATGTCTAGATATAAAGGTTGGTAAGCTAACCATATCAATAGCTACGATGGACGGAAAGAATCAAGCCATTGTACTGAGTGAGAGCGGAGACAACATTAGCGAGAAGCATGACATCAAAGACTTCATGGATATCGTGCACATCATGTGGAACCTTGAACGAATATCAGATGAAGGATAAAAACGTAAACGAGATAGCTGTATCAATAGCATGGCTAGGAATCATTTCAATAGTAATCTATTTAATCTTAATTCAATGAGCAAGGAGAAAATAAAGACCCATTCATTTTTTGAAGCACGGACGCTACTTAACCTGAACGAGAGCCAGATGCGGCATTTGATTAAAACGAAGAAGATTGATTTTCGTCAGGTTAAAAAAGGTCACCCAATTCGATTCACTGAAAAGCATCTTAAGGAATTTGAAGATTCCTACAGAAGGGTGACAGGCCGGTGGGAAAATAAATACGTTCCCATTAAGATGCCCATTTATAAATCATAAAATTAAATAAGCAATGAACATAACAGAAGAACAACCAGACAAAAAACATCAGCGATTATTCAAACTGCACGACAGCGAAACAGTTTGTAAGCTTTTCCTAGAGGTTTGTAAGCAATATGATTTGGGTAATGTATCACCAGAAGAAGTAGCTGAGAAGTGTATGCGTATTTACGATGAGGCTGAGAACTTTGGACTCATGGACTCACTTAAAACATGGGAATCATGAGCAAAGCTATCAACATGTGGAAAAAAATGTGCTCTAACCTGTTGATAATGTCGAGGAAAACCTCGAACTTTGTAGAACAGGCACACACAGAGAGGAAAGCATACAACAATCTGATTCGACAACAGAGCGTATTGCTTGATGAGTACGAGGATTTGATAAAAGCCTATGATGAGAACAATAAAAAAGCTGGTAGCGATACCAATAGTAATCCTTTGCATACTGCTGCAACCAGTAGTGATGCTTCAAATGGAGTTGATTAAAGAAATTGAATCCCTAATTAAATAACATGAGCAATCATAAATTCAAGACCACAAACATTCGTGGCAAGCAGTACGTCGAGGTTAACGAGCGTATCAAATTCTTCCGAACAGAAGAGCAATACAAGTATTGGACTATCTCCACAGAGGTTAACATGCTTGAAGGAAAGGATGAGTGTATCTCTAAGTGCGTCATTGCAGACACAGAGCAACGTGTCATAGCAACAGGTCACGCACATGAAGTTAAGTCAGCAAGCAACATCAACAAGACTAGCTACGTTGAGAACTGCGAAACATCAGCTGTAGGTAGAGCACTAGCGATGATGGGCATTGGAATCGACACATCAATTGCTTCCGCTAATGAGGTTAACGAGGCAATAGCTAAACAGAACAGCCCTAAAGCGGGTCAGAGTCCTGAGAAGCCTAAGGCGGTTGACGATAAGGGTGATTTCCAAAAGGCTGTTGACTTCCTGAAGGAGGCTACTGATAAGATTGATGCTTGGTCTAAAATTGAGAAGCAGTCTAAAACCAAATTCACCGACGAGCAGTACGACCGACTCGTAGAATACTCAAAAGCATAATGCTATCCGTTAAGCTAGCCAAAGCCGTAGGTAAGGGACATCTATCCTACAGCTCAATCAAGTACGCTCTTCAGGACATGCGCTTGTGGGAGATGTATATGAGGGGACAGCTGAGGAAAGAATCTCCAGCTCTTGCTTTCGGTAGTATGTATGACTGCATGTTGTTTACTCCAGAGGATTTTGAGAAGCAGTTTGCAATACTCAATGACAAGGAGAAGTGTGATGAGATAGGAGGAAGAGCTCCCAAGATGACTAACAAGTACAAGGCTTGGGTCAAAGACTATGAGGAGGACGCGGTAGAAAGAGGGGTCATGCTGGTCAGCGAAGAGGATTACAAGAAGTCCCTTGAGATGATTGAAAGACTTAAGATTACGGGGGTGTATGACAAGTATTTAGTTGGTGACTATCAGCATGAGTTCAATGAGGAAATCAACGGGTGTCCGGTAAGAGGATTCCTTGATTGCCTTGGAACTGATTACGTGTCAGACAGCAAGAGTACAATGTCTCTGGATAAGTTCCGTTACAATGTCTTCAGCTTTGGGTATGACATTCAAGCGTACATCTACATGGAGGTTCTAAAGAAAGAGAAGTTCTATTGGGTCGCTCAAGAAAAAGCTTATCCCTTTGCCATTGGAGTGTATCAAGCAAGTGACGAGACATTGCAGTCGGGTGCAGATAAGTTTAACAAAGCGGTAGACAGAATCAACTACTACTTAGACAATAAAAAAGAAACGGACACGTTTTTTAAATCAGGTATAATCTAATGACTCCAGAAGAACTCATATTAAAATCCAGCCTACACTTTGGCATTGATGTTAGCGTTCCCTCAGCCTTTGGTAAAGGGGCTTTCCAAGAACGTTGTATGACTACATACTACGCCATCAAAGAACTGCACATGCCGTACAAGGACTTGAGTTTAGTAATGAGTTCTGACAACATGGAATTACGTCTCATGTGGTTATACGCAGAAGGAAATATGGGAGTTGTACAATCCCGCAACCGGTACAAAGAATACATTTCAAACCTTTAATACTTCACCATCATGGCTGAAAAAAAAGAAAACGTGTATGTGGGCTACACTAATGCCCCACGAGTAGAGACTAGAATCTCTTTCACTACAGAGGAACTCGAAACACTGAAGCAGTACGCTACAGCTAAGGGTCGAGTCTACATTGACGTGCTAGGAATCCCTGACAAGGAAGATAATCGACGCATGAAAGCCTTCTGCTCAGTGTATGACCCGAATAGCCCTAGCGAACAACAGCGTAAGCTTGAGAAGCAGAGCACCAATGAAGTGCCATTCTGAATGAAAGGCAAGGGAGAGTTACGATTAAAACCCTCATCCGTTAACGTGATTGTTTGAAGACACGCACGTCAGAAGGGTCTCTCCTATTGTCAAATGCCTTCGTAGCTCAGGTGGATAGAGCAACTGCCTTCTAAGCAGTAGGTCATAGGTTCGATTCCTATCGGGGGTACATTTTGTAAGCTGCGCACCTATTTTGAATCTTTACCTAGTCAGGTGAGGTGGGGTGTCCAGTCTTTTACTTTGAATTTAATTGTAGAAGTAAAGGGTTAAGTCAGGAGGTGCGTGGTAATACATCATGACCCTGTTATGGACATCAAAGACTGACAGCTCGGAAAGACGAGCCTTAATTGAACTTAATAAAATAAAATATATGGACATCTTCAGACAGGTTTGGAAGGATTATTGCGATGAGCTAGAGTGGGAACCTAAGCTAGGTTCGAGACTAAGACCTGAGGTTGAGATGAGGGCAGCTTTTGCTAATGCTGCTGCTCCATTCTTTCACAATACAGTTTGTGCTAGGTTGTTTAAGAAAGACAGGACTAGCATTCATCATTACATACGGGCTCATGAAACATACTTCATGCATAGCTCCGACTACAGGGACTATTATCATCTCGCTTCAAGAATCATAACTGATAGCGTTGACTCATTTCCAACTGAAGACCTTACCTTAGAGGCACAAAATTTTCTTAAACCCCATGAGCAAATTGACACAATCCAAGGACTCATCGAAACCCTTAGCACCTTCAAAGAAAAAATCCAATATCGATTACGATATGGTAAACCCGAATCACTACCAGAAAGGAAGCCAAGAAGTATGGCAGATGATGGTGAAGATATGGGGGAAGGAATCGTACATGATGTTTTGCGAGATGAACAGCTTCAAGTACAGGATGAGGGCAGGTTCGAAACCAACGTCGAGCATAGAGGAAGACATGAAGAAAGCGCAGTGGTATGAAAACCAATTAAAAGAACTGCGCAATGAACAGCAAAAGAGTAACGATATATCCGACAATCTATCGCACACAGGACGCGGTGGTGACCTCATTAGATACGGTTCTAACGAGGATTAAAGAGGGAAAGAGTAGACCAAAGGTTGAGCTTATTAGGAACGGAGACAAGTCTCATAAACAAGAGCTTCCTGCGGTGTGTTTTAGCGGTGTGTTCGAGACGGGGCATAGGAGTGATGACAAGCTTAAGTATCACAGCGGTTTAATTGTTCTTGACTTTGACCATGTTGATGCAATTAGAGCTAAGTCAGCACTGGCTGGAGATAAGTACATTGTGGCATGCTGGTCATCCCCTAGTGGAGACGGAGTAAAAGCACTTGTAGAAATAACTAACACGGAGAGGCATAGAGACCACTATCGCTCACTGACTGCATACTTTGATAAGGAGTATGGTCTAGAGTTGGATAGCACAGGTGAGAACGAAAGTAGACTATGCTTTGAGTCATATGACCCTGACATTGTTGTTAAGGAGGAGTACGATAAGTATGGGGGAATGCTATCTGAACGCTCCCAACATCAAGAGGTCAAAAGTTCTGGGGGAAGGACGGATTTCAATAAGATTAATATAGCTGCGGCTATGATTGCTAAAGCTCCGGAGGGAGAAAAGCATTCTGTCCTTGTCAAGGCGGCTAGTCTTATGGGTGGCTACATAGCAAGCGGCATTGTTGAGGAAGACGTAGCGAGATGGGTGTTGGAGAAGGAGATATCAAAGAGAGATATTGATAGCATTGAGGCGGCTATACTCACCATAAACGACGGCATTGCAAACGGGAAGAAACTTCCTATCGGTGAGGTAATCAGCAGTGAAGAGAGGCTTCGTCGTGACATGAAGCTGAATGATGGTGACATGTCATTTGTTAGTAGTGATGACGTGGACTATGACTGGATTGAAAACTATGTAGACGGAAACATCCCTCTTGGATTGTCTTCAGGTAACAGCAAGGTTGATGAACACTTTGTCTTTAAGAAGGAGTTCGTTATGATTAACGGACACAGTAACATAGGTAAAACCACCTTTGCTCTGTGGATGCTTGTTGCTAGCGCAATGAATCATGACTGGAGATGGGTTATATACAGCTCAGAGAATAAGACAGCCGCAATCAAGATGAAGTTGATGCAGTTCTCACTGAATAAAAAGATAAGCAGCACAACGTATCAGGAGAGGGCACACGCAAGAGAATGGGTAGAGAAGCACTTTATAGTCATTGATAACAGCAAGACGTATAGCTACTCAGATATCATCGTATTCTGTGAGAAAGTTCATCGTCAACAACCAATCGATGGTCTGTTCATTGACCCCTATAACAGCTTAAAGATAGAGATGAGTGCTGGTAGAGGGGTAGGCCCTCACGAGTATCACTACGAAGCAGCGTCAGAGTTTCTTACGTTTAGTAACAAGATGGCCGTAGCTGTATGGGTGAACGCGCACAGCATTACAGAAAGCCAGAGAAGGAAGGGTGATGATGGGTTACAGGTCGCACCTTATGCAGAGGATACCGAGCATGGAGGCAAGTGGGTTAATAGAAGTGACTGCTTCATCACGCTACACAGAAAGACACAGCACGGGGATGTATTGATGAGGAGGTGCGTTGAAATGCACGTAAGGAAAGTAAGAGAGGTTGATACTGGGGGTAAGCCAACTCCGTACCACGAGCCATTGATATTTGAATTCAACAATACGCAAAGTGGGTTTGCGATAAGAGGCCCAGAACCTTTCTTATTCACATCGCTTGGTGAAAAAGTTGTTGGCAAACAAGCGAGCTTATAGTCGTACCTTTTTATCTATGGCTAAAGCAAACAGAGGAAAGACAAAGCCTAGCAAGAAAAGAGACCTCAATCGTGGGGGAGTTAAACTCAAGTCAACGTTAGAGACATACTGCTATGACCAGTTAAGGGAAGCTAAGCTCAAGTTTAATTATGAGGGCGAGACCTTTCACCTCATGGACTCTTTTAGATACGAGGGAGTGTACCATAAGTCAACGCGAGGTAAAGACGTTCTAGTTGACGCAACGAACAAAGTTGTTCTAGGTATAAAGTACACTCCTGATTTTGTTAGTCATGAGCATAGATTCATTATCGAAACAAAAGGGTTTGTCCCCTCTCAACATACGTTTCCGCTCAGGTGGAAACTATTCCTGAAGTACATGGTGGAAAACGATATGGATGATTACATGCTATTCATCCCTAAGAATAAAAAACAGATAGAGCATGCTGTATCTATCATAAAAAACAAAGTAAATGACCGAAGCTAAACTCAGTCAGCTGTACAGTTATTGTACTATTGAGATACAGAAGCTGACCACGGAGCTGTATGAACAGCTTCACGAACCAGAAGGCCGACCTTCAGGAGAGTACGAAGAAACCCTAGAGAACGTAAGGAAGTATAAGCGTTTAATTGTTCTTGAGCTTGAGGCAATAAAGCATGCCGTTCGAGAGTTTAATAGTCATGACGATGGGAAGCAGCTTCAAAAGTGATAAGGACTGGGGTGATTACATAGAGCTGGTCTGGGCTAATTGGTTACACGCTCACACTGGCGGCAATACATTTGAACATTCGAAAGGTAAAGTTCCGGGATGGGACTTAAGAAACGAATCCACAGGTAGGAAGCATGAGGTAAAGTGGGATGCTGCGGGACGCTCTGTATGGAAGTCGTATGGTAAAGAGCGACAACCAACTGGCAATTTATTTATAGAGTACAAGAACCCTGCAACAGATGCGGAGACAGGTATCATGGCATCTGATTCAAATATTTGGGCGCATGTTGTGAAGGTCTCAGACACCTTTGTAGAGGACAGCTCTCTGGATTACGAGGCTTGGGCCTATGTGTTCTCACTTCCAAAGCTTCGTGATTTTTGTAACGAGGTTGGGCTTAACTCTCGTAAAACAATGAGAGATGTTGGTGAAGGAAAGGTTTCAAATGCTATGGGGTGGCTACTGCCCATTGACATGATAATAAGAAACAAAAAAGAATGCGGATTAATATTGAGAGCTGATGTCACTTCGTATCTTCAAGCCTCCCCAAAATTTTAACATGAGTAATTTACAGGAATTTAACATACTGCGAGACGCGGTAGAAGAAGTGATGGAAGTGTCTCTGATTACAACCAGTAGGAAAAGAGAACATGTCGAAGCTCGAATGGTATTCTCGAAAATATTAATAGACAGAGGGCATACAAAGGTTAGTGTAGGAAGGTTCCTAAATAAAACTCACAGTATTGTCATTCATTATTGCAAGCAATTTGAAGACCTTACCCTTTACGATAAGGTTCTGAGATATAATTATGAAACGGTACTTAGCATTTACCGCAAGGGATATGACCCCGTTTACAACATGGACAGGTCTCAAATGAAGACAGAGATATTCGGTATGAGGGGTAAGCTCAAGATAAAAGAATTGGAAGTCGAGTCCATGAAAGAGAAACTCAAAGAGGCCAAGCAAGAAACCGTTAATGACATGAGGCTTGAGAGATTGAAATCTTTAATGTCTAGGGTTCCTGTTGGAGATGAAGAGGCCGTTTATAACAGACTAAATATTTTCCTCAATGGCCTACACAATTGATGACATACAAAAAATAATTGAGTTCAAGAGCTGGACTGATGAGAAGAGGTTGTCAGAGCTATTAAGGATTGACGCTGCAATGTATTGCTCGCTTGGTACTGACTCTACTAAAGCAGACAGAGATTCCGTGAAATCAAAGTCAAGGGCAATATACAAGGCTATAAAAACGTTTGATAAGTCAACGGGCGAAATGTTTCTCCGCGCAATGGATATGAAGTAATGAATAAAAAAGAACAGCAAGACATTCTGCCCCCGGTTACTCAAGAGTTTATGAGTGGTATGCTTAAACATAGGCACGAGCAAATCATGGATACTCTGGAGGAGTCAGAGGCACTGCTTGCAGACGGCTTTGAACAGGCGGTTATAGGACACACTCAAGGAATGAATACCGTGGCAGTCTATGATTACGACATGTGTATCCATATCCTTATGGAGCGGGATGGGATGGACTGCGTAAGCGCAATAGAATTCATGGACTTTAATGTCGTTGGGTCTTACGTGGGTGAAAAGACCCCCATCTTCATATCAGTAATCTGACTATATTGCAGACGTTACGCCGGTATAGTGCTGGAGTTTCGCTACCAATGACGGCCCTCACTTTTAATAGTGGGGGCTTCTTGTTCTCTATAGAATGGGTCAAGCTCAGCTCCATAGCATATCATTCCCCAATGCGCTAGCAATATTTGAAAGTCAATTACATTGAAGTATCCGTTACCATTAAGGTCCCCATCAATCCAGTAAGCATCGTCCCAGTTTGTTAGCATAAGCATTAAGTCCATCATGCCCACCACATGGTCTCCGTTTATATCGCCCACACAGTAAGGTGGTTGGTCTGTGATTCCCGGACGAAGTATAGGGAGTGCAGCATGTATTCTTTCTATCTGACCTTCTGTAAAGTTTGTCCTGCATGAGTCAACGTAGTAATCCATATGATTATTCGGTGTGTAGTCGTAAGCTCCGGGTGGACAAATAGGATTAACGCAGCTCCAGTTTATTTTAGTTGGAGGTGTATCACATACATAGTCTCCTGTTTCTAAGCAATCCCCTAAGACCTGACCGCAGTTATCTACATTCCTAAACACATGATGCAAACCAACGAAGTGACCTACCTCATGTATTAAGGTTTTGTTTTCCATTCTTGCAGAGTCTGTTAGTTGCGGTCCGTATCTCCCCATCATATCAGACCTGACCCAAACTCCGTTAAGGTCAGTAGAGTTATAAGCGGTCCACGCGAAACCTAGTATGCCTGAGCAAAATTGAGGGAATATATGCACGTTCATATAAGCTTCTCTATCCCATATCAAATCCTCTACGTAGCTTTCCATCCAGTTCCAACCGCTTGAGCTATACGGCACACAGATATTATTGGACGCTAGTATTTCGGGCGCAGCCCAGAACTCATCGAAGTCATGGTACGCAATTGATACGAGGTCAAAGCTTATCATAGCCTCTTCAAACTCCTCGTTCAAATGCTCGTGAGCATCCATAATAATATCCTCGGAAATATAACTGTCGGGGAAGCTATCGGTGTAGTATATGTGGTAGACATAGTCTATCTCCTCCCATTGGATAGAGCGAGACTGAAGCCCCATGAATTTAGCATATGCGCTTTCCCCAGAACTAAATACGACACACTCATCTTGAGCTTGAGATGATAGGCTAAGAAGAGAAAGAATTAAAGTTAACCACCTCATCGTTTTGTTTTTTCTATAGTTCTTCCAGCAAAGTAAGCCCCGAACACGGTAAGCATAATGATTTGAAGTAGGTCAATGTAATTCTCTCTTGGAGAAAACTCCGGGTCAACACCATCCCATATCATAACAGCCATAAAGAACAATAGAATAGTAATCAAAACGCTTGGCCGAATAACCTTAGCTAATTTCACATCACTAGACATGTCAGATTCCCAACGCTTAGTGACATTGTCTTGCGCGTTCATCTCTTGACGTGCAGCTATCTCACTGAACTCCATTCTCTGTTCAGGAGTAAGGTCTGGCTCGCTATCTACGAGTCTTTTTACTACACCCAGAACACCCTTGTCTGGTAATGCATTCCCCACCACATCGAGTACATGAGGTACGCTCTTTGCCAGCCATTTTCCTACAGCCGTGTCCTTTAATTTCTTCTTGTCTTCCATCTAAATCTATGTATGTGATTGTACAGCCCCCAGCTTCAATAGCCTCAGCAATATCAGGATAGATATTCCGGTAAGCTGTAGTTGATGAGCCAACGTATCCGTTTGATTTTACATTCTCTGTTTGCGTAACACCAACAAGAAGACACCCGCTAGTATCGTCACTGTCGTTGCCGCAATGCAGTAGTATATGAGTAAAGTTTGGAACGTCCATAACCTCAATCATCCCCTTGTGTATTTCCGAGAATCTGTTTGAGTATCTGTCGTGAAAACCACCCCATGTTTTTAGCCTGAGGCTGTATGTTCCGGCAGGAACTCTAGTCTCATGCATAACCTTAACATCTCTGTGCTCATCCTCTAGAGTATAACACATGAACTTGCGACCATCAGTCACATCAAACAAAAGCCCAAGAGTGTCGTCTTTCTGGCTACTGAATCTCATCACTTCTAATTTCATTCCTCTAATGATTCAATGTATTGTTGTTCCACGTAGAAGCTAGGTCTAATCATCGTTAAATAAGTATCAATGAAAAGCTTAAATGTTTGGAATTCTTCCGGCTTCATATCCTCTCTCTTGCCCCTTAGGTAGGCATAGTAATCTCTAGCATTCTTTAGCTGCTTAGGTAGCTGTCGTGCCTCTCTAATGTACAGCTTGTAATCTTCAGGGTATGTTTGCTTCATGTGTCTTTCCGCTACAGCTGGCTTAACGGATGACTTAAAGGAGTTGGCTGTTCTAATCTTATCGAAAACATTATCTGATTGATTGATTATTTTATTAAGCCTTTCCTCACCTTCTCCTGAAATAAGTTCACTGCCATAACTTTCAGCTATTGATTCGTATGCCGCGAGAGACTCTTCACTTGACAACCTCCTGTCTCTTGGAAGGTTATCCATGTCCCTAACAAGCTTGTCAATCTCTTTACTTGACAGACCGACTATTTGAGATGCAGTGAGGAAAATCTTTAAATAGTAATGTGCCTGCATTGCCGCTTTGTCCTCCGGTCTGACGTAATATTCTGCTCCAGAACTAGAGACAACCTTGTTGTTTGGCATTTCTAGATTATGTATGCTAGTTCTAGCGTCATCTAGGAAATCTCCATATGGTCCCATGAATCTAAACAACCCTTGTGCAGCGTCTTTTGGCGCACCTTTATAATAGGTTGGCACACCTTTTCCTAATCTAACCCAACGTTGATACCCATCATCATCCCCAAGCCCAAACTCCCCCTCTCGCATAACATCAGAGGGATACCACAAGTATCTATTGAGGGCCCCTTCTACACCTTTATTTAAAACACCCAATGGAGGGAGTGGCTGAGCATCTACAAGTACCTGAGTTGCTATGCTTCTCCACCTGTTCTCATCAGGCAGCTCCTCTTCATCTTCTCCTCTTAAGATAGAGCTGATTGCAGGTATGAGAATCTTTCCTATGTATGCAAATAAGGTTAGCTCTGTTGCGTGACCAAGCAATGCTATCGAGCCCTCCTTTCTTGATTGAGAATCCCCAAATGACACCCTCATTACGTCTGAGCTAATGCTCCTCTTTTTATTCACGGCAAACCTTGAGAATGGAAGTAGAATATTCTGAGCAAAATAGTTTACAGCAGACTTCACTCCCTTCTCTTGCTGATATAAGTCAGCCG
>TARA_R110002073_G_scaffold72029_1_pt1 | contig 12141 bp, 19 predicted proteins | sample TARA_R110002073 | Tara Oceans TARA_R110002073 (sample SAMEA4397174) | marine metagenome | biome: Polar Biome; feature: [DCM] deep chlorophyll maximum layer (ENVO:01000326); material: water (ENVO:00002006), including particulate matter (ENVO:01000060) such as... | depth 40 m
GCTCTAGGTGCATCATTTGTTTTCTGGGTGATGATGCCAGTGAGCCTTCAGTTCTTGCTGACGTTCGGACAAGGCGTTGCTGTTCCTGTAATCCTGCTCACTGAGTACCTAGCTTTATTGCTGTCGCTTATCTTCTGGATAGGTGTGTCGTTTGAACTGCCTATCGTCATGCAACTGCTCGCTAGGTTCAAGGTTGTCTCTTACAAGCGAGCAAGTACGTTACGCAAGTGGGTTATCCCGACATCGTTTATCTTCGCAGCCCTCATCACCCCGTCGCTAGACGGGACACTGACCCTGCTTGTAGCCATACCCATGTTGTTGCTCTATGAAATAGGGTTGCTAGCTAGCTGGCTTACGCACAGAGAGGAAGGCAATTACTTTGCTGACTTGCCTATGGTGTGGGTTGTGAGTAAGCCTGTTTCTGTTATTCGCAGAGTGGAGCGAATACTTGTAAAACATGGCTTAGGGTGGCGGTGGTGAGAGAGTGGATGCCGATAGTAATTCTGGTTGCCGTTTACGGGGTCGTGTTGTGGTACGGCATTTACGTTTGCGAACGCTGTTGATGCTTACAAAGTTTCTTCTTCTGGTGTCCTGCTAATCAAAGCAATGACAGGAACAAGCACCATTTCAGCATGGTCGCCGCCCTTTTTCGTATCGCCACGCTTGTATCTGCCATAGGCTATCTTCTTGAGCCTTGCTGTCGGGACGTTGAACCTGTACCTAACAGAGCCATCTTCTTCTAAGACTACAAAGAACCATTCGTCTGCTTTTGTTGTCAGGATTCCACTTGGCTTGCCTTTGTACTTGAACTCAATAGCTAAGTTCCCTGTCTTAGCAGCAAGCCTGTCTGTCTTGACCTCTACTGTGATGTTGCTTTTTTTAGACAGAGATTGAAACAGTAGTTCTTCATGGAACTCACCGAATTGCAAGTCAAGGTCGAAGTCTGGTGCTGGTTTATTCCCCATTGGTTATCTCCAGATAAGTTAGTCCGACAGCTAGCGCAGACCAGACATGTCCACTGATGCCATGAAGCACCCCTTTAGGTGTTATATACCCTGTCTTATTGCAGTCTGTACAGTCATCATGGTTGCGACCAAGCCAACCCTTACCCTTGCAGGTCTTACACTTCTTCCCGCCTATAGCTTTGTCATCACCGCCATAGCGGTCTATCAATGCCTGTCTAACAGTGCTGTCATTGGCTCTAGGTGCGCCACAGAGAGTCAGCTTGACCTCTGGTCGGTTGATATACGTCGATGGCAACGCTGATGCTTCTGCGTGGCGGTCAAATCGACCAGTCCAACGAATAGTTTCAAAGACATCTCTGCCAACAGGCATACCGTAGTGAGCAACGTCTTCAATAACAAGCGGAACTTGGAACTTATTTATCAGAGAATATATCTCATGGTTGTCCGACCACCCCCACTCAACAGGAACAAGGCTGTCTATCATCACCCAACCAGACTTTGTAGTGCCGGGGTCTATTGCTAATAGCTTCATAGCGATACCGTCTTTGCACTTGGTCGCCAGCCGCAATAGATACAAGACACCTTATCGTCAAGTGCAGAATCTTCGCCCCACCTCAAGACACCTTCGCATCTAGGGCAGCAAGAATATTTTGAAGTATCTTCGCTAATAACTTCCATTTGGGAGACAGCTTTTTTACCGTCGTGGAATCGCTTTAGTCCTTGTACAACCTTGTCGCTTCTCTCTTTCCTGCAAGCCTTACATTCTGAATAGGCATTGCCGTTCTTTATTTTTTGGTAAGTATTATTCTTGGTCATCTTGTGACCATCAGGGCAAGTTCTAATTGCCATGTTCCAAACCTCTTCTTTCTTTGGAACTCATTCCAAACTGTTAGGACAGTTTTGTTATTTAGTTTTTAGAATATTATTTGGGTGGGGGTACGCTACCTATTGCTACTCACGCTACTCATGGTGAGTGATGCGCGGTGGGGCAGATTACCAGTCTGTGAAGAGTTGGAGTAGCGTGTACAACTCATCCCCACCGCATAAATTTAGTTTACCACATGATAGGCTTAGTCAACCCACCATGCAGCTTCATCGTCTTCTCTTTCTTTGTTAGTTTCTTTCTCTTTAGGGACAATACCTTTAAAGGGTATTGTCCCAGTACTACTAGGAATTATTACTGGTTTTTGTGGTGTCCCATCTGGTGTCCCAGATTGTCCCATCCTTGTCCCAAATGGCACTTGTCTAGCAACAGCAACATACTCATCACCCATCTTCATAGCATGATTAGTTTTTACTAGGCGAGTTATAGTCCGCCTGATAGTTTCGTAAGGTATGTCCGACAACTCATCTCCGATAGCCTTAGCAGTCCAGCGACCACTTGTTAGCAGGTTGAGTATCCTGTCCCTCTTGCTTACATGCTTGGAAACAGCGTCGCTGTTGAAGACTGACCCGCCAGAGAGTTTGATTTGCTCAGGCTCAGAAAAGTCAAGAGTAAAACTCAAAGGTTTATTCAAAGAAGCGTTGTTACTTTTCACATGAACTAAACCTAAGTTGCGTTTAGTCTCAGACAATTCATCTTGCTCACCAACAAGACCCCAAGAGCTTCGCGGACCATTCTGAAAATAGACAGAACCGATAGGCACAAGCCTGTCTCTTTCAATCGTGGCTTTGGATACATGGGTTATTGTCAGCGTCGCAACATTGCCCAGTTCTCTAACGGTCTTGATATAGTCTGTACCTGTTGATGATTCATTTACGTCCCCGTTTGCAGCTAGTGCAGCGGAGTCAATGATGACAAGCCCTATATTATTTGCAGTTATAAACTGCTTGATGTCTTGGAACGCTTCCCTCAAAGCATGTTCCATTCGCCAATAAAACAGACTGTCTTTCGGGGGAGTCATGCTGATACCTGAGCAAATTTGGTCAAGCCTACGCTTGTGTACCTCTGCTCCTGTTTCCCAATCTAGGTACAAGACTTTGACTGGTTGTTCTGGCACGGCTATCGAAGGCACTATCTTCTTGCCTGTTGCACACTGAATCCCAAGAGCAAGTGCGAACAGGGATTTACCTAGACCTCCCTCTGCAAACAGAACTGTATGCTCGCCTTGCTCAAGCATCGGTGCAGCAAGCCACGTTGTCTTACTTGACTGTACTGTGGACAGGTCAATAGCTTTAGATGCGTCCCTGATTGACTGATAACAAGCAATAATTACTTGGTCTAATCTTTGTTGCCAATCAAATCTTTTATCAGAGTTGTTGAGTTCCCGTCGCAATCCTGTCACTGACGACGAAGACAGTAAGTTGATACGGCGCGGCGCAAGTAGCCACTTCCATTTGCTACTGCCGCCTTCTTTCTTTCGGACAGTAAGCAAGCAGCCTAAAGCATCACGCTTTGTATCTAGGTTACTAACTCTCATTTCAAGGCTTATACCAGCAGGGTCAAGCCATTGCATACTTAGGTTGCCAAGTTCATCAGTTATAACATCAGGGCTAGGGATGTCTGTCTCCCCTTGTGCTAACGTGCCGTAATCTACATCTACTCCAGCTTCATTCGCTGCTAGTTTTAAAACTTCTTTGTTCATGGTTGTTATTCCGCCATCTGCCTTACTTCCATCCAACGTCGCATACTCATAGCACCAAGCATAAATACTGTGCTGACACCGTTGTGGATATCTTCAGGCGCAGACTGTGCTGTATCAAGTATCAAGTGACTTGCTAGGGCAGGGTGTTTGTTTTGTTCAGACCATTTTCTATAAGCTGTGCCTGTCGGAGAGTCAAACCATTTCTGAACAGCAACAACCATGTCTTCGACTTCTTCATGGGTTGCTTCATCATGCTTATATTCGCTACTTGCCATCGCTACTTCTCCAGTTCAGCCCTAGTTCGTGGGCTACTTCTATCAAGTTCAATACGTCACCACCCCGGACACACTGTCCAAAGCAGTACCAGCTTTGAGTATCTAGCCAAACATAGAACGACGCTCCCTTCTGCTCATTGTGCAGTGGGCATTTGCCGTTCAGTTTGTTGCCGCTACCCGTAAGCTCTGTCAGTCTCTCAGCTATGTCTTCGACTTTCAGCTTAGATTTTATTGACTTTATCAGACTTGTTGATTTTGGTTTTTCATTCGGAATTTCACACTCATCGCCACACTCAGCGACCCCGAAACCTAGATGCAGTCTGTGACTAAAAACATGGTACTCATCCATTGATAAGCCTTGTTCATAGCTACTGACTGTATCTAAGCTAGGGTAAGCACAAGCTAGCGGTACACCAGCACTGTCGTAGGCTTCGTTGTCTTCTTGATAAGACCCCCACCTACTGCAATGCTGGCATACTGGCATAGCTAACTTGTTTTTTCTTACGCTTTCGTACTGCTTCCGAGTTTTATACACAGAAGCCTTAGACATTAGTTAGTCTCAGCTTCTTTTGCATTGCGTAGAACAAACCAGTCAACAGCCCTGTACTCACCAAGCGTGATACCTGCTAAGTCAGGGAAGTTACTACCAACAAACTCAAACAAACTTTCTTCGTCTGTAAACAAAGGCTTTGTTTCTTCAGACAGTTCTTTGATTAGAGTCGGTCGGTCACACCAGCCATCGCCTGTGTTGTGAGCATAAGCCCTCATCCTGCCACCCTTGAAGAAAGCAACAGGTCTTTGCTGTCCTCTGTACATAGATGAAGTAATGCTGCCAGCATGGTCATGGTGAACAGGACACAACTCTGTGTCGTAATTCTCACCCATAACAAAGTCTTCACGTACAAGTGGTGTCGGTTCAGCTATCATCGGGGTCGATGCCGCCATAAAGCCGTTGCCTACAGGCGGTGCAGCCGGTGCAGATGGTGCTGCATAGCTTGTTGCCTGCTGTGTGGGCTGTGTGACGGGGCTAACCTGCACTGAACGTAATTCTTCATCAGTGTAGATGCTACCTTGAAAGGCATCGGGACAGTACCACCTTGCCCCGTTGCTCAATGCTCTAGCAAGCAGCATGTTGCGTGGGTAGGTTGTCCACGGTGAGCGTGGCTTAACTAAGCCAGCCTTCTCAGCATCTTGCATAGAGAAACTAGAAGTCCCGATAAGCCCACCATCTTCAGTGAACTCGATAACACAATGAGTATCATCATGCTCAGTGACTAAGTAGTTGTACTTAGGTGACTTCTTGATAAGCGTTCCTATCAAGGCAGCCCCCATGCCTACCTTGCCATTTATTACAAACAAATTTTCCATGCTTGCAACAGGTGGCAGACCAAGTTCATGCCCCCGCATGACTTTCATAGCAGCTTCGTATGGGTTGTTTGTACCCATAACAAGCGACTGTACAGCCATCTGCCCTATCGACAGGGCTTCATCTGCTGGTAGTCTGTTACGGTCAGCAACAGCAGGGAGAGTGACTTCCTGAGTCTCCTCAGCTTGCTCTTCTTGGCTAACAACAACTTCTTCTTGTTGTTCGAGTTGCTCTTCCTGTTGTTCTGGCATCTCTAATTCTTCAGACCATCCAGCTTCTATTAGGTTGTCTTGAGTCATAAATTTATCCTTGTTCTGTGACTTGAATAACAGGCAGACCTTCTGCCTGTGCGCTGTCGATAATTTTCTTGAACACTCCGCCTCTCTTGGATAGCTTGGCTATCTTTCTTTTATCCCACTTTCGTTTCTGAGGCTTGTTCAAAAAGTCCTCAACATCTAACTCGAACTCAGGCAAGACCTCTTTGAGTTGGTCTAGTACACCCTCAACCCACAGAGTTTTACTTTTGTAGGTAACAAGTGTGTCGCCATGCTGAAACTCTTCAGCGTTTAGTTCAGCCATAGCCAACGCAAGCATAGACTTACAGTCGTATTGCTTTGCTGCTATGTCTTTGGATTGCAGGGTTAGTGATTCTAAACTATCAACTAACGCTTCTATTTTTTCTGTCAGGACACTCATACTTGTAACTCCCCGTCCTTGCTATCTGCAAGTACAGTAGTGATGTCGGCTGGAAGCGACCCTGCGCCGTACATATCAATAGCATCAACACGCTCGTTGTGTTCAACATGCTCTTTGATTTCTTTGACTGCTGCTTTCTGAGCCTTCCATTGGTTCAGAATAGGCGGCTGACCTTGTTGCATCTTGCCACCTGTGTAGCCTGTCCCTGAACAGTCAGCACAGTCTTGTTTTGTTGGTGCTGTCTTAGTGATTTCTTCTTTGACTTCACCGCTGCCAAACAGCACAAGCGTAGCCTCTTGAACAAAGACTGCACCCCAACCCTGACATGCCTTGCACATGTTCTTTGGTGGTCTACCTATCTTCTTTTGCAATGTCTAATACTCCTTGCAATGTTTTTAGTTGTGTTTCGTTTACGTTCATCTCTGCAATCTTGAAGAGCGGGTAGACTTTTTCAAGCAGGTACTCCATGTCTGCTATGTTGCTGTCTTCCCTTTGCTTATCAGGCACAGTCTTTAGCTGCTTGATAGCAGTAACTAATGCCTGTGAAATTATGTATTCACCACGCGGCGACATACTAAATTTATAAGCATCATAGATTTGCTTATCTGCCATCTTGGTATCCCCCTTCGAGAGTCCAGTAAACTTTCTTCCAAGCGAAGAAGCCTGTCTCCCATTGGTGCTTGTGTTCTGCCTCACTGTAAGCCAGTGAGTATGTTGTTCGACCATCGAACATGTTGCCATATTCAATGACATGGGTTACTGCTTCATCAGACTCACCGCCTGATGTATAAACCCCCTTGTTTTCTGTGATGCTATCGACAATAGATTTGTCGTTTATGCTTGCCATATCTTGCTACTCCGTAAGCATTGCAAAAGTCTTTGAAACCTTTGCTAAATCTTTTGGTGTCTTGATTGATACCACCGTTGCTGGTGGGTAGTGCATATCCTCCAATCTTGGCTGATAACCGCCTACTGTTATGACAGAGAACTTAGTACCTGCTTGGTACATAGCATGGCTAACACCATGCGCTCTTGCTTTATTTTGTGGCTCACCGTCAGTTATAAGAACAAGCACAGAATCTTCATTGCTATCTAGCAAAGTCTGTGCATGAAGCATTGCCTCTGACTCTGGAGTTCCACCCATAAGATGTGTTCCGAGTTTCCTAGCGAAAGAACCCTCATGCTTTCGGCAAAGTGGTCGCTTGCCAACTGGTATCGGCGCAGCATAAGGCACTATCCCCCTACCGGAACTGCGGTCGCTCATAGTTGACCAAGCAAAGATTTCTGCTGTCGGAAACTGATGACCTAACAGCCCTGCTGCTTGCCATGCTAGCCAACCAGCATTGCAATAAGTACCTCCACTATATTCATACAAACTAGACTCGCACATGCAATTCATTGAAGTTGAAACATCAACAGCAATTACTAGCTGAGGCTCTTCTTCTTTGTCCTCATCAAAGATGTCTAAAATACCCATCTTGATTTCATGCAGTAAGTCTGCTTGTGGTTCACCGAAATAATCATCAGCTTCTTCTGTTGGTATTTGAAAGTCATTAGCGACAGCCTTTGCCCAGTAATCAAGGACAATATCTGTTGTTACTGTTTTAGAAGCAGGGACAATTTCAACCTTCTCAACAGGCTTCGCTTTCAAGTCAAACAATTCATCTTGCTTTGGCTCAGACTTATCTTCTTGCGACATTGCTTCGGCGATTGAGTCTTTCAGCTTGTCTTTCAAAGTCCTGTTGTCTTCTTCAGGCTCGCTGCTTTCAGGCTCGCTGCTTTCAGGCTTGTCTTGATTGTCTTCGCCTTCATCACTACTGCTATCTGAATCAGGTTCATCAGACTTATCTGAATCATCTGAATCTGAATCATCAGGCGGTGAATCTTGGCTATCAGTGTCCTCATCTTCACCCTCACCACTGTCGCCTTGACTGTCATCGTCCTCATTAGGCTGACTGTCAGAGTTCTCGCCGTCGTCAGGGTTGTCGTCAGGCTCTTGCTGTTCTTCAGGCTCAACAAGACCAAGTTCTTCACCGACCCAAAGAGCCACCTCAGCTAAATCTTCTAGCGATTTAGACTGGGCAACAGCTTGTTCTAACTGGCTACTGTTTTGGTCGAACCAGTCAAAGTATCTTTTGTCTAACCCTAAGCGGTCGTGAGAGCCAGTAACAAACTCAGAAGCAGGAAACGGAATACCTAAAGCAGACCTTTGTGCAAGGTCTTGCAAGTTTATGTTTGAATCCTTGTCTGAATCTTTTTTACTCAGCCACCGCTGTTGTTCAGTGACAATCTTTTGGTTGTGAGTCCAGTCAGCTTGCTTGATAGCAGACTGCGCTCCCTCAATGCCTAGCCATACGTTCAGCATAGCTGGTGGCAGTAATGCTTTGATAACAGGCAAGGCTGGAGCATTTCCAGCCCTTCGTGTTGCTACCTGAGCATCTTCCCATCGAGACTTTGTACTCAAATAGACTGATGAACCTGAGTAAGTATCAATGTCTGTTTGACCACGGCTTTTGTCTGACAGCCGTATTTCTACGTTGTCTGGCTTCAAGGCAGATGACAAAGCCTGCCCCATATCTCTATCAACTTGAGCAGAGGCAATAAACTTTGTCTTGCCTTTCTTCATGTCTCCAGAGACAACACCCTGCTCTTTTTTGAGCATGTTGTATTCATCTAATCTTCTGCCTGAAAGATAACCCCATTTTTTGCGTTCGCTTTCAAGGCTTCGCAGCAGAACTTGCTGCCTGTAACTTAGTGCCATATCTTGCTACTCCTTATGGCTAATTGGTTAGAAAGAAAGGTTGCTGATACCACCCTGCTTTGACCATTCTTTATCGAAGTGTGACCGTATAACAGCATCAACAGTTCCCCAAGTTGAAGAATCAAGCATGTTGACAAAGTTCAGCTTGATTGCATCAACAATATCTTCACCGTACAAGATGGATTTTGCTGTCATAGTCAACCCTCTTGTTGACATGTAAGTTTCTTCTGTTGCTCTCAAGTCTGATGCCATATTCATCAGTCTTGTGGCTGTATCGTCCCACTTAGAGGATAGTAGGATTCCATCAAGGACAGCAGCCTCATCAGTTATCGGCTTGTCTATGTTGTAGAACCTAAACCTGTCCTCTAGTGCAGAGTCCAGTGGGTTAGTGCTGTACCCGTTGCCGACAGGGTTCATAGTCCCTGTAATCCAGACGTTAGGGTGAATAGGAAAGGCATCGTTGCCCTTTTCAAACAAGACGATGTAAGGTCTACCGTCCTCAGTCATAGACAAAAGCCTTGCCTGTATGTCCTCATTACCCCTGTTGATTTCGTCAATAATCAACATTGATTTAGTGCAGACACAGGCTTGACTGGGGTAAGAGCAATCAGGGCTAGGTCGGCAGAGTTCTGTCCACGCTTGGTCAGACCACTCTAGCGTTCCGTCTGTCTTTGGGTGGTAGCTGCCGAAAAACTGCCTACCTTTGGCTGACTTGAACAAGTTGACTTTTGCTGTCACCCTGCCTTGCTGTTGAGCAATCCTGTCAAGAACAAGAGACTTGCCCATGCCCCGTCTTGCTCTGAGAATAACTGGCTTACCTGCGTGTCTACCTAAAGACGCAATCAGGCTTTCGCCAACATCGTTGTAGATGATTTTATGTGCTGCTGTTGTTGCAACCATATCGCTAACTCTTTCGCTACTGGTTTGGTATACCCGTCAAATCGACGAGTTATCCAGTGTACCATAAACAAGTTCCCGTAGGGAAGATTACTTATTTTCACTGGGAAATTAGTTTCTCGACCACCATATTGGGTCAATGGCAAATAAAGGCTTATGCTTTGTCTCTTTTCTTGGTGACTTTTTATTTGATAGCAGTATTTCGTTGCTAGAATCTTTTGACTTTTCAAGAACTTCTTTGAGTGTTCTTGTATATCCCTCAATAAAAGTTTCTCTTGACTCTACTATCGCTGCTAAACACTCAGCAATAGTTTCCATCAAGACCCAAAAGCCGTCGCTGCTTAGTGCTGCAACAGTCTTTGTTATTAGTTCTGGGTCTTGTTGATTTAGTTCAATCAAGTGGTCGTGACAGTCAGGACTGGAACAGATAAGCAAGCGCATTGGTATTCCAATATCTTCTCGTCCGACAGTCATGTTTGTCATAGTGAGTAACTCACCACCACAATGACAGGTTACTTTATCCATTTAGCACACCTTTCCGATGAGATAGACCATGCCTATCACACTAGCAATCTGAATAACAAGAATACAAAACAAGTACAGTTTTATATCTTTCAAGCTGTCGTTCATTGTTAGACCTACTTGGTTAGTTTTGGTTGTCGCACGTTTCAGTGCAGTCGCACAAGTGAAGCGGTACTCCACAGCATCGGCAAGTTCCGTCACCGTCGTCGTGTGCATGTTTATTGACAGGGGTTCCGTCCCAGTTTTCATTCATGACTTTGCTTCTTTACCTGCTCCAATGCTTCGGTTGCTGCCTCTATCGCTTCTTCGTCGTAGCTTGTCCAACCTTGTTCGTCCTCTGGAACGTTAGGGCTGTGCGTTCTAAGTGCTATCTGACATGCTTCCAACGCAGCTACTAGGGCATCGTGACTGTTTACTGCCTTGACGATGAACTCAGCGTTCTCTTTTGCGTTGCCATGCCTATCTTCAACTATTGCTACGTTTTCCAGAACTGCACCTACTAAGTGCTGGTCTAGTCCTTTGTGGTGGACATAACCCCATGGCTGTTTTGTTGCTTCGGTCATTACTTTGCTTCTTTCTGACTAATCTAAGTGCCAAGAACCAACAGCGTTGCCGTTGATGTCGTGGATAATCGTTGCTGCTTCACCAATCGGTGTCCCAACCAACTGCTTTGTTGTTGTGGTCAGGATACGAACAACTTCATCTGTCATTGCTATGTGGGAGTCATGCCCGTCTGACTGAAAAGCATCGTTGTCTGTCTCAATTACCAAAATAAAAGACATAATCTTGCTACTCTCTATCTATGTTTCATCGGTTACTGCCGACTCATCAGTGACACCAAACAGTGCCAGACATATAGGCATATTTTTAGGCATATGCCAGACCGTTGTTGTGTTACATGCAGAACTCACAGTCAATTCCAGTGATTACGACGCTGTTGCACCCATCGTTGGCACAGTAGACACAAGTGTCTGACTCATAGCCAGTTGGGTAGGCTTCCGCCTTGTCGTTGAGATAGGCACAAGTGCTGTTGCAGTAGACTTTTATATCTGCAACACCACAAAGAATAGCCTGTACATCTTCGACAAACTCAATATGTATAGTCATTAGCTACCTGCCTTTCTTGCCTTTGCTTCATCTAGCAGAGTGGTTAGTACCTGTTCGGTTCGGCTGTCTGGGGTTGCTACCACATCAGCAACAGACCTTGCTCTGCCTACATGAATACTTGTGGTGACACTGTAGAAGTTGTCTGGGGACGTATAGTCCAGTGCTGTTAGCACGTTGTCGATGTTGTATCCGATTGGCAAGCTGTAACTAAACAGCACTGTTCCATCGGTACTCAAACTACCTGTACTTGACTTTGCACTATGCCCTTGTTTCCAAGAGTTGATAACAAAATCGTTTGTGCCGTATTTGGCATCACTTCGCCACATATCGCTTCTCGATTCGCTACTGGTTTGGTCACAACGGATAGCCGCTGTGTATTTCAATGCTACCACAAACATCTTCCCGTAGGGAAAAGTGCTGGAATTTACGGGGAAACTCTCGCTATTACTTTATTATTGTTCAGAGTTATAACAAACTACTAGAACCAAGTAGAACCAAGAGAACAATCTCGCTTGTATGAGAATAATCTTCAACTACTACTAAATGCCTTGTTGACTAGATGATAAAAAATGCCTAAACAGCAACTTGCTGTCTAAAATTGGCGATTATCTGCGAAATATAGCCAAAATAAGCAATTCGGGCAGATTTGAAACAGGGAAGTTGAACTGAAAAATCAACACTTCCCTATCGTGCTAATCTTTCTGGAGTTAGTTGTTTGGTGGTTCGAACTTCTAACTTCTACATACCAACGAACCACATCAGGAGAGTAGTGAAATGACATTTGGAATAATTAAACAGTTGCACGAATCAACTAGAGATAGTGTTTGCGTTATTGACGGCAAGCCAATCAAGAAGGGCGACAACGTCATATTGTTGGGCGACAAGGTAGCTAAACAACGAATAACAGTTTGGGAAGCGGCGCATATTGCTCCAGCTTGTGCAAACAAGGTTGAAAACTGGTTAGCCA
>TARA_R110002073_G_scaffold76548_6_pt1 | contig 12140 bp, 12 predicted proteins | sample TARA_R110002073 | Tara Oceans TARA_R110002073 (sample SAMEA4397174) | marine metagenome | biome: Polar Biome; feature: [DCM] deep chlorophyll maximum layer (ENVO:01000326); material: water (ENVO:00002006), including particulate matter (ENVO:01000060) such as... | depth 40 m
TTCGGATCCTTGGATGATGCCGTCTTCAGCAGCTTGTTGCCAATGCGCTGAAGCTTCTGGTTCACCCGCTTTTCATATTCGGTGACGAATAGCACCGGTGCCTGTTTTGACATTTTGTCCTCACGATCAATCCGTTTCGAAAAGCATCCGGAGCGCTTGATCGCGAGGAGGCCGCACAATCTGCGGAGAGACGGGGCCGGGTATCCGGGGAGGCCGTTTCCGCGGGCGGGGTCGCTTGGTCAAGGACCGGGAGCCGCGGAAACGGTAGGATCAGATGGAATGGCGGGGGGCTAAAGCCTCACGCGGCCTTGTCGAGGCCGAGACTCCGGAACAGCTTGCGGGTTTCGTCCACAAAGACCGGATCGAATTTGGGGCTGTCCTTGTCGTAGCGCGGATCATCCATCCGGGCCAGCACCTGCTCTTTCGTCACCGCGCCCGCGCCGGAACCATCCCCGGTCTGCACACCGCTTTCCGCCGACAGGGAAAACAGCGCCTCCAGCGCGCCCAGCCCGTCCGCCGTGGTGGTCAGAAGCTGCAACTCGTTCAGCTTGCCATCATCCAGACGGCCCTGGGCTTTCAACCCTTCCAGCCGCGTATTCAGGGCGCTGGCCCGCTGCGTGAATTTTTCTTCGCCGCCCGCCTTTTCAAACTCTGTGGACGGATTGACGGGCTCGGCAATCAGGCCCGCCTCCTGGGCGCGCTCCAGCACCTTGCCGACGAATGGTCCGAAAGCGGATTTCGGCAGGCCCGCCTCCAGCGCCGCCTCACGCAGAATGGGCAGCATCTTGTCATCGCTGGAAACCGGCTTGCCATGCTTGGCCGTGAACTCATCACTGAACGTCACATCGCCATAATCATCGGCCGATTTCGGCACTTCGGTTTTCGACACCTGCTCGCGCAACCCCTTGAAACGGTTATACAGCCGGTCAATCGTCTCCTGGTCCGTCTTGCCCAGATCGGCCTCATCCATACCTTCGGGCCGGTAGAGGGCCGGGGCCTGCGCTTCGGCTTCGCCAGACGCTTCCGCCGCGGCCGCGCCTTGCGCGTCCTGCGCACCCTGATCTTCGCCCTGGTTTTCGGACTGACCTTCGCCAGCGCCTTCATTCTCTGCATCATCACTCATCTTGCGGGTCTCCTTCTTCAAGCAATTGGCGGCCGCGGCCGGCAAGGGCGCACAGCAACACCACGATGGAATTCTGGCCTTCGCGATAGCAGCCATAATTGACCAGGGCATCGCGCGGCATCATCAGATCGCCGGGCCATGTCGCCATGCGCACGGTCTGGCTCATCAGGTAGTCCAGCAGTTTTTCACCCGCCGGGCCGGAAAACACCGCCTCGGCGAGGGCGGCGATCTCGTCCAGATCGCCCTTCATCACCGAATTGACGGGCAGACCGGCATTGCCCAGCTCCTGGCTGTCCCATCCGCCCTGTCCGGCCAAAAGGCCGTCGAAAATGTCGGCGGGCTCGACTTGCAAATTCTGTTTCATCAGGCAGCGGCCTCTTGCTGTTCACGGCGGGCGGCCATCGCGGCGATCAGCTTCTGCACATCGCCGCGCTCCTTGGCCTCGCGGATCAATTCTTCCGGCACGCCCAGCTTGCGGGCAAAATACTCGCCCACATCCTCGACCTTGGCCGACATCATCAGCGCGTCTTCACCCACTGTCCCGGCCATCAGCTCCAGCCAGCGCGTCACCCGCGTCAGGTCATTCATGTTCTGGGCATCGGCCAGCGGCGAAACGATCTTCACATTCGCTGTCAGCTGGTCGATCTGGATCAGGTCGGGCAGCAAATTCTGCTTGTACAACAGCTCCAGAACCCGCTGGACCAGCGGCACCACAAATTCCTGCACCAGACGGCCATAGACCACGGCCAGGTCTTCGGCATAAATGCGGATATGCTCGATGACTTCGCTGGCCGACCGGGGCGTGTCACCCCGGCTTTGCGGAATAGCCCGGTCAAACAGGATTTCGCGGATCCGCTCGCGGAATTCGGAAATCATGATGTTGGACACATCGAAATTCCGGGGCACGTCCAGCGCGCGGATTTCCGGATTGGCACTCTGGTTCGAGGTCACGGGGATCATCGATCCCGGCGCCAGCCTTTGCAAATTCAGCGTGCTGGCCGCGTTCAAACCTTGCGTCCGCGTCCACAGGCCCATGATGGCCAGCGCCGCCGCCCGCAATGTCAGCTCCACCGTCTTGTTCAGCACCCGGACATCCGGCAGCGCCATCATGGCCGGGCCCCGCCCCTGCGCCTCACCCGGCACCTTGAAGAAGCGCGGTGTCAGCCACGGGCAGGTGCGGGTGTTCTGGGTGTGGATTTCCACATAGCCATCGCCCTTGCTGCCCGCACCGGCCATCACCACATGCAATTCCCAGCGGCGATCCTCGCCATTCCAGAATGTGGACTGGGCCACCTCGAATTCGGTTTCCGAATTTCCATCCTTGCCCAGCGCATCCATCACCGCCTTGGGCAACTTGTTGTCCCGCACGGCGTCCGGCCACCGCGCCGCAATCACCCGCGCCGAAAACTTCCGCGCATAATGGATCTCCGTCACCTTTCCGGCCCGGCCCTCCATCAGCGCCACATCGATCGCCGGGACCGCCTCGAAAATCACCGGCTCATCGGCATCGCCTTCGGAAATCAGGATGGCGGCCTGCCCGGCGGTCAGATCCACACACCCCTCGCTGGTCGCGGCATGAAAGCCCGGCGTGTCAATCGCGGCATAGGCCGCCGCCGACACGTCCTGCAAACCCTTTGACAAACGGTCAAAGTCCGCCTTTGACAAACGGGCTTTTGCGGCGGGCCCCAGCTCGATCTTGAAAAAGGGCTGCAGCGACGGCGCGATATCGTTCTTCAACCGCCCGGCAAACCGGAAAGCCGAGGACACGGCCGTGCTGTCGAACAAATGGTTCATGCGCGCCGCGCCAACCCCGCCACTGCGCTCTGCCGGATCGCGATAGACAAGGATCTTGTCATAAACCTCGTTCAGCAGCGCTTCCCAGGGGCGGCGGTGCTCGAAGGCCTTGTCCTTGGCTTTCCAGATGGCGGCGGCGTTTGAGGGCGGTCTGATTTTCATGGATCAGCCCAGCGTGTCATTCATCTGGCTGGCCAGCGCTGCCCGGCGTCCGCCACGGGCGGACCGTATCCGCGCCGCATCGGCCTCGGCCTCGGCCTCCGCCTCCTTGCCCCGCGCCCGGATGCGTTCGCGGTTTTGCTGGGCCTCCAGCGACCGGTTGACCTTTGGCCGGCCAAAGCCGAACAGCTCGCCGATGCCTCTCATCAGGTCTGCCATCAGAACACCTTTCCCGGATTGAACAGGTACAGATCAAAACCATCCTCGCGCACCCCCGCCGGATCGAACCCCATCAGACGCACCAGCCGCGCCGAACGGTCCGCGCCGGGCGCGCCCGCCTGGCGTACCCGCGCAATGACCGCGCCGTGGCGTTGCCAGACCGCCATCGCAATGCCCGCCGCCGCATCAATTCCGGCACGCACAAAGCGCTTCATGGCCGGGCCAGACAGAAACCAGCCCTCCATGGCCTGCAAATCCTCGCGCCAGCCAAAGCCGCACAGACAGACCAGCTCGCCCTTCCGGCGGACCTCATAGGCCTCGCCGATCGCCAGCTGGGCCCGGTAGGCCTCCATCCGGCGGCTGTCAGGCGGCACGCGCGCGCCATCATCGCCATGAACATGTGTCAGGCTGGCAGGGGTCGCGGCGGAAATATCGAGGTCTGTGTGTTGCATCTTGTTTCCGGGCGGCTGACCGGCCGGTTGGTGCGGCCCGGCACGGCGCTTGCCCGCATAACCAGTGCCGGGCGCACCCCCGGCCGGAAGCCGGAACACTGGGGCGCAAGATGCGGACGGGGGGCTAAAGGCCATCATGACAGCGGCGACCAGCCCCAGTCGGCCTTGCCGCCCAAAAGACCCGCTGCCGGATCATGCCCGGCAAAGGGCAGATTTCCGCCGCGCCGCGTTACCACGGCATGAACGCCCTCCTTGCCCAGGATCAGGTATTGCAGCGCATCATGCGGGTGCGAATAACTGTTCTTCGCCGGGTGACGCTCGGTGCTGTCTTCCCCGGCCACCTTGGCATTGCGGTACATGTAGCTGGAATTGAACCCCTTGCGCAGGGTCGGGCATTTCTGCGGGTCCATGATGAAGCCGGGCCGGTTGCCATGAACTTTTGACCGCAGCACCTGGTCAACGGCATCGATGCGCAATGCCTCTTCATTCGAGCCCGCCGGCAGGATCGGAATACCCAGCGCAAATTGCAGCGTATCCAGCCAGCTTTTCTCGCCACCTTCCTTGTCCGCGCCGCGGTCGGCGGTCGGGTCACAAAACCCGTAGAAGCGGTGGCGCGAATAGTTTTTTGCGATGAAGTCCAGCACCAGCTCGGAAAAGCGCGAAGCGCCCATCCGGCCCGCATAGATTTCCGCCAGGATACGCCACTGCCCCTCACTGTCCTGCTGCCCGAAGACGGCGGCCGGGTGCAGCGTCATGCCGCCATCAAACCCGATGCCGATATCCACGCCGTCGATCGGCTGCAGCGGTGCAGGCGCGACATGCAGCTGATCGTCATACGCATCATAGACCGGCGTGCCGGAGCGGTCCGCCCCCCACTTGTTGTGCACCAGCCGGTCAATCTTCCACTGCGGCCAGGTGGCAATCATCCGGTCATAGTAATCCGGCTGCAGATTGTCGCGGTTTTCTGCCCCCGGAGACATGCCGCCGGGCTGATCGAAGAAGGCAAACAGCCCGCCCGCCTCCAGCTCCGTCCGGCGCGTCACGCACCAGTCATACAGCCAGTGATCGACATCCGTTTTGTTGAAGTCCCCGGAAATTCCGGTCCAGGCTTCCACGCCTTCCGGCAGCATCCGCTTTGGCGGGAAACGGCCCATCCGGCCGATGAAGTATTCCAGCACCGCTTCCGGCAGGCCGGAAATGGCGTTCAGGCCCACGCCGGTCGGCTGATAGCCGTCCAGCACCTTTTCCGGATCGCGCTCGCCAATGGCCGTGCCCTCGATCGACAGCTCGATGACGCCATGTTCATCCACCAGGCGCAGATCATGCCGGAAGGGCCGGTTCTCACCGCCGCGCCAGACACCCAGATCGCGCAGCACCCATTCGTCATAGGTCTCGACAAAGTTGGCATAGAGGTTCGGGAAGGTGTCCCGCACAAAAACATGCTTGTGGCGGCGGATGCCATCGCGGCAGCGCGGCTGGCGCGCCGCCTTCACGAAGGGGTCAATCACCAGCGCGCCGGTTTTCCCCGACCCGTAAGGCCCGGCAATCAGGCGCACGAATTTTTCCGATGTCAGGAAATCATAAGCGACAGGGCCCGGCGGCTGCCAGCCGGAAATACCCTGCTCCAGCACACCACGCACCCGGTCCAGATCAATCGCAGGCACCTGTGCCCAGTCCGGATCGCCGTAAGGATTGCCCGCATCGTGGACTTGCGCAGCCATCACCAGCCCTCACGCAGACAGAAAAAACCACCATCAACCCCCGCCCCCGACCCCGGGATTTCGCAAGACGTCCGGAGGGCGGAGGCGAGGTCTGTCATGGCGATCCATTCTCCGGTCAAAATGCAGCTCATCAGGTCAAGGACAGAGAGCTATGCGTTTTTAAAGGGGTCGGGCGGGTGACATTGGCCAGGACGAGGAGGGGGGAGGGTTATCCCGCGCGCGCCCGCTGATGTTCGATCAGCCGATATCAGCCTTCGTCTGCGTTATCTTTCAATGACTTGGCTGGGTCTGTAGACTTTCCGTCCGTAGACTTCCCGTCCTCTGGCCCGCTAAGTGACTGATATTCCTCACGCAGCTCTTTGGGCCGCAGATCGAACGCCTTGCCGCCCGCCGGTGCAGAAAAATCTGACGCGCCCGGCCTGGTGAGAACACCCACCGCGAATACGGGCAGATCATTGCCGTCCCCATCATCGACGACGGCCCCGCGCTTCTCGTGCAGATATGGCAGAGCTTCCTTCCACGCCGCGATCTGGATCTTCAGCAGCTTGGTCAGCTGATCGATCATGGCTTGTTCATTGATCGCGCCATCGCTATCGGCCAGAACCCAGCCACCCTTCTTGCCGTCCTCATCCTCGCGCATTTCAGCGACCAGCGTCCGCGCCTGGTCAGCCAGCTCCCGGAACAGCTCGGCGGGCGACATCGAGCCCAGGGCCACGAGGCTCTCCAGCGGCAGGGTGTAGCGGCTGCCCAGATAATCGATCCATTCCTGCGAGCGCCGGCCTTTCGCGCCCTTTGGCCGGCCGATGCCACGCTCCTCGTCGCTGCGCAGGCCTTCGGCGCGATGGCGCGGCGACATCATGGCAGGCTCGAACAGATCCCCCTGGACCGACCGCGCCGCCTCCAGCGCGCCAGCGCCGGTCGAAGAGAATGCGGCGTTCAGCCCTTCCTTGCGTGCCCGGTCAGACATTAAATGCCTCATTAAAAACGGCTTTTGAGCGGTTTGAGACAGCGAAAAAACCGTGTCTCACACCGTGTCTCACACCTAAATTGCTGAAATCGCTTACATTATTATATGTTTGAGACAGTGAGACAGGTGAGACACATGAATTCCCACACGCGCGCGCGCATACGCGAGAGCCCCCCTGTCTAGGCGTCTCGCTGTCTCGAACGCACTTTTTCCCTATCAGAAACAATGGCTTGATCTTCTGTGGCCGGTGTCTCACTTGGTGTCTCACGGCGCACCGGCGTCTCGCCGCAATCCGGGCTTGCCTCAAACCCTCACGGGGCCGGGGGCAGGGGGGCTCAAAACGGAATATCGTGATCATCGGGCGGATCATCCCGGGCAGGGGGCCGGGCCGGGCTCCCGCCCGCCGGCGGATCGTCCTCATCCTCCTCGCCGATGCGGGGCATCACCTGCGCCAGGTCCAGCCAGGTGCATCGCCGCTGCACCCCGTCAATGCGGCTGCGGCGCAGCGTCCACATCCCGCGAGGAGCCTGCTGCAGAGACGAATTCCATGCCCCGTCCACACTGGCCTCTCCCTCATAGTCGGATCCGCGGAAGAGCTGGCGCAGCTTCTCGTCCGATGTCGGCACCGCCAGCCACCATTCCACGCCGGGATGATCGGGATGGCGCGGCTCCACCTTCAACCCCGCCACCGCCAGCAATTCATTGATCACTTTCAGCTTGCCCTTGGCCGTGGTCGCGGTGCCGAACACCTCTGCCGGGCCGCCGCCATCATCCGGCGTCAGGAAGGCGTCCAGCAACGCCCCCACCGTGCGCTGCTTGCCCGATCGCCAGGCCTCCACCGGCGCGGCCAGCAGGCTGGTCAGACAGCGCTCCCATTCGGCCTGCTTGCCGGCGGTTTCATCCAGCGTCTCCGGGGCCAGCTGCTCGCACCAGAAGGCGATCGTGTCGCTGTCCGGCGCTTCATCGGCCAGCAGAACGTCCGAACACGCCATCAGCGTGCCGAACTGCATGGCCGCCCGGCTGTCATGGCCGGAGGCCTGCAGGGCCATCCGCCATTGTGCCAGGCGCAGCTGCAGGTCCGGCCACATATCCACCATGCGGCGAAACAGCTTGCGCCCCATCAGGGCCAGCTCCTCGGGCTTGTATTCCGGCTCCGTATCGCCGGGCTCGAACGGATCGATGTTCAATATCGCCATGCGGGAGAGATCCTGCGGCCGCAGGCCATGGCGGATCACCGAGGTGAAACAGAACGGATTGCGCGAATAGAATGTCTTGCCCTTGCCGTCCGCGCCGCCGCGCATCACCACTCCGCCGGAGGAGGATTGCCGCATCAGCTCGATCACGGGCCGGGTCTTCGCCGGGTCATTCTGGGCCTCGAATTCATCCACAATCGTGCACAGGCTGGAATGGCCGACATGCTGATAGATCGAGGCCGCCGTCACATTCGTGGCATAGATCACGCCATTGCCCAGAAGGGCCTTCAAAACCTTGTGCGTCAGGCTGGACTTGCCGGTGCCGAACCCGCCCGTCACCCAGATCGAGGGCCGCCAGTCCAGCGCCCCGGCCACAAACCCTGCCGCAATCCAGCCCAGCAGCAGGCGCACATCCAGCTCGCCGCGCCGGAACCGCCAGGTCGAGATCAGCTTCGTCAATTCCTGCGCCGGGCTCACATCCACCGCCGCGCCCCAGGGATAGGGGCGCAGGGGCTCTGCGGGATAGACCGCACTGTCCAGATCACCGGGCGACTGGCGCGAATAGCGGCCCTTCTCGTCGCGCAGGATCAGATTGTTTCCGCAATGCAGCACCAGCCGCCGGTCATCATCCGGATCGGTCCATGTGCCGCGCCCGCGCACATATTCGAAATCGCGCCACACGCCGCGCCGCGCCGCCGCATTGTAAAGCAGGTTTCCGGCCATCTCCGCATCCCAGCCATTAATGCTGTCCGGATCGGCATAGAAGGCCGCAATCACGTCCGGATCGGCCGTGTCCTTGGGCGGGGCCTTGCGGCGCGGAAACGCCCAGTACAGAAAGTCCAGACGCCCGGCATAGAGCTTCTTGATCGTCTCCGCCTTCAGATCCGGCACCTGCACCACCTGGCCCAGAGTGTTCAGAAAGAAAAACGCCGTCCCGTCCATGCCCAGCGGATGCACCGGATTGCCCTGCGGCAGGCCATACGGGTCCACCGCCCCGGCCTCGCGCCATTTGCCGGGCGCAATGGCCTGGCCATTCACCTCGCGCGGCGCGCCCTTGTCCGGATCCAGCGGCAGGCTGGCCGCCTCTTCCGCTTCCTCGATCAAAGCACGCAAATCCTGTTCGCGGTTTTTCGCCACGGTGAAAGTCCTTGTCAGGAGAGAAAATTCAGTCCCGGCCCACCCTGCAGAAGGGCAGGCCGGAACAATCGGTCAGGTCAAAATCAGCCCTGTTTCGCGGCCGCCCCGATCAGCGCACTGGCCGCATCAATCAGCCCGCCCTTGATCACCACCTCGGCGGCAATGTCGCAGGCCTCCGGGCTGTCGCAAGACTGGCCCAGATGCTCGATCAGGCCTTCGCGGGGCAGTGCCGCCAGCGTGGTCACGCTGTCAATCCCGGCCCGCTCCAGCTTCGCCGCCGTCGCCTTGCCAATCCCCTTCACATCGGTCAGGGGCACGGGCTTTGCGCGCCGCGCCGCGGGCGGCGGGTCAATGCGTTCCCGGTCGCTGGCCCCGGCCACACGGTCAAACCCGCGCTGGCCGATATCGCCCCGGCGCGGCTTTGCCGCCGCCACAGCCTGCGGCACGGGCAGGGCAGACAGAACCTGCACCGCCGCGCGGTAAACGCCCCATTGCGCCTGCACGCTCACATCCGCGCGCCAGCGGGCGGCATCAAACCTCACCCCCGCCCATTCACAGAACTGGCGGCAAAACGCCTCTGCCGGCGGAAAATCGCGCACCGTGCCGAATTCCCACATCCGGTCCATGATGCCGATGAACACCTCATCCAGAGGAACCTCCTCGGCATCAAAGGCCTTGCCCACACCCAGCATGGCGTGCAGCGCGGCATCGCGCAGCACCTCCTGGAATATTTCGGCCTCCGGCCGCACGTCTGTTTTGTCACTCATCGGCTTTCTCCCTTGATGAAATCATTGGCATCCTTGCCCAGTGGCACCCGCGCCACGGCCAGCGGAATTTTTGTCTCCGACAGGCGCGCCACCGCCTTGTCAAACGCGCGCGCCGCCGGGCCATGCGCCCAGTCATTATCGGCCATCACCGTCAGGCGGGACGGGCGCACTTCGTCGCGCGGCGCGTCCCAGCTCATCAGACCGTTCAGACTGCCGCAGGCGTGAACCCGCGCCTCCGGCATGGCCAGGGCACAGGCCAGCGCATCCTCTATGCCCTCGGTCAGGATCAGATGCCGGGCCTCTTCCGGCGCGGCCCCCGGCCACACGCGGATGGCGGCGGCGCGGGTCGCGCCCAGCATTTTTTTCGGGGATCCGACCGCCGCTTTCGCGACCGCCTGGTCAGACGGCGTCAGATAGGTGCGATGCACCGCCACAATCTCCCCGCCCGCCTCCCGCATGGCGGCAATCATGGCGGGCAGGTATTGCTCGCCCGCCTCATCCCGATAAAGACACCGGTGCGCCACGCGCAGATCGGAGGGGTGGTGCGGCAACTGCCCGATCGCCAGACCCCGCGCCTCGGTGAAATAGCGCCAGGGGCGGCTGTTCACCGAAATAAACGCCGCAGCGTTGAACAGATTTTGCGCATGGCGGATCTTGCGCGCCCGTTCTTCGGCCTCTCCGGCCTCAACCTTGCGGCTGGCCGCTTCGGCCCGTTCGATCTTTTGCGCCACGGCGCTCGCATCGCCATCGGCAAAGCCATAGCGGTGAATGGCCCAGTCATAGACCTCGCTGCGATCCTTGAACACGCCGGCATAGACGGGCAGATTGATGATGTCGCCGGTCTCGGCCCCGCCACTGTCGAATTCCTTGAAACACCCCGCCGCGGGGCCGGACAGCCAGATCTTGAACGATCCCGCCCGGTCATCGCCGCGCTGCGGATTGGGGCAGACGAAATACTTGCCATCGCGGCGGCCCTGCGCCGTCAGCCCCCATTCATGCAGCAGCGACATCAGCTCGCCCTGCATCAGGGGTTTCAGATGCCGGAATTCGATGCGGGGCGGGGCGGCGCTCATGACGCGCTCCCGCGCGCCAGCGTCACCTGCACCACACCGGCGGCATGGTCGACATGGATGTCCGGGCTCTGCCCGCGGCAGGCATTCACCTGGTCAATGGGGATCTCGAACGTATCACAGGACGGCAGCAGGGCATCGCGCACCATCGCCGCCAGAACTTCCCCGGCCTTGGGCGTGGCAATTTTCGTCGCGGCCTGCGCCAGACGGGCGGCGCGTTCCATCATCGCATCCGCGCCCTGCGCCGCCAGAGCGTCCTGCTCGTCCCGGCTCAAGGACCGCACAATGCGTTCTGCCGCGCGCAGCGACACGCCGCCATCCTCCACCGCCTTCACCAGCGCCGGACAGCCCTGCTCGCGCACGGCCTTGGCGCGCCCGATCGTCCGCACGCCGACATCCATCTGCCGCGCCGCCGCATCGACCGAGGCAAAACCGGGCCCATGGGCCCCGTTTTCCGCAAAACTCTGCCCATGGGCAGAGTTTTCTGTCATGCTGCCGCCATCCCGGTCCGGCACTTCCTCGAACAGAGGGTCGGAGACGGGCTCCGCCGCAGACGCCTTTTTCGGCCGCCCGGGTGCGAGACGCGCAATCTCGGCGGCAATCATCGCCCGCTGACTGGGGGAAAGCTGGCGGCGGCGGATATTCTTGGAAATGATGAAGCCCACCGGGTCATCCCCGTCATAGGTTTCAAACACCGGCTCCACCCCGGCATCGCGGCAGGCTTTCAGACGGTTGCGCCCGTCCAGCAGCTCGCCGTCATAGAGAGTGATCGCCTCGCGCAGGCCGTACATGCCCACATCCAGGGACAGCTCGGCCGCCTCGTCCGCCGGCAGCATCGGAAACAGGTCCGCCACCGGATGCACTTTCAGATCCGTCACCGCGTCAATGGGCAGGGTAAAACTCATGCGCCGAATTCCTCTTCAATGCGGGCTTCCAGCCGGGCCAGCAGGGCATCAAACCCGGCATCATCGCGGGCGGTTTCCACCCGCTGGATGGCGCGGCGCATGTCGCGCCGGTCAGACCACATCAGGCCCTGCAACAGGCGCAGGGGAATGCCCGCGCCGACATGGGTCAGATAGATCACCGTCTCCCGGGCCAGCGCCTCGGGCCGGGTGCGGCGGATGCGCGGCGAAATGTCAAAGACAGAGCGCGGCGGCACGCCGAATTCCGGGGCCGCCATCTGCGCAATCGCCACCGGCACGCCGGAGATCGGGCCCGCCACACTCATGCCGCCCCCTCACTGTCCAGCATGTTCAGATAGGCGGCGGCGGTGCGCGCCGCGCTGGCCAGTGTGGCCCGGTGCTGGCGGCGGAATTCGGTGCAGTGGGATGACGTCCGCACATGGCGGTGATAGTCCGCGGGCCGCACATATTCGCGCGCCGCCTTCCACAGCTGATTGACGGGATGATCCGGCGTCAGCTTCTTGCCCGCCTCCACCGGCACGCGCGCCTCGCGCGGGATGGCATCGCGCAGCCGGCGGATGGCCAGCGCATCGGCGGGCGCGGCCTCGGCCGCATCCAGCGCCACATCGATCAGGG
>TARA_R110002073_G_scaffold70553_4_pt1 | contig 12137 bp, 16 predicted proteins | sample TARA_R110002073 | Tara Oceans TARA_R110002073 (sample SAMEA4397174) | marine metagenome | biome: Polar Biome; feature: [DCM] deep chlorophyll maximum layer (ENVO:01000326); material: water (ENVO:00002006), including particulate matter (ENVO:01000060) such as... | depth 40 m
TGCTTCAGCAATCATAGGGTGTACGACTGTACTTAAACCTCTAGTTGCTCTTTGGTTTTCTTCTTCATCTTGCCCACCACTAGGATCAAGAGTTTCTAAACCTTGTTTGTATCTATATTCCCATTCTGATCTAGCTTCTTTGTCTGACTCATAACTTGAAATTAATTGACTAGCAACACCATTAAGTTCTTTTGCATCAATAGTATCTGCTAAATTTTCATCAAATGTAGATACAGTTTCATCAACATCATCTAAAGCTGGATCACCAATCAAAACTTCATCATCATTAATTTGTTCTACTTGAAAGTCATCTGATGGCATTGTTTCAGCAAATGGGATTACTTTTGGTTGTCTAGCCATAGAATGTTATCCTCTTTTCTTGTTCTTGGTCATCATCATCATAATCAGTTGAATGTGTTATAAACCAACCTTTTCTTAATCTTAACCATGCCTGTGTACAAGTATCTACTATATCGTCATTATCCCCTGCTGGAAATGCTGCACATATATCTATTAAATTTTTACACCATTTTTTCCCCTTTGGGAAGAAGATTCTTCCATCTTCTAGTAAAGCACTACACGCATGAGCTCTTGCAATCTTATCTCTGTCTGGATTATATGCTAATACAGGCACACCAGCCATTCTTAAATCTTGCAACAAACTTTGTCCACTAGCCTTCTTTTCTATTAGTACAGCATCAGGTTCCCAATCGTCATATGCCTCTTGTGCTAATCTTCTAAGTTCAGGATAGGTTACTCTGTCATACCACATTTCTATTACTATAGCATTCACTTGACCATTTTGTTTAAATATACCCCATGTTGTTCTAGCACTATAACTGCTATTTTCTTTTGTACTAAATGCTGTATCATAGCTTTGTACTATGTATTCTATATCAGGTAGCTTTTCATGTTCCCAAGGTGTCCACCACTCTGCTTTTAATATCGCACCACCTTTGGGCATTGGTCTTTGTTGCAGTTGACCTGCACTTGCGTATGTACCCAGACTTTTTTCCAAATTGTTAAGAGTAGTTTCGTCAACCCTCTTTTGCCACAGCAACTCACCTTCTTCGCGTCTTGGGTCTTTAAAGCCAAGTGATGATCTAGTGGGTGTTGGGTGTTGTTTTTCATATCTTGCAGGTAAACATAAATGATCCCAAGCATTATATTCATTCCCTAAAATGTGACCAGTTAAATCGTTTTCATGTACTCTTTGCATAATTATTATAAATGCACCAGTTTTTGGGTCATTCAATCTGGTTTGCATAGCTTGATCCCACCATTCTAGCACACCTTCTCTTACTGTGCTAGACTCTGCTTCTCTCACATTGTGAGGATCGTCAATAACAATTATATCACCACCTTCACCAGTTAAAGCGCCATCAACTGATGTTGCAATTCTTTGTCCTGTTTTATTATTTTCAAATCTTTGTTTTTGGTTTTGGTCGCTTGTAAGATTAAAAGAATCTCCAAAGTAATGTTGATACCATTGACTATCTATTAATCGTCTACATTTAACACTATCTCTAATAGATAATGAACCTGCATAACTTGCATACAAGAACCTTTTCTCCGGCTCTATAGTCCAAGTCCAAGCTGGTAAAGCTACTGCTACACTTATTGATTTCATATGTCTTGGTGGAATATTTATAATAAGACGTTTTATTTTACCTTCAACGACTGCCTGTAAATGTTCAGATATAGCATCAATATGCCAATTATCGTAAAACTCTCTGTTAGGCTCTATAGACTGCCAACTATTTTTCGTAAACTCCTTCAATGACCTTTTCATCTCCTCTGCTTCCACCTGTTGTAAGAGCATTGGTAAGGACTCGTTTAAGTCGTTTGAGTTCATTGTCTGTAATCCTAGTTAAATCTATTACTTGTTTTTGTTCTATAATAGTTTCTTTCTCAATTTTATCTTGCCAACCAGCCCTATTTTTTAAATAAAATATCATAGCTGTGTTGTCACCATTTCTTGCTTTTGTAAACAAAGCACTTGTTATTGATGCAATGCCTTTATCCTTTCCCCTTTTTATAGCCTGTGAAAACTCCGAAAACTTTCCCTTTTTATCATACAATGTTGTTTCACTCATACCTAATACATTTGCTATTTGCTCCATTGTAAGTCCTTGTGCAGCAAGTGTTTCAGCTTTTTTACATAAGTCTTCATCTATAACTATTTGAGGTCTACCTATTTTTTTTATTTGAATTGATTTCTTTTTACTCATCAAAATCCCAACCCTCCATTTCTTTTAAACTATGTTTTTGTATTATTATAGGTGTTTTATCACCAAGATCAGCATTAATTGTATTAAAGTATAATGTTTCTACAGCTTCATCATATGGTAATTTATCTTTATCCATAATTATTTTTAAACATTTTTCAAAGTCATAAACTGCTACTGTCTGCATATTAGCTCTTGCAATGGTTGTGCCTAGAAAAGCCTTTTTAAATTCAGGCATTAAATAAAATTTTTCCATTTAATCAACTCTTGTTGTCATTTTGATGCTCTGTATGTCCCCATAGTAATTTTGCTAAAGGTAAATATTTTTCATATCCCATAGGAAATAATATTAATGGTGTATCATTACCCATTAATTGTTCATCTACATTTTTTTCAAACCACTCAATAGCTTTTTCGTGACTTAATTTTTGTTTCTTTATAACAATATCAATACATTTGTTTCTATCATAAATAGCTATAAAGGTTTTCAAATTCTTCTCTGTAAAACCTATAAAAGCATCTTCATATCCTTCTAATGTAAGCATTCTATGTTCCTATCGCATTGCCAAATAAATATACATGAACTCTTGCTGAAACATTATAACCTCTTTTAAAAGCCATTTCTGCAATTTTTCCTGCACTCTCAACTTGTTCTTCCTCTCTTGCTCCTACAGGCATAATATATACAGGATAATCAATACCTACATCTCTATACATCTGTAAAACTTCTTCCATTTCGTCCCATTGTTCTGTCTTACTACCTAATACAAACTTTAAATGCCCTCTAGTACTTAATTTATAATATGTGGCTACAACTTCAGGTAATATTGCTTTTTGTCTTTGTTCTCCGGCAACTGTCCATAACTTAGGACTTACAGAAAAAAACAATTCATAATAATGTGTATTTTCCCAAAACTGTATGAAGTCGCTATTAAGCTTTCTTGTACCATTTGTTTCATATGTAACAGACCTTGGAAAGTTAATAATATCATTAAAGTATTGTAGTATATTTATACTAGCAGTTTGACCATTTGCTGTTAATGGCTCACCACCTGTAAAGCACATATCTGATTTCTGCTTTGATATTGGGTGTTTGAAAAAACCCATTGGGTTGCTGTCAGTTTTTGCTGTTTGCATAATACGTTGAGCAATTTGATTTGGTGTTCCTTTACTCATTAAATGTTTAAATCTTTTTGACCATGTGTAAGAACTATCACAACCTTTATCCCATACAGGCAAGTCCTCAATACGTTTTACTTTACTTAAATCATATTCCTGAAAAGGTAATTCATAAGTTTCAGGCTTAGTTGGATCAAGTTGACCAAAACCATTGCATTGTAAGTTACACATAAAAAACCTTAACCATAGTGTATGTACACCAGTATAGGTTCCTTCACCTTGTATTGAATCAAATATTTCTGAATATAAGTATTCTTTGTTAATCACTCAATATAGCCCTCTTGTGTCCGTTTTTTTATATACTTTTCTTTATCATGTTCTGCGTTACTAAAAGTTTCCCAAGGAAAGATTACCCATTTATTTGACGTTCTTATATGTAATAAACCAAATATATTTACTCTTGATACCCAACTAACAAAATGAGTAAAGTCTTCTTTGCTTTCATTAAATGTTTTTTTTGTGTCTACAATGTCATCAACCCATAAAACACTTTTCCCCATTTTTTTCATATCTTTAATAAACTTGATGTCTGTTACTAAAGGTTTTTCTAGTGTATGACTTAAAGCAACTGCTATTGGTAAACCACCCCTTGGCTGTCCATATATTGCGTCAATGTTTGTTTCTTTTAAAGAATCAGTAATATCTGCTATCATCACATCAAACATAGACCAATTTAATATATCATATTTGTCAGTATCATTTGGTGTTAATATCATATTTATTCCCCTCAATATATGCCATGTTGTTATCAGTTTCCCTTACCTCAACTCGTCTACACCATATTCTATCCTGCTCACCATAGCTGGGCAGGAAGATTGTATTTACATATTCATATAAAAAACTAGCTATACCTTCACAGCCTGTTTTTTCTACTTCTGTAATTTTTGCTAAGCCAAGCTCTCCAAGTTTTTTAATATCTTTATAGTTTGGATCGTCCAATGCTAATAACAATGTATGGTCAAACCATTCCTCTAACTTATCTTTTAAAGGTCTTAAGCCACCAAAGTCCATAACCCAATTTCTAGCATCTAATGTTGTTGCCTCAAACTCAAAATAAAAAGACAAAGCATAACCATGTATTTTATTACAATGACTATCGGCTTTCCATTGTCTATAGGCTACTGGTGCAATTTGTTTGTAAGTTTTTGTAGATATATATTTCAATAGCTTTGCCCCTTTATAATATTCATAAATTCCATTCTTGCATCACTATTGTCTTTAAATAAACCTCTCATAACACTTGTTGCCATATTACAGTCATTTTCCCTAACTCCTCTTAAAGTCATGCACATATGACTAGCATTTATAATAACTGCTAAAGCCTTTGGTTTAATTAATTCCTCAATAATGTCTGCTAATTGCATTGCTGATTCTTCTTGTATTTGAGGTCTTGACATTATCCAATCTGTAATTCTGTTAAACTTTGATATACCTATAACTCTATCACTTGGGATAACACCAATCCATGCCTTACCAAATATAGGTACAAAATGATGACTACAGGCTGACCTAATAGTTATTGGTCCTATAGTATATATTTGGTCAAGTTTTTTTGCATTAGGAAAATCAGTAATTTTAGGCATTGGATAGTATCTGCCTTTAAAAATTTCATCAACATACATTTTTGCAACTCGTTTGGCTGTGTCCTGTGTGTTATGATCATTTTCATAGTCTATAACTAAAGCATCTAAAACACCTAGCATTGCAGTATTAACATTTTCACGTATTACATTTATATCATTTTCATCAATATAATCAGAAATATTGTCATTTGCTTTAAAACTAACATTTTCAAATCTTAGTCTTTTTTTTATTTCTTCACTCATTGTCGGCTTCCTCTATACTTCTAACTATTAATGGATCATCAACTCCGGCTTGTTCAAAACCATAAGCTCGTAAAACACACGCATGACATTTACCACAAGGTGGATAAACTCCAGCATAACAAGTATGACTATAAGCAAGTGCCTCCATACATTTATTTACACCAAACATTGCTAATCCGTTTACTAATTCAACTGACTGTGCTTTTGTCATATCAATTAATGGTGTTACAATTTTAAAGTTATCTATTCCTAATGCCTCATTTATTGTTTTTTCTTGGCTTTGTATAAAACTTTGTCTGCAATCAGGGTAGTTCGCATTATCTTGTTGGCATACACCTGTAACTAAAGTGTAACAATCATTATACAAAGCATAGTTTGCTGCAAGTGTTATAAAAAAAGCATTTCTCATAGGGACAAAAGTCAATTCAACTCTATCTCCTATTATTTCGTCCATGTCCTTATAATTGTCATATGTTTCAAGTTCTTCATCTTTGTTAGTTAAAGGACTGCGTGACTTTAATACGTTTGGTACACTTACAAGGTAATGTGCAACATTTGCCATATCAGCAATTTTTTTGGCAGCACTAATTTCAATACTATGCTTTTGACCATAATCAAATGTTATTGCTGATACTTCATCATAATTTTCTTTTGCCCAAAATAAACAGGTTGTTGAGTCCTGTCCTCCTGACAATATAACCATTGCTTTTGTCATTTTGTATACATACCTTTCACATTGTTAAAATTATTTACTAACATTTCTAAATCCTGTTTGTTTGATGCAGCTTGAAATAAATACGTTTTTAAGTTCTTTTCAATATCAAGAGATAAGCAAACATAACTAGCAGCACATAAATTCCGGACTAAACTTTTACCACCAATCCAACCACTATTTTTTGTAAGCTCAAATTTATCAAAACCAAGTTGTGCAATTCTATCAAATATACGTCTTTCTTCTCCATTAATAAAATTTGGTGCATCAATAAAAAACTTTTTTGCAAGTTTAGCAAACTTACCATGTCCTAAATATAGTTTAAATGATGCATATCTTGAGCCTGTTAGCCAAGACGAACTATCACACATATAAGGTTTATAGTATTTTATATACTCAAAATTAGTAAAACCTAACCAATGTACTTTACGTTTACCAACATATTTCATTATGCCATTTATAAAGCCTTTGTTTTTTGGTGTGCCAACTAACCCTCCAATACCTACAACATCACTGGTTTTATAATAGTCCTCTAGTACAGAAATGTCCTCTCCTCGTGTAAAAATAGGAACAGGTTTATATCCTCTATCAAGCATTGTTTGATAATTTTTCAATGTATTTTTTGGATCGCCAATAACATCAAGTGTAAAATATCTCCATGGCTTAAAAGGTAATGTATCTAGAAATTTACAGTAATCATCTAATGCTATTGGTTTACCTGCTTTCCAAGCTGTAAAGGCACCAGAGTCTAATAAAAATCTTAAATTGTCTTTATTCTTATTTAGCATTTCAACTGTAGGTGGTGACATATAAGGATAAGCTGCAAGACAACTTAATTTTATATTATTTAACTTCATACTCAATACCTAACTCATCTAATGCTTTTTTTATTGAATCAGTGGCTACATCTTTTTCGTCTTGATTTAATTGTACTTTTATATTTGCAAGTATACCATCAAGGTTTTCGCCATCTTTGTCAGGAATGTCCAATTCAGTCTCCCAACCTTTATTTATAAAATCTAATTCACCTTTATCAAAACCTGTTGTAAATAACATTTCATCAGGTATTTCTTCCAATTCAAGTTTTAAAAAATCATAATCCCATGTTGCATTTTGGTTTACTCTGTTATCAGCAATCCTGTATGCTTTTATTTGAGCCTCAGTAAGTTTGTCTGCTATTACTACAGGTACTTTTTTTAAACCTAACTGTCTTGCTGCTAAATGTCTTGTATGCCCTACTATAATTGTATGTAATTTATCTAATACTATAGGTTGCTGAAAACCAAATTCTTTTATACTTGCAACAACAGAATCAACAGCTGTTATGTTATTTCTTGGATTTCTTGCATATGGGATTATTAAATCAATCTCCATCATTTCAGTTTTCATAAACAGTTTCCTCCTCGTAAACTCTTTTATTTAAATTAAAATTAAAGTAACATTCACCGATATGCCCATAGACACCTTGTTCTCTTATTTTTCTTGATATAATTCTTGTTGTGTTTTGTTCAAAATCCCTATGTACAACTAAAGCAACATCACTCATATTAGCCCAATGAGCAGAACCACTAACTTGATAAAGGTCAGGAGGTGGAACAACACCACTATCGTTCCTTTGCAGTTTATGGGGGTGTGCTACCATCCATACAACTATTTCATGGTTACGAGCAAACTGTTGACACTTGGCAATTATATCTCTTATGTGTTCGTCTTCCCTTTTTGCATAATCCCTATCAGGAGATATTTGATTAAATGGATCAATAACTAAACCATTAATACCAAACCTTTGCTTTGCTCTTTTTGCCTTTGTTAATATGTAATCAATGTTTGGTATTTCCTCTGTATTTTCAATAAAACGAAAATGTTTATCTAAAAAGTCAATACCATTATTTAATTCAGTTTGTGAGATACGAGCAGTAGTACCAATATCAAAAGGTTTTCTACATCTTTTTTCAAGCAAACGTCTTATATGATTTGGTGTTGAGTGTTCCGGACTAAAGACAGCGAAATTCCAATTTACGTTTTCTGCAAGGTTAAGAAGTATTTGATCTAAAAAATTACTTTTACCATGATTAGGTATTCCTGTTACTAAATTAAATGTACTTGGCATAATCTTATATATTTTATCAAGTTCTTTAAAACCAGTTGATAATGCTTTTTGTTCATTACCATCATAAATATTTTGTACACTATCATGGTATTCTTTTACACCATGTAAACCATGAACAGGAAATTCTTCTGCATACTCTATACATTCTTGTAAAGTTTGTTTATCATAATGTATTAAACATTCATTGGCATCTTTACATTGCCAATCATCAATTCTAGGGAAATTGACAACTTTACAAATGTCTTTACCAAATCTATGAATAATCTCCAACCTCAAAGCCTTGCCATTTTCGTCAGCATCTGTGGCTACAATTACTTCGTCTGCTTCAAAAATCCATTTAGAATGCTCAAAGGCTTTAAACCTTTTATCGTCAGATTTAAACTTTGCTGTTTGAGGTGCTCCATCTGGTAGGCTAATTACATTCTTATATCCAGCTTCATATAAAGCAAGAACATCCATTTCTCCCTCAACAAAGATTACACTTTTTGATCTTTGTGGTACATAATCTTCATATTCATAATGATTATCCCAATGTTTTTTTAACATATCAATATTATAAAGACACTTTGTAGCACCTTTTTCTTGTAAAAACTTTTTATCACTTGTCCTACTTTTTACATTAACAAGGTCTCCATCTAAATAATAAGGAAAACAAAGTTTATGATCTTTAGTAAACAATTTAAATACCTGTGCTGTATCAATACTTATTTTTCTTTTTTGTAACCACAATTTACTATTTTCAGATAAGTCATGGTTTTCATTTGATATTATTGGAACAACTGGTGCTGGTTCTTTAGGTGGAAAATTGCCCTGTTGCCATTCAGATTTTAACTTAGGACTATAAGTAGTAATAATATCGTTTTCCTTTGAACCACCTTGCCAATCACAATGATGACAAAACCATAATATAGCATCATGTGTTGTTGTTACTGCTAAACATTTTTCATACTTTTTATTTCTGTGGTTTGAACAATTAGGACATATTATTCTATGCTCCCCTAACTCATAATGTGGTAAAAATATACCTTGTTCGTTTGCATACTCAATCTTACTTTTTTTATTTTCCATGTTATCTCCTGTGCATTATCCAACTAACATATTTAAATTAGTTTTCTTTATAGTTGGTTTTTCAACATCTAAAAACCTTTTTTGTACTAACCATGTTTTACAATGTGGTATAAATTTAACATCTTTTCCCTCTTGTGTTTTTGCAAACCATTGTGTTTTTGTTATTAAATCTTCAAATGTAATTTCTTTGTTTTTAATAATAACACTATATTTTTGAAATGCTCCATATTTATTATCGTTTGGTCTATTAGGATATGTATTCCAAAAAACTTCAAATTCATTATTATATATTGTTTTATTATTATTGTTTATTGGCTGTATCTTTTTGATGGGGGGCTGGGTAGCTGTATTTGATACCCCTATATCATTTTCATATGGGGGTATATTTAAAGTATATAGGTTACTTGTTTGTCTGTTTTTATTACCTAATGTTTGCTGGTAACGTGGTTCTATAAATAATAGGTTTTTATTTTTAAGTTTAGTCAAACATTTTATTACAGTTTGATTTGACACCTCTGCAAACTTTGAAATAGTTTTGTGGCTGGGATATGATTTGTTGTTGTCATCTGAATAATTTGCTAAACATAATAATATAAGTTTTTCGGTGCTGTTACCAACTTTTTGCTTAACTGCCCAATCTAATGCTGTAAAACTCATATTACCTCCTTAATTAAAATTGGTGGATTATATGTTGCAAGTATTTTTTTTCTTAATATATAATCCCTTGTTTTAGTTACTTTTGATTTAACGTCTTCAACAACTGTTTCTTCATTATGTGTATATTTAAAGTCAGCTGTATAACGACCTATTTTAACACCATTAACAATAAGGTCATACTTAGGATGTACCTCTAAATCTTTAATTATACCTAACTTATAAAGTTTTTCTAATTCAAGGTAGCGATACATTTCTTTTTTTGAATCAAACTTTATACCTTTATATACCTGTTTGATTGCGTTGAATTTGTTTTTCATAGAAATCATGTCCTGTAACTTCATTGTTAGTAAAATCAAATATTTGCTTTGCATAATTGTATCTTGGTAGAGTTTCACCTCTTGCCCACTTCTCAATATTACGAAAGTTAATTCCTATTTCTTTACCAAACGACCTGTAGTTATAGCCATTTTTCCTGATCCAATCATTTAATTGCATACTTTCTCCTGTGTAATTAATTTGACAGTATGTTAAATAAATTTTCTTGTAAAGTAATAAAACATAAATAAAGGGTTTACAAACCTTTTTATAGTGTGTATACATTATTTTAATGAATAACGAATAACAAAAGCACAGGAGTAAATATGAAAAGTAACGATCCATTTAAAAGACATGGTATAGAACACTTATCCCCAAGTAAAATTAATCTGTGGATAACTGATCCAGCTTTATTTATAGGCACATATTTATGTGGCATGAAAGGTAGTTTCGGTGTTGGTGCATTTAGGGGTAACGCAGTAGAGTTAGCTTTAAGTAAAAAAATAACAAACAATGATTTATCAGATGAAGCTGTTGATGAATTTTTATATAGTAGTTTTAATGAGCAATGTATTGAAAACAATATATCAATTGATGACATTAAAGCACAAAAAGAAAGAAGTTTATTAAGTCGTTACTATGAACAAGCAATTAACGTGTATGGAGGGTTTGGCGAACCTGAACATTATCAACATAAAATTTATTACAATATACATGAAGATATACCTACACCATTTTTAGGTTATATAGATTTTGTATATAAAGATTCTATTAGAGATTTAAAAACAGTAGGTGTTAGACCATCAAAGTTTTCGTCAGCACATCAAAGACAATTAGCAGTATATTCAAAAGCATTTCCTGATAAGGAACTATGGTGTGATTATGTAACTAAAAATGAAACTATGTCTTATAAGCTACAAAATATAGAAGAAACATTAAATCAAGTTATAAAAGTATCTCTTGGTTTACAAAAATTCTTAAGCATCAGTGATGATCCTTATGAGTTAGCATCAATGCACTATCCTAATTATGATAGCTGGATGTGGTCAGAAGAAATGAAAAATCAATCAACTAAAATTTGGAGTAACAAATAATGAAGTATGAAAGTGACCAAACTAATCTTGTCTTACAAGCTATTGAAGATGCTAGACAAGAGTTTCTACCCCTTGAAAAAAGTGGTGTTAATAATTTTTTTAAAAATAAAAAAGGCGAACCACATTTATACAGTACACTTGATAATATTTTTGATGCTTGTATGCCATCTTTAAATAAACACAAACTATCAGTGGTTTACCAAACTAGATTACTTGAAACTAATAATGGTATTGAAAATGTACTTACAACTATTATTACTCATTTACCTAGTACACAATTTGTAATGTCTGCAAATAGTTTAGGCAATAGTTCAAAAACCCAAGACGTTGGTTCTGCTATAACTTATCTTAGACGATACCAAGTACAAGCTATGTTAAATTTGGAAGCTGACTTTGAAGATGATGGTAATACTGCATCCGGTAATAAAACCGGAGAAAGTAACATTATTGAAACAAAAAACAAAATTAGTATACCACAAAGAGAATATATTTGTTTTGACTCTCAAGGTAAACCAGCTAGTAAACAAAGTTTATTTGATACATACTTAGCTAATCTTAAACCCCATAATATGAAACAACATCATCAATGGTGTTCAGTTACTATAATTCAATTACAAGATATTATAGGTTGGGCAGAAAAATTACCTAAAGAACATTTAAGATCAGCAAAGAATATGATTACTAAATGTCAAACTCAAATTAAATTTATAAAGGGAGAATAATTATGAATGGTAAAGACGATACTAATTCAGGTATTTTATTTAATAACTCTGATGATTGGAAAATAATCCAACAAGGCAAATTAAATATAGATGGTGAAGATCATAGGATTATTGGAGTAAAGAGGCTTAATAAAGAGGGTAAACCTATTATTGAGCTATATAGAGCCATTGGAACATTAAAAGCTAATGACGATAAACAAAGTGAGAAATCACCTGATGCTAAAGG
>TARA_R110002073_G_scaffold108803_1_pt1 | contig 12133 bp, 10 predicted proteins | sample TARA_R110002073 | Tara Oceans TARA_R110002073 (sample SAMEA4397174) | marine metagenome | biome: Polar Biome; feature: [DCM] deep chlorophyll maximum layer (ENVO:01000326); material: water (ENVO:00002006), including particulate matter (ENVO:01000060) such as... | depth 40 m
TGGGGGGCTGCCCACAAAAACATCAAACCTTGCCTAGCATTGACCCTCGCGCCGGCGTTTTGGCCTCATTGGCAATACCCTTACCATTGTTACATTGGTTAATGTAATGGTCTTTATGGTGTATCGCACCGACATGGGTAGGTATATGTCTAATAAAATCAACACGTTGACGAACATTGAGCAGCTGGCGCAGCAATGTACTCGTGCTATTTCCGCTTCATTACAGCCGGGAATGAGTGAACGAGATGCCGCCAGCCTGATGCGTGAGTGGCTAAAACAGCAAGGCGTGACTGAACACCTACACCGGCCGCTCGCGTGGTTTGGGCAGCGCACCTCTTTATCAGATCGTAGTGGTTGGCTAACACGGCCTGGCATACGCCCCGAATACTTCCCCTCTAACACAACCTTGCGAGACGGCATGGCCGTGGCGTTATATTGCGCACCGCATCACCAGAGAGTGGCTGCCGAATCGTTGTATTGCACAACGGTTGGCGCCAACCCGAGTTATCAAGGCCTGCTCTCCGATACGGACACTCTCCGCGATCGTTTAGCGGATGCCATCGGCGCGGGCCAATCCATTGAGTTTTTAGAAGGCCTCATGCAGCGCTTTGCCGCCGGACATCAGCTACGGCTTCGTCATCACCAACAACCTCTTGTCGACTGGTTACGTCCTTATAGCATTAGCCCCGATCTGGGCTATGCCGATAAACGCATCGTCGACAAGTTAGTTGGCCTGACAGGCAACCCTTTGCCCGCACATTTACCGACTAGCCAAATTCCAATTTGTCGTCATTCACCACTCGCGACAGGGCTGTGGGTTATCCAGCCGTGGCTGGTACGTGAGCGACGCGGCGCAGGCTTCCGTTCGCTGCTGAATATTTCTCAGCATGACAGTGGTCTTCGCGCGCAATGGCTCAATGAACCATTACCCCTTGTGTCAGCAGAGTCTATCTTGTCGCAACACAGCGCATAAATTTTTCACATGATCAGACCTGATAAGCACATCAAGACTGAACAGAAACGAGATAAAGGAAAGTGAAATGCAAGCAACGACGTTAACGGTACCCTCCGGCGATATTAATTTGTCCGTTAAGCAATACGGTCAACCTTCCGGAAAGAAAACGAAGCCCGTTATTGTGCTCGTCCATGGCTATCCAGACAGCAGCGCCATTTGGGATAACGTCATTCCTTTTCTCGTTAAGCAATATCAGGTCGTCACCTATGATGTGCGCGGCGCTGGCGCCTCTGATGTACCAAAGAAAATTTCTGACTATCAGTTATCGTTCTTAATGCAAGATTTACATGCGGTAATCGACGCCGTCAGTCCTGATCAGCCCGTTCACTTGGTCGGTCACGATTGGGGCTCTATTCAGAGCTGGGAATCTGTCACTGAGCCCGGTGCGGAAAAGCGCATTGCCTCGTATACCACGATCTCAGGCCCGTGCTTAGACCACGTTGGCTACTGGTTCCGCGAACGCTTTGGTAGCGCCTCACCAGCGGAAATTACCGCTGCAGCAGGCCAGCTCCTTCACTCTTGGTATATTTTCTTGTTCCAGCTTCCCTGGGTTGCACCGAAAATGTGGCAGCTTGGTCTTGGTAAGGCATGGCCAAAACTCCTCGAAAATATTGAAGGCATTAGCGCTGAAGTTAATCCGACTCAAACGGCCGACGGCGTTCTGGGCGTTAACCTATACCGCGCCAATATGATGCAACGCGTGCTTCGCCCGCGTCGCCGCGTCGCTCAAGTACCTGTACAAATGGTTGTTGCGCAAAAAGATAATTTTGTCACGCCACAGCTGCTCTCTGAGCTTTCACACTGGACGCCAAAACTATGGCGCCGCGAAGCAAATGTGACGCACTGGCTTCAACATAGCCATCCAGAACAATTAGCCCAATGGATTGGCGAATTCGTCGATCATATTGATGGCGCGCCAGCTAGCCCAACCCTGCAAAGAGCGTACGTCAGCGAGACAGCAAATGAAAAATGCGGCGACTTTGCCCGCAAACTCGTGGTGGTTACCGGCGCAGGGTCTGGCATCGGTCGCGAAACGGCTCTGGCATTTGCCGCAGAAGGCGCCGAAGTACTGTGCGTTGATATTAACGAAGCCGCAGCGAATGAAACGGTCACCATGCTGCCGCATGGACAGGGCCATGCCCTAACCGTCGACGTGAGCAACAGTCGTGCGATGGAAACCTTTGCGAAAACCGTCTTACGTGACTATGGCGTACCCGACGTTGTGATTAACAATGCAGGCATCGGTATGGCCGGCGGATTTTTAGATACCAGCGTGAAAGACTGGCAAAAAGTATTGGGCGTTAACGTATGGGGCGTTATTCATGGCTGTCGTTTATTTGCGCAGCAAATGATTGACGCGGGCAAACGCGGTCATATCGTCAATACCGCATCTGCCGCCGCTTTCACGCCATCGCGCGCGTACCCTGCTTATGCCACCAGTAAATCGGCTGTCTTAATGCTCAGCGATTGCTTGCAAGCTGAATTGGCAGATCAAGGCATCGGCGTCACAGCGGTTTGCCCAGGCGTCATCGATACCGGTATTACATTGGCAACCCACTTTGTCGGCGTGGATGAACAAGAGCAGGACAAAAAGCGCAAAGCAACAAAAGGGATTTATCAAAAACGTGCCTATACGCCAGATCGTGTTGCGCTAGCTATCGTCAATGCGGTTCGTGAAAACAAGCCGCTCGCCATCGTAAGCCCAGAAGCACACGGCCTGCGCTTACTGTCCCGCTTTGCGCCAGGCATTATGCGTCGCATGGCGCGCGTCGAAGTCGCCCCTTAAATCGATCTAAGCGCGGTTTAGCTGAGGACCGAAGTCAGATCTGATGCTCGCCTATGCGAGCATCAGATCCCTCGCTAACTTGCTGTGGCCACTGTCATACCGGTACGGTCGAGATCTAATATGTCGAAGCATAAGAGCTGTAGAGGAATATGCCCCAAGGTGTATCGCTGACTCGTTACGTGACCGACCTCCAGCTTTCGTTGGGCACAGGTGGAACAGCACGGTAAAGCCGGATACTATTCAGGCATGAAAGAGACAAATAACAACCCACTATCTATTCTTAACAGCCTACGCAAGCATGTCCCAGCGGCAGAACCCGATGCCCCGGACACGCAGCGTGAGTTCACCATTGATGAACTTTCCCGCGAAGCTGAGTCTACGGTGCGCAATGTTCGCGCCTATCAAGATCGTGGCCTGCTACCGCCTCCGGAAAAACGCGGCCGCACCGGCATATATACCGACGTCCACCTCGCCCGCTTGAAAATCATCGGCGCATTGCTGGAGCGTGGTTTTACCATCAACAATATTCGCGACTTACTTCTCGCGTGGCAGGAAGGCCGAGACCTTAATGATATTCTCGGTTTAGAAGTAGCGGTTACCTCTTGGCGTAATCCAGAGATTCCTTCGTATATCGATTACGAAGAATTGATTGCTGACTTTGGTGATGAATTCACCACTGACGTCATGACCAAAGCCGTCAAACTCGGCTATATCATTCCTGAAGGCATGCGTCTGCGCATTCCATACCCACGTATTTATCATGCTGGCAAAGAGCTAGTTGAAGCCGGCATTCCACTCGGCGCACTGCTAACGCATGTAAAGCTTATTCGTGATGATATTGATAAATTGGCGGAACGCTTCATTGGCATGATCGTTGAGCATCTGCTCGACGATAAAGACACCAGCAACGGCCTGCCAAAGGGTGAGGACGTACCAGGATTAGCCCACGTCATTACCCGCTTACGCCCTCTTGCAGAAGCGGTGGTCAGCACCGAACTAGGTCGAGTTCTCGAAAAATCCATTAACTCTGTATTAGTCACCCGTATGACCAATGTCTTGGCGCATATCGAAAAGGGTGATAAGTAGGACGCCTGAGGCGCAAGCCTTAGAGACCCGTTAGCACAACTTCTACCGCAATAAAATAAACCCAAGGAGCCGTCCCACGGCTCCTTGGGTTTTATGCGCGAATGCCCATTGTGCTAGTCGCCTGCCGTCCTAAAACGACATTTCTGCCCAACCCCACAGCTTATCGGTATCTACCGAAAACGTGTCTGCCTTGTAGTCAGCGTATTTAATACCGACGGTATAGGGGCCGATTTTTTTCAATGCAACAAGGTCTGTCTCAGTGCCGTAGTCCTGCCCTCCGCTATCCGCCGAAAACTGATGGTATGCTGCAGCTAGTTTTATCCCCGCCACATTGGTCGTTGCGAAAATATACCGATCTTCTAGACCCGCAGCTGGCGTCACCAGAAACTTATCTGCCCAACCATTAAAAGCATGCTTTGTTGCCAGTGGAGTTTGGAATCCATACAAACCATTATCTGAACCGAGGACTTCCTGCGCCACCTTAACGGTCACCCCCGCAATCGATGCACCGGCTTCCACTAGACTATACGTGACATCATTATCGACAGCGGTCAGCGCCGCCTGACGAGACTGATCGGCATATTCAAGCGCGAGCAACAACTTTACATTTCCAGCCGACATGCCGCCCTCATAGCGAACACCGTAAGTGTCTGTCGTATCAAAGTCGCCCTTATATTTTGGTTTCAACATATAACCGTACGCCGTCAATGCGCCACCCGGCGCCGACTTCCACTTGGCGTTAGCGAGCACGCTATCACTAAAATTATCCAACGCAGGCGTAATGCTATTCACCTGACTGATATGCGCGGCAGATAGCGCAAAATTATCCGTTCCGTAGTCGAGTTTTGCCGCGTCATAGGTTTGCTCATCCTGACGCCAGCCGACATTACCCACGAAGCGCGCGTTATCATAAATAATGCGCTGCCGACCATACGTCGTCACCAGACCGTTAAGCGTTTCAGATCCGGTATAGCGAATAAAAGATTGATTCACCTCGGTAACACGCGGATCTGCAATCACCGCGTAACCGGGAGACTCTGGCGTATAGTCATCTACCCCACTGACAACGTGCGTATCTTCAAACTCTCCGTAGGCGTCAAATCCGCCGAGCTTACCGGTTTGGTAGCCTAATCGAGTACGCAGCGTCAGAGCCGTTGCCTCATCTTCATGGGCGATGGGGTTAGGCACATCGACACCAACCTCTTCATAGCGCAAACGCATGTTTAATGTTGGCGTTCCACCTTTTAACGCGGTTATAAAGCGATCGTCCTCCGCTTGTGCAAAGCAAGAGAACATCAGCGCGGCGGGCGCCAACGCAATAAATGGCAGTAGCCGTACAGGCTTTAGAGCGCGGTTCCGTTCGTTTATTAAGTTTGCTTCTAACATTTTCATAATCCCCAAAGTAATAAATCATTAGCCGAAATTTTGTACCGCCATGGAGCTTTTAGCTGAATCTGACGACATCGGAATCGGTTGAACCTTTCTTTGCTTCTCATACAAAAACTGCAGCACGCGCTGACGGCATCGGTTATAAGCAGGGTCATCCGCAAGCGCTAAACGATCTCGCGGACGGGGCAGTGTAATGTCGAGTACCTCACCGACAGTTGCAGACGGGCCATTGGTCATCATGACAATGCGATCGGAAAGCAGAACAGCCTCATCTACATCGTGGGTAATCATGATCACGGTGCTGCCAAGCTGGCGATGAATATCCATCAATGAGTCTTGCAGGTGCGCGCGGGTTAATGCATCGAGCGCACCAAACGGCTCGTCCATCAGCAGAACACGTGGCTGCATTGCCAGTGCACGAGCAATACCCACTCTTTGTTTCATCCCGCCTGAAATTTCATCAGGTCGCTTATGCTGGGCATGCGTCATATGCACTAGCGCAAGATTGTGTTCAATCCACTCACGCATTTCGGCCTTACTTTTCTTTCCCTTAAAGACCTGCCGCACGGCGATTTCCACATTCTCATATGCTGTTAACCAAGGCAGTAATGAGTGGTTCTGAAACACAACGGCGCGCTCTGGACCAGGCTGATAAACCTCCTTACCATCGAGAATGGCACCACCGTTTGTAGCCTGCAGCAAGCCCGCAACAATATTTAGTACCGTTGACTTTCCGCATCCGGAATGACCTATCAGCGAAATAAATTCACCTTCTGCTATTTTCAAATCCACTTCCTTAATGGCCTCAAACGGACCACGAGGCGTGTCAAACGTGATGCCAACCTTGCTTAGCTCAAGAATCGCTTTCATAAACACCTCTAATTAGCGCTGCGCGGACTGTTTATCCCAAACCAACCAGCGCTGCAGAGAAAGCATTGCTCGGTCGAGTAGGAAGCCGATAAAGCCAATGGCAAACGCCGCCACCATAATTCTACCCAGAGACTGCGAACTACCATTTTGAAACTCATCCCAGACAAATTTTCCTAGCCCTGGGTTCTGCGCCAACATTTCTGCCGCGATCAAGACCATCCAAGCAATACCCAGAGATAAACGTAATCCGGTGAAGATCATCGGAAGGGCCGAAGGTAAAACGATTTTGATGACGTGCGACCACCACCCCAAACGCAACACGCGAGATACGTTAACTAAATCCTGACTCACTGAAGTGACGCCAACAGAGGTATTAATCAGCGTTGGCCACAGGCTGCACAACGACACCGTCAACATTGATGTAACGAATGACTTCGCTACCATCGGGTCATCGCTGGTATAGATCGCGCTGACCAACATCGTCACCAAAGGCAGCCATGCCAATGGCGATACCGGCTTAAGTATCTGTATCAATGGATTAATCGCGGCATGCATCGAACTGCTTAAACCGATCACGATTCCCAGTGGCACCGCGATCAGCGACGCAAGCAGAAATCCGCTCATGACTGTCGCTAAACTTGTCAGTATCTGATCGAAAAAAGTCGCACTACCGGTATAATCTCGCAGCACCGGCTTATATCCAGGATCAACCAGAACACGTTCAGCCACGCGTACTTCTTGGCGCTGATAAAATCCCGCCTCTTTTCCCCTTTCAGCGACATGTTCGGCATAGAGATTCTGCCCTTGCTCCGCCACCTCTAGCGGCCCCGGAAAAACCCCAAGGGAGGTGTCAATGCGCTGCGCGCCGAGATGCCAAATCATCACAAAAACCAACATGCCAATGACTGGCAGCCCAACCTGATGCAGAATTTTTACTAACTTTACCGAATGGAATTGACCTTTCATCAAACTCCGCCACAGCTGAGTCCACTCCGGCATACCGCCCTGCTTTGTCGGTGAGAACATCCTTACCTCCGTTGAACTATCGATCGTCGGCTAAAGTTTATCGGTCGATTTCAAACCAATCGTGAGTTTCTCCAGATAGACGTTAGGTTGCGTTCCGTCGTAGATAACGCCATCAATAAATTCGGTTTGCGGAGGCTTAAACCCTGTTTCAGATGCGAAGTCTGGAAAATCCTTTCTTTTCACTTTTCCCTCTGCAATAAGCTCATTTGCGGCAACGGCATAAATATCAGGACGGTACACTTTCATCGCGATATCCATGTACCAACTATCCGGTTTAGCCTCACTAATTTGCCCCCAACGGCGCATCTGCGTTAAGTACCAGATGGCATCAGAGTAGTAAGGATAAGTTGCGTTGCGCCGAAAGAAGACGTTGAAATCAGGGACCGAACGGGTATCGCCTTTTTCATATTCAAAAGTGCCGGTCATGCTATTGGCTATTACCTCTTCATCTGCACCAACATAGTTTGGCTTGGCAAGAATCTTGACTGCTTCAGGACGGTTCGCATTATTATTTTCATCAAGCCATTGAGCGGCTCGAATCATCGCCTTAACAACACGAATATGCGTGTTCGGATTCTTTTCTGCCCATTCACTGCTGACACCAAATACTTTTTCTGGATTGTCCTTCCATATTTCATAATCAGTAATGACGGGTACACCAATGCCTTTGAATACGGCCTGCTGATTCCACGGCTCACCGACGCAGTACCCATAGATAGTTCCAGCCTCCATGGTCGATGGCATTTGTGGCGGCGGTGTAACAGATAACAAAACATCAGACTGCAACTGCCCGGAGGTATCGCCTTTCTCTGGCGCATAAAACCCTGGGTGAATACCACCAGCAGCCAACCAATATCGAAGCTCATAGTTATGAGTTGATACGGGAAATACCATGCCGAGATTGAATGGCTTTCCTTCTGCTCGGTACTTCTCGATAACCGGCTTAAGAGCGTCTGCTTTAATTGGGTGTACTGGTTTGCCGTCCTGCATCGGCACATGCTTCTTCATCTCTTCCCACACAGCGTTCGATACGGTAATACCATTACCGTTCAGGTCCATGCTTAGCGCAGTGATAATATGAGCCTGTGTTCCGAACCCAATCGTTGCGCCCAGCGGCTGGCCAGCCAACATATGCGCCCCATCTAGCTGCCCGTCGATGACCCGATCAAGCAGCACCTTCCAGTTGGCTTGTGCCTCCAACGTCACGTAAAGACCTTCGTCTTCGAAGTACCCTTTCTCATAAGCAATGGCCAGTGGTGCCATATCGGTCAGCTTAATAAAACCGATTTTTAGCTCCGCTTTTTCCGCATATCCCACCTCCGCAGATGCATTACCTACCAGCGTAATGACAGAAAAAAACATGCACTTAATCAATACAGAACGCATACAGGTATAAGACATTTTCATAATGACTCCTTAATCGCTAAATCAATTTTTAAGCAAAAAAAACGCCCAGCTATACAGAACAATGTCCTATATAGCTGAGCGTCTTTGCTCAATTTACTTTCATCAGCCGCCATTGACTGAAATGTTGTGTATTACGAACCTTCTTTCACTAATAAAATTTTTTACCACTCACTTTCTTTTCTACAGGTAAAGTAATAGCAAAGTGCGTGCCACTTATTCAATCGCATGAAAATTCAAACACTTACAACATCTATATCGACATATCACGTAAATGCACCAATAGATCTCGCACTTATTTGGAGCGGATGGTCATATTCTGCTTATTCGTAATGCATTTACGGCAAATAAATATTTCCACCTATCATTAGGTCAGACCCCATTTCCACGGACTCTGGATTCCCCGGAAGCGACCAAGGATTGGGGTGGACGCCTTCTTGTTTGACATCTTCCACCGGCATACTCGTCATACCAGACATCGCCGAACGATAAAGGTCCGTGCGATAACATTGCGCGGCAATAGGGCCTAAGTTATCGCCCTGGAGAGATCCCCAGCGTTGCATTTGACCGAGCAAAACCGCCGCATGCGAACGCCACGGAAAGTTAGCTTGGTAGCGTGAGAAAACATGGAAGTGATCGGCAGGGAACGGCTTATTACCGCTGAGCCCACCCATTAGTCGACCATTAAGCGATACGTTCACAAGCTCTGCGGGCAGCTCAATGTAATGACCTTCGGTTAGCATATTGACCGCTTCGTTACGGTTTTCATCAACATAGCGGCCAGCTCGGTGCAGCGCTCGCAATAACCCGTTAAGTGTTTGCGGGTGATGGGCCACCCACTCCGCACTCATACCCAATACTTTTTCGGGTGCGTTTTGCCAAATTTCGTAACCCGACACAATGCAGTGTCCCACCCCGGTAAGCGCTGCCACACTATTCCACGGTTCACCAACACAGCAACCGTCAATATTGCCAAGGCGCAAATGCTCAACCATTTGCGAGGGAGGCAATACGACGATTTTTACATCTTTATCTGGATCAATACCGCCTACTGATAACCAGTGGCGCAGCAAGTAAGCTTGACATGAAAACGGAAAAACAATTGCAAGAACGAGCTGCGGCTGAGCATTACGACGACGGGATTCGATTACCACTTTCAATGCCCGTACAGCTCCTAGCGGAGTATGTTCATCCGCCAGCGTAGCCAAACCTTTAAATAAGTTTTGCGAAACGGTAATCGCATTACCGTTTAGGCCTAGTGACCACGCAGTAACCATTTGCTTGCGAATACCGCATAATCCGAGTGACGCAGACAGTAGCATTGGGGCGAGCATTTGCGCACAATCGAGTTGTCCCACCATGACGCGATCACGCAACGTTGCCCAAGAGGTTTCCCGCTGCAAATCAACCTCAATACCTTCGTCGGAAAAAAAGCCTAACTCACGTGCAACAACCAATGGCAGCGAGTCAGTTAACGGTACATAGCCAATACGGACGTGCCTTTTTTCTGGCATCTATTGGCCCTCCAGCAGGTCAGAAAATGTAATCAAGTTTTTCGCCACTTCAACCAAGCGCTGACCTCGGTCCATGGCCGTGCGCCGTAACATTTGATAAGCCTGCTCTTCCGTTAACTGCCGCCGCCCCATCAATACGCCTTTGGCTTTTTCAATAACGCGTCGGTCGGCAAGTTGGCAGCGCGTTTTTTCGAGTTCATCTCGTAATGCTTGATATTCTCTGAACCGAGTAATGGCGACATTAACGATGGCTTTCACACGACTGGGCTGCAGACCGTCCACCACATAAGCACTTACACCCGCATGAATAGCACGCGCCATGGTCTCTTCATCTTCACTACCGGCAAACATCACCACCGGGCGCGGCAAATCACGCTGCAATAGCGCCATATGCTCGAGCGTGTCGCGATCTGGAGAATCCATATCGACAATAATGACATCCGGGTTCAACTGCCCCACTTGCGCAAGTAACCCTGCCGCACTCGGCAATCGCGCGATCACCAGATAACCGGCATCTGTCAGCGCACGCTCCAGAATGGCTGCTCGAGCCGGCTGGTCATCAACCAGCATCACTCTCGGCACCTTATCTTTCGATTGAGTGTCTTGCGATAGATCCGCTGTCGACAGTTCGTGTTCAGGTTGCACGCCGGCACTCCAAATGGATTCGTACCTTGATAGAGCAAGCAACATGCCACCTCGATAGCACCTAAACCGCGACAAACTAACGACCGCAATCATGCTCGCAACAAACCAACGACGTGTTAACAAAGCGCGCGTAACGGATTGTTTTTCTGTGTATTTATGGCAGAGGGCAATGTGGTAGAAACGAGTGTGGCGGGAAATAGAACGATTTTCTTTAGGGATATGCCAACGCAAGAAAATCTAACAACGAGCATAATCTCACTACGTCGCACCAATGTAGCGCACTTTTTACACAACTAAACGGCACATTAAGGGGCGAGGGATTTTACCAGGGTCACACTTTCATCACCGTCACGCAGCAGGATTGACGCCGGCTTCCTCTAGCCAGTGCTGTAACGAGTCATAGATCTCGAATCGCCCTTCGATCTTATTTTCATCATCCGCTCTGTATTTCCCGCTACGCACGAGACACGCTTGCATACCCGCCGCCAGTGCTCCTTGTATGTCGCCGTAAATATCATCACCAAACATCATAACGTTCTCGGCGCTGAGCTGTGCGTCGTGCAATACCATTTGAAAAAAGGGCGTTGACGGTTTGCCGATGATCAACGCCTGCTTACTCGCTGCATGTTCAAGGGCGCGTACGAAGGGCCCCACATCGAGATGTAAACCGTCATCTCCCTTAAAATAGCGATTATCACCAATCGCAATGAGTTCTGCGCCTGCCATGAGTAACTGAAACGCAGCATCAAGGTTTTCATAGTGTATGGCATCACCCGCGTCACCGATGACCACCGCATTGACTGCAACGTTGGTCGCAGTGAGATTCTCTCTTACTGCACGCACACGACGAGCAGCGCCATGGATATCTGTGTCTGGCGCGCCCTCGTGAACGCCCGTAACGGCGTCAATGCCGTGGAAGTCTGCCAGGATATTGGGGTGAACGAGTAAGTAGGGATGCAGGTGATGACGACGAATCCAATCCGCGGTCGCCAGCGGTGCGCTAAACAGTTGCTCTGGTCGCAACGCAAAGCCCATGGCAGAAAGATCATCGAGTAGCTGATGCCGATTCTTGCGGGCGCTGTTGGTGACAAAACGCAGAACAAGGTCGCTACTCTGTAGTCGACGCACGGCGTCAACCGCGCCGGGAAGCGGGGTCTGCCCTTCGTAAAGCACGCCAGACAGGTCAAGAAATACGCCTTTAAGCATCGCCTCCTCCTGCACGTCAGCTATTAGAGTAACGCCAACCGCAGGTGCGTCATAGACAGACACGCACGATGAAATACTTGAATCGCAGAAGCCGGGCAAAGAGTGCAGACAAAAAAAAGCCGACTTGCGTCGGCTGATTTTCTAGATGGCGTCCCCTAGGGGAGTCGAACCCCTGTTACCGCCGTGAAAGGG
>TARA_R110002073_G_scaffold31610_7_pt1 | contig 12133 bp, 16 predicted proteins | sample TARA_R110002073 | Tara Oceans TARA_R110002073 (sample SAMEA4397174) | marine metagenome | biome: Polar Biome; feature: [DCM] deep chlorophyll maximum layer (ENVO:01000326); material: water (ENVO:00002006), including particulate matter (ENVO:01000060) such as... | depth 40 m
CAAGACCTCTTGCTGGATCATGGGCAAAACAAATGGCGCATGACTTAGAACCAGATAACTATAAATCTAATATAGTTGGGAAGATACTCATGAGTATTGGATACCCAATATGTCGAGCAATCGGTAAAGCATTAACAACTAAAGTTAAGGAAGTATAAGATGGCATTCGGACGCATTGACCCACTAGCACAAACGTTTTATATTGAAGAGCAATCTGGTGCGTACATTACAAAAATTGGCGTATTCTTTTCTGCGGTTTCATCAGGATCACCAATCACACTTGAATTGAGAAATGCTGAACAAGGTGCACCTAACTCAATTGAAATTATACCAGATTCAGTTGTTACTAAGTCTGCATCTCAAATGTCAAGTCAAGCATCGGCTGATGCCTCTACAGAAACAATCTTTGAATTCGACGAACCAATGTATTTGGAAGGCAATAGACCATATGCGTTTACGCTGAAGTCTCCTGCTCGAAATGAGTACTTTATTTGGAGTGCAAAATCTGGTGACTTTAATCTTGGGACTACTCAATCTCGTGTAACAAAAAATCCATCAAAAGGTGCGATGTTTGCTTCACAAGAAGGATTGCTTTATGAACCTTCAACGGGACAAGATTTAAAATTTAACATTTATCGTGCCAAGTTTACTGTAGCAACTGCAACTGCAAAATTTAGAACTGCAAATCCACCAAGAGTTAACCTTTTAAGTAATCCGCTTTATGGATATGGTGATAGCGCTGAAATTATTGTGCGACATAATAAACACGGATTTATTGTAAATGATCGTGTGAATATTAAAGGTCTGGATTCAGATTCAACTTATAATGGAGTACAAGGAAAAAGTATTATTGGAACGAGAATCATTACAAATGTGGATGGACTCGGATATACTTTTAATGCTGATAGTGCCGTGGATAGCGATTTATCGTTTGGTGGATTAGATATTAATGTAACAAAACAAATTAAGTTTGATACAATCCAACTTCAAGCAACTGATTTTAAACCAGGGGGAACTCTTGTTAATTACAAAGCAGATCTTACTACAAGTAAATCCTTTGCTGGTAGTGAAACCGCATATGGTAGAACACAAAATATTCCTTTGAAAAATAATACAGATAAAAAACTTGATTTTCCACATGTAATTGCAACTGATTCAAATGAAACAGTGCATCTTACGTCATACGATGAGTCTGGTATTATTACTGCTACAATGCGTTCACCTGAAGGACAAACTAAACTTTCACCGTATATTGATTTACAGAGGGCTCAGTTAGTATTAACACAAAACTGGATTGATGACCCACACGTTTCATCATCCACACTTCATAATATTCCAATTAACTTTATTGCTGAAACAGATCCGAAAGATGGTTCTGCGCTTGCCAAACATATTCAAAAACCGGTTACTCTGGCACAGTCAGCGTCTGGTCTTAAAATTCTGTTTGGTGCAAACGTTCCACCTGAAGCAAATGTTTACACATATTATAGAACAACACTTGAAGGATCAGACTCTGATATTCTAAATAAACATTTTACACTTGCAACGTCAGATACTATTCCACCAAAGAATACAAGTGCAAAAGGATATAATGAATATCGTTATACACTCGGCGGAACCTTTGCAAAAACTATGGTTGAATTTAATCAGTATCAAGTAAAACTTGTGATGACTTCTACTAACTCAGCAAAGGTACCACGTATTACTGATTTACGAACACTTGCATTAGGTGCGGATCAAACAGGATAATAGATTATGAAGAAATTTATACCCGTCGATGGGCATGAAAACTTAGTGCGTGATCGAAAGTCTGGCGCTATTTTGAATATAAATAACGATGAATTGAATAAAGTAAACGCTTTAAAGAAAGTAAAGCGTAGAGAAAAAGAAAGATTGACTAATTTAGAAAATGATATGAGCGAGATCAAGCAGCTGCTGAATAAGTTAATAGAAAAGAGTTAAAATGGCAAAGAATTTACTTCAGGTTACCGACAGAATTGATACATTTGTCACAAGGCATAACCAACTTACAGAGCTTGTAGGAGATCTTGCCAATCTACAAACCTCAGTCGATTCTGATATTGTTGGATCTCTTAACCAAGTATTCAACCTAGTTAATCAAGATTCAGATTTTAGATCTAAATTCTCATTATCATTTACTGGTGGTGATGGGGCTGCTTCATACGACTCAGACACTGGTATCTTTAGTGTAACAGGGCCAAGTGCTGCAGAAGCAAGAGCTCATATTAGTGTAACAGATGCTGGTGGAGATGGGTCTGCGGCATACAATGCTTCAACTGGTGTAATAACATACACTGGTCCGAGCCCCGCGGAAGCAAGAGCACACGTAAGTGCTAACTTTGCTAGTGGTGATGGAGCATTCGCTTACAACAGTACATCTGGTGTATTCACAATGACAGGACCGAGTGCTGCTGAGGCAAGAGCACACATCAGTGTAACAGATGCTGGTGGAGATGGTTCACTTGCTTATAATGCTTCAACTGGCGTAATAACATATAATGGCCCAACTCTTACAGAAGCAAGGGCACACGTAAGTGTAGCTGATTCAAGCACTGGTTATGGTGCGCTTTCATATAATAATAGTACAGGTATATTTACATTAACTCGAGTAACTGATGCAAACATTCGAGGCAGAATAAGTGTAACAGATGCTGGTGGAGATGGTTCACTTGCTTATAATGCTTCAACTGGTGTAATTACTTATACTGGGCCAAGTGCATCTGAAGTACGAGCACATTTATCAGGCAGCGCGGGTATAAATTATAATAGTACCACAGGTGCTATAACAATAGATTCTGCTGAAACTAGAGCATTGTTCAGTGCTGGTGAAGGTATAGATATATCAAGTGGGGCAATCTCTGGTGAGGATGCTACTACATCAAACAAAGGTATTGCATCCTTTAGTAGCACAAACTTTTCAACTTCATCTGGTGCAGTTTCAGTTAAAGCAGACGGCATATCATCTACTGAATTAAAAGACCTATCAACCCTATTAATTAAAAACGCCGCAGGTTCTACATTGAAAACCATACACGGTGCAGGAAGTTAAATAAATGACAGCGAGAACACTTCTTAAACTAGACGGTTCAGACATTAAACAAATGTCAACTACTGAAATGACAGCATTACAGACAGAAGCAATTCGTTTGTATGGCGCCGCTCCAACGGCAGTTATGACACAAGTGAGTGGCAGTGGTGCAGGTTTTTCTGCCATAGTAGATACTCGATTGCAAGCTGGTGCAGCAGGTAACGATAATACAAACTTTGATACAGAAGGTGAGACAGCAGACGTTTCAACTGTTTCAGTTAGTTATGACAAATTGAATCTTGCATATACAAGTGTTTCAGCCTGGTCTGATGGTACTTATGGTTATCCGCTTTATTTAGACGGTTCAAACAATTTGCAAGAATGTTCAGCACAGGATATGTATGATACATTAATTCTTCCTGCGATTGATACGCTTACTTCAGGTAGTACAGGTACAGCACAGGCCGGTACATATCGAATTCACACAGCAACCTCATTGTCAGGCCATACTTTAATTTCATCAACTCCTGTGTTTATTGATACTCGAGCAAACGCGGGTGCATATACTGCAGCTGGTCTACCTGAAACACAAGACCAACCTACTACTATTACAAACTATTATTTGTTTCGGGTTAATGCCGCATCACAAGCATCATTTGTGGCCCCTCTCGTTTTAGCAGATTCTGGTGCAACTATTCATGAAATGCCTGCAGCAAATTTAACAAACATGCTTCAAGATTCAATACAGTATAATGCTTCACAAGTTTCAGGTACTAAGATATCTTATAATATTAACGGCAGCGGCAATACTCGTGGTTCAGCTATGGTTGATACAAGACTGAACTCCTCAACATACCTTACAGACCAACAGAGTGATAACTATCGTTCACAAGAAGTGCCATCTGGGTCTGCAGCAACGATCAACACATATACCTTTAAGATAACTCAAGTTTAGGGTATACTCTCCCCTTCTCAAAAGACTCTATTAATTATACACCACTTCTTACAATTTGTAAACCCCTAAAACGATAAATTTAAGGGTTTACGAATGCCAATATATATGATATAATATTATTATTAAAGGATGAAAATGAATGGCAGATTTTACTGGTAACATTCACAGTGTTACTTTTATGGACTATCCCCAAAATACATTGTTAGAAATTCTATACAAAGACCCTCATGTTGAACGTGAAGGATTTACTCCATGGCATATGGAAGTAGATTTTACTAATAATGATTTTACAGAACTATTACAAGAATGGTCTCTCGATAAAATTGAGCGAGCAACAAAAAAAGATCTTCTGGCCGAGCGGGCTGAATTTGATGCAATGGTCGATAAACATATTCAAGACAAATGGGAAAAAGAAGAAGAGCCCAAGCTTCGTGCTGCTTATGATGCAGTTGATGAATATGCTAAAAAACAATATGAAATGTTGGAACAAGACGGTCGGCAAATCTATAAAGCAGCAGACGAATATGGCGAAAAACAAAAGAATAAAAAGTATCAAGAAGTTCAGGAAGAGTTTAAAGCGTACCGTAAAGAACTACAAGGCCGGTATCAAGATGTAACAGATGTCACCCTGCTTGACGACATGACTGGCAAAGATTTATTTGATATTGTATTATCAAAAGGTACAGATAATGATTTTATCTTTGCAGTTAAAATTGCTATTCTTGAAGATCCTATTATTGCCAAATCAAAAGATAAAGCACTCAAACTGAATATCCGTAAATCAAAAAACCTATGGGATTTATTTAAACTTTATTTTGATGCAAAAGGTTAAGTATGTATAATGTGATATGTGTTAAGTTTGGCACGAAATATGATGAGTCCTATGTAAGAAAACTTTATCAAGATATTCGTGATAAGACTGAATCTGAATTTAATTTTTATTGTTATACCGATCGATGGGATGGGCCGAGCAATGGAATTAGTCTTATTTTGCCTTTAGGTAAACCAACCCTGAAACGTGTATGGAACAAGCTGCGATTGTTTGATCCTGCAATGCCAATATCACAACACAAAACTTATTTTTTTGATTTAGATGTTAAGATTCTGAAAGACCCTCTTATTGATTTGGATGACTGGTCTAAAATAACTATTGTAGATTCACATTGGAAAGTTGGTAAGCTATACAATAGACTATCAAACTATGATGTAAAAATTAATTCATCGGTTATCGCATGGATTCCAATGGATACAGAAGATATTTGGGATCATTTTAATACTGGACTGCGTGATTACTATATGCGAAAGTATGTAGGCATAGATAGATTCATAGTACATGAAGATATTGAGTATAATACTTTTAATCATTCTTATATACAATCAAAGAAGTATCAACCGAATGTAGATTATGATGCAAGTGTTTTAACGTTTGAGGAGATTGCTGTTGGAATCGAAGATCTTATATAGAGCTCTTAAGCTTTCTGAGAAAATATATGATGAATCAATGTATGGTGTAGATGATCTATATCGTATTAAAGATATTGTGCACAGCGTAGATGAGAATCACTGGAGAAGTAAAGAGTGGTTGGCAAAAGAGTTTTACAAACATTATAATAATTCAGATGGCAAACTACTTGTTGTAGGCGGTTGGTACGGTATGATGGCTTATCAGTTAAGACAGCAATGGCCTAACTCAAGCATGAATATTCAATCAACTGATATGGATCCAATGTGTGAAACATATGGTTGGGATTTGTATGGTGATCAGGACATTAGCTTTTTTACACTTGAAGCTCAAGATAATATTATGGCAGACATAATAGACTATACTGCAATCGTAAATACAAGTTGTGAGCACATGGAACAAGAAGATCTGCTTGCATTGATTAAACAAAAAGACGATAACACCTGGGTTTGTTTTCAAACGAATGATCACAAAGAACTTGATGTTCATATTAACTGCTGGCCTAATGCTGAAGACTTTGCCGTATCTCTTAACCTCGAATACGTTGCCTACACCGGCAGTCAAAAGCAAGCAGGGTTTACTCGGCACATGGTTATTGGTAAATGAGTAAGGTTGTTTATAGTGTGTTCATCGACATCCCGGAAGATCAACTGGATAACCCCGGTTGGTTTGATAACAATGTTCAAGTAACAACTGATAAGAGTATGCAGACAAAGCAATCACTTCTTAATAATTATGACAAAGTGATTGAACGTCAAAAACAATATGCAAAAGCAATTGGTGCTGAGTATCGTTTATATGAATATGATGATGATTATAATGTGTTCGTGGAAACATTTGAATCAGATTTTCCAGAAATATCACACTATGATATTATAAATTTTTATAAGCACTGGATTATGCGTAACCTGGCGAAATCATATGATTATATTTGTTATATGGATTTTGATGTTGTACCAAACACAACTGATGATATATTCGAGGCGCATGACATGATGAGGTTCGGATGTGCTAATTCAAATGCACTTGCAGCATGGGGAAAGACAATTGATTCGAAAGATTATAATACGTGCATACGTAACCCATCGACAAAATATTGGAATGCGCATGCGATGCTACTTGAAACCGGACATGAAGCGGATAACGATGTATTTAATACGGGAATTATGGTAGCATCAAAATGGTTAATTGAAAGACTTGATTATTTTAATGAGTTTAAAAAAAATATTAATTTGATGACTGAACTTAAAAATGATGAAGATTCAATGTATCCATATAATATACGCAGAGTATTTGGGTATGATAATGAAAGTTTATTTTCGTATTTAATTCATTCAAATAACATTCCAGTAGAATATTTAAATGGGCCCTGGCATTATATTGTAGATGAAAAAATGAGTGATGTCACAAAAGCTGATCCTGAAGCAAAGCTATATCATTGTATTAATAAAAAAATGGAATGGTTTTTGTGAAAGTATTTTGCGTAAGGATCGGAGATAAGTACGGACCTGCGTACGAAGACTATATCAATGCCAAACTGCATTGGTGTGATGTTCATTGGATTCGAGAACCATTTCATCCTCATGTGCCATTGCAATGGAATAAGTTACAAGTATTCAATATGGATATTGATGAACCTGTTGTTATTATGGACATTGATAAGCTATTAATTAACGACTATGAAGAAATACTCTACTATCCATGCAATAAGGGTGAATTTGTAAGTGTACCATTCTGGTGGAACTTTGACGGAACATCATTCAAAACAAGTGGTGGGTTCTACAAATTCTGGCCTAAAGAATGTAAAAACATATATCAAAAATATGAGCAGGATATACCATATTGGACAAACTATTATATTAAAAATGGTTTTACAAATGGTCCGGTCAACGGTGAGTTTATGTTTGTGCAGGATAACCTGGATGTTGAGCTTAAACTAATGCCAGACGCATGGTTTACTCGTTGGCATTCAACAAATAGTACAAAGAAAATAGAGGATAAATACCAAGAGTTAACAGGCAATACACTTTTTAATAACCAGGTGTGGCATTCTGATATTAAGATGGTACATTTTACTAGCAGTCAAAATAAACCTCATGAGTGGATCCACTATGACAAGTATATACAATCTCGATAAAGGACTCGTCGCATGGGTTGACCTTACTACCTTTTGTAATGCAGGTTGTCCTCAGTGTCACCGAACAGATCCAAACGGCTTGGGCAAGATTGATTGGCTGCCGCTATTAAGCTGGAACCTCAAAAAATTTATTAATGCTTATCCTCCTTCTACACTTCGGATGATTAAAAGATTCGAAATATGTGGTACTTGGGGTGATCCTATTATGGTAAAAGATATTCTTAAAATATGTCGATATATCATTGAGAATAGTGATACCTATATTCAATTAAATACAAATGGTGGAATGCGTAATGATGACTTCTGGTGGGAGTTAGGAATCCTCAGCCGGGATCGCATGCAAGTAATATTTGATATTGAAGGTATTAATCAAGAAATGCATTCATACTATCGGCGCAAAGTTAACTTTGAAACGCTTAAACTTAACATTCAAAACTTTACTGCAGCAGGCGGTAACGCCTTTGCTCACGTTATTGTATTTAAACATAACCAGAATCATATTGAACAAATCTTAGATATGTGTTATAATGAATTAGAAATGACTGATCATCTTGTGCAGCCGTCAAATCGATTTAATAAAGAAGGCAAAGAAGATTATATAGATGAGAATGGCGTACCATTTGTATTAGAAGAAGCAACACTACCGCTTGACGATGCTCGATATAAGCTACCTGCTCCTCACCGCGATCATAAGTGGTGGGAGGAGAAAGGTAATGAGATGATATACAACAAAGATACAAGTAACGAAAAATCTCACAAAACAAGGAACCTCTAATGTCGTGCATTGAATGTATATGGGCAAAAGATAATAAGTTTCTAGTTAACCCAGATGGGCAAGTCTGGCCATGCTGTTACTTAGCTAATCAAGCTTTTAAATTTAAAGAGAATGGCAAATGGGCAGATAAAGAATTAATTGCAAAAGGCGTAGATGATATTACTAACCCTATTATACAAGAATACCGTAAACGAGCAGACGAACTAAATATTAATAATAATTCTCTTGAAGATATATTAAACCACGAATGGTTTACTAACACTTTACCACGATCCTGGACTGGTAATAATCCTCATAGAATTTGTGTAATGATGTGTGATAAAGATGGAAACTGAAAACAAATTCTTTTGTAGTGCACCGTGGACATCTATTTCAAATGATGTGAATGGATCTTTACGTCCCTGTTGTCGATATGACCAATACTTTCAACAGAAAGAGTATCCAATGCCTTGGATGAAGGACCGGCCACTTGAGGAATCATGGAACGGTCCACAGATGAAGAAGCTAAGACAAGCCTTTATCGATGGTAAGAAGCCAAACGAATGTCGCCAATGTTGGAATGAAGAAGACATTGGAATGAAAAGCTTTCGACAAGGTTTGAATTACTATCTGACACAATACCCGAGGCAAAAAGAAAGATATGATTTTACATCTACAGAAGCTCCGGCTCCATTCTATTTAGATTTAAAACTATCAAATGTTTGCAATCTTAAGTGTCGTATGTGTAGCCCAATGACATCAAGCTTATTTGAAAAAGAATCTAAAAAACACGATCCAGATTTTGATGCAGATCCTTATTGGCATCAGAATAAATTTCTTGGAACATCAAATGAAAAAACTTTTAGAGAGTGGCTTCCTTATATTGATAAGATGTGTTTCACTGGTGGTGAACCATTCATGGCCAAAGAAAATAAAGATATGCTTCAAATGATGATTGATGAAGGGCATTCAGAAAGAATGGATCTTCATTTCAATACGAATGGTATGTTTATGGGTAAGGATATTGTTCGTATGCTGAAACGATTCAAGGAAGTCAGCTTGGCATTTAGTGTAGATGATATCGGTAGGAGATTAAACTATCATAGATCAGGAGCAGACTGGGATATTATTCATAAGAATATTCTTAAGGCAAAGAAAGAACTTCCTGAATGTTTAATTGAAATCTATTGCACTGTTAACAATTATAATATCTGGTATCTCGATGAAGCTCTATTAGAATTCAAAAAGCTTACGAGATTCGTGAGTTATAACTTTGTATATGAACCAGCCTATTTGTCTCCTCGCAAATTACATCCTGTTATAAAAGAAAAGCTAGTCGAAAGATTCAAAGGCATGGAAGGATATCAAAAGGTAATTGATTATATACATAGTGATGAAGAAGATCTTACTACTAAATTTCATGATTCAATTAGAAGAATGGATAAGATACGAGATGAAGACTTTGAAGATGTCTTTCCTGAATGGGCTGAGATTGTGATGTATGGTTAAAACATTATATGGTCAAGGTACACCTTGCAATGCTCCTTCAAATAATATGTACTTTACAGTACGAGGTAATGTATCCCCTTGCTGGAAGCTTCCTGGTATGTGTGATCAATGGTCTGCAGATAGATCAATCATGGATATATGGAAGGGTGATAAGTTTCAGATGTATCGAGATGCATTGAGCGCCTGTAAGTTTATTGGGCGGTGTCGAGAGTGTGAATCAGAGATAGAGAATGAAGTCTGGCCATTGGCAAAGGCATATCAGAATTATCCGGTGAATGAGTACCCCAGTCTGATGGAGCTTGAGCTAAGCAATCAGTGTAACCTAGAATGTGTTATGTGCTCTGGTGAGTTAAGCAGTGGTATTCGTAAGAACCGTGAAAAGAAACCACCACTCATATCACCATACAATGATTCATTTGTAGATCAGTTACGAGAGTTTGTTCCACACCTAACCGAGATGAGATTCAACGGGGGAGAACCCTTTGCACAAAAGTACGTATTAAATATATGTGATATGGTAGCAGAGGTAAACCCTGGCTTGAAGATTAACATTGCTACAAATGGTACTGTATACAATAAACGTGTAAAGAAGATATTAGAACAAAACAATGTACATATTAATGTGAGCATTGATAGTCTTGATCCGCAGCGATACTCTGAGATTCGTATTAATGGCAAGCTAGATGATGTACATAAGAACTTTGAAATATGGAAAAAGTACTGCGGAGATGACAAAGAACTATCTGTAATGGTCAATCCAATGCGTAACAACTGGTTTGAAATGATTGACTTTGTTAAGTTTGCAGATGATCACGAAGTTAATTTATGGTACAATACTATACTATATCCGAAAGAATGGGCAATTTGGAATCTACCCAGTGATCAATTAAAGCGGATACACGAAGGCCTAACAGAAAGGCTTGAACATTATAAGAAGCAACCTCGGCTGCCCGGGAAGAAAAACAACACGCATGTGGCAGAGCATCTTGTGCATAACCAAATTGAAAACTGGTTATTGGATAGTTTAACATGACCAAAATTCACTAAATCTTAAAAAACTTTCAGAAAGACGATAATAATGACTATGGACAACTCCAACTTAGTATGCAAAAGTGTTCAGACAATCCGAACGCATTTCCCTGATGTAAACCGTGTTGAAGTAATTGATGAAGATGGTCGGTCATACGTAAAATATAATTGTAATAATGTAAAAATATGTTTACAAGACGATGGAAATACGTTATAATTGTTCTTAGATAAGGAGAACAAGGATGAGTGAATATAACTATGATAATGCGCCAACTAATCCACATCATGGCGGCAAAATGACGCCGACAGATATGTCAAGACGTATTGAAGAACTAGAGGAGGCAGAGCGTGTTAACATACTGCTTATTGCCCGCATTGAGGAGCAGGTCGAATGGGTAAAGAGTCTGGCTGATGACCTGATCGCAGCGGCAGGGCGTGAGGCGTGCCTCAAAGAAAATCTGGCGAAGGCGGTGGAGGGGTTTGAAAAACTAGCCTGCCTTGGGAGCGGAGATCGTCATGGCAACAGCGACGGTAACGTAATCGCCCAAAGATACATCGCAGAACTGGAGGGAGAGGCAGAATGATACGCAAACTGCCAAAAGACGGTTCCATAAGACGTAAACGGGCGTTTGCATGGCTACCAGTGATAACTGACAATGGGTATTATTTGTGGCTTGAGTATTACACACAAGTTGAACGGTACTATCTTTTTATTGAGATGTGCGCAACTGGCGAGGGGAACCACAGGTGGGTAGCGCAGGAATACCTATACGAAGGAGAGACAGATGTTTGACTCTGAAAAACTAAAAGTCGGTCATACGTAAAATATAATTGTAATAATGTAAAAATATGTTTACAAGACGATGGAAATACGTTATAATTGTTCTTAGATAAGGAGAACAACGATGAGCTACTGGCACTACCAACTAATGTATCACAAGTATGACAAACCTGTTCTAGGGGAAGAGGGTTATTATGCTGTTCATGAATACCACGAGATGGATGACGGTGCTGGTTGGACAGAGAAACCAGCCAATGTGACAGGCGATAGTATTGAAGATGTGAAGAAGATGCTACTGTTGATCCTAAAAGACATTGATAAGCATGGAGTAAAAGATTATGAATAAAGATTATGTGGCATGTTAATCTCATACATCCCCTCAATCATCGTCATCGCTGTTGTCATTGCTTTCATTGTGCTAGTGGTCAAGACCATCCAATGCTTCGAAGAATGGGAA
>TARA_R110002073_G_scaffold105106_8_pt1 | contig 12129 bp, 11 predicted proteins | sample TARA_R110002073 | Tara Oceans TARA_R110002073 (sample SAMEA4397174) | marine metagenome | biome: Polar Biome; feature: [DCM] deep chlorophyll maximum layer (ENVO:01000326); material: water (ENVO:00002006), including particulate matter (ENVO:01000060) such as... | depth 40 m
CTGCATCGGCAGATTCAGGTTTGGCCCCAACACCAGCGCCCAGCCCCAATAGGCCATGGCGTTTTCCGGGTCAAGCCGGATGGCTTCCTTGAACGCCCGCAGGGCTTCTGAATGGTTGAACCCGAGGAACAACCGCACCCCCTGGTCAAAGAAATACTGGCTTTCCGGATTGCTGGTGGTCACCGGGATATGGTGATGCCCGAGCCCGTCCAGCTTCGGCGCGATCGGGGCGGTCGCGGTCTTCGGGTCCGCCGCAAGAGCCCGCGGGTCATGCACCTGGGCCTGCGTGCTGCCGCCCATAAAGATAACGGTCATGATACTCATCAATAATTTGAAGAACATCTTCTATCTCCTGCTTTGCTTAATAGTTCACACGCCTTTCCGGCGGGTTCTTTTTGATATGGGCAACGCTACTATGGCCGAGCCACTTCTCGGCAATGCTGGTATATTTTTTGGGGCCATCAAGGGTCAGGCTGCCGTCAGCCACGGCGGTGGAGAAATCCTCCCAGCCCATCCAGACCTTGGTCAGTTTGCGTACAGAGACGACCAACTCCACATCCACCTTGAAAGACTCATCAATATGACAAAGATCCACGTGGCCTTTTTCGAACACCAGCCAGTAATCACTCTCATTTTCCGGTACGTCCGTCAGGCAGAAATGTACGATGAAAGGATCCGGCAGTTCATCAAAAGGTTTGGTGTTACGCCGAATATCCCACATCAAAACGTCGGTATCGAAATTCTTTAATGACGGTTCCACTTCCAGCCACTGCTGCCCCCATCCGGCAAGGCTCATCACCACCGGCCCCAGAGCCTGTCCGGACTCCGTCAATTCATAATGCGAAGAGGTGTTTTTCCGGCTTTTCTGCTTCGCGAGAATGCCAATCTCCACCAACTCCTTCAGACGGCTGGATAACAGGGTACGCGACATGCGTGGCACACCCCGTCCGATATCATTGAAGGAAGTCGACCCCAACAATAATTCCCGCAGCACCAGTAAAGTCCATCGATTACAGAGAAATTCGGACGACATGGCCAGCGGGCAATATTGCCCGTAGCTGATTTTTGGACCCATTTTCACTACCCCTGATGATATAATACGTTTTCTTATTGCAAGTATCATAACACGTATTCCCCCCTGCAAATAGTACAGAAGCTGTACTGGTTGGTCCAGTTCCCGGACTAGACGCTTTGTCGCCATAGGATTATTATGGATACAGTCATAGAAAATGGAGAAGACGATATGGCGTTCAAGGTCAAAACCACTCCAAACGGCGGTTTATCAGTCAAGTCCACAATTTACTCTTCTCCGTCAAAAATGGCGGCTTGATATATCAACCTCACTGAAAAATAAAGGCAATACCATGAGAAAACATACATTCCTTAGTCTGCTTACTCCGCTGATTGGGCTTGGCCTCTGCGCAGCCGGATCAGCCAATGCGTCGGAAACCACAGCCGACAAAATAGCCCGCGCCATGTCGGCGGCGCCGCCTTCTGTATCCGCCCAGGCGACGATCATGGATGTGGACGGAACGGTCCTGCGGAAAGGCGACAACGGCTGGATATGCTTCCCCGGTGTCGGGCTTGTGCCCGGCGATAAACATCCCATGTGCAACGACAAAGTGTGGATGGCCTGGATGGACGCGGCGAAGAACGGAACATCCTTCAGCACCGATGTCATTGGAGTGTCTTACATGCTGCAGGGCGATGCACTGGTCAACAATGACGATCCCACCGCGACCGACCCCAATGATGGTGGAATGTGGATACAGGAAGGCCCGCATCTGATGCTGCTGGTGCCAAAGACCCTTCTTAAAGGCCTGCCGCGCACCCCAAAAGCCGCCGGGCCTTATGTCATGTGGGGAGATACGCCGCTGGAACATATCATGGTACCGATAGCGCCACCGATTGAATAGAACCCGTTAAAATCTTTAAATGATGTGCCGCAGTTTCAAGTCATGGCGACGGTAAGTCGAGTTTAGTACATTTAAACACTGGACAGAACATATAAAGGAACTGAGATGAAGAAATTTATCATTGAACGGGATATTCCCGATGTCGGTCACTTTGAAGAACAACAGTTATGTGATGCCGCTGACAAATCAAACAGTGTCCTTGCGGAACTTGGTCCGGATATCCAATGGGTTGAAAGCTACGTTGCCGCCAACAAAACCTTTTGCGTTTATCTGGCCAAGGATAAGGACATTATAAAACGACACGCTGAACTTTCTGGTTTTCCGGCCAATCATATCACCGAAATAAAGCGAATGATTGACCCAACCACAGCGGGATAGATCCTGACCCTGCCGGACCGTCTTTTATCCTCTTGTTTAGGAGGTTATATCCGGCAGGGCAAAGGCCCGAACCTCGGGCGGGTCTTCCTGTGCTTTTTCGACCTCCACTAGGGTGGTATGGGCCGTGGGCCCCTGAGCCAGGCGAGAGGTGCCTTTGTCGCGGGTCAGAATATTCGGGTTCCCGTGGCGATCGGTGCCAATAGGATGATTGCCGTAAAGGGGGTCGAACCACGCACCCGTGGAAAGCTGCAGCACACCAGGCATCAGATCATCGCTGAGGATCGCCCCGGCATAGCAGGCCCCGCGATCATTATAGAGCCGCACCATGTCCCCGTCCGCAATGCCCCGCGCCGCGGCGTCCTGACGATTGAGGGTCACCGGAGCGCGCCCGTTTATCTTGTCGGCGCGACTGATCTTGCCGTGATCCATCTGACTGTGCAGTTTTGACTTCGGTTGATTGGACAGCAGGTGCAGCGGGAAATCCTTCGCCTGGTCTCCGCCCAGCCATTCCACCGGTTCATACCAGCGGGGATGGCCCTGACAATCGGGATAATTGAAGCTTTCAATTGTCTCCGAGAAAATCTCGATCCTGCCCGACGGGGTGCCTAAAGGAGACAATTCCGGATCGGTATGGAAGTCCTTCAGATAGACCTTGCCATGATATCCCCCCGGCTTCTCCGGTGAAGCGAGTTTAATATAACCCTTCTGCCAGAAGACATCAAAGTCCGGAACATCAAATCCCGCTTCGGTCCCGTTATTCTGGAATTCACCATACATTCGTCTCAGCCATTCGGCCTCATCCAGGCCTTCTGTAAAGGCTTGGCCCAGATCCATTTTTCCAGCCACGCCTGTGAGGATCGCAAAATCACTTTGCGCCTGGCCCACTGGCTCAATCGCCTGCTTCATGGCGATCACATAGGGGTCAGCGGCGCTGTAGCCGATATCATTGCGTTCCAGCACCGTCGAGACCGGCAGGATGATATCCGCGTGACGCGCCATAGCGTTCCAGTAAATCTCGTGCACGATCACCGTTTCCGGCTTTTGCCAGGCGCGGACCAGTTTGTTCAGGTCCATCTGATGATGAAAGGGATTGCCGCCCGCCCAGTAGACCAGCCTGATATCGGGATAGGTATGAGTTGTGCCATTAAAATCAAAGGATGTGCCGGGATTAAGCAGCATATCGGTAACCCGCGCCACCGGGATGAAATCTGACACCGGGTTTTTGCCTTGCGGAAAGGTCGGCCCCTTGAAGGGGAAGCGGGGGTTGCTGACCCCGCCGAGCGCGCCATTGCCAAAACCGACGCCGCCGCCAGCTGTGCCAAGCTGCCCGAGCATCGCCGCCAGGGTAATCGCCATCCAGTAGCTTTGTTCCCCGTGATCAACCCGTTGCACCGACAGGCTGAGCGAAATAAAGCAGGCCCTGCCCGCCATGCGGCGCGCCAGAGTTTCAATATCCGTCGCCGGAATGCCCGTAATGTCCGCCGCCCAGACCGCATCTTTGACACTCCCATCTGTATCTCCAGTAAGATAGGCGAGGAACGTTTCAAATCCCGTGGCATAGCGCGCAAGATAGGCCGCATCATGCAACCCTTCCCGCCACAGGGTATGGGCAATGCCGAGCATCAAGGCCACATCCGTATTGGGACGCGGACTCAACCACTGGGCCTGCAGGGGATCGTCCACGTCTGACTTCTGCGGGCTGATATTGACGAATTCGGTGCCACGGTCCTTGCAGCGCGCCATCCAGCTCGGCACCATATGACGGCTGATTCCACCGGGATGCACCTGACCGTTCTTCGACGCCATGCCGCCAAACATCACCATGATGTCGCAATGTTCCGCCAGCATATCCCAGGTCGTTGCCTGAAATTCCGCCTGATAAAAACTGTGGCCGAGAACATGAGGAACAATCACTTCGCCGGCGGCGCTGCTATAGGTATTGACCGAGCGGGTATAGCCACCGGCCAGATTGAGAAAGCGATGCAGCTGACTCTGGGCGTGATGAAAACGCCCGGCGCTGGCCCAGCCATAAGAGCCGCCGTAAATCGCCTGATTGCCATGCTCACGGGCGACCCGGGTGACTTCGTTCGCGACAAGTTCATACGCCTTATCCCAGGAGATCGGCACAAAAGCTTCCTGGCCACGTTTATTTCCGTCCTGCGATGGACCATTTTCCAGCCAGCTTGCCCGGACCATCGGTTGTGATATACGCAAATCCCCCTTGACCACATCCGGCAGGTTATGGCCGATGGCGGAGGGCGTGGGATCTGGAGAAAAATCCTCAAAGCCGATGACTTCGTCGTCTTTGACAGTCACTTCATAGGCGCCCCAGTGACTGGAGGTCAGCGTTTTTTGATCTGTCATATTTTTTCCTCCGCCCTCACAGCCTGTTATTTTCAGCGATCCAGAATCAGTTTCAGGTTATGGATTTCCGCTTCATGGCGGTCACAAACATCCTGCCATCGTACGTCGCTCATATCGGAAGTCCGACCGGCGATCAACTCAATATGACACTGCGGCATTTTATTCTCTTTTGCGGCAACAGGCGACAGTATCGCCATGATCCGCCGGTTCATCCTGTCTCTTTCCGCCCCCACATCGAAATAAACAAGATCCTGCCCTTCAGGATCGGAGGCCGGCAGACTTTCAATAAAAATATAACGTATTTCAGCCCGGGACGCCTCATACTCACCCGGAGAAATTTCCGTGACGTCAGGGGTCCCAACCAACCATTCCGAAAGGTTTTTTCCCTCTCTTATATAATTAAACACCTGATCTTTATTTTTGCTTACCGTTACCGATACTGAATGAACGACTTCTTGTGTCAACATGGCTCTGCTTTCAGAATTTATCCCTTCACATCCTGCTTTTCTTCATATCATATTCTCTGTCAGGGGTGTTATTTTTAATTGACAAGCCTACAAATTGTTTTATGCATGAAATATCAAGTAATATTTTATCTAACAAAGATAGCTTTACTTTCATTTTCAAATAGAACTAACATCGGGACAATAAAATACAGCTGCTGCCCAAATAGATAAAACCGTCCAGAAAGCTGTTCCAAAACAAAATCAGGGAAGAAAAAATGAGCGAAACTCAAGTCACACATGTCAAATGGTCATCACGGTCAGCGTTCTTGCTCGCCTCCATCGGGGCGGCCGTCGGGCTTGGTAACTTGTGGCGTTTTCCCTATATCGCCGGCGAAAATGGCGGGGGGGCCTTTGTCCTGATCTACATCGGCTTCGTTCTGGTGCTCGGGATTCCCCTGATTATGTCAGAGTTGGCGCTTGGGCGCGCCGGTAAAAAAAGCGCCATCGGCACCATGGCCGAAATGGTGCGCCGCGGCCACCATCCTTTCTGGAAAATTGTAGGCTGGCTCAGCATTCTTGTGCCTTTAATGGGACTGACCTATTACAGCATCGTCGCCGGATGGTCCCTTGATTATATCGTCAAGGCCATCACGGGCAGTTTCACCGACATTGATGGGTCGGCGTCCGGCGCCATGTTCAGCGAACTTACCGGCAGTTGGCCCCGCCTGACCTTATGGCATACCATCCATATGATCGCCGTGATCGTTATTATTTCCCTTGGTGTCAAAAACGGTTTGGAATCAGCGGTTAAAATCATGATGCCTGGCCTGTTCATCATTCTGGCCTTCCTGTCCGCCTATGCCATGTTTACCGGGGAAGCGTCAAAAGCACTGAGCTTTCTGTTCAATCCTGATTTCTCAAAAATCACTGCCCATACCGTTCTGGTGGCCCTGGGACAGGCTCTTTTCTCTCTCGCCATCGGGGTTGGCGCATTGATCACCTATGGCGCCTATCTGCCAGAGAAAATTTCCCTGCCCAAGTCCGCCGGGCTGATCGCGCTCGCAGATACGATCGTCGCGGTGTTGGCTGGCCTGATGATCTTTCCAATCGTCTTCCAATATAACCTCACTCCGGGGGAAGGCCCCGGCTTGATCTTTGCCACTTTGCCCATAGCCTTCGGTCAAATGCCCGGCGGTGTTATCTTTGGTACACTATTCTTCATCCTTCTGGCCTTTGCCGCTTTCAGTTCGGCTCTCGCCATGCTGGAACCGGTCATTGCCTGGTTTGAAGATATGGGCATGTCCCGCCGCACCACGTCCTGGGGGGCGGGTATCGGCGCCTGGGCTGTCGGTGTTGTGATCTTGCTTTCCTTTAATGTACTGAGCGACTTCACCCCGATTGCCGACAAGAACCTCTTTGGTCTGATGGACTTTACTGTCGCCAATATCATGTTACCGGTCAACGCCCTGATGCTGGCCCTGTTTGTCGGCTGGTCCATGTCGCCGGATACACTATGTGAACAGGTTGGCTTTCACCGGGACAGCCGCGAATTCGCCCTTCTCAAAACCAGTGTCAAGTATATCGCCCCGGTTTGTATTTCGATTGTGGTTTACATGATGATCATTGGTAATCCTGTTGAACATTTGAATAACCTTCTCACTCTGATCACCGGATAACAATCTCCCCTTTTGAAAAGGCCCGATGCGTTAGAAATAATGCAGCGGGCCTTTTCCGTTTGGCCCTGACCGCACTCACTTACTTTACACATGAAATAAAATTTGACATAAAATATGAAATATCATACGATGATTTTCAATAACCAAAAAAAAGATGCCTTGATCTTGCTGCGGCAAGAGCTGACTAAAAACGACAAACATATAGCGGATAGGAACTACTCATGGTATACACCCCCCAAAAAAACGCCTCCTCTAAAACTTCACGTCTGATCACCAGTGTCTCTTTCGCGGCACTTCTTCTTTCCCCCACCTCCTCCGCATTTGCAGTCGAGGATGAAACCATTGGTTTCGAAGAAATCGTCGTCACCGCGACCAAACGCGGCGCCCAGGATATCCAGTCCGTAGCCATGAGCGTTTCCGCCCTCGGCGAAAGTACCCTGAAAGATATGGGAGTGTCGGATTTTGACGACTATGCCTATAGCGTTCCGGGGCTTTACATGATCGATCAAGGCCCTGGCGACAAATTATATCTGATGAGGGGCGTTGGCTCTTCCGCAAGTTCCGCGGTAGGGATTTATCTTGATGAAGCTGTTCTCACGGGGAATAACCCGGAAGATGGCGGCGGACGCAATGTCGACATCAAGGTCTATGACATGCAGCAGATTGAAGCCTTGCGCGGCCCACAGGGCACCCTATACGGCGCGAGTTCCTTTGGTGGCACCATCAAGATGATCACCAACAAACCCAACCCAAGTGCGACCGAAGGTTATGTCGACGGCACCCTGTCGCAAACCAAAGACGGGGGCACAAATTATATTGTTCATGGCATGGTCAACCTGCCAATCGTCGAAGATAAATTTGCAGTACGTGTAGTTGGATGGCATCATGACGAGAGTGGATTTATCGACAATCTTCGCCTCGGCAATGAAGACTATAATACAGAAAAGACCACCGGTCTGCGCACCATGCTGCGTTTCGAACCGAATGAAAAAATGTCCCTGACCGCCATGTGGGTTCACCAACAGATGGATATTGGAGGTCGTCAACGTTTCTTCCATGAAGATCCCAAAAGAGCCGCCATTCCTCTGGCTGACGGCAGCACAGTAGATAATACCGAATATCAGGGTGATCTGGTGAACGGTGACTATATCCTCGACGCCTCTACAGACAATTCGGATATCTACAGCATTACGCTCGATTATGATTTTGACACCCTTAAGCTAACTGCGGCCTCATCTTATTTCGACCGCGAAGTAAACTACTGGTTCGATTCCACACCAATTCTGGTTTATTTCGGACTGCCAGTCCCCGCCTACACCAATCAGCCACAACAACGCAGCATCTGGAGTAACGAAATTCGCCTTGCCTCAGACTATGACGGTCCTGTAAACTTCGTTGTCGGCGCTCTTTACGCCGAAGAAAAGCGTGATTGGGAAGTACGTGTGGCGACCGTTGGCGCAGACGGCGCCCCTACCGGTCCATGGGTCTTCGGCCCGGATCATGACTATCTCGGCGCCGGCGGCACACCTTTCGGTCAGGAACCATCTTTCTTCCATCGCACAATTGATGGCAAGATGACGCAGACTGCATTGTTTGGCGAGGTTACCTTTGATATTTCAGATAAACTGACCGCCATCGCCGGCATGCGTTACTTTGACTCAAATATCTCAGAAACCCGCCAACTGGTTCACGGTTTTGGCGGCCCGTTCAACCAGCCGAAACTGGAAGATGAAGCCAGCTTCAACAAAACCACCTTCAAAGGCAGCCTGTCCTATCAGGCCACCGATAATATGATGGTTTTCTTTACCGTGGCGCAAGGCTTCCGCCAGGGAGGGTTAAACCCGCCAGGACTTGAGGGCGGTTTTGTTGATACGGAAATTCCTACCCGGTATAAATCCGACGATATCGTCAATTATGAACTCGGCATTAAAACAGAAGGCTTCGATGGCCGCCTGACCTTTAACGCCACGGTCTATCATACAGACTGGGATGATATTCAGGCGCGGGAATATAACGTCACACCGTTTATCGTCAATGCCGGCGCCGGTCGCGTAAACGGGTTCGAACTGGAAAGCGCCGCCCGTCCGATGGAAGGTCTGACTTTGACCGGAATGTTGAGTTACACCGACGCCAAAATTACGGAAACCCAGACCATTGGTGACAGTGGTGTTGAATTCCGGGACTCAGGCCGTGCTGGTGATCCTTTCTTCAACGTGCCAAAATGGAACCTTAACCTCGCGGCCCAGAAGGACTTCCCGGTGACAAATGAACTGGATGGTATGGTGCGGGTGGATTTCTCTCACGTTGGGAAAACCCGGACAAAATACCGCGCCGATCATCCGTATAATCAAAACCTTGCCGCCTATAGCCTGATGAATTTAAGAGCCGGCGTGCGGACTGAAAACTGGCAGGTAATGCTGTTCGTCAACAATCTGCTTAATACCCGGGCGGAAATCAACAAGGTCTATTTCGAACAGGAAGATCCGGCGACCTTCACCAACCGGCCCCGGACGATTGGCGTTAACGCCAGCTATAACTTCTAAGAAATTAGATCCATCCAAGCAAAAGGCGGGTATCACACCCGCCTTTTTTCATGCCACATTTCTATACCCGGTCTTTCTGCCGCTCCTGATCCAGCAAGCTTCTCTTCCGCTCTTCCCCCCAGCGGTACCCCCCGAGCCCTCCATCGCGCCGCAGCACCCTGTGGCAAGGCACCAAAAGGGCTATATTATTGGCCGCACAGGCCGACGCCGCCGCCCTGATCGCTTTCGGCGCCCCGATGGCTTCCGCCACTTCCGAATAACTCCGTACTGTTCCTTCCGGCACGCCCATCAGGAAACGCCAGACCTTCATCTGAAAGGCGGTGCCGTTGAGATGAAGGGGAATATCTGGACTACTGCCGCCTGCCGTCAAATAATGATCAAGTGCGGCAATCCAGGCCTCAAGCTCAGGCGTATTTTCCGCCGAACCCGGAACAAGATCGGCATGGGGATATTCTTTTTCCAGCTGTGCCCGGAGCGCTGTTTTTTCCTCGCCGAAATGCAGAAAGCATACCCCGCGATCCGTCGCCGCCATCAGCAACAGCCCCAAGGCCGTCTGGCCATAGGCATACGCGATGCGTTCGCCCTGTCCTCCGGCACGATAAGCCGATAACGTCATGCCAATACGCCCGTCGACCTGCTCATAGACCCGACTGACCGAACCATACCCCGCCTCGTAAATCGCACCGGAAATATCATCGCCGTCCTTCAAGGCCTGTTTCAAACCTTCGAGCCGCCGGGCATTCTGGTAGGCCTTGGGGCTTACCCCAAACTGTCCTTTAAAGGATTTCTGCAGATGCGCCGGACTGAGGAAAAATTTCTCCGCCAGATGGGTAAGCGACAGGCTCTCCCCGGCATGCCCATCAATATAGGCCGCGACCTTTGTCATGATACGCCCGATCTTGCCCCCTGCATTATCCATTGGATGGCAGCGCAGACATGGGCGCAAGCCCGCTTCCATCGCCGCCTGCGGAGTAGTGAACAGCTTCATATTGGCGCGTTTCGCCGGACGGGACGGACAAGACGGGCGACAAAATACTCCAGTGGTCATCACGCCATAATACAGTTTCCCGTCATACGTCGGGTCACGTTCGGCGATCGCCTTCCAAGCCTGTTTTTCTGTATAATCGGTCATTTACCTAGTCTCCTCAATTCAATCTATCTGGTCAAGCATCACCTTAAGAGTTTGTCTCCTTCGCTGAACTCCGAATATTGTGCCGTAATCTGTTTTCTGCTTTTTAATTACAACACAACAACCGGAGTGAACTGACGTCTTCTCACGTCTACGATGCGGAACTACTTATTTTTTGAAAGACCCGTTCTATGTGCCCACTCGAAAAACTTACCGCCTTACTGGATCACGGGATTGCCCCCCTCGGCCAGATATTCACTCCTGCCCAGTGTCAGGAAATGATAAAAACTTATGATACAGGCCGGTTTCGTAGCCATATCCATATGGCACGCTATAACTTTGGGCGCGGCGACTATAAATATTACGCTTATCCCCTACCAGAGGCGATACAGTCCTTAAGGGAAAACCTTTATGCACAGCTCGTCCCCCTGGCCCGCCTATGGGCCGATCGTACAGGCACCCGTGGTCTGACCTTTCCGGATCAGCACAGCATGTTCATCCGGCACTGTCATACCCAAGGTCAGAAACGCCCCACGCCGCTCATACTGAAATATCAGACGGGTGACTATAATTGCCTGCATCAGGACCTCTACGGCGCCCTGTATTTTCCATTTCAGGTGGTGATTCAGCTGAACAGGCCCGGGCATGACTTTTCAGGCGGGGAATTTATTCTCACCGAAACTCGTCCGCGTCGTCAGACCAGAGCGCAAGTCGTCCCCCTCGCCCAGGGAGAAGCCGCTGTCTTTGCTGTCAATTACCGACCAGAAAAAAGTGCCCGAGGCTATGCACGCGTGACCTTACGTCATGGCGTCAGCCCCCTCCGCTGGGGCACCCGCCATGCCCTCGGGATCATATTTCATGATGGAAAATAACCCCGCGACCGATTAGAATAAGTTTATGACCGATCTGTTTTCCGCCTTACGGCCCGAAAGAGAATGCCTGCAAGAAGGCGTTTACCTGCTGCCGAATTTTTTCAACGGGCAGGAAGTTTTGCACGTTGTTCAACAGCTGCTTGACCAGGCGCCGTTCCGCCATATGAAAACACCCGGCGGGCGGCGCATGGCCGTGGCATTGACCAATTGCGGAACCGTCGGATGGATATCGGATACTAAAGGGTACCGCTATAGCCCCACCGACCCGCTAACCAATACGCCCTGGCCGCCGATGCCAGCGGCTTTATTAAGCCTCGCCCGCTCGGCGGCGGAAAAATGTGGTTATGAAGATTTTCGTCCCGACAGTTGTCTGATCAATCGCTATGACCCCGGGTCTGCGCTCAGCCCGCATCAGGATAGAAATGAGAATGACTTCTCCCAGCCGATTATATCCCTGTCCATCGGCCGCTCTGCCATGTTTCAGCTTTATGGCCAGGAGCGCGGCGGCAAGGCAGTGAATATTCGGCTCAATGACGGCGATATTCTGGTCTTTGGCGGGCCGGCCCGGCTTAACTTTCACGGGGTGCGCAGGCTATTACCCGACGCCCCGGCCCATATGAGTGACGGCCGCATTAATCTGACCCTGCGTCAGGCCTTGTAGGTCTTTGACGATTTTTTTAACTTGGTCCTGATATAGCCCAGAATTTGGTGTTCTGCGGTATCTGGTCGCCCGGCAAGCCCCCATAACAACAAAAGGGCAACCACATAAAAAATGACGCCAATAACGATCTTGACCCCAAGCAAC
>TARA_R110002073_G_scaffold154287_4_pt1 | contig 12127 bp, 5 predicted proteins | sample TARA_R110002073 | Tara Oceans TARA_R110002073 (sample SAMEA4397174) | marine metagenome | biome: Polar Biome; feature: [DCM] deep chlorophyll maximum layer (ENVO:01000326); material: water (ENVO:00002006), including particulate matter (ENVO:01000060) such as... | depth 40 m
ATCGATGATTCAACCTCAGGCAATTGCTGTGACTCCGGCACATAGGGCTCGTATTTACCGTCGACATAGCGAGATAAAGCCAATGTTTCAGGGTCTATCAAAGCCAGTTTGATCCAGCTGCCTTTGACTAGTTTGGCAATGCCTGGGCTGGAACGGATGATCCGGTCCATTTTTTCGGGCGTTGTTTCGATCACGAACAACATACGAATCGGTTCATGGATTTCGACCATCTGTTGTGACAAACCAGGACGCAAATCGCTGGCGGCACCCGTCATCACCCCGATCATTGAAGCGACGTTGTGCGGCAGTTTTGACCCGCAACCATACCCCTCGGTGTCGACCGTCGAAAAATAGTATTCCAAATTGATGCCCGCACACACGGGAATCGCCGCCGACAAGATTCGCGTTAGGATCGACGCCTCATCGTCGTCAATACTCGGGTCATAAGAGGTCACGAAGGCGCGACGGTCCAGAAACAATCCGCGACTCCATTCACGTCGACCGACAAACGTCAACGCGTTGGTGGCATGGTTGTATTCAGGCCGCGCTTGAGACAGATCCTCGGCACGCTGTTCGACATGCTCGAGTGCTTCGCGTGGTGTTAAATCCAAGGACGCTGATTCAAATTTCCGTGAACGCTCATGCGCGACTCGCGCTCGCGTTTCGTTCACGCTCTGTTCGATTCGGCGAAATAGGGGACGGTGAGTCCGCGGTAACAAATCGAGATCGTAATACTCGACATTATCATTGCATGTATTGTGATAAGCCCCGACAAAACGAACTTCATCGGGAATTTCGACACCTCGCGCGGCGGTCAGCTTGCGTACGCGTGGGTCGTTCGCCATCATCGCGAACGCACGGGCATTGGGGCCTCCGCGACCACCGCTACAAGCCCCACAGTTGTAGGCTGATTCGTGAGGATTGTTTAAACTGCTGCTGCCGTGACCAAAGAACAACATGATCGGCGGGAAACCTTTCACCACGCCGATATCTTGCAGGATCCGCACGACAATCCCGGCCATCTCTTCGAGACTGTAGCCGAGCGAATCAGCATCGGGCCCAGGTTCGTCGGTTATCCGCTCGAGGTGCAATTCGGTGGCGGGTGGACGGACAAAGGTGCCAAATGATTTGCGAATTTGAGAGGTCAGTCGCGGTGCCATGATCCGAGCGACCATGGGGAACGTGGCGACGGCTCCGAACACGCCGGTCACCCAACCACCCACCATCGTGCGGCTACTGGCGTGGACTTGATGCGTCATCCGTCCGATTTGACGCCGCCGATTTGCCCGTCGCTCGCTGGAGGTGATCGTCGAAAATGTGGGTTCTTCTAACACATAGTGCTTGGGCGTAATGATGTTCGGACACAGCGGGCGAAAATGCGCGTGGTCGGCGCCCTGGTAGTACATCGCGACCGCAAAAAATCCAGCTGCCGACGCGGTTTGACATTCCGAGTCGACTTCTTCCAAATGACGACGAAACGACTCTTCGCGATCATCGATGCAAAAAATTGCGATATAGGCAGGCGTCGGATCGGGGGATTGCCGCAGTGCGGCGCGGCGCCGTGTATGAGCCGCCACTGCATCCAAAGTTGCAATTTGGTAGTGCCGCTCATAAGCGAGGTGCAAAATGCGACGTCGCTCCGTCGAGGAAAACAATTCGATCTCGCGGATCAGACATTTCCACTGCGGTTCGGACATGTTGATCAGTTGCTCGGGAATCCAGCCTCCGGCTTGGGCGAGTTGAAACACCGAATAGCATCGCTGTTCAGTCGAGGGTCCCGATTCTCGTTCCCACTTTTCGCTTGCGATACGGTGAATCTCACTGATGTCCGCTGTACCGAATCGCAATTGCCCCACCGCCGCGATCGCGTGCCGTTCCAACATCAAGCGAATCGCCAAATATTCGTGCAACGTTCCGGCCGGCGCAGGTTTGGGCAACCAAGGTGCGCTGGATTCCATCTGCCAAATCATGCCCGCCCAACCACGTAATGACAACAACGTTAACTCGATCTTTTCGCCGAGCTGATCCGCATGGATCCCCATCGCGTCGAGCGATTGAGCGATCGACTCAATCGGGTCGAACGATTCATCGACAATGGTCGCCAACTCGTTCTGTAGCCCCTCCATCCACGCCGGTTTGATCGTCAATGCGCTTCGGTACAACGAGGCAAACGCCTTGGCGAAACCTTGTTCCCGGTTTGGCAACGACCAATCGGCCAGCCCCTGATCAAGGAACGCTCCACAAAACCGAATCAGCACTTCGTTAACGGTGACGTCAATGTCGTCGCCGGTGATCTCGACCAACAAATCTCGTAGACGAGCAGGCTCGTCTGCCATACCGGTCTGCAAATTGGCTGCTTCAACACCGTTGTGGCAGATCGCCCACATCAATTTTAAAGCAAACGATTCCCACTGAGCCGCCGACCATGACTGCAGATCATTCCCCTGGCAATCGACAATCACCTCCTCGACGACGGCGGGCAGCGCCGTCGCGGCCGCTTCACTCTCACTGCGTGGGGTATCGCTTTCGCGGTTTCGCAGCACCCAATTTCGCGTGTGCTGAATCACTTGCTCGCGGCGCTGCGGCGACACCTCACGACTAAACCGCCTCAGCAAATCGCTTTCGGCAAGCAACCAACGCAATTCGGCATCGGGAGCCGAATGCAGCGTCATTTGCAGCATCGCCAAACGCAACGTATACCGCGTTCCAAAACTGGCGACTAAGTTGTCCGCATCATCGTCCAACTCGTCCATCAACACGTGACGCAAATCATCGACCGAGATGCGACCTTTTTCGATCTCCTCGCGATAACGCTCTTCCGAAAGATACGGTTCACAACCGTATAGTTTCCCCCCCCGCATCACCGCCTCTTCAAACGGCAAATCCTCGAACGAATGCAGCGTGTTGTGATGTACGAAGACCGATATCGGTCCCTGAGAGGGCAAGTAGTGCACCGCATGCTCGATCGCGGTGTGGATTGCAGATGCTCGGTCAGAACTTGGCGTGACGTGCAGTTCTTGGCGAAAGTCAACGTCCGCTGACACATCTTGCATGTAACCGATCCTCGATGGCAAATTATGGAAAAGAGCGAGCCGCCTGAGACGACGTTCGCTCTCTGCGAGCACGCCGCGTGCCGTGTGACGCTGCGGCGACCATACTCCAAATGCTAACGAGCAGTTTCTTGCACGAATTGCCGACAAATCGTTTCTTCAAAAATTGACTCTTTTCTTTGCTTATCGAGCCAAACGCAAGTTTGATAAGCGATTATCACGGCAACGGCGGCCCCGCCGCTGCAATTTTCTGCACGGCATGTGCAGAACCTTGCAGACGCGGTAAGAACCTCTCGAAATCGAAGACGTAACCCACTACAGGCTTCGCATTACCGAAAGTCCGCAATGGAAAGATGTCGCACTGATCACGCCTCTTTGAGCGATACCGCAGGCTCAGCGACAGAGCACATCAATGGATCTGACGTGGGACACCTCTGATTGCGACGCTAATGGATCCGCGGCTTGAGGTTGGGAAGCCGAATGAGGTTGGGAAACCGAATGAAGCTGGGAAGCCGGATGAATCTGCGGAGTGGATTCCAGTCACGCCGCAGAACCCGCATGCTCGTGCGGAATCAAACCCAGGAATAAACGTTTCCGCAAGCGTGTTGGCACGGCTCGTTTTGAGCATGATGTAGGCCCCGCCGACGGGGCCGCAACTAGACCCATTTTTACGTAGTTGTTAAGATTAACGCCTGTGCATTTTTCGCCATCCTCTGCTTATCGATATTTATGACTCAATCTGCTGTTGCTCGAACCCAGTTGACGGACGCAACGGATGCCGGCATCGATCTCGGAAAGAGACTTCGCGAGTCGTTAGGTGGGCGTGAACCAGACGCCGTCATTTTGTTTGCGTCCCCGCAATACGATTACACGCGTTTACTTACGGCGCTCCATCAATCCTGTGAACCGAACGTGTTGGTCGGTTGTTCGTCGTCGGGCGAGTTCACTTCACAAGGCAACAGTGACGGTTCCGCGTGCGCAGTGGCGATTTGTTCCGACGAAATCGAATTTTCCGCGAGTATGGCGGTGGGGCTCCGGCACGATTCCGAAGCGGTCGCTCGGCAATTGGCGGGATCATGGCAGGGCGAGCATCGGCATCATTTTCGCTATCGGACGGCCCTGGTGTTGACCGATGCGTTGGCCGGACACGTCGAAGAGTTTTTGAATCAATTAACAATCGCCACGGGAGGCGGATACCGGTTCGTCGGGGGTGGTGCCGGCGACGATGCCCGCTTCGAAGAAACGCACGTCTTCTGTGGTACCGAAGCCGCGACGGATGCCGTCGTCGCACTCGAAATCCTTTCGAACAAACCGATCGGAATTGGGGTCGCGCATGGTTGGCGAGACGCGGGGCCGTTGTTGCGGGTCACCGAGTCGCGAGCCACCGACGTGGTCAGCCTAAATTCGACCACCGCAGCCGATGTCTTTGCCGAGCATGCCGAAGCAACGGACCAACATTTTGACCGTAGCGCCCCCTTACCTTACTTTTTGCATAATGTTTTAGGCGTTCAAACCACCGACGGATACAAGCTCCGCGTCCCGCTGCAAATCCAAAACGACGATTCGATCGCTTTTGCCGCCGAGGTACCACGTGGCAGCACCGCCCGCATCATGTGTACCACGGCGGTCGACGCCAGTGCGGCGGCCAGCGCGGCGTGTCAGTCGGCGCTGGATCAAATCAAAGGCTGCGAGCCTGCCGTGGCCCTATTTTTTGACTGTGCCGCGACACGACTCCGACTTGGAAAGAGTTTTGGATTGGAATTGCAGGCGTTGCAAGAGACGTTGAGAACCGACTTTGTTGGTTGCAATACGTATGGACAGATTGCCAGAGCGGAAGGACAGTTTAGCGGATTTCATAACTGCACCGCAGTCGTCTGCGTGTTTCCCGTTTGAGCCACGTTATGAATTTCGCCCAGACGCTAGACTGGATTGCCTCGCTAGCGGCGCCGGCAACTCGATTCGAAACCGCCCAGCAGTTTGCACGTGTGCTTGGAGTAGAACATCTGATCGTGTTCGCCGAGGACACCGACGTCGGACAATTCCTGCCAATCTCTGGCTTTGCCCAAACGTTGCCCGAAGGCAAATCGTGGCAAACATTCTTGCGTGGTTGTCGTGATTCAGCTCGCCACACCGCAACGCTTGCGTACCCGGTGGCGGACCGCCAATGTTGCGCCAACGGTATTTCGATCGGATCGTTGGTGATCGTGTTATTGGGTGATCCACGTGCCTCGGCGGTGGGACTTGATTTGTTCGAACAAACGCGGCGTGGCTGGGAACTGTTTGCTTATGGCGTCTCCGGCGAACTGGCCTCGGCCGCCTCCGCTCGCCACGCGATGGATGCTCGTGAAGCGGCCGAGCAATCTCGTCGTCTTCTTCTGAGTTTGGATTCGGCGCGACGGGAACTTCAAGACGCCGTCGTCGCCGCGGACCAAGAAATCGACCGTCGCCGATTTGCCGAAGCCGAGGTTTCGCGGCTGTTGTTAGCCGAAAAGCAATTCTCGCGATTGCTGGCCGAGAGCGAGGCACGGCTTCGCTTGGCAGCTCGGGCCGCAGGCTTTCGTACGTACTATGGCGACGTGCAAGCGAACCAAGTGAGTGTGTCACGCGAGTTCATGCTGCTGCTTGGGTTACCCGCCGACCACAACGACACGATTCGCTTGAAACGGTTGTTGAGCTCGGTGCATGAGGATGACCGTGACCGGGTCGCACGAAAGATGGACAAAAGCTTGGACCCCGCCGGGAATGGCGAATTCCAAGATGAACATCGAATCGTTCGCCCCGATGGCGAAGTGCGATGGGTGATGATGCGCGGCAGCACCATCTTTGCGGGAGATCCTCCCACGCGTTATCCCTCTCATATCGCTGGAGTCGCGATCGATATCACCGAACGTCACCAGTACGAAGATCAACTCAAGGAAGCGCGTCACGCTGCTGAGGCTGCAAACGAAGCAAAAAGTCTATTCCTCGCTAATATGAGTCACGAGATTCGTACGCCGATGACTGCGATTCTTGGCTTCGCCGACCTGCTTCATACGCGACTGCAGGACCGCAAAGACAAAGCATGTGTCGAAACGATCAAGGCCAATGGAGACCACCTCTGCGAGATTCTTAACGACATTCTTGATCTGGCAAAAATCGAAGCGGGAAAAGTCAACATTCGTCGCCAAGCTCACAGCATTGTCGCATTGGTCGACCATGTGCATGCTCTTTTGAACGGCCGCGCCGCGGAAAAAGGACTGCGTTTGCATGTCCAGTACGACGGTTCGATTCCTAGCGAGCTGCATACCGATTCAAAGATGCTGCGCCAAATCTTGATCAATTTGGTAGGCAATGCGATCAAGTTTACCGAGCGAGGTGAGGTGCGAATTATCATCCGGTGCCACGCCCGCGACGAGCGGCTTGAGATCGATGTCGTCGATACCGGAATCGGTATCCCACCGTCAGACGTAGAGACGATATTCACCCCTTTTGAACAGCTTGACAACAGCGCGACACGAAAACATGGCGGCACGGGATTGGGGCTCGCGATCACTCGCCGCTTGGTCGAATTGTTGGATGGCACGATCCGCGTCGAGAGCGAGGTGAACATGGGATCGTCGTTCCGATTTACCTTCTCGACGGGATCTCTGGAGCACGCCAAATGGATCTCGCCGTCCGCGACACAAGCCGAAACTCCGAAAGTGAACCGCACCAAGCCGGGCCAAGACGTCAGCGAAGAGATGCCTGAAATATCGGGACGCATTTTGGCGGTGGACGACAGTCGCGACATCCGGTTTCTGGTCCAAGCATTTATCCGCGCCGCAGGCGGAGAGGTATTGTCGGCGGTCAATGGAGCCGAAGGAATTCAAAAATGGACCAACTGCCGTGACGAGGGGACGCCGATCGACGCAATACTCATGGATATGCAGATGCCAGTCATGGACGGGATCACCGCAACCCAACAATTGCGTAACCAAGGTTTTCAGGGGCCGATCATCGCGCTGACGGCAAACGCGTTGCAGCGTGATCAGCAGCGATGTCTTGCGGCTGGCTATAGCGACTTCATTACCAAACCGATCGACCGACGCGAATTGCTTGCCAAACTCTCACGCTGGCTCACACACGACACATCTTGATGCAATCTGCATCAAGATGCGCTCACGCCGTTAGAAAAGCCCCATTGGGCAGCAAAAGACATCGCCAATTACAGCTGCATTTCAGCCTTGGCTTCGCAAAACTTATCAATCGCAAACTGCAGATCCTCTTCAGTATGAGCTGCAGAGATCTGCGTGCGGATCCGTGCTTTGCCTTTGGGAACGACCGGGAATGAGAAGCCAATCACATAGACCCCTTTGCTGAGCATCAGATCGGCCATTTGCGACGCGACAACGGCGTCGCCAAACATGATTGGGACGATCGGATGTTCACCCGGCAGGATGTCAAAACCGGCTTTCTGCATCCCTTCACGAAAGAAGCGAGTGTTGGATTCCAAACGGTCACGAAGCTCGGTCGACTCGTTCAGCAACCCGATCGCACGCAACGAGGCGGCGACGATCGGAGGAGCGACCGAGTTCGAAAACAGATAGGGCCGACTGCGTTGACGCAAGTATTCGATAATTTCGCGTCGCCCACTCGTGTAACCACCGCTGGCGCCTCCCAAAGCTTTGCCCAGCGTTCCGGTGATGATGTCGATGCGGTCGATCACGTCGTGGTGCTCGTGAGTTCCCCGGCCATGTTTGCCCATGAATCCGACCGAATGCGAATCATCGACCATCACCAACGCATTGTACTTGTCGGCCAAATCGCAAATCCCTGGCAGATTGGCGATGTAACCATCCATCGAAAATACACCGTCGGTCGCGATCATACGGAAACGAGCGGCGGAGGCATCGGCCAATTTGGCCTCTAAATCGGCGAGATCGTTATTGCGATAACGAAACCGCTGGGCTTTGCACAAGCGAACGCCATCGATAATCGAGGCATGATTCAGTTCGTCCGAAATGATGGCATCCTCACTGCCGAGCAATGTCTCGAACAACCCTCCATTCGCATCGAAACAGGACGTATAGAGAATCGTGTCCTCGGTACCGAGAAACTCGCTGAGCGATTGCTCGAGCTGTTTGTGAACATCCTGAGTTCCACAGATAAAACGAACTGACGAAAGTCCGTATCCCCAACGATCAAGTCCTTCGTGCGCTGCCTTAACAATCTCGGGGTTGTCGGCCAACCCCAGATAATTGTTGGCACACAGGTTTAGCACCGACTGGCCACCGCCCACTTGAATGCGAACATCTTGAGGCGAGGTAATAATCCGCTCGGATTTGTAGAGTCCGTTATCACGGATCTCGCCTAGTTGCTCGGACAAATGGGTTTGGAACGCGCCGTACATAAACTTGCTTTCGTGTGAGTGAACTTGATCGGTTGAGGATCGGGGGCGATCGACTAGGTGAGTTTCGTGACGCCTGGGATTGCGAACGAGGGCTCCGGTCGATCTCCGTTCCAATCCAAGTCTTTGGGATACAGGTCTAGCGAAGATTTCTCAGAGACAAAATCCCAATCGACACGTTGGCCGGTGTAGGCAGCCATCCGTCCCATGACCGCCGTTAGCGAACTTTCTGCGGTCGTACGAAGTTCGACAATAGGGTTGCCGCTGCGAATTGAGTCCACCAGATCCTTGTGTTCTTGACGATACGCATCGGCAATGCTGCCCTTCATGCTCCAAGTCTCTTTGCCACTGCGATCGAAGAACCGCGATCCGCCGCTCATCGCGTCGATGTAGGCCGTCCCTTTGCTGCCGTAGATCACGTTCCCGTTATCTCCCTTGGTTCCAGGGATTTGACGACACATGAATGAGCAAACTCGGTTGCCGGGGTACGTGTAGTCGACCGACACGTTATCCCACATCTCACTGTCAGCGGGACGAGTGAAACGTCCTCCTGAACCGTACGCGGTTTCGGGTGCCGATCCCATGACCCAGTTAATCGCGTCGATGTTGTGAACCGCTTGTTCGGTGATTTGGTCACCCGACAACCAGATGAAGTGCATCCAGTTGTTCAACTGATACTGGGTATCACTGACACCTTCTTTGCGATTCTTGTACCAAATGCCGCCCGAGCAATAACGAGTCGTGGCGCTAACGATATCGCCGATTTCGCCATCGTGGATTCGCTTGATCGCTTCCACATAATTGACTTGGCGGCGGTACTGTGTGCCCGTGACAATCGATGTCCCCTGCTTCACCGCTTCATCATGAGCTTTTACGCAAACTCGGTAACCGGCGGGGTCCACACACGAGGGCTTTTCAGCGAAAACGTGCTTGCCAGCCGCGACCGCCTCGGCAATATGGTAGGGACGGAAACCAGGCGATGTGGATAGAATGACCAAGTCGACATCGGGATCGCTGAGAACCTTTTTGTAAGCATCCAATCCGATGTGGATGCGATCGTCTTTGACATCAATCTTGTCGCCATGTCGCTTGCTCAGAATCGTGCGTGCTCGCTCGCAATTCTCTTGCTGCAAATCGGCCATCGCTACCACCCGAATGTTGTCGTTAATTGACAACGAGTCGTTGAGAGCTCCGGTTCCTCGTCCGCCTACTCCCACGATACCAATACGGATCACACGATTCGGATCCTCCGATCCCGAAGCCGCGTGCAGCATCCGAGGTGCAATTGCACCACTACCCAAAGCCGCGGTGCCTATTGCCGCCGACAATGCGGTACCACTGCGAAGCACGTCGCGACGATTGGGTGTGCTGGGATTAAGCTCGCTCGACAATGCTGCCGGTTTGCGGCTGTTTGCGTTCGAGGATGTATTGGCCGTCATGAGATTCTCCGAAAGAGAGGGTAGGGATAAACGGTTTCGCAACTCATGCACGACATAGGTTACGAGTCTAAACGTAAGGAGGGAGAGGTTGGTTTGTTCGTCAGCTCCAATTCAAAATCACTTTGCCCGACTGGCCAGACATCATGACGTCGAATCCTTGCTCAAATTCTTGATAGGAAAACCGATGCGTAATGACTGGTGACAGATCGAGCCCACTTTGGACCAAGACCTTCATTTTGTACCAGGTTTCGTACATTTCACGTCCGTAAATCCCTTTGATGGTCAACATGTTGAAAACGACGGTATTCCAATCAATTGCCATTTCGTCTGATGGAATACCGAGCATCGCGATTTTTCCGCCATGGCTCATTTGAGCAATCATATCTTGAAAGGCAGCGGGGTTGCCGGACATTTCCAACCCGACATCAAAGCCTTCTTTCATGCCGATTTCTTTCTGCACGTCACGGAGCTGTTCGTTCCGAACATCGACCGTCCGTGTCGCTCCCATTTTTTCAGCTAACTGCAATCGATACGGATTCACGTCGGTGACAACAACATGTCGAGCACCAGCATGTTTCGCTACCGCAGCCGCCATACAGCCGATTGGGCCTGCGCCGGTGACCAATACATCCTCGCCTAACACCGGGAACGACAATGCCGTGTGCACCGCATTGCCAAACGGATCAAAGATCGACGCCACATCGCGATCGACCGAAGCATCATGATGCCACACATTCGTCATGGGCAACGAAATATACTCGGCAAAGGCTCCGGGGCGATTGACCCCAATCCCCTTGGTGTCGGCACACAGATGCCGTCGCCCCGCTAAGCAATTACGACACCGGCCACACACCACGTGCCCTTCGCCGCTGACGATTTCGCCGGGATAAAAATCGGTGACGTTTGAACCGGTCTCCACGATCTCGCCGACAAACTCGTGCCCCACCACCATCGGTACCGGAATCGTTTTTTGTGCCCACGCATCCCATTTGTAGATGTGCACATCGGTACCGCAGATCCCGGTCCGGTCGACCTTGATCAACACATCGTTGATTCCAATCGTTGGCATCGGTACATCTTCGAGCCAGAGTCCCGGCTGTTTTTCACGTTTTACTAGCGCCTTCATGCCTGGGCTCCATGGGTGATCGCTTCACGATGACACATACGCGTGTCAGTTTCGCTACAAAAAAGCGTTTCGTCCGCGTTTCCCGCCATTCGCAACGCGCACTGTGCGTCGCCCCCACAATCGATCAAATCACGACCTCGACAAATCGCAGGCAGTAAATCCCACGCTCGAACAGACGAATTCATTTGCGTTACTTTCTTCAAATTTCAAAAACAAAGGTGCTCGATAAACCGGGCCAATATTTTCAGTAAACCGACCGATCACACGAATTGCGGCGCGAACGCATTTCCGACTTTTCTCGCACGCAGCGGCGTATCCACATCGATACCAAGTTTCAATCCTACATTGACCAAGATGTTCCAGCCCGCCGCCATTTGCACGTACCCTGACAAATCGCCTACATTAGGGATCTGAATCGTGGGAAAACAGGTTGGGCGTGATGCGATCGCGATGATTTGCATTCCCACACTACGCTCGAGCACGCTTTTGAATTTTGATTCACTCGCGGCATACGGTTCGATCCAAATTAAAACATCGTCGGCGCTCATCACCTCTTCGATGCCGTGGACAGCATAGGTGCCGTCGAGAAAATCAGCCGACTTGCGAATAATCTCATTCGTCTTCAGTGTCAGTTCTTCGGCAACACCGTCATTACGTCCTGCCCAATATACCGTTTTAGCCCGAGACACACAGCAAACCAGTTCGGCTGGCAACTCGCTTAACAGTGCCGTTTCGACCGCGTCAGCAAGTTGCGATTGGCGATTCGCCAGCGAGCCTGTGCCATGGATGTGTTCTAACAGCGCTCGCAGGAACAGCCCCTGTTCGATGACACTTTTGGTCGCAGCGACGGCATTTTCTTCGCCGCATTGTAAGACGTAGCCCGACGACGCAAAGGTTTCGAGCTGCGTGTTTTCAAACGATGTCAAACTAAACCGTTTGGAGTGGCCATCCAGCTTCAGCCCATAAAACAATTCGATCACTTCGGCGGTCCGGCCTGAGTTGGAAAGTCCCAAGACCGCCCAATTGCGAAGATTGTATTCCATCGCTTGCAGCGCCGACTCGACATGAATCCCAATTGAACATCCTTGTTTACGCGCCCAAGTGATCGCCTGTTTTGCAGGAAAGAAACGACTCGACCCCTCCCCCG
>TARA_R110002073_G_scaffold23060_3_pt1 | contig 12124 bp, 15 predicted proteins | sample TARA_R110002073 | Tara Oceans TARA_R110002073 (sample SAMEA4397174) | marine metagenome | biome: Polar Biome; feature: [DCM] deep chlorophyll maximum layer (ENVO:01000326); material: water (ENVO:00002006), including particulate matter (ENVO:01000060) such as... | depth 40 m
CGCTCCTGCTGTAACATCTGCTGCTGCAACAATTGCCGTAGCTGCTGGGTTAACTAATTGTAAAGTGTATTTCCATCCAGATCCTATTGCTTCAGGTTCTTTCATAATACGTGCTTGTGTACCTGCTTGAGATACTAATACGTATGGGAATACGAAATGTTTGTCTGGGAATTCCAACTCGAAAGTTGCTCCTCCTAAACCTACATTTGCTGTTGATGCCATAGTTGCTGCTACAGGTCTTGTTCTCAATCTGTGTGTTGCTACACGATACTCATATTCCAAGTTTTCGATAGACTTAGCATTACCAACACCTTCTGTTAAGAAAGATAAAGGAAATCTTTTGTCGTCTTTTCCTGCTAAATGAGTAATAATTGGAGATAGTTCTGTAGGCTTAGACAACATCGCATTTGCCAGACTGTTCATGTCTGTCATTTGTGAGTCATTATAAAACGTTTTTTGAACGCTTATATTTGTTCCATTTACTGCCATTTTCTATTCAATTTTATTAGGGTTCCTATCTCCCTGTTCAGGAATTATCTTTAAATATTAAGATCTAAACTATCTAGATCAAAACTTTTACTTCGTCTTGATTGCTTCCTAGCACTTTTTACAGTCTCTTCATTCTTAGAGATCTTTTGCCTTAGTGTTTTAGTAGCAGTTGTTTTTGCTTTCTTATTAATGATCCCTTCTAGATTAAATCCTTTATACATTAAATAATCTATAGCTAATTTCTTTTCCATTTCAGCTTCTGAATGATCTATATCACGTTGTGTAAGACCGTCTTTATTCACAGGCTTTGAAAGATAGTTAAAGAATTTTGCTTTTTCTCTCTCTGGAACTTGCATTCCTGCAAACTCCTTAGAATCTTTAATTGTTTCTTGCACGCCATTCCAAAATTCTTGTTGTTGAGTCTGTTGCTTTTGTAAATCCTGTTGTTGACGAACTACTAACTGTTCTTTTTCTTCTGCCTGAACTTTACCTAAAGCTTTTCTAGCTAAGTCTGCTTTAGTATGTAACTTTCCTGCATCTTGATAATCTTCAAGCATTTCTTGAATAAATTCTCTGTCATGACCTTTTTGTGTAAAATAGTCTGATAAGATTGCTTTTTGACTTCTTGAATCATCTTCGGAAAGCTGCATAGTATTATAATCTAAATTAGGATCATATGCTTTCATAAATTTCTGAGATTCTCCTCCAGCTAAAACATAATTTAAATGTTCCTTAACTAATGGAAACTTTGCAAGAACTTCATCAATTCTTTCGTCTGCCATTTGAGAAGCTACATCTTTTGTTAATTCTGTTAAACCGTCTGCAGTATCTTCGTACTCTCCTTCGTATCCTAAACTAGTTAAAATTTCTTGGACTACTGTACTCTCACCTTCTACTTCTTCTTTATCTTCTTCTGTTGTTTCTACTTGCTCATCTCCGGGATCTCCTTGAGCTGGTGTTGGGTCTTCTTCTTCTTCTTCTTCGATATTATCGAGTTCAGGAGCTTCACTTTTTACTTCTTCTACTTTATCTTCAATAGGTTCTATTTCATCGATAGTTTCCATTGTTACTCCATCACCAATGACATCGTCAAAGGTAATATCGTCTAACTGTATTTTTTCATTTGGGTCCATATATATATATTGGTTTTAGGTTACAAAGTTAATATTTAATTTAATTGATTTTTGATTGTCTATTTTTTTATTTTTTCCTTTATTGTATAACACTTACTGGTTAAACTAACTACCAGTTTTGAACTTATTTTTAGTTCTAGAGTTCCATTTTTTCCTTTCTAATTTTTTCTTATCAGCAGGTAACTCGTCATAAGTATATTTTACAGTTTTTTCACCTACCGTATAAGAAAAAACTCTTTTATGATTTCTTCCCCAAAATTCAAATGTTTCATCTGAAGTTGGAGGAGTACCATCATTTTTAACTAAGTCATAAAATTGTTTAGATGAAGATTTATTTTTATTCATTTTATCTCCTAAAAATAATCCATCTTGATCTTCTCTAGAGAATGTTGAAAAATCTGGACTTGTCTTTAAACCTTCATTGTACAGAGTTGGAAAATTAATAAAAGATCTATTTGTAGAATCACGAGTAAACGAAGCGTTTCTATTCATAGCAGTACTACCTCCTTGTTTAATTCCTGTTTCATATTGATAAGCTCCTCTTGCAGGACCATCATAAAATCCAGTTTCTCTGTCTCCTGAAACTTGTATTTTATCGGTTACATTCCCAGATTCATGTTCTGCAATAACCTGCATTATATTATTCACATAATTAGTATCTACTTTATTTGTGTCGTGTAGAAAGTTCATCATATGCTGTCTGTAACTTGTTTCTTTTCCACTAGTTGCTTTTTTCTTTGTTCCATAGCCGTAGTCAATTTCTAGTTTTTCTTGATTCTTATCATATTGAGAAAAACCTCCTTTTTCTTTAGTGTTTGTTTGTGTTGCAGCCCCAAGTCCAACTGGTGCTACAGCCCACGCTTTTGGTAATGCCTTTTTAAGATCTGTAAAATTTATTCTGCTTGTTAAATCTCTTACATCGGCATCTATGTTACTTTTAGATCCAAGTTCAGTTTGTTTTCTAAAGTTTTTCATCATATCGTTAGTCAAACCTTTCTCAGTTCCATCCCAACCATAGTTAGTTTTAAGATGCTCATTTATTTTTAAGAATCTTACTTGTTGTTCTTGAGGCGAATTTAAGTATTTTATATGCTCTAGTTCGTCTGCACTCCCTTGTTTAGGAACCTTAACTGTAGGATAATTATCATACTTATTTACTTTATTAAACTTCATAGTACCATCAAAAAGTTCTTTATCAGGTATTTTACTATATTCCCCTAAAATACGATCAGCGTCTTCTGCATTATCTGCTTTTAAAAACCTGTTATTTATATCTTCCATCTGGGACTTATACTTTTTTAACCCTCTTTGAAAATTAGGTTTTTGACTAAGTTTATACATTGCTGATGCTTCATCAAATTTTCCTGAAGGACTAAGAAGATGTTTAACCTCATGATCAATACCACTGTATTTAGTTGGATTTAATCCTCCCATAAAACCTTGCTTTCCAAGAGGAGTTTGAGATAATTTAAAATTATTTGTTACACTTGGGTTTGATATGTTTATTTGCCCAGCTTTATCAAAAGGAGTTAGTCTGTGCCTATATGATCCCCCAACCTCTGGACCACCAAAAAACTTTTGAGGTTTAAAATTTATAGGTGTGTTATTTAATTCTGTTATATATGAATTAGTTTGCGCTTTAATGTTCTCTACAGATTCCCCTGTGTTAGCACTTCTTTTATTAATATATTCTTGACTTTTTATGTAGTCTATATTCTTTTGTTTAATATCCTCTATCTTAGCTAATTCTTTTTTTGAGGGTGTATAGTCTCTGTTTTCAATATTTAATTTATCATTGGTAGTTTTCTCTTCTAAAAGTCTTTTAGTCTCTTTAGTTTTTGCTACCCCCTTTTTATGAATGTTAATATTTCTAGCTGTTTTAATATTTTTAACACCTTTAAGAGCTGCGGGGACTACTGGTAAAGCCCCTAAAGTATTTAATGCTCCAGACATATAGTTTCCATCTTTAAAATCTGAAGCTGCGTATTGGCCGCTTTCTACCCATGATGCTGGGTTAACCATTCCAAGTGCAAAGGCATCAAAATTATTTTCTCCTCTCCCTATATACCCAGGATTAACATCTTCACCTCTAACAGACCTTCCAAATGCAGCTAAAGGATTAGCTCCTACATTAATAATTTTATCAAAAGTACTTGGCTTAGGTTCTGATGGGTACAGTGAACCATTCGTACTACCAAATTGATCTGTCTGCACTTCTTCTTCTTCTATTTGTAAATTATTAGGGGGCCTATATACACTTGTAGAAGAAGCTTCTGCAGGTATGTAATCATGTAGACCTCCATGTGGATATTTTTGTACAAATCCACCTTTTTTTAAGATTTGTGGTTCTGCTGATCCTGTTGGAAGATCTTGAATTTGTGGGGCTGAGTTATCAAAACTATTTACTAATGAATTTGAACCTGTTTCAGGAGTTTGCATACTTACATTAGAAACAGATTGAGGTGTTTGCTCAGGAATATTTACAGGTTGAGGTTGAGCTTGCTGTTGTGGTTGCTCAGTCTGTGGAGTAACAGGCATAGCATTTCCTCTAAGAGATGCAATTATATCACCGTTCTCAGAATTTTTTACTTGATCTAATATTGCCCTTCTATCTTGGTTTGTTAGCATTAGCTTTAGCTATGTCTTGTTTACTTTTTATATCTTCTCTTTTGATTTGATTAGAATCTTGATCGTTCTGAGTTTTAAGTTCAAGTTCTTGCTCTTTTAAACTTAATTCTTGTTTTTTAAGTTCAAATTCTTGGATCATTTTTTCTAAATTTAACGTGTTTCCGTCTGTGTTATCTTTCGATTCCGCATTTATTAAAGCAATCTCAATATCTTTCTGCCTATCTTTTTCTCTTTCAATGTTCTCAGTATCTTGTTTTAGTGCCTCCACTTCCATTTGCTGTTCTTGCATTTGCTGTTGAGCCTCTTGTTGAGCTTGTTCTAATTCAGCGTTTGCTCTATCTGCTTTCTTAAGATTTTTCTTAATTTCAGTGAAGCTATCTGAATCTAACATTTCAGCTATATCTCCTGGCTTAGCACCGTTCTGCATCATAGCTTGTGTTAACCCTTTAATATTTTCCAATTTCTCTTGATCTTTACCAGCGTCAGAAACAAATATACCATAGTTACTTTCCATGTGCTCCATACTATTTACATCTAAGAAATCTGTAGTACCGTCAGGCATTACAAACATTCCTTTCTTACCTGTTAACCAAGCTTCTTTAGAATAGTCTAATAATGCTTGGAAATCTCTTTGCTCCATTCTCTCAAACTTTCTAAATAGATCTTCTGTAATATGTGATGATTGTAATATAGCTTGTTGTGAAGATGCTTTACCCTCATAAGCTCCAATTTCACCTTGTCTCTGTCTACTTACCCCAGATATTTTTTCCCACTCTATTAAAATAGAATCTAATAACTGTATGTATTGTCCTATTGTTTTAATAGACATATCCATAACAGTTTGATGTTGGGGGTTAAGTTGTATACCTTCTTTATTATAATCTACCCATGCAATACCTGTACCTTCAACATAGTACATAAATTTATCCATATCCCATTTCTTAGGGATCATATTAATATCAAACTGAGCTATTATATCTTTACTCCTAGCAATAGCTAATTCTAATCTATATTTATATATATTATAATTTAATTGGTAAGGTATTCCTAGTTTAACTAGAGATATATTTGTAGAATTTGTATCTGAATATCTTCTCCCATTAATAGGTAATTTACATTTTGAAGGATTATCAAGAGACATTCTTTGATTTAAAATAGGATTTATATTTAAATAAAATCTCCCATCTACACGTGTGCCCTCCCAAACTTCATTAACCCACTTCCATTCTAATTTAGCATCTTGCTCTTTTAACTCTGGGGGCATTTTAAATCCGTCTTCTACTTCTACTTCTTCTATAGATTGTGTTTCTGGATCCATGTAAGTTAAAAATCCAATTCTTTTTCTAGATTTCCAATAAACATTTACAACTTCAATTAATCTATTTCTAAAAGCGTTAGCATCTGTATTAGATGAATTAGCATGTAAAAAAGAAATATCTCCTTCTGAATGTCTTGGTTCTTCAAGCTCTAATACTTGCTGTTCTGATAAACTATCATAGTATGCATCAATAACTGTAGATGCATGTACGTACTTTCTAACTAATGCCCAATCTCCATCTTCTACAAATTCTAAATCTGGATCTAAATCATAGTCTACGTCTAATGGATTTAATATTGCGTAATACGGTTCTCCATTTCTTACTCCTCTTTGTGTGTATGCTTCACCTGTTACTAGATAGTGAAACCAAGCTTTTTGTATTTTATCGTATACCTCTTGTTCTTGAAATACATAGTTTAAAGTTTTTTGACCTAATTCTGCTCTAGTATCTACATAGTTACTCTCAAACATATCTGAAATATGCTCAGGTAAAGGTATTTCTTGTTCTGGATCTACTCCCATGTCAACACCCTTTTGTTGAACAGCCTGCATAAACCTTTTTTGTAAGTTGTCAGCTATTGCTGCAACTTTTTCTTCCTCTTTTCTAGAGATAGCGTCAGAATTTTGTACTGTAACAGTATAATTGAGAGGTCTTTTAGATTTTTCCCCTAGAAGAAGATCAATTATGGGTTTGATAATGGGGTAATTACGCATTTCGGAAGGGAAATTCTTACGGCTTTTACCGTAAGGTTTTAGTACGTAATTATAATCACCCTCATCAATTACACCGTTATAGTAATCATATAATATTTTGAGATCATTCTTTTGATTCGAATGAGTTGCACCTGAATTAGAAAGATCTATAAATGCTTCTACACATTGTTCTCCCCACTGTTTATTCTTCTTATTAATCGAGAGCTTTTGTCTCGGTATTTTATCGTATCCCATAAGCTACAAATTTAATCAAATTTACCTTTGTTTTTTATTGTAGGGTAAATATTACCCTTGTATTTATAAATATACCACTATAGATAGTCACAGAGCGCATATAAACTATATTTTAAACACAGTTCTTCACCTGTTTCTATCTTACGAAGTGTTTTTAATTTTTTATAATGGTAATCATCGTCTTCTTCTATTAACATACAGTTAGGAGAATCAGAATGATTAATAAAACCCCCTAATGGAGTTCTTATCCAATCGTGCTGAAAATTTGGATCATATATATGTGTAATACCTATAACTACCTCTCCCGGAATATCTTCTTTTGCTAGGATCCCTGCTCCATGTATGTTTGACGGACCTATTGTTAAGTATTCTGGTAGAGGGCTATAAGGTTTTTTTTTGTTTTCATTCATATTAATAATAATTTTGTTGAAACCATTTATCTGTTGCTCTATCTTCTATTATATCTTTTACTTCTGCGTTATATAACTCTCTTGTGTGGTACATACCAATCATAAAGGACATAACGCGGTCAAAATTTCCTTGATGATTGAACTTTATTAATTCTGTAAGCAAAGCAGGATCATAAATTTTATGTAAATTTAATAACTCTTTTCCATTTTCATCTTTACTCCTAACTGTATTTAACCAATCCCTTATATATATCTCACCTTGTCTTTTTCTCCCTTCAGTCATATGCATCCCATATTGACGCTTTACAGTCTTACTTCTTAGTTCTTTTTTATCTAGCATCTCAAATTCTTCTTGTAGTTTATGCATTTTTCTAAATCTTTTTGCATAAGCTATTACTTCTCCTCGATCATTCTCAAATCCAATCTTACATCCATAATAGTCTGCTAACATAAACAAATTTCTGTTATAATCGTCTTGTGTATGAGGTCTTCCTACATATGATGCTACAATTATATCATCTGGTTGAGATAAGTTGTTAGGACGCTTTAATACGTACGCTGATCCTAAAGACATAGAGTCTGCAGATTGATTTTGACCATAGGGATCATGACATATTACATATAAATTCATAGGAACTTGCTGCTCTTGGTTTTTATATGGGGCTTCATACACAACTATAGCTCCTGTTTTATCATCATCCTTTCTATGAGGATATTTAGTAATTGCTTTTAAATCTCCATCAACTTTAAACTTTACTTCTCCTTTTTCATTGTGATATAGTCTCCCTATTGTACCTATTGCTTGGAGATTTCTTGCTTTAACATTATTATATTGTTCTTGCAGTGATGCAATGTCAAATAAGTTAGCTGTTACTTGTAATGTAGCTTCTTGAGGTGAAAAGGGGTGCTCAGCTATATATTGGTCTAATGATTTTGCATCTGCAGCCCCTTTTTTCTTCTCCCTCATTTCTTCTTCATACTCTACAGCTATCTGTTGTAAAGAATTACCTTGATCATCTATAAATCCATCTAAATTCTTTTGTATTGGAATAAAATATCCACATCTTGTACCCATAGCTCCTTCATCCCATATATTTTCATAATCCATACAATCATATGCTGCTGGGTTATAAAATATTTCTTCCATAGCCTCAAAGTCTGATCCTTCTGTACCACCAGTACCAAATGCTACCATCATACCTAATGTTTTAGCGCCTTGCCTCATTGTAGGCATTGTTACCTCCCATGCTTTTAATAATCCTGGGAAAGAACCTGCTTCTTCAAAGAATACTAACTCCCCTGCCTTACCCCTTACCTTATCTGGATTATCTTTTAGTGATACACCAATGATTTGGGACTTCATCCCCATTTCTATCTCTAATCCGTTTACTTTTTTCTTATACCCAGACATTTTATGCATCTCTCTGTCCCTTAACCGAGGTTGAGACCATGCTGTATGATCATCTATAAAAGATAAAAACTCCCAAGCTTTTGAGAGTAGTCCATCACCAATTAAGAACTCTTTAGAAGAGGCAAATACAAAGTTTTTACTATTCCTGACAAAAAAGTAATTTCTAGCAAGCATAGATCCGGCTTTATAAGAATATCCCTTTCTCCTTGCTTTTAATACAATCATATGCTTATTTACAGATCTAGCTTTATCTATTTCATGAAAATATTCAAAGTCACCATCATAAAATCTAGGGAATGTACGCTCACGTCTAGCTTGGAGAGTACCATCTGGCATTAATTCATCTACAGCCCTATCAATAGGACAATAATTTAAGTAAAAATAATGAAAACCAGTAATATCTAACTCATCTATACTATACCCATACATACACCTCTTTTTTTCTTCATCCCAATAATCATAATATTCTCTTGTCCCTGGTAGGGCAGAGGTATAATGACCATTTGTTATAAAGTTAACGGCGGCTGGTCTGATTCTATCTGTGTCTTTAAGCATTTCTCTTTTATTTTAACTAACTCTGTACATTTTTCATACTCCTCAGTATGTGTAAAATGCTCAATAACAATATCTATTATAGAAGGACTTCTGCCATTATCATTCATAGGATCAAAGGGTAAAGGGAAACTTTCAAGCTCTCCGTCGTATAACTCATAGTAAATATCATCTATAGTCTTCTTTTTAGTTATTATCATGTAAGCATTTTCCATTGCTTTGTTATAAAGCGCTATATCTTCTAAAAAATCCATTACACACTATATTTATTTACTTCAATACCCCCTCTATTTGTATTAGACGCCTGAGCTTCTTTTTTAACTATTTCTTCTAGTCTTGTTAATCCATCTACAACTTTCCCCATCTTCTCTAAGTTATTAATTAAATCTTTTGCATGAAAAATTGGTCTTCCATTGTCATCTGCAGTAGTTAAGTCTATATCTCTAAAGTATTTTTCTAATTTTATTATAGACTCTCTTGCTGCTCTTAACAGTCTAACAGCTGAGGTCTCTATTAATTTATCATACTTCTCACAAGCTGCTAATACTTTAGGGGAAGGCTCAAAGTTATTATTTTCCCCAAATATACTATTTTTTACTTCAATTACACGCTGTTCCCACTCATATACAGAAAAAGGTGACTTATGATCCATCATAAAGTATACAAAAGCTAGCTCATTTACTTTTAAACTTTTAAACTCTAGTATAGTTAAAGCGTACGCACTAGGGGTAGCTTTATTATCAATTATATGTATTAAATCATCTCTCAGACTCATCTTTCAATTTATTTATATGTTCAACTCTTCTAGGATTTACTGAGAACTTTCCAAAGTATGGTAAACGAACCATCTCAAACTTTCCTTTTTTCATTACCTTCTCTACAAATTTAAACTGATGATTTATAATCTCCTCTACTTTTTGTAAAGGTAAATTATGCTTTGTCGCTAATATCTGTATTATTGCTTTCTTGCTCCAGGCCATTTATTATTTGTTTTTTCCATCGTGTAGGTTTATCTGGACATGTAGTTGTTTTCCATTTAGCTTTGTGTTCTAGCATACACCCGCATAATCCACACCTCATTTGAGGCTTTACTAAGTGCTCACAAGTATTGCATGCTTCTAATCTACCTACATAGTCTTCTGTTGTTACGTTTGGGGCTCCACTAGCTATATATGTTTTTAAATCTCTTGCAAAAGAGCTTATCATATTAAACATAGTAGGGCTTTTTGGTTCTTCTGGATTATTCATAGAGGTTTATTTTAACAGTTAAAAGATTTCCTTGTGAATCTTGTAGTACTACTATTTCCATGTCTCCTATTTCAAAATAAGAGGGTACTATCTCATCAAATACATCCATTATAATTTATTTATTTTTACTTCTACAGAAGTTGTGTCCGGATTTAAAAAATTATTTAAAGAATACACACTATTGTTTTTAGTTAGTACTCCTTTATCTTTAAACCTCTTTACATAGTTATTTAAAGTATTATAGTCTTTTACTCCTACTACTTTTGCTACTTCTTTTTTATTTTTTACACTACAGAAATTAGATTCTTTGTTAATAGCTTGAACATCTATAAATGCAGCTAAAATCTGTAACCCTTTTTCTGTTAAATTAAAGATCCCATTCCATAACTGCACATACTTATAAGTAGTATCTATATTAACAGTTATTTTTTTCTTTTTACTGTCTTTGTTTTTTATCATTTTCTAATATTTTAATTAGCCCCTCTTGTGTGCTTAAAGGTTTAGAGTTTTTAAACTTCCTATATTCATCAGGGGCGTATATTAATTTTACTTCTGTAATTAACTTCTCCTCATTGTATTTGACGATCCATCTATTTGAATGATGCATCTTAGTCTTTTTAAGGTGTGTTATGTAACTTATCATTTATTAGTTATTTTAGCTATCCCGTTATTTAATTGAATAATAGATGTTTTAGATTGTTTGTTAAATTCTTCTACATAAGGTTCTATCTCAGAACGACTCACCATAAAAGATAAGAAAACTTGTAGTTCTTTTATAGTCATAAGTACGTCAGCTTCTTTATCTTTTAATAATATCGCTTGATCTAAGAATGCGTGGTAATCACTTAAAGTTATAGTGACAGTTCCTTTTACCATTTACCTAGTACTTGATGTTCTGATATAGTTAAGTATAACTTAAAATCAATCTCTACTATTGCAGCTTCTGCTCTAGGATCTACCATTACAATATCTCCTTTCTCCACAAAACTACAATGTGGGCCAACAGCTAGTGCTTCTAATACGTTTGATTTTTTTGAATTGTGTAATGCAGTAGCGTCATCTAGGATAATACCTGATTCTGTCTCTGTAATTACTGGGTTTGGTAATACTATCCAACTTCCACTTGGTTTAAATTTCATAGTCTATATATTTTTATGCAAATATATAAATTATTCTTTTACAATACCAAATGTTTCTAAAACTATTTTTTAGTTAAGGTAGGTTCTGTACGTATTAAACTAGGGAATCCTTTAAAGCTGGTATCCTCTTGTTTCATGTATTTCCCACAATCACATTTAGATTCAGCTGTGCGCACCTCACCATCAATAACCTTTATAGTTACTGAAGTAAGCTCTTTTGAATTTCCACACGTACACATATATTTAGTCATTGTAATTTGAATATAGTTCTCCCCCTCTGATTTTTTTATTTCAAGTTTGATTTCGTTCTAACAGTGCTCCAATGGACCCAAGGATACTAAGACTGATGTTAATTCATCGCACTTATTACTATGTGAAATGTACCCTAGCTAGAATTTATACTTTAACTCTTTTGTAACTACCGGAGAAAATCTCACTCTTATTTAGAGTTACCAATCCGATGTCTTTTCCCTTTTTTGGTTACCGAGGGATGATATTGTTACGGGGCAAAGATATAAAAACTTTCCTTTAAAAATTAAAAATGTTAAAAAAAATTTTTTACCGGGTTTGTGAGTGTGTTAACCAGCACAATCAAAGACCCCTGCTATACAACGCATTCAAAACACCCCGTCTGCAAATAGCACAATCAAAAGCAGTTTCTATACAACGCATTACAAATGTTTTGATAGAAAAGTTTGTGTGTGTGTGATGCAACTAGTATACAGCAGTTTTACGCTGAACTAAGCATCACATCAAACATGTTGTATATAAATATATAACATTAGTAGTATTAAAAGTTTTAATCTCTGTCTAATCTATCCTTGTGATGAAGTAGACTTTAGCGTGCA
>TARA_R110002073_G_scaffold4361_9_pt1 | contig 12118 bp, 7 predicted proteins | sample TARA_R110002073 | Tara Oceans TARA_R110002073 (sample SAMEA4397174) | marine metagenome | biome: Polar Biome; feature: [DCM] deep chlorophyll maximum layer (ENVO:01000326); material: water (ENVO:00002006), including particulate matter (ENVO:01000060) such as... | depth 40 m
AGGAGCAAGTGGGTGGGCTCGCCTCCGGGTTCCATGTGGGTGAAAGCCATGTGCTGGAGAAGTTCTATCATCATTGGTTCACCAGCGATCACTACGTGATGGAGCTGATCAGCGAGCTCGGCGCGAGCGATCAGGTGTTGCTGCGCCGCACACGAACCGGCATGTACTACAGCGGCAGTCATTTTCGGTTGAGCACGCCGCTTGACCTGCTGCGCTTTTCAGCGCTGGGGTTTATCGACCGTTTTCGGCTCGGTCTGCTGGCCTTGCGCGCGCGTCGCGTGCGCAACTGGCGCTCGCTGGAGTCGCTGACTGCAGCTCAATGGCTGCGCGAGATGGCGGGAGAGCGAGTCTACCGCGTGGTCTGGGAGCCGTTGTTGAAGAGCAAGTTCGGCGAGTTCGCCGACGACGTTTCCGCGGTGTGGATGTGGAACAAACTCAAGCTGCGCGGCAGTAGCCGTCGCGCAGACGGTGCGGAAACGCTGGCTTACTTTCGCGGCGGCTTCCCGGCGCTGGCAAAGCGCCTGCGGGCGGCGATTGAGAGTTTGGGAGGCAAGGTGCTCACCGGCGTGGCGGCTCAGGGCCTGCGCAGTGAGGGTGGTGCAGTGCGCGCGGTGGTCACCACAGCGGGAGATATCCCCGCCGACGCGGTCATTGCAACGCCGGCCCTGCCACTGATTGCTGATCTGCTGCGCGGACATGTCAGTGTGGAGTATGTTGAAGATCTGTGCGGCGTGCGCTATCTGGCGAATGTTTGTCTGGTCCTGGAGCTGGACAGATCGTTATCCGATACCTACTGGCTTAACGTCAATGATCCGGGTTTCCCTTTTGTGGGTGTTGTGGAACACACGAACTTCGAGCCTGCCGCACATTATGGCGGTAGTCACATTGCCTATCTTTCTCGCTATCTGCCCGCGACAGACCCGATGTACGAACTGAGTTCAGACCAGATTCTGGAATTCTGTCTACCGCACCTGCGGCGGATTTTTCCGGCGTTCCAGGCTGACTGGGTACAACATCATCATGTTTGGCGGGCGCGCTATGCGCAACCGGTTGTGACGCGCGACTACGCTGCGCAGATACCCTCCAGCGAAACGCCATTGCGTGGTTTCTATATAGCCAGCATGGCACAGATTTATCCGGAAGACAGAGGTACGAACTATGCGGTGCGCAGTGGCCAGAGTGCCGCGCAGGCAGTGATGGCATTCATGTCGCTTGAGGGGTGATTGCCCAGGCGTGCGTAGGGGGCTGTAAAACACTACGGGGCTATACCGCAAACCATAAAAGCAGGGCGCCGAGGAGCGCATAGAATTGGCCGGTGCGATCCAGCATGGCAAACACCACAGGGTCTTCGTGCAATTCACCGCGCCTTGCCAGCAACCAGAGCCGGGTCAGCATGAGCAGCAACAACGGACACAATAACCACAGTATAACGGGCCTGGAATACAGCATCAGAACCGCCTCGCTGTCGATATACAGAGCCAGAACAAGCACCGACATACACGCCGTGCCAGTACCGAAGCCCGACAGCGTATCCAGATCCTCAGATCGATAACCGCGCCGCAGCGGCAGCGGTTGCTCCGAATCCAGAAGCAGCTTCAATTCGGCATAGCGTTTCATGAGCGCGAGACTGAAAAACAGAAATAGCGAGAAGGCCAACAACCAGAAAGAGGGTTCGATGGATGTGGCAGTAGCTCCAGCGGTTATGCGCATGGTGTAGAACACCGCCAGTAACAGCACGTCGAGCAGCACAATGCGCTTAAGTATAATGGAATACAGCGTCGTCAGCGTAAAGTAGAGTCCGAGATTGAGCAGAAACTCCCCCGGCAGCATCACTCCGAACGCGAGCGACAGTATGGAAAGAAGCGCTACCGCGGCAAGCGCGCTTCTTACCGGGATGACGTTGGCGGCCAGTGGCCGCAGCCGCTTGCGGGAATGCAGTTGATCGGATTTACGATCCAGTAGATCGTTGATCAGGTAGACTGCGGACGCGCAGCAGGCCATCGAGATAAAAGCGATTGTGGCCTGTGTCATGGCATGTGAGTCATTCAGCCTGTGCGCAGTTAACACCGGCAGGAAAATCAGCACGTTCTTCAACCACTGATGCACGCGCAAAGCGCTGGCCCAGACTTTTATCGTGCCTGCTACACGCATTAGCCCGCGGCCTCCGCAAGCATCTGCTCAAACAGTGCGGCATAGTGCGCAGCACAGGCGGCGGAGCTGAACTGCGTTTTCAGGTTCCCGGCCAACACGCTGTCGAGCCGGGCACCTTGCAGCACACGCAAGACGGCATCAGCCAGTGCTTGCGGGTTGCCAACGGGCACCACTTCGCCGGCACCGGTCATCATCACAGGCTGTCGCACGCCTGGCAGGTTGGATGCAATAACGGGGCATCCACACTGCATGGCTTCGATTTGCACCAGGCCGAAAGATTCCGTGCTATTCAAGCTGGGTACTGTGAGCACATCCAGATTATCGTAGAAGTCGCGCATCTGCTTCTGATCCAGCACACCGAGAAACTTGAACCTTCCGGCGCTCTCAAAGTCCGCGATGCGCGCCGAGAGTGAATGGAAGTATGTCTGTTCGCCCCATACGTCCTGGTACTGGCCAGCAAACAGTACTTTTGCGTCCGGGTACTGCCGTAGAATTGCAGGCAGCGCATCCAGCAGTACGTTTATCCCCTTCTCGGCGGCAAAACGCGTTGCCAGGCCGATCAGTGGCCCGCCCTCGGGGTTGTGTCGTCTGGCGAAGGCAGCGGATGAGTCGGTGTCTCTCGGTGCAACGGGAACCGGCGGCAGGATGATATGGCATTTTCTGCTGTGTCGGCGCAGAAAGGGAGAGTGTGTGGCAAAGTCCCTTGTGTACGCCACCACGGCATCACACAGTCTGCCCGCAACCGAGTTCATCAAGGTGACCACAGCGTTCACGGCTTTATTCAACATACCCGCAGGCAGTTGCAGGTCGCAGTGGTAGGTAATCACTACCGGTACATTATGCAGTTTCGCCAGTAGCGCCATGCCGGCGCTGTCGAACTGTGGCAAATGCAGTAACAACACATCGTGCCTGGCCAGCAGGCGGCTGGCCTGAATGTAAAGCAGCGGGCTGATCACTCCCTTGCTTAAGCGCATTAGCACAGGTGCGCGAATAACTTGTACACCATTTTCATGGCTCTCAAGAGGCAGGTCGGGATGATGACGGCTTGTCAGCACCTGCACCTGGTGACCCTGTTCCACCAGCGCCTCTGCCAGCCTTTGCGCATAGAGCGTGAGCCCGCTCACATGCGGCCGGTAGTAGGTGAGTGACATCAGTATACGCACCCGCACTATACCTGCGTCTTGCCTTGTGTTTTCAGCGACTGCAAGAGCGTGCGCAGCCCGTCTCTGAGATCGATGGTGGGCTGCCAGTCGAGCGCTGAGCAGAGTTTACGGGTATCCGAGATGTATACCTTTTGATCGCCATGGCGCCACTCTTTAAAACGTACCGCAGGAAGCGGCGCGCAGAGCTCTTCCAGAATCGGCCGGTACTCCGACCAGATGGAGAGGCTGCGGGAAACTCCCCCGCCAATGTTGAACACTTCGCCCTTTATGCGTTCTATATCTGCAACGGCGAGGTCATAGGCATTGAGCAGGTCATCAACGTGCAGGATATCGCGTACCTGTTTGCCATCACCGTAGATGGTGACGGGCGCTCCCGACAACCCCGCAAGCATAAACCAGGCCACCCAGCCCTGGGCTTCCGCGCCCAACTGATGCGGCCCGTAGATACAGCTTTGGCGAAACACCACGGTGGGCAAGCCATATATTCGCTGATAATCCCGCACGTACTGGTCTCCCGCTCCCTTGGAGCAGCCATACGGTGAATAAAAATCGAGCTGCTGGCTCTCGTTAATACCCTGGGCATGGGTTGACTGCAGGTAGCGCGTGTCGGATTCCTGCGTGGCAATATTCTCGAGGCTGCCATAGACCTTGTTTGTGGACGCGTAGATAACCACCGGCCCATGACTCGTTCTGCGAGCCGCTTCCAGCACGTTGAGCGTACCCAGCGCATTGACGTTGAAATCCTGCCGTGGATCGCACACCGACTGAGTCACGGCGACCTGTGCCGCGAGATGCACAATAACGTCCGCTCGTGCTGCCTGCGTGCAAAGCTGTTCGAAATCACTTACATCGGCAATCATGCATTCGAGCTGGCCCTGTGCAACTGTGCTGCGCAACCAGTTGAGGTGATGCCGCGTGCCGGCTCGACTCAGGTTGTCGTAGACGATAACGCGTTCGCCGCGCCGCAGCAGCCTCTCGGCATAGTTGCAGCCGATGAAACCCGCGCCACCAGTGATCAGATAGGTTTTCACGGCAGTTCTTTCTGTTGCGAGTCGAAGGCGATAACGTAGCGCGGACGTCCTTTGGATTCCTGCGTCAGGTTTGCCAGGTATTCGCCAATAACCCCGAGCGAGATTAGCTGTACCGCGCCGAGAAAGAGGATGACCAGCATCATGGAGGTCCATCCGGGTACGTTAATGTCGTTCAGCCAGAGGCCAAGCACCACCGCGGCGTAGATTAGCGCCATGCTGACGACCAACATGCCCAGGCGTGTAATCAGCCGCAAGGGCGCGGAGGAAAACCCGACCACGGCGTCCACTGACAGCCGCAGCATTTGTGGAAGCCGGTAGTTGGTTTTGCCGCGGGGCCTCTCGGGGCGATCAAACAACAGCTGTGTTTGCCTGAATCCCGCCCAGGACACCAGTCCGCGCACATAGGGTCGTTGCTCGCCCAGCTGGTTTATCACGCGCACAACCTTGCGGTCCATCAATCTGAAATCGCCCGCATCAACCGGTATGTCGATATCACTGAATGTTGAAAGCATGCGGTAGAAGAGCTTCGAACTGATGCGCTTCACCCAGCCTTCTCCATGTCGCAAGCGTCGCACGCCGTACACGACGTCCCACCCCTGTTGCCACAGTGTGATCATGTCGTTTACCAGTTCAGGCGGGTCCTGTAGATCGCTGTCCAGCAGCACAACGGCATCGCCATGTGTGTGTTGCATGCCGGCGAGCATCGCCACCTGTTGGCCAAAGTTACGGCTCAGGCGCAGCACCCGCCACCCCGGATTGGTCTCCGCCGCATCCAGCAGTAGCGCGAAACTGTTATCTGTACTGCCATCGTCCACAAAGATAATCTCGTTTAACCCCGGTATTTCGCGCTGGAGGCTGGCGAGCCGGTTGAACAGAAGCGGCAGAACCGCCGACTCGTTGTACACCGGCAACACAAGGCTCAGGGATCTTTCAGTCATCGGTTTCATCCAGAAAAGGCGGATCCCCGGCAGGTTGATACAGCCTGAAGTGGTATAGGCCGGATTCTTCGCTCGCCCGCTGATGCCAGACGTAGCCTAGCGCGTCGCTGCTGAACAGCCAGCTGACATCCGGGTTCCACCAGGTCATCAGGGGATAGTCGCGACCTGTAAAACCCGCGTCGGTGAGGCGCGCCGCATCAGTCTCGCCCGCTTCGATCAGTATCGCAGATTTTACATCACTATCCGGCAAGCCAATGCCCACGTGGGTATCGCGCAGGTACCAGCGCATGGCCCATGTTCCGGGCCCCGCCATATACACCTGCCCCGATGCAGGCTGCATATTGCGAATGCGTTTTGCCGCCTGCTGCATTTCGCGGGTTGATGCCATATAGGTGAGCAAATGCGGCGACCCCGCCGGCATGCGGAAAACCAGCCACAGGGTGTCGCGCAATGACCATGCCAGGAGCAGCGCGATCACTGCCACCTGCACACCGCGGAACCGCCCTGACTGCCAGAGGCGATCTATCCAGCGGCCCGCCAGCAGGAACATGGGCAGCAACATGTGCATTGTGAGCCAGGGCACTTTTTCCTGCGCATAACCGTAGATCGCCAGCGACGCGACCATCCAGAAAGCCAGGAATACATCCAGCGGGCTGCGCCGTTCGCGTGCCGCCCAGATCAAAGACGGTATAGCGAGCAGGAATACCGGCTCATGCAGCACCAGCCTCGGCAGGTAGTAATACACGGGGCCCGGTATGCGCGCCTGCTGGTGCTGGCCTATCCAGTGGCCGAGAGTGGCAAACACGCCCTCCCATAATCCGGGCCAGTAGCTGAAGAAAGAAGTGAACAGTGCACTGTAAGTGACTAGCAAAACGGCCAGCCCCAGGCTCCAGTGCCGCCAGCGATCGTGTAGCCACTGCAGCGCGGTGTGCAGCATTTGGCGTCGGTCCAGACCGGGAGCGAAAGTATTGAGGGCAAGAACAAGCAGCACGAACAGTGACACGCTAGCGAAAAACAGATAGGACACCGCCTTGGTAGCAAGGAACAGCGCGGCAACCAGGCCAATCAGTGCCATCCGCCAGGCGGTTGCCCGTTGCAGGTAGCCGATAGCCAGAGTGAGCAACAGCAGGCTGAACAGGGCGCAGTAATTGTCATGTGCCAGAAATCGGCCGTAGTAACCGTAGGTCGGTGAGCAGAGCAGGAACAGCGCGGCGACTTTCCAGCCGACGTTGCCCAGCTGCTCGCGCAATGACCACAGTGGTAGCAACAGCGCGACGGAAAACAACGCCGGAAGCAGGCGCGCGGTGAAATCGCTGGCGCCCAGCAGACTGTAGACGAGAGCGTTGGTCCAGTACAGGAATGGACCGTGAAAAACCGGGTCGTAGCGATATGGCTCGCCCTGCCACAGCTGGTAGGAAAAGAACGCGTGCAGGGATTCATCGTGATGAAAGGGGGCGTCACCCAGTTGATACAGGCGCAGGCAGGCGGCGGCTGCCAGCAGGAGTGCCAGTACCAGCGCGTTCCTTTTCTGCTTGCCGGCTTGCGCCTTATGCATCTCGCACTACCTGGTAACTGACCATATTTCGCAGCGCGGTGTACTGAAAACTTTTTGCCATCCGGCGGCGCTCCAGTATTTCCCGGTTTCCGGGCCGTAGGTTGCCCATTCTAGCCCGCAGCGAACACCGTACCGAACACCAAGACGGGCAATTTCCCGCGCACCCGCCAGCGTGGTATAGGCGGCCTCCACCTGGTGTATACGTGCATCTATCTGCTCGCGATCGTGCCCATGTTGCGAGACGTGATGTGCCCACCCGAGCCAGGCGGGCAGGCCGGTGGCTGCGGAGATTCGCGCGTGGGACCCATAGCCTGGCCCATAGGCTTCAAGTATCGGCGGCTGCCCGGGTACCCGCTGCTGTAGCCAGGCGATAGCAAGCGCTTCATCGGGCTTCTGGTGGATGAGATAAGCGAGCCCGTCGAAGGTCGCGTTAGAAGACGCAATGCGCGGATTCTGCCACCAAGCGACCAGAGTCTGTAGTGACGTAGGCACACCCAGCAACAGCACCAGCATTGCAACGGGCGCAAGGAATCGCCGGGTACTGATGATCTGCGCCAGCGCCACGGCGCTTGCCAGCGCAAGCAGTATCCAAGCTTCGAAATGAAACTTGAATACCGTATTCATGCGATCCACGAGCGTAAACCACTCGCTGCCGACAATCACCAGGAGGGCGCACAGCGCCATAGCTCCGGCCAGTTCGGTGGCGGAGCTTCGCGGCTGTTGCCCGAGCTTGCCCGCCAGAAGCACCAGCAGCCCCGCGGCAAGACCCTGCAGGCCGCCCAGTCCGGCCAGCACCAGCAGCGCGCAGGGCAGCAGCATCAGCAGTTGTCGTAGCGGTTGCCCGATCATGCTCCAAACAGCGATTACGGCGAGAAAGGGGCCGAAAATGTACAGGCCCTGCGCCAGACCGATGGGTGCGACAACGTAGCTCATCGCCAGCGTATTACCCGGGAGATTGAAGAAGGGCAATGTCAGCAACACAGTTGCAAGCAGGACTGCGACGACCTGCCTGTATCGTTGAGCCTCCGAGACCATCAGTGCGCCTACCAAAAGGAGCGTCGCGTAGACGGGAGCGGCCCAGCTGTTGGTGAGCGTGAGGCAAGCCAGCGCAAAGGCGAGCAGTGCGGTAGTGGCTGCGCCGGCTTTTCTTTGCTGCAATAGCACCAGCGCTGCAAGGAACATGGCCGAGAACAGCATTCCGAGGAAGTGACTGTGCAGGTCGGCAAACACCGATGTCCAGAACGGGAACTCGTTGATGGTTCCGGGTACCACGCGGCTGGCATTCCAGAAATCCATGAACGACAGTCCGGTCAACCCGGGTTTGAATAACCAGAGCGAGAGGTTGCCTGTGAACAAAACCAGTGCCGTGCCCAGTATCGCGGGCCAGCGGCGTTGTTCGCTTCCCGCGGTAAGCTGGTACACCAACCAGAAGAAAAGCTCTGCGGCAAGTGCCGGCACGAGCGCGGCGGAGAGGTTGTACAGAGTCGCCGGCGGAGTGCCGGCGAGGCGTCCCATATAGGCCAGAACATACTGCCCCCAGGCGTGATAGTGAAGGGCTTCACCGGCAAACCATGGGTCTTGTGGAGGTAGGCTGTCGGTGCGCAGCATGGCATTGAGGATCGCGAAATCCATGGGACGCTCGCCCCACTCGATCGCCGGGTTGTGTGCACGCAGAACCAGGAAGAAAGCGAAGCAGCCCCAGAATACGCCGGCCTGGATAAGGCCTGGCCCGGGCGCTGGTCGCGGGCCGTTACGGTAGAGCAGGACCGCTGCGCTGGTGAGCATCGCGGCCAACAAAAGCAGACTGCCCTGCTTCGCGCCCCACAAACCAAGGTTCATCCCGCAGGCGCACAGGTATGCGCCGCCGGCGAGCAGTATAGCCCTGCCCGGCAGGTGGCTGCCGGGCCAGATCCACTGACACAGCGCGTTGCCGGTAACGCCAAACAGCCAGAGCAGCAGCACCCAGCGCAGCAGGTGCAGGGGACTTTCCCGGCTTGCCGCATCGAGCTCCGCCAGTGTTACCGGCGCCAGGGCACTGCCTGTCGGCTTCATCGGTGCATCGATGTGCTGCGTTTGCGCGGGCAATGCCACGGATCCCAGAGCTTCTTGTAACGCGTCCACGGAAAAGCCAACGCCCTTGGCGAAGATGTACACCGGTGCATGGTCGTGCACCGAGAACGCTTCTTCGGCACCCGCGTCACGAATGGTGACGCCTGCGAGCTTCGGATATGAGGTGAACTGCGCTACCAGTTCGAAACCCAGTACACCGTCGAAGAGCGCCTGATAGTAGCGGAACATCAGTGGATAGAGGTCGGGCAGCCGCGTCATTGAGCCGTAGCCGCGCTGGCTGCTCAGGATGACATAGTCCACTTCCGCCAGAGCGGCCAGCAGGCGTTCCCTTTTTGCTATGGTGTCGGGGCCTGTCACATCCAGCACGGTCTGGCGATACTGGTGGCCGCTTCTTCCGGGGACCGCTGCGGGTAGCGGGTCATCCCAGTACTCTATCCCCAGCGCGGCGTCCGCAGGAATGTTGGCGTCAATCCAATCGCTCGCAGCAATACGGGTGTCAGTTGCGCGATAAATACCCGTGAATGCGAGCGCCCAGAGCAATGTGCCCACGAGCACGAGCGCGAGCGGCAGATAGCGCCAGGCTCCCGAACCCCGAATCGATAGCAGGTAGTGCGCGGCCAGCACCGCCATCACGCCATAGCCCGGCCACAGGTAGCGTAACGTCGGGTTGAAACTGAGGCCGACGACTACGAGCAATGCCACCAACCACAGTAGCAATAGCAGCGGGCCTGCCTGCGCCCGGCGCCAGGCGGAAATGCCTGCAAGTGCGGCGCCGGCAAGTCCGGCCAGAAACAGGAGCGGTCCCAGACCCCACAACGCCATGTTCTCCAGAGGGAACAACAGGCCGCTACGGCCCGCCCACTGGATTGAGGGTGGCATCTGCGCATCCAGTCCCTGCAGTGATCGAAGTTGCTGCAGGACGTCGACGAAACGCGGATCGAGTGTGAGCAGCCCGGAGAAGGCGTAGGGCTGGAACAGGCGAAATGCCAGTGCGGCCGCAAGCAGCGCGTAACAAAGACTGCGCGCCCCTATGCGCCAGTCCCTGCCGCGTGCGCCGAGCAAGGCGGCTGCAACCAGTACCGGGAGGAATGGCAGGGCGCTGAGCTTGCTCGCCAGCGCGCAGCCCCAGAACAGCCCGAGGAGCCACGCGTCACCGGTTCTGCCCTTGCCGGCCAACCGCACCGCCAACAGCAGTGAGAGCAACAGGAACAGGTTCAGGAACGGGTCAACGGTAAAGAAATGCGACAGCTGAAGTGGCAGTACCGCCAGCGCGTAGAACACTGCGGCCAGCAGCCCCGTGCGGTAACTGAAGGTGTCCCGCCCAAGCAGAAAAACGATCACTATCGCGATGCAGTCGGTAACCGCTACCAAAACACGTGCGTAGAATGCGGCATCCGCCAGGCTCGCAACGCCAGTTACATCAATCCACAGCTTTGCCACGAACAAAGGGAGCGTGCCGTAAACGTATGCGCTCACGTCTCTCAGATTCAGAGGGTTCAGCGGTGACTCTGCGCTGTTCAAATACTGGGCAACGGATGTCGGCCATTCGAGTGCCGTCAACAGCATGACGAGATAGCGTTCATCGGCATGCAGCAGTGCCCCGGCGTCCCAGCTGAGCGTTGTTACGCGCAGCACAATCCCGATGCCCACCAGAAAAACCGCAGCCAGCAGACAGGCTTCACGCTGCCAGTCGACGGCGTTGCGCGTGCTGTCAAACATTCGGCTTCCGCGCATGGAAAAAAATATAGGCGCCCTCATCAGGGGCCGGGGCCTCGTAATGGGGACGCAGCCAACGCTCGTATAGCCGGTTCACCGGGCCTATCGGCCGGACTACCCATCGACCGGTGAGACGATAGCTCAGCAGACGCGGCAGGCCGAGGTAATGGCATAGATCAAATGCGCGCAAGCCCGGGGCAGACATGTAGTACTCCCAATGCTCTACGTCGAAACCGTGGTCCTGCAGGCGCACTATCCACTCTGCGGGGGAGTAGACGTGATGGTGTTCGGAGTGCCGGTTGAACCAGCTGCCGTAGGCCGCCGCCCAATGCTGCAGGTGAATTCTGCGCAGCAGCGTCGCGCCAAGCAGCATGTCTGCAAACCTGTGGCTGGGAACACCGAAGATAAAGCGGCCTCCCGGTTGCAGTACGCGCAATGCCTCCTTGAGCGCCAGGTCCAACGGCGGAATATGTTCCAGGACGCAATTGGCCGTTATGCTGGCCATGCTGGAATCCGGCAGTGGCAGCGATTGTGCCTTCGCGGTGAGAAGTAGCCGGTGACTTCGCCTCTGTTTCGCTTCATTCAGTCGCGCCGCGTTCACATCGACTCCCACGGCGGGAGCGCTGTGGTAGGCGAGCCGGGCGAAATGGCCGTCGCCACAGCCGAGGTCAAGCTGTGGCTGATCCAGTGCGCCAGCAGCGGCGAACAGCCGGCACTCAATGCTGCGAAGCAGCGCACGAAAGGCAGGTAATTCGCGCAGTTGCAGCGTTAGGGGGTCTGGCCGCGGCGTCACAGCGGCTTAACCCGGTAAATGCTGAACCCGCCTCTGGTTTGGACGAGCTGCAGTGACGTCGCCCAGAATTCGGGTCTGGCGGAGCCATAGCGACCAGTCTCCACTTCGCCAACAATAATCCAGTCGATGCTGTAGCGTTGCACAAGCTGCATGAATTCAGTCTGGCGATTGGTTCGATAGAGCGTGTCGATGTCGGCCTGGCGTTGCCCAAGATCCACCTCCGGGCCTCGCCAGACGACTTCGTGGTCCCTCCAGCCCAGCACTGCAGTGCAGGTGGTCAGCGCAGACACGCGGCTCGACCACGTATAGGAAACCCCGGCTGACTCCAGGCAGACGTCACCCGGCTGTAAACGCTGTTGCAGCCAGTGAATCAGGGCGATATCTCCGGGGTGCGCCTTTTCCAGGGCGGCTATTCCATCCCACCAGGGTCTGGGCACAGGTTGTTGCAGGCGCTGGGACAAGGCCAGCGCCGGGTAGATGAACATCGCGCCTAACAGTGGCAGCAGCGCAGCGCGCGGTAAAAACCGCCGTTCGCCCGCGGCGCCATCATTCACCAGGCGCAACGCACCCAGCACAGCCGGCAGTACCAGCAGAGGCCATGCGGCATAGGAGAACTTGAACACCGTGTTCATGCGTTCATAGGGGGGCGGATAGCCGTCCCGTACGTATACAAGCTCCGGTATCACGAGCAGTACGAGCCC
>TARA_R110002073_G_scaffold11758_7_pt1 | contig 12117 bp, 9 predicted proteins | sample TARA_R110002073 | Tara Oceans TARA_R110002073 (sample SAMEA4397174) | marine metagenome | biome: Polar Biome; feature: [DCM] deep chlorophyll maximum layer (ENVO:01000326); material: water (ENVO:00002006), including particulate matter (ENVO:01000060) such as... | depth 40 m
TCGCCAGCTATGCCGATACTGTTATCTCGCATCCGATGGGCGGAGTGGCACTGGAGGGGTACAGCAGCTACAACAACTATTTCCGCCAGGCGTTGGAAAAACTTTCCGTGGACGTCCACATTTTTCGGGCCGGCGACCACAAGTCCGCCGTGGAGCCATTTATTCGCGATGATATGTCGCCGGGGGAGAAGGAGGTTACCAGCCGCTGGTTGGACAACCTGTGGGGGCAGTACACAGGCCTGGTGGAGAGTCAGCGCAAACTGCCGCCGGGTGCCGTGGATGATTTCGTCAACAATTATCCCGAGCGCCTGCTGAGTGCGGGCGGGGATGCGGCGCAGGCTGCACTGAAAGCGGGATTGGTGGACAAACTGCTGGGTCGCGGTGAGGGCAATGAGTACCTGGTGGAGTTGGTGGGCGCGAGCAACGAGGACGGGCTCTACGAGGCGGTCGAATTCGAACGCTATCTGTCGCGGAAACGGCCGCTGACATTGGGTGGCACCGAGGCAGATCGCGTTGCGGTGATTACCGCAGAGGGTAGTATTGTACCCGGTGACCAACCCCCCGGCACCATTGGTGGCGACTCGCTGGCGCGACTGATTCGCGGTGCGGTCGAGGCCGACGGGGTCAAGGCCATTGTGCTGCGGGTCAATAGCGGCGGCGGCAGCATGTTTGCATCGGAAATTATTCGACAGCAAGTGTTGCACGCGCAGGATATGGGTATTCCCGTTGTGATATCCATGGGCGCTGTCGCGGCGTCGGGCGGCTACTATATAGCGGCTGAGGCGGATGAAATCTGGGCCACGCCCTCGACCATCACCGGCAGTATCGGCGTGTTTGCCGTGTTCCCGACTTTTGAGAACCTGTTGCAGCGCGTCGGCATTTACACCGATGGTGTCGGTACCACTGAGTTGGCTGGCTCGCTGCGCGCAGACAGGAACTTGAGTCCAGAGGTGGTTACGGCACTGAACAGCAATGTAGATTTTGCCTACAGAAGCTTTCTGGAGATTGTGTCACAGGGTCGCGATATGAGCGTGGCGCAGGTTGATCCCCTCGCCGAGGGCCGCGTCTGGTGTGCTGAGGATGCACTGGACTCTGGTCTTATCGACAATGTCGGCAGCCTGCAGGATGCGATCGCCGCTGCCGCAAACCTTGCCAATGTGAGTGATTATGAAGTGGAGTATGTCGAGCAGCCACTATCGCCGCGCGATCTGTTGATGAAGCAACTGGCGAAGAGTGTTGGCAGTCTCGATCTCAATGTGTGGGGCGGACACGGCCTCAGTGCAGCGCTGTCGGGATTGTTGGGCCCGGTGCGCGAAGCGGTTGAGGAATTGGGAAGCTTGCAGGACCCAGCCAATCTGTATATGCGGTGTATCAGCTGTGGAGCTGTTCGCTAGCAACCGCTGTTAGCTCTGCGCCACCGCATCTGCCGGTGCGTCTTTCCTGCGTGCCCGCCAGCTGGCGAGGTCTTCCAGAATCATGTACAGGCATGGGATCAGCAGCAGTGTGATCACGGTCGCAAACACGATGCCATAGGCCAGCGAGATAGCCATTGGCACCAGCATCTCCGCTTGCGCTGTGCGCTCGGACAGCATCGGCATCAAACCGAAAAATGTCGTCAACGAGGTCAGCAGAATCGCCCGGAATCGTCTCGTTCCCGCGTCTATCACCGCATTGAGGCGATCGACGCCATCGGCGACGGCCCTGTTGACAAAGTCCACCAGAATCAGGCTGTCATTGACCACAACTCCACTCAGGGCAATCACTCCCATCAGTGACATCATGCTCAGCGGGTACCCGGATACCCAGTGTCCGAAAATGGCGCCTATCATGCCAAACGGAATTACACCCATGATGATCAGCGGTTGCAGATACGATTTGGTCGGGATGGCCAGCAGCGCGTAAATACCGAACAGTGCCAGCGGAAAGCCCACCATCATACTGACGGCCATCTTGGACTCTTCCTCGGCCATACCGGAGATTGCATAGCGCAGGCCCGGGTATTTTTTCTGCAGTGCCGGCAGCACGTTGGCCTCAATGTCAGCGATAACCTTGTCGGGCTCTACCTCCCGCTTATTGGCCTCCGCGGTTATCTCTGCCGCGCGCTGGTAGTTGATCCGTGTCGCCTTCAGCAGTCCCTGCTTGACTTCCAGTCGTGCGACCGTCTGAAACGGCACCTCGTCGCCGGAAGGGGTGCGAATGAACATATTGTTCAGGCTGTTGACGTTTTCCCTGTCTGTTTTCGGGTAGCGCACCATGACCTTGATTTCATCGATACCGCGCTGCACACGCTGTGCCTCTGCACCGAAGAATGCATGTCGCACCTGGTTGCCCAGATCAAACCGCGTGATGCCCAGTGATTCCGCCTCCGGCAACAGCTCCAGGTGAAATTCGTCAGCAGTGTCGCTGACACCGTTGCGAATATCGTAGATACCGGTGTAGTGACCCATCGCCTCTTCCAGGTCTGTCGCTGCCTCGCGCAGGGTATCGATATCCTTGTGCATCAGGTCAAATGCGATTGATGGCCCCATTTGAGGGCCGTCCGCACTGCGGATCGCAAACACTTCTGCGCCGTGAATCCGGCCCACTTCCTGACGCCAGCGCTCCTGGACATCCCGGGTGCTGATCGTGCGCTCGTCCTCTTTGGTCAGCTCCACATCGATCCGGCCGTTGATACGGTCGAACCCGTAAGTGGCCATATGGTTCAGCAGGCGCTCGTCGGTCCCGCTTTCGCGGCGATATTTCTCTTCCATGGTATGAAAGGCTTGCGCAATTTTTGCAACGGCTTCCAGCGTTCGCTCCTCGGCCGCACCCTCAGCCATGCGCAACTCGACCTGCAGGAACTCTCCGGGAGTGTCGGGGGAAAGTACCGTGCGCACAGCGCCGCCTGCTAATAGGCCACAGGACAGAATCAGCAGGGAGATGAAGAAAGCCAGTGTCACATAGCGGCTGTTGACACACTTGACCATGAACGGCTTGTAGCGATACATCACGAAGTGGTACAGCAGCCAGTTCACCTCCTGCTGCACTCGGTCGATTCGCAGTAACAGGCGATTTTTCGTGGGCTTGCTGTGCGCCAGATGCGCTGGGAGAATCCACTTGGATTCTATCAGGGAGAAACACAGGCAAAGGATCACGACCCAGCCGCAGGCGGCGGGAAACGCGCCGAAAACGCCCTGCACGAACAGTGTGGGCAAAAACGCCATAATGGTGGTGAGCACACCGAAAGTGGCGGGGGTGGCCACGCGGTAGACGCCCCGCACCACACTCTCCACGCTGTGCCCCGTCTTTTCCTGCTCGCTGTAAGCGCTCTCGCCCATGATGATCGCGTCGTCAACGACAATACCGAGTACGAGGATGAAGCCAAAAATACTGATCATGTCCAGGCTGGCGTGGATATAGGGCGTGTTGATCATCGCCATTGCGCCCAGAAAGCACACCGGAATCCCCATCATGACCCAGAATGCCAGTTTGATTTCCAGGAACAGGGCCAGGATGATAAAGACCAGCAATGCACCCATCGCCAGGTTTTTCAACATCATCCCGAGTCGCCCTTCGAGGTAGTAGGTGGCGTCATTCCAGACATCCAGCGTGACGCCCTGCGGCAAACTTCCTGTTCGCTCCGCGACGAACGCCTTGGCGGCATCGGCGGTTTCGATAATGTCCTGGGTGCCCATCGCGAAGACATTGATGCCCAGTGAATAGACACCGTTGAAGGCGGCAAAGCCGGCGGCATCGACGAAACCGTCAGCCACCGTGGCGATGTCGCCCAGCAACAGCCGGGTGCCGTCCGGCCAGGTTTTGAGAACAATGCTCTCGAATTCCTGCTGGTTGTAGGCCTGGCCCGTGGTGCGCAGCATGATTTCGCCATTTTCGGTGCGCACGGAACCGGCGGGGAGATCCAGCGAGGACGCGGAGATGATATTGGCGACGTCGCCCAGGGTGAGGTGGTATTCACGCAGCAACGTTTCGGAAATCTCGATCGCGATCTCGTAATCGCGAGCGCCCACAACAGTGGCGCCGGAGATTTCCGGAAAGGTAAGCAACTCGCGACGCATATCGTCGGCCAGTGATTTCAGGCTGCGCTCATTGATATCGCCAGACAGTTGCAGCGTCAGCGCCGGGAACATCACCTCCGGTTGACTCACGATAGGTTTCTCGGCTTGCTGGGGAAAATGTTGTATGCCGTCTATTCGGTTGCGGATATCGGCCATCAATTTGGTGAGGTTAACACCGTCGCGGGGCTCAATCATGATTCGAGCATTGGACTCGAATGAGTCGGATTCGACGCGCTTGATGCCCTCGATGTCGTTTATCGCCTCTTCAATCTTCAGTACCACACCCTGTTCGACCTCTTCAGGCGCAGCGCCCGGGTAGGCCACATTGACAAAAATCATTTCGATTTCAATCGCGGGAAACATCGCGCGCTGTATCGTGAACGCCGAGCCCAGCCCCACCACGATGATAATCAGCATCAGTAGATTGGCAGCGACCGGGTTGTGAGCAAACCAGGCGATAATTCCTTTCTTGGTAGTCGCCTGGTGCATCAGCCGCCCTCGTTGTCGCGCTCAGAGGGCTCCACAGCGGCGGTGACCGGGTTCACTTTCTTGTCTCCCGGCTGCGTTCTGGGACGGCCATGTTGATCCAGTTGGTTCGTGGGTGTGCTGGACTGGATCTGAACTTGAGAGCTGTCAAAAGAGCTGTCCAGTGTCGTCAGCGATACGCGGTCGCCGTTGTCCAGGCCATCGCTGACGTAGATGAAGTCGCCGCCGGTGCGCAGCAGAGTGACCTGGCGATTGCGCAGATGGCCGGTGTCGTCCACTACCCACAGGTTATTGCCTGCGCGCATGACAAAGCGGGGCAGCGTTACGATATCGACCAGCTCACGGCCCTCGATATTGGCGTTTACAAAAGTGCCGACCCGCAATGGTTCGCCCTCGGGGTTGTGTCGAGCGTATGGATCCTTGATACGCGCCACCGCGTAGAGTACGCGTGACCGCTCGTCGAATACACCCTCGGTACGGTGCATCTGCGCTGTCCAGTGTTTTATCTCGCCGCCGACATCTGTGTAAAGATCGATTGAGGAGCCGTCATCGGTGCCCTCCAAAGCGGGCAGTTCCAGATACGCCAGCTTGTTTTGTGGAATAGGCAGGCGGATTTCAGCATACTCCACCGAGAAGATGTCGGCCACCGGACTGCCGGCGGCGACAAACTGCCCCAGCTCAACATGCTTGTCCCGGATCAGCGCGTCGTACGGCGCCCGGATGCGTGTTCGTTCGAGGTTGTCGCGCGCGGTGTTAAGGTCCGCCTGCGCTGCCAGCATCTGGGATTGCGCCTGTTCGAGCTGCGGTTTTCGCAGGTAAAGATCCTTTGCCTCCTGGCTGCGCTGGCTGCCTTTGGGCAGTCTCTGCCACTCTTTTTCTGCGACCTGCGCCCGGCCTTTTTCCTGGGCCAGGTTGCTCTGGGCTGACTTCAGGGCGGCTTCGGCGCGCAGCAGGTTGGTCTCATAATCACGGGGATCGATGCGCAGCATCACCTCGCCCTTGGTGACAAATCCGCCGACGGTGAACGACGGTGACACTTCGATGATGCGCCCGTTGACCTCGGACAGAATGGAAGTCTCCTGCATCGGCGACACTGTGCCCTGAGCCTGCACTTCGATGCGCAGGTTCTCCTTGACGACTTCAGCGACGTCTACTGAGATAGGCTGGTGGACGGGCTCGGCAATTTTTGCGGGGGGGCGATTCAGGTACAGCACGGTGGTGATACCGGTTGAGATCGCCAGCAGCACAACTGAGACCAGAACTTGCTTTTTTCTTGAGATCACAATAGCTACCAAAAAGAGTGCGTGAGAATTGGACGCCGAAGACACACCAGAGGCAGACCATTAATCTATAAGGGCCGCATTTATACCACATTACGCTATTTGAAAACTGTTAAATACTGGTAATGAACATCTGCAGTTCATCCTTGAATCTGCGGTCAAAGTCGTGTTTTCCAATGGTATAGTGTGGGCTATTTTGAAACCAACGGACAGTAAGCTATGACAACGACATTCGAAAACCCGGCCGCGCTCCTGACGGCCGTAGGGCAACATCTGGGCTTCAGCGACTGGGAGGAAATCGACCAGCAGCGCATCGACTGTTTTGCCGATGCCACTGGCGACCACCAGTGGATTCATGTGGACCCTGAAAAGGCGGCTGCAGGGCCGTTTGGCAAGACGATTGCGCACGGGTATCTCACGCTGTCGATGGCCAATCTGTTCCTGCCGCAGATCATGCGCGTCGAGAACACTTCCATGGGGGTCAACTACGGCTGTGAAAAGGTGCGCTTTCCGGCGGCGGTGCCGGTGGGAAGCCGGATTCGCGGTGGCGGTGAAGTCATCAGTGCCGAGGAGGTCAAGGGCGGCGTGCAGGTGGTTGTGCGCATGACCATTGAGATTGAGGGTGGCGACCGGCCTGCGTGTGTGCTCGATACCATCAGCCGCTTCTTCCCCTGATGACCCTGTTCACCTGGTCGACAGGGTTAGTCCGCAAAGGCAGTTGGTGCAGACCGCGCCACTTTGCCCCGAAGGAGGTATTTGCGTGATCGAGACAAGCGATAGTGTAGAGCCGGTCTATCCCGCCGCCACTGTTGTGCTGGTGCGCGACGGGGACGCTGGCCTGGAAGCACTGCTGGTGCAGCGCAACAAAACGGTCCAGCACATGGGGGGTATGTGGGTGTTCCCCGGGGGCAAAGTCGATGAAGCAGACTATCCTGTGGATCGCGATGAGTATCGCGCCGCCGTCAATGCCGCAATCCGCGAGACCCGCGAGGAAGCCGGATTGGATATCGCGGCGGAGCAACTTGTTTACCTGTCTCACTGGACGACGCCGGAGGGCGCCAAAAGACGTTTTGCAACCTGGTTTTTCCTCGCCATCCTGGAGGACGGGCAACAAGTGTGTGTCGATGGCGGTGAGATATCATTGCACCGCTGGCTGAGTCCCGGCACAGCGTTGCGCGAGGCTGCTGACGACACCCTCCCACTGCGCCTGATGCCGCCGACCTATGTCAGTCTCGCCGACATTGCGGACTGCGAAAGCTGTGCGCAGGCACGGGAGCGTATGGGTAACCGTGACGCGGTGATGTATGCCCCGCGCATGGTCGGGATCGACAATGGCATCTGCTTTTTGTACGAGGGTGATGCCGGTTATGAGGACGTTGTCATCGACGCGGAAGGCGGGCGTCACCGGCTCTACATGATCGATAATCACCTCCAGTATATTCGGGAAATCTGATGCCGCGCAGGGAACAACGGTGACTGAAAACGCTGGCGAAGACGGAATAACGCGGCGCCGGCTGCTGGGGGGGCTCAGCGCCACCGCCGCGGCGACGGTCGCATCCGGTGCTGCCGCGCTGCCGCGCTCGGCGGTTAAATCCTGGGATATGCACACTGGCGTGCTGGTGATCGGCTCCGGCGCGGCGGGCGTCAGTGCCGCGATCGAGGCGCGCCTTGCCGGCGCAAATGTGCTGCTGATTGAGTCGCTGTCGCAGTTTGGCGGTTCCTCGGCGATGTCCGGTGGCGTGGTCTACGCTGGCGGCGGTACCGCACTGCAAAAAGCGCTCAAGGTGGAAGATAGCGTCGAGCAGATGTACCGCTTTATCTCGCTTGTCGGCGGTGTGCATCCGCCACTGGACAAGATTCAACTGTACTGTGAGGGCAGTGCCGAGCATTTTGACTGGTTGCTGGCACAGGGCATTCCCTATACCGACAAACTCACGCTCGCCAAAGGGCTGCCGATGGGCGATGAGTCGCTGTATTTTTCCGGTACAGAACAGGCGTGGCCGGCACGCGAACTGGCGACACCCGCACCTCGTGGTCATGTCCCCGGCGTCGAGGGTATGAATGGTGGGCGGCGGTTGATGCAAGCGCTGTTGTCGCAGGCGAAAGCACTCGGGGTGAGGCTGCAGGGTAGGGTGCGAGCCCAGCGTCTGGTGACCGAAAGCGACGGCCGTATCGCCGGCGTGATTGTCACCCTCGATGGCGAGCAGCGCGCGATTGCCGCGGGTCGGGGTGTAGTGCTGGCCTGTGGTGGCTTTATCCACAACCGCGAGATGCTGAGGCGATATGCCCCGCAGTTGTACGATTGCTCGGTTCCTTGGGGCAATGCCGATGACCACGGTGACGGCATCAATATGGGTATCGCCGCCGGTGCCGAGGCGCTGCGTATGCATGAGGGTTTTGCCATCGCCCCCATTTATCCGCCGGAGTCTGTGCTGTCCGGCATAGTGGTGAATGCCTCCGGGCAGCGTTTTATTTCGGAGGAGTCCTATCACGGTGTGCTCGGCGATGCGATCGCTTATCACCAGCAGGGGCGCGCCTGGCTGATCACTGATCGCGACAGCAGCTACGCCTCTCACCAGGACAATTTCCTGCCGCTGGCCGAGGCCAGCACCATCGGCGATATCGCTGCCCAACTCGCATTTCCCAAGGGCGCGCTGCAACAAACGGTGGCCTACTACAACCTGCACGCTGCCAACGGTGACGACCCCATGTTCCGTAAAAGTCGGGCCTATCTGCGGCCATTGCAGGGGCCGCCTTACAAGGCCTGGGATTTATCGACGACACAGGCTTTCTTTCCCGCGCATACCTTCGGTGGCCTGCATACCACGGTAGATGGCCAGGTGCTGAACAGTTTTGGAGAGACGATTCCGGGCCTCTACGCGGCGGGGAGGAACACCGCGGGGATACCGACGGCGCCCTACATCGCCAGTGGCCTGTCGGTGGGCGACTGCACGTTTTTTGGTCGCCGGGCGGGCCGCGCGGCGGCAGTGGGGGCGACGGCGTGAGAAGACATTTGTTACTGCTGGCACTTGGATGGGGACTGATGCTCGGCGTGGGTCCAGGGTTCGCGCAGCAAGTGATGCCCCCGGGGGACCCGGCCAAAGGCAGGCTGGTGTTTGGCCCCTGCCGCACCTGCCACTATGCGGAGGCCGCTATGGGGCACAATAACGGCCCTAACTTGCACCGCATATTCGGCAAGGTGGTGGGCAAACAGGCAGGATTCGACTATTACTCCGAGGCGTTCAGGAGCGCGCGGTTCGTGTGGACACCCGAGTTGATGTTTGTGTGGCTGGAAAATCCGATGGCGAAGTTCCCCACCTCGACGATGATGAGCCTGGGCGTGCCGGATGCACAGCAGCGGGCGGATCTGATTGCGTTCCTGAAACAGGCGTCGGTGCGGGAACCCTGAGTGGACTCCCGCTCGCCCTGTTTACTTTTTGACGATGACCGAGCTGCCGTGGCCGAACAGGCCCTGGTTGGCGGTAATACCGACTTTCGCACCCTGCACCTGGCGGTCACCCGCCTGGCCGCGCAGTTGCCAGGTCAACTCACAGACCTGTGACAGGGCCTGGGCCGGCACAGCCTCACCGAAGCAGGCCAGACCGCCGGAGACGTTGACCGGTATCCGGCCGCCCAGAGCGGTGTCGCCGGCGCGCAGCAGTGCTGCGGCCTCGCCTCTCGGGGCCAGTTGCAAATCTTCAATCCAGTCCAGTTCCAGCGCGGTGGACAGATCGTAAACCTCGGCCAGGTCAATATCAGATGGGCCCAGACCGGCTTCTTCATAAGCTTTGACCGGCAGGCTGGCGCGGTAAGCCTGCGCTTCCACGCCCTCAGCGGCGGCGGAATCTGTGGCGATATCGGGCATTTCGACCACGCTGCTGGCGAAAGTCGGTGTCACTGTGGAAATGGCCGCCACTCGCGGTGCATCAGCCTTGCCGATTTTGCGCGCGTATTCCAGGCTGGACACAATGATTGCCGCGCCGCCGTCACTGGTGGCGCAGATATCCATCAGGCGCAGGGGATCTGCCACCATGGCCGATGCCGCGACGTCCTCGGCAGTAAAGCATTTGCGATAACGGGCTCTCGGGTTCTTGCTGCCCACCAGTGAGTTCTTGACTTTGACTGCCGCAAAATCCTCCAGCGTGTCACCGTAAAGATCCATACGCCGCCGCGCATACAGTGCGAAATACGTCGGGTTGGTAATGCCCAGATAGAAACGCACCCAGTCCGGATCTTCCGGACGGTAGCCACCGGCAGGCGCCAGGAAGCCTTTGGGTGTGGTATCGGCGCCCACCACCAGCGCCACGTCGCACTCACCGGCCAGAATTTTGTTGCGAGCCGCCGCCAGCGCTTGTGAGCCGGATGCGCAGGCGGCGTAGGAGGTATTGACCTCCGCACCCTGCCAACCCAGCGCCTGTGCGAAGGTAGCGCCCGCTACATAACCGGGGTAACCACAGCGAATGGTGGCACCACCAGACACGAATGAGATGTCCTGCCAGGGTACACCCGCATCGGCCAGCGCCTCGCGGGCCGCCGCGACTCCGTACTGTACAAAATTGTGCCCCCACTTGCCCCAGGGGTGCATGCCGACGCCGAGAATGGCAATTTCATTGGACATAATGCGTTGCTCCAGATTCTGTCGGCGACTACTGCGCCAGGGGTTGCCACTTCCAGGTGACTTTGATGTCGTCGTCGGTCTCGTGCAGGGCTTCCAGCACCAGTTCCATCGGCATGCCGACTTTCAGGTCTTCCACTGTTACGCCCTCGATCACCTGCCCGAGCACAACCATTTGCTCTTCCTCCAGTTGCACGGCTGCAATCGCGTAGGGCTGGAAAGGCTCCTGCGCGACGAACGGTGCCGGGGGCTTGTAGCAGGCGTTGGTGTAACTCCAGATCTTGCCGGTACGGCTCAACTCCACCTCGCGAAAATCGGTACTGTCACAGTTCGGGTTGCGACAGTAGTCATTCTGCTTGGGGAAAAAGTACGTGCCGCAACGCTCGCACTGCGTGCCGATCAAATGCGGTTTTGCCGCCATGGTGTGCCAGCCTTCGATGGCGGGTACCTGTGGTTTTTGGCTCATGATTGACTCCCGGAAAAAACGTTGCACAGGGTACTACTGCTCGCCGGACACAGGCAAGGCCGCATTCCGCTGCGCAATGACAAGCGCGGTGGAGTCTACTATGCCAGACCTGAGCTTGCCGTGCCGCAAGACTTTGGGCACAGTGCTGCCATGTGCGGCCGTTTCAATGTTATCGACACACCCGGATTGCAGCAGTTGCTGCGGGATCTGGGTGTGGACCTGTCCCTGCCCCGGGCGGTGAATGTGGCGCCGACTGAGCAGGTGTCGCTGATTCGTGCCGGTGAAGGCGGTGCAGCATTGCACTCGGCGCGATGGTGGCTGACACCGTCCTGGGCCAGGGAGGTGAGCCAGGCGTACGCCATGTTCAACGCGCGCAGTGAAACGCTGGCGACAAGCCCGGCGTTTCGCGGACCCTTTCGGCGCCAGCGGGGCCTGGTACCGATGACCAGCTTCATCGAGTGGCGCAACGAGAATGGTGTCAAACAACCCTGGTTGATCACGAATGAACAACAGGCGCTCGCGGTAGCGGCACTTTGGGATGTCTGGGAGGGCGGTGATATACCGCTGCTATCGTGCACCCTGGTAACAACGTCCGCGGCACCAGCCTTCAAACCCTGGCACAGTCGAATGCCGGTCATGCTCGCCGCTGATGAGACCGCGCAATGGCTGGATAACAGTCATGCCATTGCTGCCGATGATGCGATATTTCGCAACGAATTGAAGATGCCGCTGCTACTGCAACCCCTGTCGCGCGCGGTGAGCAATGCCCGCAACAAGGATCTGGCAGCGATGACAGGGCAGGGTGACCAGGTCCGCCTGTCTGTCTAGTTGGTTGCTCTGGAAGTTGTGTGGGAGGCCGATGCCCGAAAGTTGCGGCCAGCGGTATTAAAAATTGGCCGGCGGGCACATTATGCCGGGCGCAACACTGGTAGAAACTGCCGACACTGTCCAGAATCAGTAGCCACTCGATACAACACAACACAACAGGATTGACTATGCGTACATATGCAATGACAGGCGGCGCTACAGGTATTGGCGCGGAACTGCGCCAGCAGCTGCTCAACGATGGCCACAAGGTGATTTCGGTGGATATCAAGGAGGGCGATATTGTCGCCGATTTGTCCACGGCTGAGGGACGCCAGGCGGCGATTGAAGGCGTGCGCGCGCTGGCACCGGATGGCCTCGACGGTTTCATCCCCTGTGCCGGCCTGCCGC
>TARA_R110002073_G_scaffold71410_1_pt1 | contig 12114 bp, 8 predicted proteins | sample TARA_R110002073 | Tara Oceans TARA_R110002073 (sample SAMEA4397174) | marine metagenome | biome: Polar Biome; feature: [DCM] deep chlorophyll maximum layer (ENVO:01000326); material: water (ENVO:00002006), including particulate matter (ENVO:01000060) such as... | depth 40 m
AAAACGAATATCGTCCGCCATGGGTTACGGCAATTACCTTGAGTTTCATGCGGTGCTTGAAGGTCATCGCCGACAGGTAAGCGAAATTTTTGCTGAGCTAATGAATGCCAGTACGAGTGAACGAGATGACCTGCTAGAAGGTAATTTGTTTTGGGCCAGGGTCTGGCAGGATCCTGGTTCCGAGGAAGCATCAGAACATCTAGTTGCCAGCGGCTTCAAAAATCCTGAACAAACCGTCAAGTTGTTGGATCTGCTTCGGTCTGAATTACTGGACCTACAGGAAATCGGTGAGGGCCGGCTATCGAAATTGATGCCGGTATTGTTGCGTCTTGTCAGTCGTGAGGAAGCCCCCGATGTCGTGCTATCCAGATGCCTCGATTTAATAGACGCTACAAAGCGCAGAAGTACTTACCTGGCTTTTCTAAATGAGAATCTTGACGCCCTACAACGGATGATTCGCCTATTCTCAATGAGCGCTTTTGTCGCAAGCCAGATCAAAAAATTCCCTATTCTTTTGTATGAGTTAACCGACTGGGAAGTCGAGCAAGGCATCGAAAGTAAAGAAGCTTTAGAAGCTAAACTAGAAGTTGAACTCGCTCGCTTATCAGAGAGTGATCTTGAAGGGCGCATGGATGTCCTACGGACCTTTAAACATTCAAATGGTTTAAAGGTTGCAATGCTGGAGCTGCTCGATCTGTTGCCTACCATGCGGGCATCAGACCAGTTGACGGCAATCGCGGAGATTGTACTGCAGCATGCCGTGGAGATTGCAGCGAAACATCTGGTTGAACGACATGGACTTCCCGCCAATGAGGCTGGAGAAGCAGATCAGGTCCGTTTTGGCGTAGTTGCCTATGGAAAGTTAGGTGGTTTTGAGCTGGGATATGGCTCAGACCTAGATATTGTGTTTTTACACGGTGGCCACATTGGAGGCTCGACCCTCGGCGAGCGATCTGTACACAACCAGGTATTTTACAATCGGCTCGGCCAACGAGTGATTCACATTCTGACGAGTTTGACCCGATTTGGCATGCTCTACGAATTAGATTTGCGACTAAGGCCAGATGGAAATAGCGGTCCTCTGGTAGCCTCTGCTTCAAGTTATACTACTTATCTGGAGAAATCGGCCTGGGTTTGGGAGCTTCAGGCTCTGGTAAGAGCCCGATTTGTAGCTGGGTCACTGGAGTTAGGTGAGCGTTTTGACGGTATTCGTCGGGGTGTACTGGCCAGTCAGAGAGATCCTGAGCCTCTTTGTAAAGAAGTGCTCAATATGAGGGAGAAGATGCGTGAGCATCTCGATGCCAATACTCAACCTGCCCATGGGGAGGAGGTGCTGCTGTCGGGGTTCGATTTGAAGCAAAGCGTCGGTGCTATTGTGGATATTGAGTTTCTAGTGCAATTTTTGGTTCTTAAGCACAGTGCCGAGGAAGCGGGGCTTACGCGCTGGACCGATAAGGTACGGCTCTTAGATGCCCTTGCGGAACATCAATTTATAGACCGTGAGGAGGCAAATTTGCTCCAGGAAGCTTATGTGGCGTACCGATCGGCGGTCCATTTTAGTTGGCTTGGGGGTGAACTTAGCTCCTATGACAAGCTTGCAAGCTATCGCGAGAGAGTTGTATCTATCTGGAAGCGCTACCTGGCGCCATAACAAGCTCCCTGACAAGCCCCCTAACAAGGTGCATAGCGAAGGTGTAGAATTCGCTGTTTGAAAATCGACGGGTGCCCTAATGAGCACAAACTTTGCAGACAGAGATGGATTAATTTGGTTCGATGGCGAACTGGTACCCTGGCGTGATGCCAAGGTGCATGTGTTGACCCATACTCTTCACTACGGTCTTGGTGTATTTGAGGGGGTGCGAGCCTACGAGACTTCAAATGGTCCGGCAATATTTCGGCTTCAGGATCATACTGATCGACTGTTTCGCTCCGCACACATTCTGGGTATGAAGCTCCCCTTTGCTAAAGATCAAATTAATGCTGCCCAGCTTGATGTCATCAAACAAAACAATCTCAAAGAAGCCTACCTGCGTCCCATGTGTTTTTATGGAAGTGAAGGAATGGGCCTCCGGGCCGAGGGCTTAAAAGCCCACTGCATTATTGCGGCATGGGAGTGGCCATCGTATATGTCGCCTGAAGCGATTGTTTCAGGCATTAAGGTGCGGACCTCCTCCTATACGAGGCATCACGTCAACATTACAATGTGTAAAGCAAAAGCTAATGGCAACTACATAAATTCCATGTTGGCGTTAAAAGAGGCACTGGATAGCGGCTGCGAAGAAGCATTACTGCTGGATAACGAAGGGTATGTTGCGGAAGGCAGCGGTGAGAATATTTTCCTGGTCCAAAAGGGCGTTCTTGTTACCCCAGAATTAACCTCCTGCCTTGAAGGCATTACCCGCGCCACAATATTTTCATTTGCAGAAGAGCTTGGTCTGGAAGTTCGCGAGCGGCGGATTACCCGAGACGAAGTTTATGTGGCGGACGAGGCGTTTTTCACGGGTACTGCAGCGGAAGTTTTACCCATTCGAGAGCTTGACGGTCGAGTTATTGGCGACGGGAAACGCGGGCCTATCACCGAGAAACTACAATCGATGTATTTTGATCAGGTTCGCGGCAAGCGCAGTGAGTATCCTGATTGGTCATCTGTGGTTAGCTAACGGGAAGTCTCGATGTCCGAGCGCATACTTATCGTTGGTCCATCCTGGGTAGGCGATATGGTCATGTCGCAGGTACTCTATAAACTCCTTCGGCAAAGATGGGCCGATTGTGAGATTGATGTGCTTGCGCCTCCCGCGGCATTACCCTTAGTCACGCGGATGGGGGAGATAAACCGGGGGATTCGATTTGACCTGGCCCACGGTGAGCTGGGGCTCGGGAAACGGTTTGCGTTTGGCGAATCATTGAAGCGCAATCATTACACCCGTGCAATTGTGCTACCCAACTCCCTCAAATCAGCCGTTGTGCCGTTTGCAGCGGATATTCCGATTCGGACGGGCTTTCGCGGTGAGTATCGCTACTTCCTGATCAACGATATGCGTCTGATGAGCAAGCGGCGATTGCCAAAAATGATTGATCGATTTGCGGCACTCGGTGCAAAGCCTGATCAGCTGATACAGGACTTACCATATCCAGAATTGATGATCGACAAATCAAATTTGGATGAACTTCTAAGTACCCTGGATCTCACGCTTGATCGACCGGTCCTGGGACTCTGTCCTGGAGCAGAGTTTGGTGACTCAAAAAAATGGCCAGAAGCCCACTACGGAAATCTTGCAAAGAAAGCTCTGGCTGCTGGCTATCGGGTGTGGATATTTGGCGGTCCGGGTGATGTAAAAACCGCTGAATCGATTCAATTAGCGGGGGGCGCCGGTTGTGTGAACCTTGCGGGTAAGACGTCCTTGCTTGATGTTGTTGATCTGATCAGTGTGTGTGATCAGGTGGTCTCGAATGATTCCGGCCTGATGCATATTGCCGCGGCGGTCGGCGTACAAACCACCGTTGTGTATGGTTCAACCTCGCCGGAGTTTACCCCGCCTTTAACGGATTCCCTCGATATCGTTTCGCTCAATTTGGACTGTAGTCCTTGCTTTAAACGGTCCTGTCCCCTGAAACACAAAAATTGTTTGAATCAACTGCTACCGGAAATGATCCCGTTAAGGCGTGAGAGCGCTTTGTGAAAGTGTTGATTATCAAGATGTCCTCCTTAGGAGATGTGATTCATTGTCTTCCGGCGGTGAGGGACCTTTTTGAGCATGATCCCAGTATCATTCTGGATTGGGTTGTTGAAGAAGGATTTGCTGATTTACCTAGGATGCATCCCGGTGTTCGGCGAGTGCTGCCGATCGCCATTCGTCGATGGCGCAAATCCTGGTTAGGTCATCGTCGGGAGATCATGGAGTTTCGGCAAATCTTACAAGCAGAGCGCTACGATCTGGTGATTGATGCCCAGGGACTCATAAAGAGTGCAGCTGTTGGCCGGATGGCTAAAGGTAAACTGGTTGGATTCGATCGGACATCGGTAAAGGAGCCTATTGCCAGTATGGTTTATCAGCAGGGCTATTGCGTCTCAAGGGATTTACATGCGGTGCAGCGACTCAGGGGATTGTTTGCCCAGGCGATTGGTTATCAGATCTCTGAAGATTATCACTATGGCATTGAAAGGCAGGATTCGACATCCAGCAAAGATATCTATTTCTTCCATGGCACTACATGGGCTTCTAAACATTGGCCCGAGGACTACTGGGTTGCACTCGCTCGTATTTGTCAGGATCAAGGATATGCTGTGGTGCTGCCTCATTTGGGTGGTGAAGAGCGAGCCCGGGCGGAAAAAATTGCGGCGGCTATCGATAATGCACGCCTATTGCCGCCGGGTACGCTTTCTGAGTTGAGCTCGGATCTTGCTTCTGCTGCCGGTGCAGTGAGTGTTGATACTGGACTTGGACATTTGGCCGCGGCACTCGACATACCGCTGGTTGGTATTTATGGATCTACAAGTCATCACCTTACTGGAATTGTTGGACCCAGGCAGGTTTCGATGTCTGACACGAGCCTTGATTGTGCACCTTGCCTAAAGAGAACCTGCCAGTACCCCTCTGAATCCGGTACTATCTTCCCTCCGTGTTTTGAATTTGTCACTCCCTCTCGGGTGTTCCAAAAGCTCAGTCAACAAATGATGGTAGGCCAATGAAACTGGCATTTTGCTTGTATAAGTACTTCCCCTATGGGGGTTTGCAGCGCGATTTTATGCGTATTGCGCTTGATTGCCAGCGTCGCGGTCACTCGATTCGTGTCTATACCCTCAGTTGGGCAGGGGAAATTCCGACAGACTTTGATGTGATCATTGTGCCGGTCAAGGCTATGACAAATCATACGCGTTACAAGAACTATTCAGACTGGGTGGAGGAATCCTTGCGGGAGGATCCCGTTGATTGTGTTGTTGGTATCAATAAGATGCCGGGGCTCGATATCTACTATGCGGCTGACTCCTGCTATGAAGAAAAGGCACAATCCCAGCGCGGTTGGTTGTATCGACAATTACCGCGCTACGAGCATTTTGCGGACTACGAGCGAGCGGTTTTTGGCGAACAAGAATCCGTAGAGATATTAATGATTTCTGAAACGCAACAGCCGTTTTTTGAGAAATACTACAATACGCCCAGCTCTCGAATGCATTTTCTACCGCCGGGGATTTCCCGGGACAGGATTGCTCCTGCGAACGCCGAGGAAATACGCGAGCAAAAACGTCGTGAGTTGAACGTCGCTGATGATGAGCGACTTGTGATCATGGTGGGATCGGGTTTTATCAAAAAGGGATTGCGTCGGGCTTTGTATGCAATCAAATCCCTCGAAAAATCCTTACGGAACAAAACGTGGTTTTACATTATCGGTGAGGACAACGAGGCACCATTTAAACGTTTAGCACTGTTACTTGGGATCAGCGACCGAATCGTCTTTATGTCTGGTCGAGACGATGTACCGGAATTCATGTTAGCGGGTGACCTGATGCTGCACCCGGCGATGGACGAGAACGCCGGTATAGTGTTGCTTGAAGCGATTGTCTCTGGGCTTCCTGTGCTGGCAACAGACGTATGCGGCTACGGTCATTTTGTGGAAGAGGCCGGAGTCGGTGAACTGGTTCCGAGCCCGTTTCGGCAGTCGGATCTGAATGCCAGATTACAGCGGCTGTTAGGACAAGATCAGCGGGCAGAATGGTGGCGGCGCGGTAAGGCATTTGCCGAGGCAGCCGACATCTACTCCCTACCCCAGGAAGCCTCTCGGATAATCGAGCAAGTGGGTCTATCGCTGCTGGAAAAGAAAGCCAGCAAAGGAATTTTGGCTTTTTGTTTGTTCAAGTACTTTCCTTATGGAGGCTTGCAAAGAGACTTTATCCGCGTGGCACTGCAATGCCGCGATAGAGGATATTCAATTCGTGTCTATACCCTTTCCTGGCAAGGAGAAATACCCGAAGGCATTGAAGTTGTGATTGTCCCGGTAACCGCGATTACCAACCATAAACGCTACGAGCGATATGGCTATTGGGTGAAAGATCACCTCGAAGCACATCCGGTTAAGGGTGTGGTTGGATTTAATAAGATGCCCGGTCTTGATATCTATTATGCTGCGGACTCATGCTATGAAGATAAAGCACAAACCCAGAGAGGTCAGCTTTATCGCGCGATTCCGCGCTACAAGCACTTTTCCAATTTTGAACGTTCTGTGTTTGAGCCGGATTCCCATACTCGGATTTTGATGATCTCTGAAGTGCAGAAGCCGCTTTTTCAAAAGTACTACGGGACCCAATTGGACCGGTTTCGGCTGCTGCCCCCCGGTATATCGCGGGATCGAATCGCGCCGGATAATAGCCAGGAAATTCGCGCGGGTTTCCGAGCGGAGTTCAAAATAGAAGACGATGGGTATCTATTGTTAATGGTTGGCTCGGGCTTTATCACTAAGGGTCTGGATAGGATTCTTCTTGGTATAAGTAGTTTGCCGGCCGAAGTGCTGAAGAAAACCCAATTGATTGCCGTGGGGCAGGATAACCCGAATGCGTTTACCAGAATGGCGAAGCGTCTCGAAATAGAAAAACAAGTGACAATACTGTCCGGTAGGGACGACATTCCGAGGTTCCTACTGGGTGCGGACCTTTTGGTTCATCCTGCCTACGTTGAGAATACGGGTACGGTATTGCTTGAAGCTATGGTTGCCGGTTTGCCAGTGCTTGCGACGGCCGCGTGCGGCTACGCGCATTATATACAGGATGCTAATGCCGGGAAGTTGGTGCCGTCTCCCTACTCGCAGGAGATCTTTAACAATTTGCTTTTAGAAATGTTGCTCTCGGATGAGCGTAGATCGTGGCAAGCTAACGGGATTAACTTTGGTAAGTCTGCTGATATATATAGCATGCCGGAACGCGCAGCTGACGAAATAGTTGATGCGTTGGGATGAGCTATATTGCCGCGGAGTTAGCAACCAGTTTCAGCGATGACAAACTGATTGATGAGCTGACTGGGATTGATGGTGAAACCTACCGCGATGTAAAAGGCCGCCGTACCTTCAGGTTTTTCCTGAACGGAAAAGCTTACTTTGCAAAAGTGCATCTCGGTGTTGGTTGGGGAGAAATCATTAAAAATTTGCTCCAACTTCGTCTGCCTGTTCTAGGTGCGTCAAATGAATGGGAGGCCATTCGAAGGCTACAGCAGCTTAATATTGAAACGATGACAGCGGTCGCTTTTTGCAGTGAAGGAAAAAATCCTGCCCATATTCGCTCATGTCTGGTTACCGAATCATTGGAGCAGACAATGAGTTTGGAAGACCTTGTTGATGCTAACAAGCTTACCAGGGGGTTGAAGCGCCAGCTGCTAGTTCGCATTAGTCAAACTGCCAAGACGCTACACGAGAACGGCGTCAATCACCGAGACTTCTATTTGTGTCATTTTTTGTTACCGGTGGATTCAATTGAATCAGGTTTGGTTGAGCATTTGCATTTGATTGATCTACATCGTGCTCAGCTGAGATCCGGATTAGTGCCTAGCCGTTGGAGAGAGAAGGATCTGGCCGGCTTACTTTTTTCTGCTGCTGATGCTGGACTGACCCGAGGTGACCTATTTCGTTTTGTCAGCTTCTATAGTGGCGAAAGGGCTCGAGTGGCCTGGACAAAGGAGCGATCTTTTTGGTCCAGGGTAATCAAAAAGGCCGGCAGGCTATACATTAAGGATCACGGGCAACCCTCCCAATTCCTTAGTCGGCTGGAATCGGGTTTGTGACCTGGCGCTTAGTTTCCGATGCAACAGTCGAAGAACAGCGAGCCTTCGCAAATTTTAGTGTGACAAAGGCTCATCGGGGTGAGCTGATCAATGATTCCAAAACCAACTTCACTCAGCGGGTGGAAATTGCGGGCCGATTCTATTACGTCAAACAATACCTGCGGCCTGGCAAATACCTGCGTCGTTTCCTGGGCAGGTCAAGGGTAAGCAAGGAGTGGCGAAATGCGGGATGGTTCGTGCAAAACGATATCCCAACACCGCGGCGGATTGCGATGGGTGAGGGAAATCGTTGGTTCGGATCATATTGGGGTGTCATCGTCTCCGAAGAAGCCCCCCAAACCATTGATTTACGAAAGGTTTATCAAAATCATCCGGAAATGCTCCAGGATCGTATCTGGAGGAGAGGCATGATCTTAGAGCTCGCAAGAACCGTCGCTCAGATGCATAGGAATCGGTTTATCCATAATGACCTTCAGTGGCGCAATCTTTTGGTCGGCATGTCTGCACCACCTAGAATATATATGATAGATTGTCCGGCCGGACGCTCAATCTACTTGCTGGGTAACAGGCGAGGGGTGGTGAGGGATCTGGCCTTTCTGGATAAAATGGCAAAAGATGCTTTATCTAGAACAGACAGACTCAGGTTCTATTTGAATTATCTAGGGATTGATCGCTTGAGGGGGCGTGACAAAAAGGAAATAGGTCGGATTTTGGATTTTCTCGGCAAAAAAGGAAACCAGAAGCGCGGCTAACGGAATCGATGCAAGTGACACTGCTAGTGCTACCCATGAGCATCGATAGTCACCGTAATAGGGAAATCAATGAATTTTGTAGATTCAGGAACCCTCATTAAAGCCCGAAGGGAAGTAAAAGTTCCCTTTGTGGTACAGGGCAAATTAGACGACGGTCGAGTCGTAGAAATGGAGTTTATAAAGCTCCTCCGACTACTGCCGGGAAAACGAATCGTGGGGCTCGCCCAATGCGAGGGCAAGCGATACCTGATCAAAGCCTTCCTGGGGCGGCAAGCGAAAAGATACGCCGCCAAAGAACGTAGCGGGATGAATCATATTTCCCTGGCGGGAGTTCGTTCCCCCCAATTTCATTGGCAAGCAAGTTTTGTGAATGGTCATGGCCAGGCGCTTGCGATGGAATACCTGGAAGGAGCCGATAGCCTGCAGGATCGGTGGAACGCAGCCCATGAGGATGATGAGCGGGTTGATGTCCTGACCAGAGCGATGATTATCATCGCCAAATTACATAATCAGGGCGTCGTTCAAACGGATATCCACCTCGCGAATTTTCTGATGAGCGGGGGTCGCATATACACTATTGATGGTGGTGGCGTGACCAGAAAGTCAGAGCCGCCACTTGAAGAAAAAGCCAGCCTTGAGAATCTAAGTTGGTTTTTCGCCCAGTTCTTTCCGCGATTTGATGACCTCGTTCAAGTGGTGCTGCCGGCCTATGATGCTGTTCGAGGCTGGGCTGCTGATCCTGGTCGGGTTATTGATTTGCATAGTCAAATCACCCTAAGCCGGGATTCTCGCAAACGTTATTATCTAGACAAAGCATTTCGAGACTGTACGAGATTCAAATGTGAATCTAGTTTCAACCGGTTCCTTGTCTGTGAGCGGGATGCTTTTGATGAGCCGATGAAAGAGCTGCTACAAAACCCCGACCTTTATATTGAGCAGGGGGAAATCTTAAAAGCGGGTAACACCGCAACGGTAGCAAGAGTTCAAATTGATGGCCGTAGCCTTGTTGTAAAACGCTACAATATTAAAAGCCCCTGGCATGCTGTCTCCCGGGCATTCAGAAAATCAAGGGCCTGGACCTCCTGGGCGAACGCATTCCATATGGAATTTCTTGGTATCCCCTCACTTCGGCCGTTGGCAATGATGGAGCACCGATTTGGTCCTCTCCGGGGTAAGGCGTATTTCATCACAGAATATATTGATGGGCCAGACGCACTCGCCTTTCTTCGTAATATGAAACAAACCAACGGCGAGCCAGAGGCACTGGCAAACCTGTTGCAATATCTCTCAAATAGTCGAATTAGCCACGGTGACCTGAAGGCAACCAATTTTCTGATGGGCTCTAACGGACCTGTCATTATTGATCTAGATGCAATGAGACAGCACAAAGACCCCGAGCAGTTCCAAAAAGCATTTAATAAGGATCTGGATCGGTTTATGAAGAACTGGGAGGACCAGCCAGAACTTGCTAGCCGTTTTGAAGGTCTGCTGAAATTTCCAGATCAGGTCTGAAGGCTCAATTTGTTGATTCAACTTTGTCTTAGAGTTTGTCTTAGAGTTTGTCTTCAACTTTGTCTCCGATCTTGTTTGCTACTTTGTTCTAAGCCTTGGCATTAACCCTGATGGTAAGCTGGGTCCGCCCATGACACGACATATCCTGCAAATTTCTCATGATTACAATGGCCCCTTTGTTTCAGTGTGCCGTCAGTTCGTAGATGCATTTGCGAACGATGAAGTTACAACGGTGTTTCTCAGGGGGCACGGAACCCAAGGCATCACCGATGCTGTCGGTGGGCACAGGGTTATATATCTTGAAGAGCCAGGAGAGAATCTTAGGGGTATTAAGTTCGGACAAATTTTCCGACTGTACGCTCTAATTCAGCACCAGCCCTTTGAATTGGTTATTGCCCATCGATACAAAGCGATTTATCTCGCTGGAATCATGAGTTATTTCTTGCCACTCCCGGTCTTGCTGGGCATAGCCCATGAACACAATGTGTTTCGACGAATTACCCGGAAACTGTTTGTGACTTTTTGGCGACGCCGCTATCTGATCGCAGGAGTATCGGATTCAGTGACGAAGAATATTAGTGAATATTGCCCTTCACTCATCGCTGAAAAAAGGCTTTTCTCTCTACCTAATGCCTTGCCAAGGGACTATGAGGCTAAAATTCTAACGAGAGTACAAGCCCGCGAGAAATTAGGTATAGATGAGCATGCTGTAGTTGTCGGTACAATTGGCCGATTGGTTGAAAAGAAGTCTCTGCATACACTGATTGAAGCGTTTAGCAAACTTGAGTCTACAAACTCGATTCTCGTGATTGTGGGTGACGGGCCAAAAAGAGCGTTTCTAGAGGATTTAGCCCGGACGTTGGGTCTGGTTGGTCGTGTGCGTTTTCTTGGGCACGTTTCGAGCGCAGGTCTTCTTGTAGCGGCGTTCGATTTGTTTGTTTTATCCTCGGGTGTTGAGGAGGCTTTTGGCATTGTGTTACTTGAAGCGATGATGGCTAAAGTCCCGGTCCTCAGTAGTGACGCCCCTGGTCCCAAACAGGTGCTGGGTGAGAGTGGAAGATTATTCACGACCGGCGACCCCATAGATCTGAGTAAAAATATCCAGACTATACTTGAGCTAACCCCCCGCGAGCGTGACGTCCTCGGAGAAGAGGGTTATCAACGGGTGCAAATGGAATATACCCATGAGAAATTCTGTTCCCGCCTTGATGCGTTGCCGTTGTTTAGCTCGTCGCAATAAAGTCAAGCTATCAGGATCCTGTTAGTAGGGGCGAGTTTCACCTTCAGGGCGTGTTTTGAAACGACGATGTACCCACCAATATTGATCCGGTGCCTTACGAATGGCTTCCTCTACCAACTGATTAATTCTGGTGGCATCGCTGACCTTATTGCCGGTTGGGAAATCTTTTAATGGTTCCGAAAGCTCTATGACGTATTGGTTGTCGTCGGTGCGCCGGTGGCTGAAGAGGATCACGGCAGCGGATGTCATCTGTACAATCCGCGCTGTGGCAGTGATGCTGGCTGCTTCGATGCCAAAAAATGGGGCGAATACTGAATGCTTTCGCCCGTAGTCCTGGTCTGGCCCGTACCACACAACATGCCCAGCTTTGAGAGACCGGACGACAGTTCGCACGTCGGAGCGCTCAATTGCACTAGGAAAATTGCGAATTCGCCCCTCGCGCATGACGGATTCAAGTAGGGCATTTTTGTTGCGACGATACATTACATCAAAGGGAACCTCGCGAGCGAGGGCGGCGCCACACAGATCGAGAGTGGAAAAATGCATGCCCAACAGCATAACGCCGTTACCCTCGGCAACCGCCTGCTGAAGATGCTCTAATCCAGAAAATTGAATCCGGCCCTGCAGTTGCGCAACTCTGCCGGTCCAGGCGAAACCAGTCTCGATAATGCCGCGACCATTATTTCGAAAAATCTGTTGCACCAGGTTTTTCTGTTGTGCTGCTGTCAGATTAGGAAAACAAAGCCGGATATTCGTCTCGGCGATGTGTTTCCGGTCCGCGGCGAGCCAATAGGCGAGTTGTCCCAGAGTTGTCCCCAGGCCTAGCTGCCAGTCAAATGGTAGT